>Ga0123326_1001343_pt1 | contig 21577 bp, 20 predicted proteins | sample BioC13SIPDNA_FD_89739 | JGI IMG/M metagenome (GOLD analysis project Ga0123326, IMG submission 89739) | Anaerobic biogas reactor microbial communites from Washington, USA - Biogas_R1_A C13 SIP DNA | ecosystem: Engineered > Bioreactor > Anaerobic > Unclassified | place: Washington, USA | collected...
AAGACATTATCTCTCGCCCGCTTCGCTCGAGTTCGCAAAGGACGCAGAGAAAGACTGAAAAGAGAGAAAAGATTGCCGCCGGATCTTGGAGCCTCCCAAGATCCGGCGGCCTTCTCGTCCCGCCGTCCCGTCGGGAGAGAAAGGAACAGTTTTTTTATCCTGAAGGAGTTATCCCCCCTCATCCCCCCCTGTCGTCATAGGGCCTATAGGTCCTATATGTCCGATGGGTCCTATAACCATCCTCCAGCCTCCTACACTACCTCACCCCACAACTCCTATCCTCTCCCCATCATTTCCACCTAAAAGGAAAACTCTCTCCTTTGCCTCCCGCTTCAGCGGGATGCAAAGCCGGCCGGATTTTGGGAGGCTTCGAAATCCGGCCGAATCTTTTCTCTGCGTCCTTTGCGGGCTTGAGAGACGAACGAAGTGAGGAACGGGCGAGAGGCAAATCCTTCAGACTGTGTCTTCTCTTTGTTCCGTCCAGTCTCCGGGGCAGTATTGGGAGAGGTCTGTGAGGAATTGTTCCCGGCCGGTGAAGCGGATTGCGTTTATGCCTGCCATGCGGGCCCTTTCGCAGTGGCCTTCGTCGTCGTCGATGAAGAGCATGCGGTCCGGTGCGGCGTGAAGTTTGGAGACGGTGTCGGAGAAGTGCGTGGGGTCGGCCTTGCTCTTCCCGAGATGATAGCTGTTGTAGACAATGTTGAAGTGCTTGAAGAAGCGGTGCAGTTCGTTGAGTTCATCGAGCCAGTTGGTCTGATCGCTGAGTATGACGACACGGATGCCCGCCGTTCGCAGTCTCTTCACGATGTGGATCATATAGGGCCGGGGGATGAAGCGGGTCAGGATCTCGTTCCGAAGGGTGGCATCGTCCCCGGTGATTCCCGTGGCCCTGCGGATGGCCTGCCAGTATGAGGGTTCACGGCCCCGACCAGTTATGTAGCCTGTCCTGTGGATGAGGTCGCGGGCGAGGTTGATGAAGTCCGTTTCGTCGAGGCCGTGTCTTTGCGCGATGGCCTTGAGGCCGTTCGCGAACCCTTCGTCGGCGAGAACGCCGCCGAAGTCAAAGAGGACTACATCCACATTACATGCTGCAGAGTCCGGATACATACCATCTCCTTCCGTGAGAATGTAGCACAGACCGGGGGGTGTTTTCCATCCGGGCTAGAGGTCATAGTTGCCGATCCTCTCCGGTTGGTAGACGATCTGGGTTATCTGTATTCTCCTTGTTCCTGCCGGGACCTCCCAGTTGAGGTTGTCACCTTCGCGGCAACCGATGAGAGCGGTCCCGATGGGCGCCAGAACGGAGATGGCCTTTTCACCCATGGCCGTCTTGTTGGGGAACACAAGGGCGAAGGACCTTTCTTCGCCGGTATCGAGGTCCCTGATGCGGACGACGGAGTTCATGGTGACGACGTCTGCGGGAATCTCCCTGGGGCCTACCACCTTCGCCCTGTCGAGTTCTTCCTCCAGGCGGTCGAGATAGGGTTTATCGCTCCCACCGTATATCTCGATCAACGCCCGAAGCCTCCGCATGTCGTGCTCCGTTATGTAGATTTCGCCAGTCTTCATAACGTCACCCCCTGTACGTTCTTTGGCGAAGGAGGGTTCCTTCGTCATGCCGATCACGTCTTGGTCCGTCTCATTGTTCCCCATGTGCATGACATCAAGCGCCTTAAGAGCATCGCGGTCACCATCGGACCCAAGGAAGCGTGCGGCTTCCCGCCCCGGTGATGCGCTCGGTATCCAGTATTAAAGAGCTGTCTTGAAGGCGAGCCTGGGAATGTCCACGGGGAGATGGAAGATGTAACGGAAACCGTCTGTCGGCGTGATGGACATGAGGAATGTTAGCATAAAAGCACCTGAGTGTCAAAGGCCCCCTCGTTTGACCTGGCGCTTCCTACCCCCAGGCTGTCAGCGGCCCGCGCATGGCATGGTGACGGGGACCGGGCGGCACCCTGACCGTGACCCCGGTGCCCTTGATCTGCAGGGACCGTGAAAGCCGCAAAAAAAGAGGGTGGATATCCAGGCTGCGACAGGTTCACGCGCGTTTGAATCCTGTTTTCGACTTTCAATGAAGAGGTTCGAAGTTGGGCTCCTTCGACTCAGATAGTCCCTTCATTTACTCGTTGCCTGGGCTTATCCGCCCTATATAGTACAGTAATAGCACGTCTTCTTCATCTGTCAAGTCCTATTCGGGCGGCAGTTCCTTCGGTTCGTACAGCTCAAAGGTCCGCACGAGCGGCGGCCCTTTGAGAAGGCCGCCCGCGACCTGCTGCAGCTTCGGCCACAGGCTCACTGTGGCGGCTTCGGCATCTTCCTTCGATTCCCAGAGGCTCAACGCGCCGCATTCTCCCGTATCACGGTCGGCAAAGAATGTGGCCCCCTTGAATCCTCTCATCGTCTTGTAAATGGGGGCAAATGTGTCGGCCACCATCTCCCCCGTTGAATGCATCCCCGGTCCGAAGTTGACCAGGATCAGTCGCGTATACATCAGCACACCCCCTTTTGCATGCCTCGCGGTGCCAGGATATGCCCGCGTATCCCCCGGCCCGGCGCGGCGGGGGTCTCCCGTGTTTCTCACCTCGTGAGCAGCACGGGGCATTTCGAGCCTTTCAGCACGTTCCTTGCCACCCCGCCAACAAGATATTTCGCGATACCCGATTGGCCGAGGGAGGCGATCACGATGAGGTCGATCCCCTTCTCCTCGCTTTCCTTCAGTATCTCTTCATAGACGATACCCGTCCGCACATCGGTTGCCACATCGAGGCTCCCGGCCCGGGGGACCCTGTCGAGCTGGTTTCTCAGTCTTTCCTGCGCCTCCCATCGCAGAACGTTCTCGAACTCCGGGCGAATGACAGCTATCACGTGGGTGACGAAGACCTTGGCCTGGTACTCTCTTGCGATGTCGAGGGCCTGTTTCAGCGCCTTGTCGGAATGCTCCGAAAAATCGGTGGGCACAAGTATCCTTGTCGGCATGAGCATCGCACATCATCTCCTTTGCGTATGATCTCTGCCTAATTCAAGTATAGCCGCTTTTCAGGGGAATTGCTGAGGGATCTCCGGCTCCCTCAGCCGAGCTCGAAACTCGTGATGCCGAAGACCTTCTCCATGGGAACGGCGGGAGCCTCCCTGCTGTACATCCTGCCTGTTTCGAACACGGATGTCATGCCGTGGTCCCGCACGAAGGCGACCGCAGCCGGATTGTTTGCCGGGATGTCCAGGAACACCGGCGCCCGCTCCGGCACGTTTCCTGTCAGCGCGTCGAACAACTGTTCGGCGATATCGGGAGAATCGGCGAAAAGAGGTCCTATTTTGAACCCCGTCCTGCAGGGGCGTATGACACCGTAGCCTTTGATCCTGCCACCTTCGGCAAGACCCAGGGCCGTCCCGTCGGGGCGGATGATCCACTTTTCGAGGAACCTTGCCCGTCGCGCGGGGAAGATGCCCGAATCGTAGGAGACGACGGCATCGAAGGGGAGGGTTGTGAGATCGACGATGCCCGCGGGGTTCGATGCCCCGCTTCCCCGGCCCTTGTAGCGGATGTTCCTGTGGGCGAGGGTGAAACCGAACTTCTCATAGTTCCTGATCTTTGCCACCACTCCGTCTATGCCGATGTTACGGGCGCCGAGACGGCTCATCGCCCATCTTCCAAGCTCAACACCGTACCATTTTCCGCGCAGTTCCTTGCGGACGATGTAGAAGCCTATAAAACCGAAGGATTCACCGTAGGACACGGCCGAGACGCACCCCACCGGACGGCCGTCCACTTCCCCGATGAAGAAACCATCGGGGTCCGCGTGGTAAAAACAGGCGGCGTCGGTGAGTCCCGGGTTCCACCCTTCCTCCGCCGCCCATTCCACGGCAACCTCAACATCCTCGAGCGTCATCCGCCTGATAACGAACCCCCGGTTGATCATCCGCCCTTTTTCCTCGCCCCTAAACCCTTGACAGGCTGTTGATAAACTCATTTTCTACGTCATTCCGGCGAAGGCCGGAATCCAGAGGTTTTTCTAACTCCTCGTTTTTCCTGGATTCCGGCCTTCGCCGGAATGACGAATGAGTACGAACCGCCTTCAGAGATCACTTCGTCAACCGCCTGTTGAACCTTGCAACCTTGAACCCCTTCTCTATATCGCCTCTATCGTTGAAGGCGGCTTCGTCGCGATGTTGTAGGTCACGCTCACGACGCCGGGCACTTCCTTGCAGATCCTCGAAGCTATACGCGTGAGCTTCGAGTAAGGGAGGTTTGTCGGCGTGGCCTTGCGTGCGTCCACGGAATCCCAGCACCTGACCTCGATCTGGCGGCCGAAGTCCCTCCTGCCGTCGCGCATCCCTGTCATCCTGTCCTCGTGAAGGATCGCCAGGTACTGGAAGGCCTTCACCTTCGCGAGCTCCTCCTCGACGACGACAGTCGCGAGCCTCACGATCTCCACCTTTTCCGGCGTGACCTCACCAACGACGCGGGCGGCGAGCGCCGGACCCGGGAAGGGTATCCTCTTGTACATGGATGCGGGAAGACCCAGGGCCGACCCGACCTTTCTCACGCCGTCCTTCCGAAGCTGCACGAGGGGTTCCAGGATATGATAGCCGAAGGTCTTTTTGGGGTCTATGCCGAGCTGTTCGAAGACATTGTGCTGCCTCTTGATGCCCGCGACGGTCTCGTCGATGTCGGTGAGGATCGTCCCCTGCAGAAGGTGTTTCGCCTTGCTTTTCGTGACAAGCTTGCCGAAGACATCCTTGTAGAATGTCTGGGTGATGGCCTCGCGCTTTTCCTCCGGGTCCGTCAACCCTTTAAGCGCCTTGAAGAACTTCGCCTTCGCGTCGACAATCTCTATGGTGACGCCAAGACCCTTGAAGATCGCCTGTATCCGCTGCGGCTCGTCCTTTCGCATGAGGCCGGTGTCGATGAAATAGGTCTTCAGCCTCTCACCCAGCGCCTTGTGGCCGAGCATGGTGACCACCGATGAGTCGACCCCGCCCGACAGGGCGTTGATCGCCACCCCCGTGCCGACGGCCGCCTGTATCTCAGCCGCCTTTTCCTCGATGAACTTCTTCACGTTCATTCCCTTTGCCTTGATCTCCCTGCCACCCGCCATCAGCACCCTCCTTTGATATTTTCTTTTGCCTGCAGCCTGAAACCTGAAACTATCTTTCCCGCCAGTCGGCTATTACCCGCCCCTGGCCCTTCTTCTTTTCCCATGACCCATCACCTATTGCCCGTTCGTTGCCCGCTTTTGCCTTTGATCATCCCATAATGCGCCGCGCCCCACAGGCCGCTGTCCTCGCTCACTATGAGGGACACGGGGATCTGTCTGAGCATGGGACCGTAGTGCCGGGATTCGGTGAATTCCTTCCTGAAATGGTCGTTCACGACGAGAAAAGGGTTCTTCATCGCGACGCCGCCGGCGATGAAAAGCCCTCCCAGGGCAAGGACCGTCAGCGCGTAATTGCGGCAGGCACGAGCGTAGAAGCGCGAGAAGAGGACGGTCGTCTCCGACTCCGGAGGGATCTCGGCGACGATGTCCTTCGGGCTCATCTCCCGCCCCGTCAGAAAGGCGTGGAGGTGCGTGAGGCCCGGTCCGCTCACGACGATATCGCCGTAGGGATACTCCGCCCCGGTCCTTTCCATGAGAAAATCGCGGTATGCCGTTTCCGTTTTCCCGTAGAAAGGGAACGCGGCGTGGCCCGCCTCCGAGGGCAGGGGCAGGAAGCCGCCCCCGTCCGTGGCCAGAAGGGCACAGTGCCCGAGGCCCGTTCCAGCGCCGATCACCGCCATGGCCGCCCGGGGCTCGGGTACCCCCGCCTGAACCGCCTGTGTCTCCAGTCTCTCCGCAAGAGGGCAGGCAAAGGCCTGCGCGACGAAGTCGTTGATGAGGAATACCCTCGTGCCGGCAAGGCGCGCGCGGAGGCCCGAAACGTCCACGTCCCAGGAGACGTTCGCCAGCGAGGCGCAGGTGTTCTCCTTGACGGCGCCAGGAACGGCAAGGACCACGATGTCCCAGGACACTCCCGCCGGTATGGACTTAAGGCCGAGGGCCCTGTCGATGAGGTCGTCGAGGGACGAGGCGTTCGCGGTCTTCAATTCCACCCTGTCGACGCATGACAGGCTCCCGCTGTCTTCAACGGTGAAATGGGCGAAGCGGCTGTTCGTTCCCCCTATGTCGACGGCGATGATGTTTTTCATTGTTCCCCCTCATGTGGCCTCGCGTTAAGCGTCTATCGCGCACAGCAGGCTGGGTTTCCCTCTCCGATCCAGCAGTGGAGGCAGAGCTTTTCCCGGGGCAGGCCGATGGCCGCTATCATATCATCGATCTTCTGGAACTTGAGCGTCGTGACGTTTATCTCCCGCGCGATCCAGTCGACCATCTTCCGGTATTTCTCCGAGGTGTCATCGAGATACTCCGCGATATTGTCCGTGCGCCCGCCTTCAAGGGCGTTTATGGCGCGGCGGGCGACGAGTTCGTCGACGGACCGGGTGGAGAGGGCGAATTTGCAGTGGTACATGAGGGGCGGACAGGCCGGGCGGATGTGGATCTCCTTCGCGCCTGAATCCCAGAGCTTGACGACGGTGAAATTCTTGAGCTGTGTGCCCCGCACGATGGAGTCCTCGCACAGGACGATGCGGTTGCCGGCGATGACGTCTCGCACGGGTATGAGCTTCATGGTGGCCACGAGGTCCCGTATCTCCTGGGAGGGAGGCGTGTAGCTCCTGCCGTATCCCGGCGTGTACTTGACCAGCGGTCTGCGGTAGGGGAGTCCCGATTCCATGGAGTAACCGATGGCGTGGCCGACGCCCGAGTCGGGGACGCCGGCAACAAGGTCGGCATCGACGTTGTCGCCCCTGGCGAGAGCCCGTCCCGAGCGCTCGCGGACCACCTCCACGTTAATCCCTTCGTAACTGGAGGCCGGATACCCTGTGTATATCCACAGGAAGGCGCATATCTGGTTCCGGTCCCTGCCCGGCAGTTCGCTCCGCAGACCCGAGGGGCTGAGGCTCACGATCTCCCCCGGCTCGATGAACCTGACCCTCCGGAACCCCAGGTTCAGGAAGGAACAGTCCTCGGTGGCCACGGCATGGTCGCCGTCCTTCTCGCCGATGACGAGCGGCGTGCGTCCCAGACGGTCCCTCGCCGCGTACAAACCGTCTTCCTTGAGGAGCAGAATGGAGGCTGAGCCCTCGATGCGTTCATAGACACCCTTGATGCCCTCGATAAGGGTTTTGCCCTGGGTGATGAGCTTCGCGATGAGCTCCACCGAATTGATGCCGCCTCCGGACATCTCGCTGAACGTCTCGCCGCTGTCGAGGAGTTCCTTGGCGAGCTCGGCCGCGTTCTCCACGATGCCTGAGGAAACAATGGCGAAGGTGCCGAACTTGGAACCAATGATAAGGGGTTGGGTATCGCGATCGCTGATGACCCCGATGCCCGAATTACCCTTCATCTCCTTGTATTCTTCGAAGAACTTCGACTTGAACTGGGATTTGCTGATATCGTGTATACTGCGGTGGAACCGGTCTCCCAGTACGGCCATCCCTCCATATTCCGTTCCCATATGCGAGTGATAATCGGTACCGTAGAGCAGGTTGCTCGCGCAATTTTTCTTCGATATTATGCCGAAAACTCCGCTCATACGCCCTCCCTGGTAGCATCCTCATGTGTTGTCAGTGATGTGTCCTAAATGGCAACGATATGATATATGGATTCCCCGGAAAATTCCACAGGAATGCACACGCTCCCGCCCCCCCAACGCCCCGGCAGTCTCTCCTCGCTTTCAGACTTGTGACGGTCTCTGACCAGCAACCCGCAACCCGCAACGGTTTTCTTTAAGTTTCCCCCCGCCCATACCGAGTATACCTGTAGACGGCGCCGATGAGGCAATGTCGGGAATGCCGCAGCATCAGGGGCAGGGTTGCCAAAGAAAGATAAGGAGATTATATTACAGCCATGACGACGGAAGAACAAAAATTGGTCACCAGGTACGCGGATCAGGCATTCAGGGGAACGACGATACGTCAGGAATATCCCGTGTGCGAATGCGGCAAGATCTTCAGCGAGAAGAATCTGTGCGACGCTCCGGGGGTATTCTTCAAGAGCGTAGACGTCTTCGGGAAGACATACACGCTCATCGAGCCTGTCTGCCCCATATGCAAACGCAAGATCCCGGCAAGCTTCAACATCCTTAACTAGCTCCTGCCCGGTGACTTCCCCTTAAACTTTTCCTTGCCCCGGAAGGAGCTTCCCGTGATCAATATGCCGGGAGAGGAATTCCGCTTCTCCATCTCAGCAAACCTGCGTGCTACAGTGAGGTTGCCATTACCTTTCGTCCTTTAAGAACAATTCGTGGTATTCGGGTTCGGTGAGGTGTTTCTTGAGCATCTTGCCCAGGACCTCGAAGACCTCCGCCAGGTCCTCATCGGACATCCTCTTGAGCATGATCTTCATAAGCGCGTCGTCGGAGAATTTCTGGAGGTAGGCCTGCACCGTGTTCTCGTCCGTCTTCCTGTCCATGCCGTAACCGAGAAACCCGTCGAAGTTCTCGACGAAAAGATGGGAATGCTTTGCCATAACCTCACCCGCCTTGCTGTATTGGACCGCGTCCACCGGACACGCCCGCCGCTAGTCTAATCCAGAACAAAAAGAAAGTTCAAGGGTTCCAAAGTTCAAAGGTTCAAGGGTAAAGGAACAGGACAGGACAGCTCCGTTCTCGATGTCTCTTAACTTTGAACTCTTGAACCCTTGAACCGTTTCTTAGTCTTCCCCGTGGTGCGCTGCGGCGGTGTCGCGGAAGGAGGTGGTGGCCTCCTGTTCGAGGACGGCGAGGATCCTCTCGGCAAGCGGTCCGTAGGAGGGGTGAGCGCGGAGCCTGGGCCGCTCCATGTCGACGTCGATGATGTCGAGTATCCTTCCGGGGCGCGCGGACATGACCATGATGCGGTCGGCAAGGTAGATGGCCTCGTCGACGCCGTGGGTCACGAAGAGGATCGTCTTGCGATGGTTTTCCCAGATGCGAAGGAGCTCCTTCTGGAGCAGGATGCGCGTGTGGGCGTCAAGGGCCCCGAAGGGCTCGTCCATGAGAAGGACATCGGGGTCGTTGGCGAGGGCCCGTACGATGGCGACACGCTGCCTCATGCCCCCCGAGAGCTCGTGGGGAAAGGCCCGCGAGAAATCCTCCATTCCGACGAGGCGCAGATACTCCATGGCCTTCGCCTCCCGCTCGGCTCGCGGCGCTCCCAGGAACTCCGGGCCGAGTGATACGTTGTCGAGGACGTCGCGCCACGGCAGGAGCGAGTATTCCTGGAAGACCATCCCGATCTCCCTGCGTGGCCGGGAAACCGTTTCCCCCCGGTAGTCTATCCTGCCGGCGGTGGCCGTCTCGAGGCCCGCGATCATCCTTAGCAGGGTCGATTTCCCACACCCCGACGGCCCGACGATGCACACGAAATCGTTCTCGGGGATGTCGAAGGTCGCCTCGGCCACCGCCTTGAGGGCGGTGCCGTTGTTTGTCCGGAAGTCCTTGCGCAGGGCCTCGATGCGGAGAATAGGGGCGGTCGTCATCGTGTCAGCCTCGTCCACGCGAACCTGCGGTTCTCGATGACACGGAAGAAGAGGTCGAGGAAGGCGCCGATGGCCCCGATGCTGATCATGCCGGCGATCACGATGTCCGTCCTCGCCAGAGTATAAGCGTGGGTGATGAGGTAGCCGACGCCGGAGAGGCTCCCCGGGAGCATCTCCGCGGACACGAGGCACATCCAGGCCACACCCAGCCCTATCCGCATGCCGTTGACTATGGACGGGGAGGAAGCGGGCAGGAGGATCTTCCGGAAGATGTCTCTTTCGCTTGCCCCCAACACCCGCGCCGAGTCCAGAAGGGTGCTCCGCACGCTCATCACACCGTGTATGGTGCTCGTCAGGATCGGGTAGAAGGCCCCGATGAAGATGATGAAGACCATGGAGAACTTGAGATTATTGAGGTAGACGTAGCCCAATCCCTTTTGCACGTCGAAGAGGGTCGCCAGGCTTGCCACCCCGAACCATGCAAGCACGAGCGGTACCCAGGCCAGCGGCGGAATGGGTCTGAAAAGCGCCACGAAGCCGTTGAGGAGCCTAAAGGCCATGCCGTAATATCCCATCAGGATCCCCAGAGGCACGGCGATACAGACAGCCAGCAGGTAGCCTGCCAGCACCCTGACGAGACTGATGGCGACGTTGATGACGAGGGACCCCATCGCGATAAGGCTCTCCGTCGGCTTGAGGAACAACTCGGTCACCTGCCCGACACCGGGCAGGATGACCTCATTGTTCAGTTGCCGGGCCATAATGTCCCAGAATACAAGGAAGAGGCAGGGCACGAGCACATAGGCTCCCGCCCTGACAAGTATGCTCTTCAGGCCCATTCTACATCTTCACCTTGTCGATGAAGCGCATATCGAAGAGCACCGGTTTCACCTCGTCGATCTTCTTGCCTTTCAGCGAGCCCTTGAAGTTTCCCATTCCGTTGAGGACGCCCATCAGCTTGTCGGCACCCCGCATCCAGCTCTTGTTGAATTTCGCCAGAAAGACGAGTGTCGACGCTTTGGCCGCGTCGGCGGGCAGGCCGATCCATTCCGCGGTGATCGTTGCCGCCTCCATCCTGTTCTTGTTGCACCAGACGTTGGCCTTCGCGATGAGCTCCACGAACTTCTGCACCACCTCGGGGTGTTTTGCGATGGTCTCACCGCTCGCCGCCGTGACGCAGCAGGGGAAGTCATGCCAGTAGCCTTTTGGCGGCAGGTCCCTGAGGTCGATAAGGATCTTTCCCACGCCCCGGCTGACGGCTACCTCAGGGAAGGGTGAAGGCCCCACGATCGCGTCGACCTGCTTGCTCGCCAGCGCGGGGATCATGTTCGTCGTGCCCTTGAGGTCCGCGAGGAGGATTTTGGCCGACTGGTCGTTGGGGTCTTCCGTGACCTTGATGCCGGCATTCTTCAGCGCTGCTTCCAGGACGATCTTCGGCGCGCTCGTCGGCGAGTGGTACCCGATCTTGACAGGTTTTGAAGCCTTCTTCACGTTCTCCATGAAGGAGTTCCAATCGGTGAGCGGGGAATCCTTGGGGACCACGAGGCCCATGCCCTCTGTCTGCAGGGGGCTTAAGATCTTCATCGGGGTGCCCTTGTCTATCCCGGCCATGATGGCGGTCACCGAGGCCATGGCCAGGTCGAGCTGGTTGCGCGCGAAGAGGGCGGCCGTCTCCGATCCGCTTTTCGCCACGATCAGCTGGAGGACGGCTATGGCTTTCCCGCCTGCCACCAGTTCGTACTTGTCCTTGTCAATGACAGGCCGAAGGTAGACCCCCATGTCTTTGAAGGCCTCCCCTTTTTTCGCCGCCACGATGAACGACGTGTGATGGGTCGTGAAGATATAGCCCACCTTCAGATTCGGGACGTCCGCGGCGAAGGCGCCGGAGACAAGGACGAAGACCGCAAAGATCGCGACAAAGGGCATCAGCTTCAAACTCTTGAACATATGCATTCATACCTCCTCTTATTGTGATATTCCTGTACCGGAAAAGGCGTTCCTTTTGCCGGATCGATACCGGTGCGACAGGGCTCAGCAGGACTCCAGAAGGGCCTCCACGCGCGTGCGTATCTGCTCGACGTCACCCAGGGAAAAGTCCGTCACTATCTTGAGGAACGGCAGGCCGTGGCTCTTCTCAACGTGCTTGCCCACCTTATGCGATTCGATGTTGAAGGAATGGCACGCTTGGAGCACGACGTCGATGACGGCATCGGGCCTGAACTTCTCTATGAGACGGGTCATTTCGGTGAGGCGCCGGGCGTTGGGGGTCATGCAGGAGCAGGGTATCTTGAGATAACGCTCGCTGAGCGCCCTTACGGGGTTTCCGGTGCCTTCTTCGATGTCCGTCATGAAAGGCTTGAATCCCGAGCATGCGTCGAGGGCGACGATCACGCCGCCTGCCTCTTCAATGATCCTGAAGACCTTTTCGGCATCGCCGCTGACGGGACAACCGGTCACGAGCACGCGGGGAGCCCCGGCAGAGCCGTAGACGTATCCGGCCTCCCGGCGAGCATCAAGAACTTCTATTGCCTTATCACAAAAGGGCTCCATTTCTTCCCCCCTCGATCCCTGGGCCAGAAAGGCAAGGTCATATATCTCCCGCCAGCCCACGATGGAAGGCTTGACCGCCGCATACTCAAAGACCTTCCGCATCATGGCGCTCTTGCGGTTGCTGTCCACGATGGCGTCCTCAGTCGTTCCGGCCCCGAGGGTTTCTTCGAGAAATCTCCGGAGCTTTCCGATCATCAACGTCCAGTTCACGACCGCCTCGTTCTCGTCGGGGACCTGGGGCAGATCCATGATATAGGTGGGCTTCACGTCCGCTATGAGTTCGAACATCTTCTTCTTGCCATCACAGGTCGTTTCGCCTATGATGACATCGGAGAGCCCATAGAAAGGACAGGTATCGGTGATGATGAAACCGTAGCTGGACTTGATAAGGGGGCAGAGATTGGCAGGAAGGACCGTTTCCGCCGCCTCTATCGTTCCATCGGAAAAAGCGCAGAGCGTTGCCGGTGCGATATCCATGGCCAGGATAAGCTCGGCCGGCGCATACCCGCAGTAAACCCCGGCGACCTTCTTTCCGTTCGCCCGTTTTTTCTGAAGACGGGCAAGAACCCTTTTCGTGGGGGGGCCGCCGGTGTATTCATCGTTGATAAGAGGTTCAACGGTTCCCTTCATTCCACGCTCCTTTCGCTGTTATCATACCCGCCCGACCCCTCTTTTGCCGACTCCCGGCGTGGTCTTGCCGAGGCGGCATGGATCGCAGCGCCCAAGGCTCCCACGCTCTGCGGGTCCGGAGGGACCACGACCGGGCGCGCCAGCTCCTCGGCTAACAAGGCTTCAACGCAACTGTTGAGCGCGACGCCTCCGGCGAAAAAGACCTCACCCGACGGTGCTATGCGCCGGAGCAGGGCTGTCGAGCGGCTCACGATGGCCCTGTGGATGCCGAGCGCCACCTCGGAGCGAGCGGCCCCCTTTGCCGTGAGCGATATGACCTCGGATTCCGCGAAGACCGTGCACATGCTGTTTATTTTCTCGAAGCGCCCCGCTGACAGTGCTGCCTTCGGGAACTCCTCCAGGGTGTAGCCGAGGGCATGCGCCATGATCTCGAGGAAGCGGCCCGTGCCGGCGGCACACTTGTCGTTCATCTCAAACTTGCTCATCTCGCCGCCCTCACTCAAGGAGATGACCTTCGTGTCCTGCCCTCCGATGTCGAGGATCACCCTGCAGGACGGGTGAATGGCCTTCGCCCCCAGGGCGAAGGCCTTGATCTCGCTGATGACGGGGCAGTCGAGGTGCCCCTTCAGGAGGTGACGGCCGTATCCGGTGGCCACAATGGTGTCGTAATGGACCTCCTCCATGAGGGCACGTGCCGCTTCCAGGGGGTCGTGTGAGGTGAGGCCCTTGCGTGTGAGGACCGTCTCGCCTTGCTCAATGACCACGAGTTTCACGGTCCGTGAACCGATGTCGAGGCCGGCCGTCCTCATCCTTGATGGATCCTTTCGACGAACGCCTCGATCCGGGTCTTGAGTTGACCCATGTCTTCCTGGCTGTAGTCCGTTTCGAGGCGCAGGACCGGAATGCCCGAACCTTCGAGGGCTGCTTCCACGGGACCGCTCTCCACCAGGTAGGGCTGGCAGAACTGGAGGCTGTAATGGATAACGCCACGGGCGCCGTACCTGCCGAACATGTCCCCGACGTGGTCAACGCGGGAGGGATTCGGCGTGAAGACGGCGCAATCGATGTTGAAGTAGCGTTCGGTGATCGCGTCGAGCATCTCCGGCAGGGTGGAACCCTGCGTCTCGGTGAGCCACCTCGTACCGCGTTCCCCCACACAGGATTCTTCGGCCACGATCACGGCCCCGCTGGTTTCAACGATGAACGGGACCTTCCAGTTGGGTACCGCCATGGGGCATCCCGAGATGACAAGGCGGGGCGTTCCCTTCGGGAGCACTCCTTCGCCCTTCTTCACGCGCTCCTCAAGCTCATCGCAGAGGGCGTTGACGGAAGCGGTGAAGCGCGCCGGATCGTCGTAGAAGAAGATCTGGTTGACGAGAAGCGCGTCGAGGCCGGAGATCGGGGCGGGGTCGGCCTTGCGCAGCTCGGCGAGGCGCTTCACGGCCTGTCTCTTGGCGTTCACGGTCGCTATGCCTTGTTTCAGGCTTTCGACGGTGACCTTCCGTCCGCTCTTCTCTTCGAGCCTTGTGACGAACCTTGCGTACTCTTCCTTGAGAAGTGCTCTCCCGGGACCGCTTTTCATCTGGGGCAGGTCCATGATATGGAGGTCCTTCACCATGGGTCCGAGGACCTCGTAGGACTTCTTCTTGCCGTCACAGGTGTTCTCGCCGACGACGATATCGCTCGCCTCGAGGTAGGGGCACACGAGGCCCCGCTTGAAACCGAAGGCGGACTTGATCAGCGGGCAGAGATTCCTGGGGACCACCTCCTCGGCGCCCTCGAAGTTGAACTCCGCTCCCGCGCAGAGACCGACGGACACACCGTCCACCGCGAGGATAAGCTCCTCGGGTACGAAAACACAGTAGGAACCCACAACGATGCGGCCCTCAGCCTTCGCGTCCATGAGTTCTTTGATCCTGAGGCCGTGCACCTCGCTCATCACGAAGTCGAAGTATTTCATCCCCTCAGGCCGGTTCTTCTGGGAAAGGAAGATGTCCTGATACGCGCCGCCAAGGACGGACAGGAGCGCGTCATGGCCCTTGAGGTCAAGGCCGAGATCCGACCACATCTGTGTGTAATCTGACATGAAAACCTCCTGAAAATAAAAGATCCGGCCGCGGATACCCGCACCGGACCCTTTGAGGAGGTCATTCGAAGATCTAAGGTGGGGAAACCGCGAGCACCGTTGTGACGGGGAACCGCCCGGGCCCCCGGTACACTGCTCAGCCCAATGGAATGAATATGTTTGTTGTTCTGAACATAGTCTTTACAGTTATTTGTGAGATAATGTAACTGAATGGACTTGGAGATGTCAAGCTTTGTGCGGGCGGGGGTGGTCAGGGGGTGTCAGCGTCGCACGATCCGGGCAAGAAGACAGCGTCCGCCGGGGAATCCGCTGACAGGGTCGAGACACGCGTCGTCGGTGAGCACATTCGCGTTGGCTTCATCCCAACCGTGAGACATGGAGATAACACCGGCGAGTATTGACGGAGTCCGCTTTGCCCTGACCTCGATGCTCCCTCTTAATGTCTCGACGAGGACCATGTCGCCATCCTTCACCCCGAGACTTTCCGCTGTGGAAGGATGGATCTCGACGTACGGCTCCGGGACGCGGGTCCGCAGCGAGGCGACATTGCGGAAGCGGGAATGGAGGTATTCGAGCCTTCGGGCGCCCGTTGTGAGCACAAGGGGGAACCGGGACGCGACATCCGGGGTCGAAAGGGGGCTCTCGGCGGGTTCGGCATAGGTGGGGACCGGGTCGTAATCGTGGCGCCTGAGCAGGCCCGAATAGATCTCGACCTTGCCTGAATCCGTATTGAAGCCTTCCTTTTCGTATTTCTTCGCTGTCCAGCGGTGATAGGGGTAACCTTCCGGCATGTCTCTCAGGTCATCACAGGTGAGTTCCAGGGCCTTCAGCCTGAAGGTGATGGCCTCTTCCTCCGTCCTCCAGGGAAAAGAATCCGAATGGCCCATGCGGACCGCGATCTCTCTCCATATTTCCCAGTGTGTGGGCAATCCCCCGTCATTGCATATCTTCGGGGCGAGCCCGATACGGGGTTCGAGGGAGATATGGGAACTCTCCCACAGCTCATGGCCCCCGAGAAAGGACGCGCAGGGGAGGACGAGATGAGCCGCGCGTGCCGTTGCCGTCATGACAGGATCGATCACGGCCAGGAATTCAAGCCTTGACAGCGCCTCCCGGACCCGGCCTGAATTGGGCCAGGTGAGCACGGGGTTGCTTCCGGCCACGACGAGGCCCTTCAAAGGATAGGGTTTTTCCTCCAGGATGGCCCGAGCGTAAAGATTTGCCTGCGCGTTTCGCGAGACCTTGTGGAACAACGGGTATTCATCGGCACCGATAGCCTGTTTCACTCCGCTGCCCGGCATCAGTTGCAGGTCCGACAGCGGTGCCTCATTGAGGAAGACGGCCCCGCCGGCGATATCGAGATTGCCTGTGATAGCCTGAAGAGCGGCGATGCCGCGGGCGGCCTGAAAACCGTTTGTGCTCAGTTCAACAGCCACGCCCAGGGATATGCAGGCGGCCGGTGCCGACGCGTAAAGCCGGGCCGCCTTTCGTACCCGTCCCGCCGGTATGCCCGTGATCCTCTCCACCTCCTCCGGCGGATAGGCATCAACAGCGTGACAAAGAGCGTCAAAACCGACCGTCCATCTTTCGACAAAGTCCTTGTCGTAGAGGTGTTCCTGGACTATCAGGTGAAGAAGGCTCAGAGCCAGGGCGCCGTCCGTGCCCGGCCTTACCTGGAGATGCAGGTCCGCCTTTTCGGCGAGAGGCGTCCTTCTCGGGTCTATGACGATGAGCGCGCATCCCCGTTTTCTTGCCTCGGCGATCTCGTTGACGAAAGAAGGGGCGGATGAACCCGGGTTCTTCCCCCACAGGACGATGCATTTGCTCCGCGCGTAATCACCGATCGGCATCTTGCCGAAGGTGACCATGTTGGCCATTGATTTTGATTCGTAGCAATGGCTGCCGCAGGTCGAGAAATTGGGTGTGCCGTAGAGGGCGCAGAAGCGTTCGGCGTAGGGCAGAAATTCCTTCCCCACTCCCGCGTGTCCCACGTGGACCGCCAGTGCCTCGGGGCCGTATTTCCTTCGTATTCCGTCCAGCTTTTCCGAAAGGACCGCGAAGGCCTCCTCCCACGATACCTCTTCCCAGGCGCCGGGCCCCACCTTCCTGACCGGGTGCCGCAGCCGGTCAGGCGTTCTGAACATTTCCGGCAGGGCGCGTCCCTTGGGACAGATATGTCCCCTGCTTACCGGGTGGTCGTGATCGCCTTCAATGGCGGAGAGCTGCCCGTTCTCCAGTTTGAGCATCATTCCGCACGTGCCGCTGCAGATACCGCAGACGGTGCGGTTACCGGTGAATTCCTCCGGCCCTTCGTCGGCGGACCCGGGAATCGGCTGGTCTGAATATGTCATCACTCGTCGTTCCTTTTGTTGGCACTCTGCTGGGACTCGCGGGCGTAGCCCGCCGTGTCCGGTTTTTTCTTCAACGTTATCGAGTAGATGCCTCCCGGTTCCTCGGCGACCTCAATCGAACACCCCGTGTGCCTGGCCAGGACCCGAATGTTCTCCAGAGATTCCCGGGTGTCCACGATGATCGTGGTCTCGTCATTGAGTTCGATGGATCGCCTGGCAAGGAGGACCGGCTCAGCGCAACCCAGACCTTTCGCGTCTATGTATTCGGACATGTGCTGCAAACCCCTGATGGCCTTTCAGCCGGCAACCGGGCTGTTTTCCCCTGCGCCTTCCTTTCCCTTTCTGACTATGGCCCTCTTCTCTTCGGGAAGAGGCGGTGGAACGGGTTTGCCCACGAGCTTCGTCACGGCGCCGAATTTGGACGGACAGGCCGTAAGGCACGTCCCGCACCGGATGCATTTGTCCTGATCGATCACGTGGACCTGGCTCTTCGCGCTGATGATCGCGTCCGCCGGGCATCTCCGGGCGCAGGTCATGCAGGCCTGACATCTGTCCGGATCGATCCAGTACGATGGTGCCTCCCGGATAAGGCTCTCTATCTCCTCGGAGGTGTAGAGCTTCGTGTAATCCTCGTTTATGTCGTGGAGGGCGAGCTTCTTCATTTTCTCCAGCTTTATATAGGGGACGAGTTTCGCGATCCTCTCGATCCGCGCGTTGAGTTCCGCCGTCTCCAGCCCCTCGCTCTTTCCGAGAGGCCCCAATTCCTCTATCTCCCGGGCGAACTCGTTCATGATGTTGGCAAAGCGGATGCCCTCGCCTGCGGAGACCCATTCGAGGCGCAGTCTCTTCGGGTTTATGCCGATGTGTTCGAGGAGCTTCCTGCAGAGGTTCACCATGCTCATCGCGTCGTAATTCCCCTCGGGATTATAATGGCAGTCGTTTATGTGGCAGCCGCCGACGAACATCCCGTCCACTCCGTTCGCGAAAGCGAGGAGTATGTGCTTGAGGTCGACCCTTCCGGAGCACATCACCCGTATCAATAGTATGTACGTGGGGTATCGAAAACGGGAGACCCCACAAAGGTCCGCCCCGCCATAGCAGCACCAGTTGCATATGATACCCAGCATCTTCGGTTTGAATTGGCCTTCTGAACTCATCCTCTCTTACCTCCCTGATCTCTTATCCTGTATTCCAGCGGTACGCTGATATGCGCTGTTAGGCATTGCCGACCGCCGCATCTTTCTGTTCCACGATGTCGCCCTTGTGGAGCCCCGCGAGTATCTGGCTGAAGATCTCCTCGTCGGTGTAATGCTTGAGCTGGATGGCACCCGTCGGGCACTTCGAGTTGCACAGGCCGCATCCCTTGCAGAGAACGGGAATGACCTCGGCCTTTCGTCCCTGCTTTGTCTCGCGAAGCTCGATGGCGTTGTACGTGCAGGCCGGCGCGCAGGCGCCGCATCCCATGCACTGCTTTTCGTTGACGGCGCAGACAGAGCCGGAGGCCACCACGGTATCGTTCGCGAGAAGCGTCAGGGCCCGCCCCGCCGCCCCGTAAGCCTGGCTTATCGCCTCGGACATGAGCTTGGGGTAATGCGCGGTCCCGCAGAGATAGACCCCCTCCGCGGCAAAATCGACGGGCCTTAACTTCACGTGGGCCTCCTGGCAGAAGCCGTCGGGTCCGAGGGCAACCTTGAAAAGCTTGGACACGTCCTGGCTTTCCGCCGAGGGGATAATGGCGGCAGCCAGCACGACAAGGTCGGCGTCGATCTCGATCCCTTTCCCGAGGACATAGTCCGGGGCCGTCACCTTGAGTACGTCCCGGCCGTCTTCCGCCTTGCCGGGTTCCACGAGCGGCTTGTTATCGGGCTCGTAGCGGATGAACCTGACGCCTTTCCCCGCCGCTTCCCTGTAATAGTCCTCCTTGAACCCGTATGTCCGCATGTCCCGGAAGAGGACGCAGACGTCCATGTCCGGGTTTCTTTCCTTCAGGAGAAGGGCGTTTTTGATGGACTCGCTGCAGCATATCCTGCTGCAGTAGTTGCGCTCCTCGTTGCGGCAGCCGACGCACTGTATCATGACCGCGCTCTTCGCGCCGAGGACCTTTTCGTCTCCAGCGGCGATCTTTTCCTCCAGTTCCAGGTGGTTCATCACCCTGTCGTCTTCCCCGTAGAGGTATTCCGTCGGAGTGTAGAGGTCGGCGCCTATCGCGATGACGGTGGCACCATGCTTTATCTCGACGGTCCCGCGGCTCGACTCTATCTTCGTCTGGAAGTTGCCGACGTAGCCCGTTGCCTCCGGAATGGTGGCACCGGTGTAAACGTGTATCATGGGGTGGCTGTAGACCTTTGCCACAAGGTCTTTAAGGAACGCCTGGACGTCGAGCCCCTCGAGGGTGTAGTGGAGCTTGCGCACCATCCCGCCCAACTCCTTTTCCTTCTCCACCAGCCAGACCTCGTGACCCTGCTTCGCGATGGACAGGGCGCTCGTCATGCCCGAGATCCCGCCGCCCACCACAAGGGCCCTCTTGTCGACGGGCAGGTCGAACTCCTGAAGGGGTTCAAGGTGGCAGGACCTCGCCGCGGACATCCTGATGATGTCCTTCGCCTTTTGCGTGGCTGCCTCCTTTTCCTTCGAATGGACCCAGGAGCAATGCTCCCTGATGTTCGCCATGTCATAGTAGTACTGGTTGATCCCCGCCTCGCGCAGGGTGTCCCTGAAGAGAGGCTCGTGCGTCCTCGGGGTGCAGGCGGCAACGATGACCCTGTTGAGACCCCGCCCCTCGATATCCTTCGCGAGCATCGCCGCGGCCTCGGTGGAACAGATGAAAAGACTTTCCTCGGCGTGGACCACATTGGGGAGTGAGAGGGAGTATGCCACCGTTTCGGGCACGTTCACTATCCTTCCGATGTTGGCTCCGCAGTGGCACACGTAGACCCCTATCCTCGGCTCCTCACCGGAGACGTCCCTTTCCTCGGGATAGACCCTCTCTTTCGAGAGGTTGCCCCGCCTGTAGGAGAGGATCTCCCCGCAGAGAGAACCGGCACCGCTCGCGCTCAGGACCGATTCGGGTATGTCCATGGGCCCCTGGAAGGCGCCGCTGACGAATATCCCCGGGCGGGTCGTCAGGAGCGGATTGGCAGGATCTATCTTGCAGAATCCGTGGGAGTTGAGCTCGATGCCGAAGGCGTCCGCGATGCCCTTGAGATTGGCGGGCGGCGCGAGCCCGACGGAGAGCACCACCATGTCGAACTCCTCTTCCTTCACCCCGTCGTCAGGGGTCGAATACCGTACGGTCACGTTCTTCGTCACCGGGTCTTCGCGCTCTATGGAGACATAGCTCCTGATGAACCGGACGCCGGGGAGGTTCTCCGTCCTCTGGTAGAAGCGCTCGAAGTCCTTGCCGTACGAACGGATGTCGTTGTGGAATATGGTGCACCTGGCGCCGTCGTCATGGTCCTTCGTGAGGATGACCTGCTTCTGGGTGTAGGTGCAGCACACCGCAGAGCAGTAGCTGTTGCCCCCTTCGGTGACCTGCCGGGAGCCCACGCAGTGTATCCACGCTATGTTGTGCGGGTGCTTCCTGTCGGAGGCCCGCAGTATCTCCCCCTCGTAGGGCCCTGTGGCGCACAGGAGCCTTTCGTAGTCGAGGGCGTTGACGACGTTCACGAAGTCGCCGTAGTGGTATTCCTCCCTGAGGCGGGCGTCGAAGGGCTCGATGCCCGGCGACAGGATGATGGCCCCCACCTTTATCTCCACCCTTTCCGGCTTCTGATCGAAGTCTATCGCGTGCGTCTTGCAGGCCGCCTCGCAGATGCGGCACTTGCCTTCCTTGAGATAGAGGCAGCTGTCGTCCACGTAGGTCACCAGCGGGATCGCCTGCGCGAAGTAGATGTGGATGGCCTTGTTGTTCGAGATACCCTGGTTGAACTGGTCGGGGTACTTGACGGGACAGTATTCCACGCACACCGTGCAGCCGGTGCATTTGGTCTCGTCCACGTATCGCGGTTTCTTCACGACGGTCACCGTGAAATCGCCCGCTTCCCCCTCGACCTTCTCCACCTCGGAGTAGGTCAGCATCTCTATGTTGGGATGTCTCTTGCATTCGACGAACTTGGGGGATTCGATGCACATGGAGCAGTCGTTGGTGGGGAATGTCTTGTCGAGATGTGCCATCTTGCCCCCGACGGTCGGCGATTTCTCTACAAAGTAGACCTTGAATCCCGCGGTGCCGAGGTCAAGGGCGGCCTGTATGCCGCTGATGCCTCCTCCGACGATCATGACATCACCGAAATTACCCTGCTGGAAATCCTTGCGAAGATGACCCTTGACCCGTTCTGTTTCCATAACCTCTTTTTCCACTCTTGTCACCTCATCTAATTATTTAGTGCCCGAAAGACTCGGGCTCT
>Ga0123326_1001407_pt1 | contig 20891 bp, 19 predicted proteins | sample BioC13SIPDNA_FD_89739 | JGI IMG/M metagenome (GOLD analysis project Ga0123326, IMG submission 89739) | Anaerobic biogas reactor microbial communites from Washington, USA - Biogas_R1_A C13 SIP DNA | ecosystem: Engineered > Bioreactor > Anaerobic > Unclassified | place: Washington, USA | collected...
AGAACGCGGACCAACATTTGTTCCAGTTCGTGGCCCTTGTAGCCTCCCGCTTCCAGGGCGTCGTGCAGATCACCCATGATTTGCACAGCACGGATATTGACCGGATCCTCCGGCTCAAGCTTGTGCTGCTTGTATCCGGGGATGAAACCAAAGTGGTTTACACATTGGTGGAACTCGGCGAGAGGAAACTCGATGGTGGTATCCTCGTCGAGGTCATGCAGGGCAACGCTCGCAAAGTCAGAGACGATCACGTATCGCGGCACTTCATCTCCGCGATCCTCTCGCTGCAAGCTTTGAATGTAATCCATCGCCTGAGCGTGAGCTTTGCCAAGGTCCTTGCCACGACTCTTGTGTTCGGCGAGCAACATGCCCTTCCAGAATAGGTCGATATAGCCGTAGTTGCCGCTAAGATTCTTGACCGGTTCCTCGAAGCTGGCTAAATGACGGCGTGTGAGTCCAAAGACGCGAAAGAACTCATCCCAGAAGGTCTTGGCTTCAGCATGTTCGCGAGTCTCACCGGCCCATTCCTTGGAGAATGCCACGGCGCGGCTACGAATTTCGTTCCATGATAGGGGCATCGACAACGTTCTCCGTGCGTCCTCTGTGCTTCGGGCAAGACCAAGCGAAGACTGGTCGCCCTTGTTGCACGTCATTATTGCCGGTTTTCGGCTACTGTGAAAGAGGAAGAACGGAATGCGATGACCGCAATCAACTCATCGTCGAGATCCGCGCCCTTGATATGTCCCTTGCTGGTTCATCGACACCAACTACAACGGCGAGAGTTTCTTTATCTGACACGCCTACTTCACTGGTGCCGACGAACCGTATGAGAAACTCAAACGAGCCCTGCGCGCCGACATCAACGAAGACGCCTGGAGCCAGCTCTACAGCACTACCAGCCGCCCCTTCACCAAACCCGAAACCGGCAGGATCGCCGTCAAGGTCATCAACCACTACGGCGACGAGGTTCTCAAGGTGTATCCGGTTTAGCGGCCCCGCTTGAGGGCGATCCCAATTCGTCAGCCGTGTTCTGAATGAGACACGTGCGTTCATAGAAAGCCGCAACAACCTCCCGCGCTCCCCAGGGCTTCACCCCCTCAACAGGGAGATTTCTGCAACGCCCCCCTGCCGACGGACCCCCACTTGCGCCGACGCCATCAGGTGTAAATACAGTCGATACAAACACTTATGCCCACCCGCCCGGCTCCACTCATTTCGCAACACCCCAAACACGGCGCAAAACTCCAACGCCGCGGCACGAACTCATCCGGAAAAATCTGCCCAAGTGTTCAATTCTTGTATTGACTTCCGCTGTCAAATGGATATACTGATGTACACCCACCTTGAATCCGACCGTCCCGGCCGCCACATTGGACGAAGGTTCTGTTTACTTGCACAATCTGCGAGAGGCGCCCATGAAGCGACTTTGTCTCTACCGATCCCTGGCCGTCTGCCTGTTGTTGGTCACCTCGACGTCGGCCGGCGACTCGAAGTCCCCGGCCCCCCGGACCTTCGAGTTCCCCGACAGCGGAGTGACCTTCGATGCCGGGTTCGACGGGGCCCGGCTGAACGACTGCATCCAGGACAGCGGCACCGAGTATCGGGCTGTGATCCGTCCCGAGAACGAACCGATCAACGACAGCGCCTGGTACGCCTTCCGCGTCACAGCCAAGGCCCCTCAGACGATCACCGTCCGCTTGACCTATGAGGGCGGCAAGCACCGTTACCATCCCAAGGTCAGTACCGACGGAACGACCTGGCAGCGCCTTTCAGGCGACCGCTACCAGCGCGGCAAAGACGCCGTCGCGCTGAAGATCGAAGTGGGCCCCAAGCCCCTCTGGATCTCCGCCCAGGAGATGATCGGTCTGGCCGAACTGAACGCCTGGACCGACCAGATCGCCCGGCTCCCCTTCGTCGAAGAATCGATCATCGGCCGCTCGATCGGCGACCGGCCGATCCGGCAACTGACCATCCGTTCCGGGCAGCCCGCCTACGCCGTTGCCATCGTCGGCCGGCAGCATCCGCCGGAGATCACCGGCACCATGGCCCTGACGGCGTTCGTCGAAACCGTCACCGGCCCGAGCGACCTGGCCAAACAGTATCGCCGGTCCTTCGAGACCCTGGTCGTTCCCCTGATGAACCCCGACGGCGTCGCGGCCGGCAACTGGCGGCACAACCTCGGCGGCGTCGACCTGAACCGCGACTGGGGGCCCTTCCGGCAGCCCGAGACGCGGGCGGCCCGCGATTCGATCCTCCGCTACCAGAACGAAGAAACGCCCCGCCTGGCCTTCTTCCTCGACTTCCATTCGACCGGCCACGACGTGTTCTACGTCGAGAGGAGCAATGAACCCGTCTGGCCTCCGCGATTCTCCGAGCGCTGGCTGGCTGCCCTGGCGGAAGAAATGCCTGACTACGAGGTCCGATCGGAACCGAGCACGGGGACTCGCCCATTGTCAAAAGTCTGGGCACGGAAGACAATGAGCGTTCCTGCCGTGATTTACGAGGTAGGCGACAATACCGACCGAGCGTTGATCCGCAAGGTCGCACAGGCGGCCGCAAAGACAATGATGCGCCTGTTGCTGGAGGAAGCCGAGGCCGCACCCAGCCGACCGCGTGAGGCCGGCAGGCAGCCGGTCTTGGTTCCGTGAGCGCATCCCCGCTTGCCCGAGAAAAGTTGACCGTCTGCTTGCGAAAACATGGAGAAGCCGAGTATGAACCCGGAATTCCTGCGACTGTCACGACTCCCCCTGTCCGCCAAACTGCTGGTGACCCTTTTTCTGGGTCTCGTCGGCCCGGGCTACCTGGTCGGCACCGCCAACATCATGTTCCAGCACCAGGACGCCGACATGGAACCGGGGCTGACTCTCGACGACCTGCGGCGGAGCTTCCACGGCCTGGAAAAGACAGTGACTCCGGAGGCCGAGGTCACGGTCCGCTCGCTCATGCTCGAGCAGGTCAGCCCGGAAGGTGAGATGCGAGAGTATTTGGAGAACGGCGGCGAGCCGGCCGTCCGGAGCCTGATCGGCTGGCTCGAAGGGGGCGCCAAGGAAGAAGGCTTCGCCGCCGGCGATCCCTCGCCTCAAGCCGTCATCAAGGCCCATTGCATCGAATGCCACCACGCCGACGGCGGCGACATGGAAGACCTTCCCTTCGCCGCCGCCGACGAGGCGGAGCCGGAATACACGCTGGTGATGGAAGCGGCCGAGCCGGAGTTCCAAACCGGCGAACAAGGCCCCCAGACGCTGACGCTCAGCCCGACCAGCGTCTCGAGACTCGTTCACGTGACTCACGCCCACATCCTTGCTATTCCTGTCTTCACACTGCTGGTCGGCCTGCTGTTCCTCATGACCGGGTTCAGTGAGAAGATCAAACTGGTTCTCGGCCCCCTGCCCATGTTGGCGGTGCTGCTCGACATCGGCTCGTGGTGGGCCGCACGATTCATCGAGCCCTTCATCTACGTGATCGCCGCCTCCGGTGCAATCTTCGGCGCCGCCTTTGCGCTGCAGATCCTCGCGATTCTTGCCTCCATGTGGCTGGGCATTGCCGATCCCAAAGCGAAGGCCTCGGAATAGGTTCCGGACGCCGGATCCCGCTCAGTCCTCGTTCACCTGGACGGTGAGCGTTACCATATACATGGTCCGCTCGAAGGCATCGCCTTTGCGCAAATGGCTGAAGTCGGAGTTGTCGTTTCGATCGCCGGTGTAGGTTCCTGCCGTTTCGTCCACGTAGTGCACCGAGAAGAAGTGGCGTCCGCCGACGATCAGCGGGAAGGCGACCTCGCCCGTCTTCGGATGGGGAGCGGCGGCGGTCGACCATAGGGACGACTGAATCTGCGGATCCTCGGCCGGCGCCTGCGATCCGGCGGTGGACAAGGTCAGTTCCACGTCGCGTCCGCCGAGCGGCTTCCCTTGAAAGAGCAGCTTCGCCTTGGCCACCGCGCCGGGCTTGAGCTTGTCGGGCGGCGTCAGAAGAACGATTTCCAGATCGTGCCCCACCACGCCATCAAAACCGCCTTCCCCGTTTCCGACCCGGGTCACCGTCTTGCCATACATGATGATCCGGGTGTTCGGCGGGATGCTGTGGACTTGGCGAGTGATGATCCCGGTCTGCAACTCGCCGCCGACAACGTAGCATCCCGGCTTGGACGGCGCGACCTCGGCCGTGAAACAGTCGGTCGCCAGAACAGGCTTCAGTTCCGACCGAGTTCCGTCCGGCTGAATCACCTGGAGGCTGATCTTGTCCTGTTGTCCTTCCAGAGATCGACCGCTTGCCCTCTCGCCCGAATGTCCCCAGCACACCTCCAGTTTGCAGGTCTGGTTGACCTCGCCTGCCGACGGCGCTTCGATCCACAGTTCATGGCCCGCTGCCGGGTTCCAGCTCAGAGTCGCGATAACAGCCGAAGACAATAGGGCGGCGAACAACCGCGAAAGGCGGACGAGTTGGAGCATTTGCATGGTATCCTCACAGATGGTTGAAGTTGTGCGTTGTCGTCTGGTGACTGCCGGCCTTACTGAACAGCTTTCGCCGCGTCGGCCGTCTTCGGTTGGTTGTATCGATGCTTCAGGAAGTCACCCACATAGATCAGGTACTCAAACGGCAGTCGCTCCTCGCCGACCTCCTTGAGCACCGTTCCCACCGTGCTCTCGATCACTTCTTCCTTGTCGGCATAGCCCGCATACTTGACGATCGCGATGGGCGTCTCGGGCGGATAGTTGATCGAGAGCTTCTCGATGAACTCGCGGAATTCCGTCCGCATGGTGAAGAGGACCATCGTGCTCTGATGGACGGACAGCTTCTCGATCGTGTCTTCCTTGCCGAGCCAATCCGCGGCCGTGAGGATCACCGACTTGGTTCCATCGCTGGTGGTGACGCCCCGGCGGAGTGCCGCGTTGGCCGCATTGAAGCAACTCAAGCCGGGCACCACCACCGGATTGAGATCCTTGAACTCCTCCAGCGACCATTCGCACGGTCCGTAGACCATCGGGTCGCCGCCGTCGAGCATGGCCACCGTCTTCCCGGCCGCCACGGCCTGGCGGACCAGGGCGATGAACTCGTTGCGTTTCTTGGTGATCGCCTCGCACTGGCGTCTCTCTTCCCCTTCGAACTCCGACGGATCGTGCCCGTAGTAGGGAAACAACCGCCAGTAGTCGTAATGAAGTTCCTTGCCTTTCAAGCAGTCGGCCATCTTCTCCGCCCACCTCCTCGAGCAGAAGATCACGTCGGCTTTCTCGATGACCTTGACCGCGCGGAGCGTCATCAAGTCCGGATCGCCGGGGCCCAGGCCCACCAGGTAGTACTGCGTTGCGGGCTTTTCGTCGGCGAAGCAGACGGCGCCGGCACAAACGAGCACAACGCCAAGGAGAAGAACCCGGCAGATTCGAGAAACGCGGGTGGTTGTCATGTCTTGTCCTTTCGATGCTGATTCAGAATTCCTTAAGAACTTCGCCGCCGTTTCGCGACCCCAGGCCGCGCCAGGTTTCCAGATCGATCGTCTCGCTGACGAAGTGGACCGAACCGTCGGCAAAGCCCACGTTCACTCCGCCGGGGTGGCGGCTGCGGGCCATCTGCCACAGCGATTTCAATGGCGACCACTTCGAGCAGTCCGGGATCTGGGAATTCGGTTCCCACCAATGGTAATAGGCCGAATAGAGCACGAAACCGTCGAACCAGCGAGCCGCGCGCGACGGGCGGGATGCCACCGGCTGTCCGAAGCGAGTGCACCACTCGACGGTCAGGGTGGGGCCGCTGCCGCTTCGGGCGCCCACGATCACCACGTCCTTGTTCTGCTCCGTGAGCACGACGGTGCCCGACATGCTCGAGTCGGGTAGCAAGCTTTCGGAAAACGCGGCGGTATTGCTCGTGCCGTCCGTCACGTCGGCAAAACGAATGGCCGACGTATCGTTGAACAGTCCGTCGGTATCGAACATCGCCGTTCCGTCCGCCGTCGGCGCACTGCGTCCCCAGCATGCCATGTAGTTGGTTGCCCCATATTCCGGCTCGACTCTGTCGGAACGATCACTCGGGCAATAGAAGAAGTCGATCTCCTGGCGGATTGGCTCTTGATTGTCGGGGTGGACGCCGACGCCGGGTCCATTGTACGTTCCGGTGTGCCCATAGAGGGGAACGTCGAGGTTCAGGGACTGGTACACGTTGAACTGTTCCAGATAGGGGGTAAGCATCGCCAACGGTCCCCAGCGGTACTGCCAATCGGGAATCTGCTCATAGCCCGGGCAGGTTTTCGAGGGCGACCCAACAGGGAACTTCTTGTGGCTGTCGTGGAAGCTGTGCAGGGCCAGGGTGATCTGCTTGAGGTTGTTGGTGCAGCTCATCCGCCGAGCCGCCTCGCGGGCCGCCTGCACGGCCGGCAGCAGCAAGCCGATCAGGATGCCGATGATCGCAATGACGACGAGCAGTTCGACCAGCGTGAAGGCGTTTCGGCGTTTCATGATGTCTTCTCGAAAACCACCGCGGCGAGGATTGGATGCTTGAGCCCTGGTATTACCAATATCAAATACGTAACACCACCTCAAGCTACCCCTGCCAAAAAAGGTTGTCAAGAGACGATTTCTTGCGGACCTCCGTGGTTGGCCACGTGGAAAGGATACTGAATCCACCCGCAAGGGGTGATATCGGGGGGGAAGTCAAGAACGGCCGCCAAGAGGCCAAACGGCTTGCGCACCACCTTCGCATGGGCCGAGACGTGGCTTGTGACATGAGGTCAAGCCAAGACGGACCTCAGGCCACTTCCAAGTCAATCGTTTGGTGCCCTGCCTCGACCTCTGTTTTCAGCGGCGTGGTTCGTGGAGACAACCTACTGCCTGGCACTCACTCGCGAAGCCCGGGCCGGGGCCTTGTCGAACACAGGACTGTCGTTCTGCTCCCGTTGATGCGAGACGGTCATGGCACGTCCGCGATTTCTCCGCCCGCCCGCGTGCTCAACGCGCGCAAGGTCACTAACGAAATCGTCTCCGACAGGAATTGGACCGAACCATCGCCCATGGCGAAGTTGGCTCCACCCGGATGGTTGCTCCCATAAGCGCAGACACACAGATCGATGTAGTATTCGAAATCCGAATCGCTATTGGCCGGCGGAGAGGCACCGGCTCGATGATTGAAATCGAACGGCAGCGTGTAGTTGACGGGCGCATAGCTGCTCAGGCTGACGTGAGCCACTCCCGAGGAACTTGTGGCCGCCCAGTTGCCGTAGTAACGGAAATCCCAGTCCCAACCTTGTTCGGCGAACGTGTTGTAGTTGGGATCCCGCCGATTGCGCTCGCCGAACAGCAGCGTGTTGCTGGCCCCGTCAGCGATGTCGGCCAGCCGCACCGGACGCTGGTTCGGCTCCGGCAACGATCCCGGCCCGGCCATGAAGAACACGCCGTCCGTTGTTAGAAATCCCGACGCGGGGTGATAGGATCGGGTGCCCCCATTCCCCGCGTAGCTGGTGACCTTGATGTAGCGATCCTGGGAAGAACCGGTCAGCCTCGTCGAGTAGTGCAAGGGATTTTCGCTTTCCGGCTCGGAGGGGCAAAGCAGGTTCGGCCCCTGCGCGGCACGCGAATTCAAGCCGCCGCCGAAATTCGCGTCGGGATTGGAGAAGTCCCATTGATCGTACAGGCTTCCCTGTTCGAGATACGGCAGGAGGAACACAAACAGGCTTGCCCCGCGATAGAGCCTCTTGGCGGAATTGTACTGTGAGAGGAGCATGGCGGCTGGAAAGGTCTTCACGGTGTCGTGGTAACCGTGGGCGGCCAGGGCAAGTTGCTTGAGGTTGTTGGTGCATTGCATCCGCCGCGCCGCTTCCCTGGCCGCCTGGACGGCTGGCAGAAGCAACGCCACGAGAATGCCGATGATCGCAATCACCACCAGCAATTCGACAAGCGTGAATCCACGGCTCCGGTTCATCGTCTGTCGTCTCTTGAAGATGAGTTGCACATATACAGGACTTGCTCCACTAGTGACCAGGAGCGAGTATCATGTGGATTAATTGCTTTGTCAAGAACCGGACGCGGTCCGGACCAGAATCCGGCTTGCATGGAACCACGATAGAATCAAACACGGTGGCGAAACTTGAGCTCAGGAACGGGGTTCATTGTGGCGGTTCGAAGTCGGGCTGAGGGGAGTCACTGTACCCCTGCAATCGGAGTGATCAGCATGAGACGGATTGTCGTTACTGTTTTGGCAGGAATCATTTGCGCCGTTCTCAACTCTCCTTCCCAAGCACAACGTTTCGGCGGACCGCCAGACCGGGGCGGCCAGCGGCCCAGCCCCCTGATTCAACTGTTCGACTCGGATCGCGACGGCATCCTCTCCAGCGAGGAGATCGCCGGGGCCTCGCGGAAACTGGCCGAGTTTGACAAGGGCGGCGACGGCAAATTGACCGGCGACGAGCTACGCGACGCCCTGCCGTTCGAACGGGGGCCGGGAATGGGCGGCCCCGGCGGCCCTCCCGGCAACGTGCGTGGTCCAAGGCGCGGCGGCTCCGAACCGTTACCCCAGACAGAGCCCCAGGCCAAGGATGACCAGGAGAAACGGATCCTCGCAGCCTTGGAGACCATGCGGGAGGGGCCGAGATTCGCCAACGTCGCCCCCGACGACGGCCGCCTGCTCCGCATGCTGGCCGAAGCCGTCGACGCCAAACGCGTCGTGGAAATCGGTACGTCCACCGGAGAGTCGGCGGTCTGGTTCGCTCTGGCGCTGCGGAAGACCGGCGGCCACCTCTACACCCACGAAATCGACGAATCCCGCGCCAAGATCGCTCAGGAGAATTTCAAGAAGGCCGGCGTCGACGCTCTTGTCACCGTGATCCTGGGAGATGCCCACGAGACCGCCAAACAACACAAAGATCCCATCGACATCCTCTTCCTCGATGCCGACAAGGAAGGCTATATCGACTACCTGGAGAGGCTGCTCCCGCTCCTTCGGCCCGGCGGGCTGGTCATCGCTCACAACATGAACGCGCGGCAAGCCGATCCGAACTTCGTGAAAGCGATCACCGAGGATCCGAACCTGGATACGCTCATTCTGCTGAAAGAGGGAACGGGCGTCAGCGTGACTCTCAAGAAACGCTGAACGATCGGCAGGCGACCAGTGTGAGGGGGCTCGTTACGCGGCCGAGTCGCGGAGGCGGGACAGGGCCCGCTGGGCTTCCTGGCGGACGCTGTCGTCGGCGTCGTGGGTGAGGCGGGCGAGTTCGGCGGCGGCGCAGGAGGCGCGCCGGCCGTGGAGCCGCAAGGCGCCTACAGCATTTCGGCGTACCGTGGGATCGGCGTCATGCAGACGATGAAGCAACTTGGTGATCAGTGGATCGACAGATTCGGGCATTTCAGACACCCCTTGGGGGCGGCAGAGTATAGAGGACCATCATCCATGGTTATCGGCACGTATCGCCACGTCACTTCAGCCGTCTCGGCGAGGCAATCGTGCCCAAGGCAAATCCGGCGGACGAACGAAACCTGCCGGTTAGGCGCTCTTGGATCGGAAAAAGGTGTGTTTCGTCCGCATGCCTATTGTTCGATTTCAAACACCGCCTCGATTTCGACCGGCACACCTAACGGGAGCGATCCGGCCCCCATGGCGCTGCGGGCGCCGATCCCATGCTCGGGCCCGAAAACGTCGGCAAAAAGCTGGCTGGCACCGTTGGTGACGGCCGGCTGCTGATCGAAATCGGCCGTGCTGTTGACCATTCCGAAAAGCCTCACGACGCGGCGGATGCGGTCGAGGGAGCCGAGTGCGGCCTTCATGGTCGCCAGAATCCCCAAGGCCGTCAGTTCGGCTGCCTGGTAGCCGGCTTCGACGTCGCAGTCCTTCCCAAGTTTTCCTTTGAGGATCTGGCCATCGGGGGTCACCGGCAAATGGCCCGAGGTGTAGGCCAGGTGGCCGTCGAAAATCACGGTCTTGTAGAGCCCCTTGGCCGCGGCGGCCGCCGGCAGGTTGATTCCCATTTCGGCCAGCTTGGCCGACAGGCGGGCTTCTGCACTCATCGGATTCACCTTAGTCGATAATCTTCGTCAGCGGATACTCGACAATACCTCGGGCGCCCGCCGCTTTCAATCGCGGGATGATGTGACGGACGATCGATTCGTCGATAATCGTGTTCACCGCGACCCACCCTTCTTCAGACAGGTCGGAGATCGTGGGCTTTTGCAGGGCCGGAAGCAGGGCGAGAACCTTACTGACGCTGCCGTCGGGCACGTTCATCATCAAGCCGACTTTGCCCTCGGCCGCCATCGCCCCGTTCAGCATCAGGGCGATATCGTCGATCTTCTGCTTCTTCCAGGGATCGGCGTAGGCGTCATTGTTGGCAATGAATCGCGTCGTGCTTTGAATCACCTCATCGACGATCCGCAGGTTGTTCGCTCGCAGAGAGCTTCCCGTCTCCGTAACCTCGACGATCGCGTCGGCCAGTTTGGGAGGTTTTACCTCGGTCGCTCCCCAACTGAACTCCACCCGCGCGGTCACGCCGTGTTTCTCGAGATAGCGTTTCGTCAAGCCGACGGCCTCGGTGGCGATCCGCGCGCCTTCCAGATCCTTGACCGTCTGAACCGGCGAATCTTCCGGAACGCAGAGCACCCAGCGGACCGGACGCCGGCTGACCTTCGAGAAGACCAGTTCGGCCACTTCATGAACCTGGGCGCCAGTCTCTTGAATCCAGTCGTAGCCCGTCAAGCCGGCGTCGAGAACTCCGTCTTCCACGTACCGAGCCATTTCCTGGGCGCGGATCAGCAGGCATTCGATTTCGTCGTCGTCGATGCTCGGATAGTAGCTCCGCGAGCTGAATGTGATCTTGAACCCGGCGCGGCGAAATAGCTCGGCCGTTGCGTCCTGAAGGCTGCCTGCCGGAATCCCAAGTTTCAGAGTCTTGGTTTGGGACTTGTGCGCATGGTGCTCGCATCTTTGTGAAGGTTGGGTCGCGGGCTTGCCCCGCTTTGGAATGTCTGCCATGGAATGTGTTACCCGCTCGTAGGTCAGAGATCGTCTGACAAAGGATCGTATCTACTTCTTATACACTTCGGCCGGATCGAAAACCCGCTCGCCTTCGACTTGGAGGCCCTCAGGGGTGACTTTGCGGAAGAAGCAGCTCTTGTAACCTACGTGGCACGCCGCCCCGCCGATCTGTTCGACCTTCAAGAGGACCGTGTCGCGATCGCAGTCGAGATAGACGGCATGGACCTTCTGGACATTGCCGCTCTCCTCGCCTTTTCGCCAGAGTTTATTCCTGCTACGGCTGAAATAAACCGCCCGGCCGGTTTCCAGAGTCTCGGCGTAACTCTCGGGGTTCATGTAGGCCATCATCAAGACTTCCCCAGTTACCACGTCCTGGGCGATGGCCGGCAGAAGTCCGTCGCATTTGGCGAAATCCGGCCCTTGTCCTGAGTCGTCGCACTTTTCCGGCATGGTTCTTCCCTACTCTGGAGGTTGGCGAGGTGGATGTGTCCTACTCTTGCGACGGACACGCCTCCCTGCCCGCAAGTTCTGCTTCTCCTGAAACTAATCAGAATAATCGGATACTGTCCAACCTGCCAGGGCCCGTTCTCAAGAGGGGTGTGGGTTTTCCTCAAACAGCGGGAATTGCGGCGTGCGTCGGACAGTCCATCGACGGAGCGGCAAGATCCCGGTCGGTTTTCCGGAATGAAGCGAAGAAGGGCGGAGATTCGAGGACGCCGCGAGTCTGTCCATTCGACATGACCGGCGTGTTCCGGAAGAGTCGCCCAAAGGGGTCGACTGGGGGAGAACTTCAGCAAAGGCGTGATTCCAGCCGACTTAAAAGACCGATGCTGTTCTCCACCCTTCGCCCATAAGGAAACTCTGTGGAACGCTCGCTTACCGTCTTGCTTCCGGTAGAGAACTCCCAGGCAACGCTGGCCAAGAACGTTCGCCGGCTGTTGGAAGTCCTGCCCGACCTGACCGACTCGTTCGAAGTCGTGGTGATCGACGACGGGTCCACCGACGCCACCCTCGAAGTGGCCGACGAGTTGTCGACCCAGTATCCGCAGATTCGCGTCGTTCGGAGTGCGACTCCTCGCGGGCGGACGAGGGCTATCCAGTTGGGCGTGCGCGAGAGCCGAGGCGAATTCCTGCTCCTCATTGACGAGGATGCGAACCTGCCGATCGATGAGATCGGCCGTCTCTGGGCAGCGGCGGAGCAGCACGACGTGGTGTTGGGGCGTCTGCCTTCTGCGGCCGCCTATGACCCCAATCGCTTCCGCCGGCTCGACGGCCCCAGCCACGGCGGTTACCAGATTCTACGGCGGCGAGCCGTGGGAGCGATCTGGGATTCTCTCGGGCACCAACTCACCTTGAGGGCCGAACTTGCACGAACGGGCGGCAAGTGGTTCGAGATCGAGATCGGTTCCCACCGGGCCGGATCGTGCAACCGTGGTCCGTCGCCGGCAAGCCGGCCCCAGCGGCCCAACTACCTTCAAGCGATCCGGGATTTCACGTTCGGCGAGTAGGCGGAGCGATCGGGTTGAAGGCCGTTTTCGCCGAATTCCTGCCCCGCCGTTCCCCGTCTGTTCTTCTTTCCCGAAGAACCTAACTGATAGACTCTTCGCGTCCGGTTGCACCAGCTCGCCCCCCCTCTGGTGAGTGAGTTGATTTCTTGACTGAGCCACTTGTGTGCAATCGGGCTTTTGGGTATCATTCTGTTGGAACGATTGTGGCCTGCCATTCGGCTCATACTTCTCTTCAAGGCCGGCAATTATTCAACGCGTCAGTTACGGAAGAGAAACAACCGGCTGACACGTTTGTTTCGCCGCGGGAAACGAGTCCCGTCGCGGAGCACCGGAACAGATCACAATTCGCACGTCACGGCTCGTGAGTTTCTGTAGGCAGGAAACTCGCAGCACAACAACGGATGAGGCATTTCCCCGTTTTCTGAGGCCTTGCGCTTCGACAGGGGGAAGTCGTCCGTCGTCGCCTGAGTCGGGGGTAGGTGACGGAGTGTGTTCGTTGGTCGCAGTGCAAGCATCCGTGCTGGGTCTGCGGCCAGCGACGGAACTGTGCGGGAACAGCCGGAAATCGCGGGCTTTCGCGGTTGCCGGCGCACTGTGAACTGAGGAGGCATGGGTATGAGTCTTGCAGAACTGAGCATCCATGGGGCGGATGCATTTCAAGCCCCCAGCGTGCGCGTGCGCAAAGCTGATCGTCCACTGCATCGCCTGGCGGAGGTCCGCCGCATCCAAGGAATCTCGCGGAGGACTGTGGCAAGGCGACTCCATCTCGACATGGCCAGCGTGAAGCACATGGAGCAGGAAGACACGGACTTGTCGCTCAGTGCGCTTTACGAATGGCAACAGGTGCTGGACGTGCCTGTCAATGAGTTGCTGGTTGAGGCGGAGGAACCGCTATCGACGCCGGTCATGAAACGGGCTCAGTTGCTCAAACTGATGAAGACCGCCATGGCCATTAAGGATCGCTCCGGCCAGGCGCCGATTCAACGAATGGCCGAGGTCCTTGTCAACCAACTCGTGGAAATCATGCCCGAATTGGCCGAGGTAACGCCCTGGCATGCGGTCGGCAAGCGGCGCAGCCAGGCGGAACTGGGCCAAGCGGCGCTGAGAACGATTTCGGCGGACATTTTCCACGATTATGGCGAATGACTCGACGTCAGCGGGCGTCCGCCGGCGAGTCCATCCCGACGGTTGCCAATCGGACTGCCTCGAGGAAGTCGTCGAGGGAAAACGGCTTGGTCAAGAATTGCGCGAACGGCACTTCGCGCATCTGGCTTTCCAGACGCGACGTTCTGTAACCGGTGATGAAGATCGTTTTCAACGCCGGATTCGTCGAGCGGAGACGGTGAGCCACCTCGACACCGTCCATCTCGTCGCGCAGCATCCAGTCGACGACGAGAATGTCCGGTACGAATTCGTGAGCCACCGTCATAGCCGCTTTGGCGCTTGCGGCGGTACGGACGTCGTAACGTTCGTGCGAGAGAATGTGCCCCAGCGAATCGCGGTAACTCGGTTCATCGTCAACCAGAAGAATCTTGCGGCCAAGGAACTGGGTTGACGAATCGATCGACGAAGCCTCCCCCTGCTGCGGGTCGGACAGGCTCTCACTCATTTTTCACCCTCCCCAACTAATGGGTGACGACCGCTGTTCCCCGACCCCCCAACGCATCACCACTACGGTGAAATGTACAAAGCTTGGCGCTTTCGGACAAGCTCCCGATTCTGCCAGAAACCGAATGGCAATTCCTGCCGGCGGGCATGAGCACCCTCGCCCCGGCCATTGACCGATCGGCGTTTTCTGTGACCATCGAGCATCGAACCTTTGGGAGGCAATTCTGCTCTATAGCAGATTAACGTGAGTAGCTGTCACGAAATCCGAGAAGGGAAGTCGCCGTGAATTCGCTATCGCGATTCGGGCACACAACCGAATCTCGCGTAAGGCATTCCGGACAAACGGTTTAGGAAACGAGTCGGCGGTGTCGACGGAACCTGATCGCTTGGCGCTGCCCGGTCGTTGCGATAGGCTGACGATCTTCCTTCCACCTTGACCGACCTTTCAGAAAGACGCGGATACTCCGCCAGAACGGGTGGTGCGTTTCTGCGATCAGCCAGGAAGTCGAGTTGCTTTCAGCGATTTCTGCATCCCAATTGAAGCCATGAGTGATCCCTACTTCCAGAAGATGTTTGCCGAGCGGATCGGCGGCGCGAACTACGGCAAGGGCACGGAGATCTACAAGTTCGAGAAGATCAAGCGAGCCAAGCGGCAGGCGTTGGCCGACCATCCGGACCGCCCGTTGCTCGACTTCGGCATCGGCGAGAACGACGAGATGGCGCCCGAGAGCATTCGCCGAGTCATGGCCGCCGAGATTGGCAAGCCCGAGAACCGCGGTTACGCCGACAACGGGATTGCCGCGTTCAAGGAGGCGGCCGCCCGATTCATGAAGCGCCGGTTCGGCGTGGAGATCGATCCGACCTGCGAGGTCAACCACTGTATCGGGTCAAAGACGGCTTTGGCGATCTTGCCGGCAACCTTGATCAACCCGGGCGACGTCACGCTGATGACGGTGCCGGGTTATCCCGTCGCGGGAACCCATACTCGCTATTTTGGTGGGGAAGTCCATCGATTGCCGCTGGCGGCCGAAAACGGCTTTTATCCCGATCTGGACGGGATTCCCGCGGACATTCGCCGCCGAGCCAAATTGATGGTGCTCAATTACCCGAACAGTCCGACGGGTCGGACGGCCACACGCGAGTTCTTCGAGAAGGTGGTGGCCTTTGCCAAGGTCAATGAGATCGTGGTGGTGCAGGACGCCGCCCACGTCATGCTGAGCTTCGATCAGCGACCGTTCAGTTTTCTGGAAGTTCCCGGAGCCAAGGAGGTGGGCGTCGAGGTTCATTCGCTGTCGAAGGGCTGGAACATGATCGGTTGGCGGATGGGATTCGTTTGCGGGCACCCGCTGCTCGTCCGGGCCTTTGCCGACGTGAAGGACAACTGCGACTCGGGCCAGTTCATCGCCGTGCAGAAGGCCGCTGCGGCCGCACTGGACGACGACACGATCCCCGAGGCGACCCGGCAGAAATATCACCGGCGCCTGGTCAAGCTGGTGGAGACGCTGCGGAACTGCGGGTTCGAGTGCGAGATGCCCGGGGGATCGTATTTCCTCTATACGAAGAGTCCCGCGGGCCTGGCCGACGGGCGCACCTTTGCAAGCGCGGAGGAGGCCAGCCAGTATCTCATCACGCAGCACTCGATCTGCACGGTCCCCTGGGACGACGCCGGGGCCTATCTGCGATTCTCGGTGACCTACGTGGCCGAGGACGAGGCGGCCGAAGACGCGCTGATGGCGGAGACGAAGAAGCGGCTGAAGTCGATCGGGCCGGTATTCACAGCAACGACGTGCTGAAGTAGCGTTCGGCCCGGTCGGCCAGCACGGTACCGACGTTGCCGGGGTAGCGTTTGGCGAGTTGCCGGGCGGCCCAGACGTTGGCGCCGGAGGAGACGCCGACGAGGAGTCCGTATCTCTTGGCGAGTTCTCTGGTCGTTTCGATGGCGTCTTCGTCGGTGACTTCGATGACGTCGTCGACGAGGGAGATGTCGAGAACGGCGGGTATGAATCCGTCGCCGATGCCCTGGATCTGGTGGAGGCCCGGTTCGTGTCCCAGCAGGGCGGCCACGTTTTTCGGCTCGACCGCCACGACCTTCACGTCGGGTTTGTGTTCCTTGAGAAACATGCCGATGCCCTGCAGGGTGCCGCCGCTGCCGACGCCGGCGACGAAGCAATCGATATCGCCGCGGATCTGCCGCCACAATTCATGGGCCGTGTTTTCGTAATGGCAGCGGGGATTGTCCGGATTCTCGAACTGCTGGGGAACGAACACCCGCGGATCGGCGGCGGCGATTTCTTTCACTCTGGAGACGGCCCCGTCGACGCTCTCCTCGTCGGGGGTGAGGATCAATTCGGCTCCTAACGCCCGGATGATCTTCTTGCGTTCCTCGCTCATCCCTTCGGGCATGACGATCTTGACGGGATAACCCTTCAAGCGTCCGATCAGGGCAACGCCGATGCCCGTGTTGCCGCTGGTCGGCTCGCAGATGATCGAGTCGGGCTTCAGACGCCCGTCGCGTTCGGCCCCTTCGAGCATGGCCAGGGCCACGCGGTCTTTGACGCTGCCGCCGGGATTGAGGAACTCGGCCTTGCCGTAAATGTTCTCTTCGCCAAGCCGCACGAGCGGCGTGTTGCCGATAAGGTCGAGAATGCTGTCGGTCTTCATGGCCGTCTAGGGTCCTTTCGCTCGCCTTTGCCCATCAAACCCCTCAATTGTCTTCGGGATGAGGGGGGGCATCAATAGGAGTCTGCTGAGGATTGTTGAGGCGGCAAGTGTCGTTCGGGACATGGGAAATCCGGAAACACGGGGACGGCCCGAGTGAGTTGCCGGCCGGTGAGGTCGCTGAGAGGTTCGCCCGGCTCAAGGGGTGGATTTTTTCCGTTCAGCGGCCTAAGATCCAAGCATCTCGGTTCGCCTGAGCCCACCGAAGGTGGGGGCGTCTGCGGTGCCACGAGCTCCGGGGTTCGTCGTATCGCCGGCTACGGATGAATCCGATGGAAGTCTTCTGTCCAACGTGCCTGCATCCCATCAATCTGGATCTTCCCGAGGCGGTCGGCGAGGAGTCGGACGGACTCCGGACCAAAGCGTTGCTGACGAGTGTCCATTGCCCGAATTGCGGTTTGGTGCAATTACCGACACGCGATGAAACCCTGTCTTGGAGCGCCAAGTTCGTCAATCTCGCCGGGACCACGGTCGCCCACTTCTTGCTGGTTCGGCTGCTTGGCCAAGGGGCTTCGGGATGCGTGTGGCTGGCCGACGATACGATGCTTCAGCGCCAGGTGGCCCTCAAACTGCCGCAGCCGATGGGGGGCGACGTGGCCGGCCTGCTTCGCGAGGCTCAGACCGCAGCCCATCTGCGGCACGCGAACATCGTTTCCGTCTACGAGGTGGGCAGTGAGAACGATCAGGTTTTCATTGCAAGCGAGTACATTGAAGGGCTGACTCTGCGGGACTATCTCTCGTCCGGCACGCCGGCAATTTCGCAAACAGCCGATTTGATTGCGGCAGTGGCAAGGGCCTTGCACCATGCCCACGAGCAAGGGATCGTGCATCGCGACGTCAAGCCGAGCAATATTCTCGTGAACTCGGAAGGCCAACCGTTTGTCACCGATTTCGGGTTGGCGAAGAGACTTTCGCATGACGAGACGATTTCGTCTGAGGGACAGATTCTCGGCACGGCTCGTTACATGTCGCCCGAACAGGCCAGCGGCAGGACTCGCGAGACCGACCAGCGTGCTGACATCTACGCCATCGGCGTGATCCTGTTCGAAATGCTCACCGGTCACCTCCCCTATCGGGGAAACGTGCGCGCCCTGCTTCACCAGAAGGTCGTCGAGGATGCCCCGTCTCCGCGAAAGCTGGTGCCTACGATCCCCAAGGATCTCGAAACGATCTGCCTGCGATGTCTTGAACGCGATGCCGGCAGACGGTACCAATCGGCCAAGGAAGTCGCTGACGAGTTGGGACGGTTCCGCGAAGGGGAACCGATCAAAGCGAGGCCGATCTCCTCGCTGGAACGCGGGTGGCGCTGGTGTCGCAGGCGCCCGGCGGTGGCCTCCCTCGCGGCCGGCCTCATTCTCAGTTTGAGCGTGGGTCTGGCGGGCGTCAGCTACTTCTACTGGGAAGCGGCCAGTGCTGCCGAACTGACGCGGCAGGCGCTCTATCGATCCCAAATGACTCTCGCGGCCGAGTACTACGAGAAAGGGGACATTTCGGGCGTGAGGCAGATGCTCGACCGCGTCGTTGCCGCGGATCGCATGTCCCCTTTGCGCGGATTTGAGTGGGGCTACTTCGACGGCCTGACCAGGCCGTTCGCGCAGATCGTGAACCAGGGCGACGCCGCCGGTGACGTTGCGATTTCACCAACCGGCGACCTTTTCGCCGCGACCAGTGCCAACAACAAATCGATTCGCGTCTGGAAGGGCAAGACGGGTGAGACGATCCGCGTGTTGTCGCTGGACGTCGGTCGATTCTCGGCCATCGACTTCGCTCCGAACGGCAGTCACTTGCTCTCCGGCTCCTCGGACGGGAAAATCCGCATGTGGAGTCCCGTGGAGAGCGACGAGGCCCTGCTGGAAATCAAACATGGGCCCCCGGTGGCCCTCGTGCGTTTCTCGCCGGACGGGACGCGATTCCTCTCGGCGGGTTCCAGCGGGGCGGTACGCATCTGGGAGGCGGATTCGCAGTTGCTCGCCGGGGAAATACCCACCGGCAAGAACGGAACCAAGGATGCCCGCTTCTCGGCAGACGGGAAGTCGATCGCAATCGCGGCCCAAGACGGCCGCATCCGAGTGTGGGATATCGACAGCGGAACAACGACTCACGATCTGGATCCCAATCCATTTCTCGAGAAGCTGGCGTTCTCGGACGACGGGCAGACGATTGTTACGGGGAGCTACGCCGGCGTCGTTCGCATCTGGTCGGTATCGGACGGGACGCTCCTCCACACCTACGACATGAATGCGGGACGGATCGGAGATCTCGAATTCGTGAAAGGGACGCCGCTTCTTGCGATCCTTGCCAGTGACGGCCAACTCCACTTGTACGATACGGCCGATCTCGTGGAGCTCCGCAAGCTCAAGACCCACAATCTCACCGACGGCGCGCTGGCCAGATCCGGCAACGGCGAATATCTGGCCGTGGGCAGCGGCGACGGAAGCGTCAAGCTGCTGCGGATCGATCGCCTGAACAGGCCCAACACGTTCTGGCACGAGAAACACGTTCGAGCGGTTGCCTTTCCGGCCGACGGAAGGCGTTTGGTGGCAGCAGACGGCGGCGGGACCGTGCGAATATGGGACATCGAGACCGGAGAGTCGCTCGACCTGTCCGACGGACCTGCGGGGGAGACTGCCGGCGCTTCCTGCCAACCTCAAGGCGATCTCATTGCCGTGGCCGACATCGAACAGCAGGTCTATCTATGGAAGGGCGAATCCGGCGAGTTTGTCCAAGGATTCCGCGTTCCGGAGAGTGCGATTGTTGACCTCACCTTCTCTTCGTCCGGAGATCAATTGGCGGTCGCCACTCGTCTGGGAGGGTGCTTCGTGTATGAGTCGGGCCGCTGGGATGAACCCCGGCTGACGATCGAGGGCCGTGAAGCGGCTCTGCATTCTCTGGCGTTCTCCCCCGACGATCGGTCCATCGTGGCCGGTTATGACGACGGCGACGTCGTCTTCGTTACAGCAACTGATGGATCGCCCCAAGCCCCACCATTACATGTTCCCTCGATTCCAATGGCGTTGGCATTCTGCGAGGCCGGTCGATTGCTGGCGATTGGAACCGACTCAGGCGAGATTCATCTCTATGACTTGCGGTCGCGTCGCACCCGTTCGGTCATCAAAGGACATACCAGTCGGGTCAACGCGCTGGCGACATTTCCGGACGGCAGTACGCTGATTTCAGGGGGCCGCGACAAGGAGTTGAAACTCTGGGACACCGCCTCTGGTGAATTGCTGACGACCTTGTCCGGGCATATCCGGCAGGTCTTTTCGATCTCCGTTTCGCCGGACGGGGGGACGATCGCGTCGGGAGGGTTGGAGGGGGATATTCGGATTTGGCGGTCGCAGTAGAGGGTCTTGCAGACAAGGGCGGGCCTTCCCGCCGCCCAATTCTGTCTGGTTCTTTCGGGGGTCTTGACTAGCACTTGTCGAGGGGGCAATACTTGGCGGTGAAGGTGTGCTGAAATCCTCGCCCAACACTTTTGACTCAGGGGGAGAATATCGATGGCTATGCGTAGTGGACGATCCAACAACTTGGCCCGTTCTGGCGAAATGACCGCCGCCATTCGAAGCGGTCGATTTCAGTTGACAATTCCGGCTGCGCAGGAGGCGCCGATCACCCACGGCGTAACCGGATTGTCCTATCGGATCTTCAATACCGGAAAGACGGAGTTCAGTGTCCAGGCAAGTGGAGTTGCCGCCGTCCCCCTCAAGACCGGGATGTCTGTCGACCTCAAAGTTCAGGCTGGCGGAGTGATCAACATAGCCAACCCAAGTGCGAAGGAAATAACGGTTCGGGGCATATACGAGCAATTGGGCGACCCGTGGAATCCAGTTCGTGGTGGGCGCTTCATCTCGGATACGAACGACGATATCGACATCATTCGAGAAAGGGCTGGTGCATATTGCCGGATTTTCAATTCTTCGAAGAACACGGTGTTCAAGGTCGTGTTGTCGAACCGCAACCAGGTGCAAGTCGTACCGAGATGCTCCGGGGAGCATTCTGGTTTTGTAGGAGGAAATTGGCCTGGAAAGAAACCTTCGAGTCGACGATAAGGGCGGTTCTTCTTCACTCTGGCGGAAAGGAGTTCCACCATGCCCTATGTTGCGGACGACG
>Ga0123326_1001412_pt1 | contig 20833 bp, 14 predicted proteins | sample BioC13SIPDNA_FD_89739 | JGI IMG/M metagenome (GOLD analysis project Ga0123326, IMG submission 89739) | Anaerobic biogas reactor microbial communites from Washington, USA - Biogas_R1_A C13 SIP DNA | ecosystem: Engineered > Bioreactor > Anaerobic > Unclassified | place: Washington, USA | collected...
GGCATGAACTTGTACAAACCTTTGCGGCTGCTTATCATTCTTTTGGGGATCGTGTAAGACGATTCAACAATCCAGTCAAATACCTGCCTGAACTTCAAGTAGAGTATACTGACCAGCGCTCCAATGACCATGCCATAAACCAGCGTAGGCAGCCAAACAGTCTGTATCTTTATCAGGATCATCAATCCAGTTGCCACCACGAGCTTCGGCTCATAGAAGGTAGCCACCACGAGCAGCGCAACAAAGAGCCACGGGTTGCCAGTGATCAGCGCAAGGAATATAAGCCCTGCTGGTATGTCACCTACATTGCCATGGAAGGCATAGAGCCAGCCAGAATGTATCAGGATTAGGAACGCAAGCGCCCCAGCATAGTCTTTTGTAACAAGGTAATAGATGATAGACGGCATACCAGTTGCCATGAAGTGCAAAAATCGCACAACCTTGATGTCCCGCTTTATCTTTGCCAGCAGCATGAGCCAGATATGAACGCCCGGGGATTTGCAATCTACAAAATCCCTGCCATAAACCGCCCCCGTCATGCCCCACATAGCAAAGATGCCAAAGTCTGACTCGACTGGCATCTTAGAGTATCTCCATGCTATGTAGATATTGAGGGTTAGTAGCCCCGCAACAACAATTGCGTCAATCATTTCTTACAGCCACCAAGTTGTGAACAGGCAGGTTAAGTTCTTCGCCATCAGTGGTCGTAAGCTTCAAGATAGCCTCCGTCGCTTCCTTTACGTTGAATTTCGCCCGCGCTAAAAGAGTGCGCATTTGCAGCATTGTGTAACAAGCGCGGAACGGATGTTCGTCAGTGCCGTACAACATATAGTATGTTATTGGGTCAGCCTTGTTGGTAAAGAGTTGCTTTGCAGCGAACTCAGCCATCGGAACTTGTACAATAATCTCGCCGTTCACCTCAAGAGCGTCATGGGCTTTTTTCAAGAAGTCCATCACCGCCTCTCGTGGCAGTTCTGGTATGCAATTTGACACGAATATTCGGTAATATAGCCCATCAATCTTTTCGTTTGGATAAAATGATGTGATCTCAAACCGCCTTACCTCAACCCCTGAATCAGCCTCTATATCCATGTTTCCAAATACAGCTATTTTCATGCTAACCCCGTTTCTTTGAGAAGGAACTCAGTATAGTTATCTTTGGTTGTAGGCATTGTCTTATAGTGAGTGCATACTACCGTTGTGTCGAGCCACGGCTTTACACCAACGTGAGCCGCCAACTCACAAAAGTAATGATCCTCAGTTCTTCCATGTTCCAATTGATAGAAAGGAAATTGTCTGTCATCATCCTCAGACTTTGCCTTGATATGCTCATAGTAAACGCCGTCTTTGACGTAAGGCTCAAAGTAATCATCGCCTACGTTGCCAGTCACCATATCATTGGGAACAACCAACAGAGCGCCGTTGTGCCTTTCAAATACAGTGTGAGCGTCTCTGATCTTTTCGTACACGCTTCTATGTACAAGTGTGCAACCAAACCCTACGCTGTCTACCTGCATAAGCGCACCATCAGGGTAATTGTAAATAGGAGCATACAAACCGTTATCTGGCATCTTGCGGTAAGCAATTGGATGATAAGGCTCAGCCGTCATAAAGTAAGCGCCAGCTACGAAGTCGTGACCTGAGTGTAACAAGCCAGTGATCGCATTGAGCGGGGGCGCAGTGTCATCGTCCATCCAGAATATCCACTCAGCTTCACCAGAGAGAAAACCCTTTGTAACTTCCTGCCTGTTGTAATCAGTCAGGCGCGTGCGCCGCTTGCTATCGCCAATAATATTATTCTTATTATGGTCTGGAACAGCCGAACCAACAGTTCGTAATTGCCCGATCTCAATGTTTCCGCTTTTTTCCTCACTCAGTAGCATCAACATTACAGTTGACCACCACTGAAAAGTTTGGTTGGTATTACATGCGACCCCAATATCTACTATCGGTCTGGCACGTTCAGGTACAGATTGTGATTCCACTCGCTAAGTCTCCCTTCTTTCGATAAGTAATTGTATTGTTGCTGGCAATAGTTACATAGCACGTTTTTGGCTATGCCGTGAAATATTTTCCAGAGCATTTCACCGTTCTCGTCAGATTGAGTTGTACCAAGATATGTGAGCTTAACCATTTTCCCGCAATGAGAACATCGCAGTACCGGTATCGTACTAAGTTTTGACATGTCTCTCTCTTTATAATGGCAGGTGGGGAATGAACCCCACCTGCCCGTTCAATTGTTACGCCACAGCAGTCAACAGCGCATGAGACTTTTCGAGTTTCAAGCAGAATGTGTACTCTCCAACCAGTTGCTTCTTTTCAGCGTCACCAGTCTTAGCCAAGTCCTCGACCTGCCACGGGCGCAGCGTGAGCATACCCACGTTGTCCAGTTTCAAAATCGGGATCAGGTTTGAGAGCTGCCAGCGATCAATTACAAAGGATACATCACCGAACGGGGTGACAATCCGATCTACGAGCGTTCCAAAGCGATTTTGCTCAGGAGCGTAACGCACGTAACTGGAGCTATCATAGGCGTTTTTGATCTTTTGGTAGGTTGCAGGGTTGACAATCGCGAGGAAGTCACCAGCGCCGCCAGCATTGTAGATCAACTCAACTGCATCCTCGATGATACCGGGAATGAGCGATGAAACGCTCATATTAGCACCAGAGGCTTTGTTGGTGGTGATGAACTCCTGATACCCGCCCATCATACGAGGGGTTGTGGTAGAGCCAGCAGAGCGCTTGCCGTATTGCAAAGTGCGTTCGATCAGTCTCATCATTTCAGGAATGGACTTAGCAGACTCATACTGCATCTGGTCAGTCATGCCCCAACGATCCTGATAAGGAGCAGTGCCAGTTTGTTTGATCTCCTTGTGGAAAATCTGCGTATAGTTGCTGTTGGTTGAAAGATCAGTGTAACCAATCGGATCAGAGTCAGCGCCTTCCAAACGAGCCATACCTACGATTGAGAAGCTGGCATCAGTGGCAAGGGTCACCATTGTAGAACCGCCGAGAGACCGGGTGACAGTCAGCACACCGTTTGAATTAGCAGATACCCATAAGAGTTCCGTGCCGCTGAGCAAAATGTGACCGGGCTGAACCATATTGCCATCAGCCACTTTCAAGGAAGTGACACTTGTAGCAGAGTTAGCGGTTGCGGTCAGCGCAAAAACGCCTGTAAGCGGCGCAAGCGTATCCTCAATCCACTCAACCAATGTTCCTTGATTAGTGAAGCGGAATTTACTTGCAGCGCCGTCAAGACCGCCGATTGCTTCAATGAAAGGAGCATCGGAAGGGTCAAGCAGGGCAATATAATCAGTGATAACGCGCTTGTTTTCAGCGGTGTTCACATATGTAGAATAGGGTGGGGCTACGTTAGCCATGTCATTCCTCCATAGAAGTTATTACCAGATCGAGGTCAATCCCTTTTTCATGTACTCTTGTTTGAGTTCAGTGATCTGCCCGATATTACCGCGCCGGATTGTGGGGTGCTTCCCCGCGTTGATCAGGTCTATTTCAGACTGATACTTGTTGCGGAGCGACTCAATGTCGTTCACAGTATCCCCACCCGGAGCAAGTGTACCAAGCCTCACGGAAGGATTGCGTTTCTTTGTCTCTACCAGTTGCTTAAATTTCTCAACATAAACAAATGGGGACAAACCAGTGCCGATCAGCGCTTCCGCTTCCTCCGGGGATATATAAATCCCGGTGTCTGCCATAATGCGCCTTACTTCGGCGTCTACAAAATCAGGAGTGTTAGTAGCCTTTGGTTTTTCAGGGGTTTCAACGGGTCGGCTGATGGCTTCGTTGACGGCAGTTTGCCTAATGGCTTGTTTCTGCTGTTCCGTCATAGCGACACCACCGGATTCGGCAAGCTTGATAGCTTCGTCTGCCTTAGTCAATACATCCTTAATCCTCTGGTCGAGAGCGCTGCCCATCTTGTCAGTGAGTGATTGAGCTTTGCTTACTGCCTTACTCAGAATTTCCTCACCGAACTTTTCAAGGTACTCTCTTGTAATCGGCTCATTCCCAATAGACTCCTTACCTGCGTCACCTGTTGGTGCAGATGCCGCCGGGGAAGTGGTGGCTGATGGATCAGGCATACCTTTGCTTGCCCCACCAACTTGGTTATAAACTTCTTGTGTCATTTTTATATTCTCCTCAATTTTTATTATACATCATTATTTGCAATTAGCGACCAATTCCATATTGCAGCCACTTTTCAAATGTATAGTTTGGTTTGCCAAGAGCTTCCCAAACTTTTATCAACTCAGATTTTGCGGCAGGTTGTAATGGCTCACCGTAAGCATACAGTATCAAGGCACTTCCAACAACCGGATCGAACTGAGCAAACCACTCTTTAGTCGTGTTACCATACTCTGTAAGGTCGCTGCCGTCATAGGCATTAGCCTTCTCGTCCAGCCACTGTTTCACCACCGGGTTAGCTGCAAGGTACTGTTCCTTCCAGTCTAAGTAGTTCCTCAACTCCGGGAAGTCCTGTAACATCTGAGCCTGTACCGGGAGTTCAAGACCCAACTTTTGTCCCCAATTTGCGAGTACCATCGGCTCAATCTTTTTGTAATCCCTTGTTTCTTTGTCAAGGAAATAGGTTTGGAAGCCAGCTCCAAGCTGAGTAGCAATCGCCATCTGCTCGTTATAACTCATGTTATTGTAGACATCCCATATCTTGTTTATCATATCCGACTTATTCATCTGGTCAGCTGCCTCGTAATAAGCCTTCTGCAAGGTATACCAATTTGGGAAGTTTGCAGTACGGTAGTCCACAAACTGCTGAGCGGCGGCGCTAACATCAGGCTTGTAGGTTTCAAGCGGTGTTACCTGCTGTGTTGGCTCTGCACTTGCAGGTACGCCAGCCCCAAGCTGTTTACCCCACACAACCAGCGTGTCAATGGTAAGCTGATCGTAGTTTCTTGTCTTATTGTCTAAGAACAAGACCTCAAAGTTTGTGCCAAGCTGGTCAGTTACCAGCGATTTATCTGCACTGCTTAGCTTGCCATAAGCGTCCCATATACCGCCAATCATGTACTCTTTGAGCCGTTCCTCTGGCTCTTTGAATATAGCCAGCCTTGCTTCATACTCGGGGTGAGCTTCAAAGAAGTTGTCAAGGGCTTTCGGGTCTCCCTGAGAAAAGTCGTTCCATGCCGCGTTGTATTCCTTTTGTAATCCGCGCTGTTCCATTTCCGCTTCTGAATACAAGCCCTTCGGGAACAGTGCGGTCATAATGGCTGGCATAAGTCCGTCAAGGTTTTTCGTTTGAATAGCGTGCCAGACAATACCGCCCGGTTGAGAGGTAGCAATTAGGTCAGCAGCAGCAAGACGTGTCGCTTCATCGTAAGCCGGACCACTGCGGTCAATCATTGCCCGGATTACTTCATCAGGTGAATACATGCCAGACATAGCCATCTCAGCCAACTTCTTGTCTACATAATACTCACCCCATTGCCCGTCTCTGTTCAGCCCGCCAATCTTTCTAACAGTATTCTCTGGCAGGGATATGATCTTTCCGAGTACGCCGATAAGACCATCAGGGTCTACGTCAGCCAGCATGTTACCAAGCTTAGTCATGGTAAGTGGGTTTATCTTTTCCTCTTGATTGATAAGGTAGTAATAGGCGTTTGTGAACGAAGCACGCGGCAGCATTGCCAGCGAGGTCATCGTGATAGCGTTGTTGTTTTCCTCATTCCAAGTAGCGGCAGCCTGAGCAGCGGCAGCGTTCCATGTTTCGTTTTCCCGCCCTGCTATCGCTTCCTTAGCTGCTTCTGCTGAGAGTGTTCCGTCCCTTACCTGAGCCGTGATAATAGATACCGTCTCGTCATAGAGCGTATTGCTGAGGTCGGCAAGGTTGTCTATCACACCAAATATCTGTTTAGGTGGATATACCACGCTGAGCCAATCAAAGAACAAAGCGCCGTTATCACCGTAAGGTATCATGTGTTTACCCCCTACACGGGATGGGAAGCCGGACAATGAGTTGCGTTCAAGCATCTCCTCATACCGGGCTATAAAGGCAGCCAGCCCGGGAGTGGTCGCAAGCTTTTTCAGCCACAGCAGCGCCGATCTGGTGTACCACAACTGGTATGGGAATACCACTTCTGCAAGCTGGTCTACGCCGTATCTGGTAGCATAGTCTACCAACATCTCGTGACGTAATGCCTGTCCTGTCTGAGCGGCAGCCATGACCTTTTCTTTCAAACTTTCCTTGTCAATGGGCAACTGCTTATTCAGCGCTTCTCTCGCGCCTTCCGGGTACTCAAAGTCCTTACCAATTCTCGGCTTGACCTCATCACCAAACGCTTCGAGAAGGGTGTTGATTTCAAGTTCGAGTTCTGTCATCATCTCGCCGTCAGGTCTGATCGGGGGAGTGGTTTTACCCATAGGCGTACCGCGCACTGGCTGGTCAATAACCATCAGGGCTTTCTCAATGCCAACTTCGCGCTTAGGATCGCCGCCAACCTGAGCAAAGGCAGCCTGCTCATCCACAAGCGGGATAACTTCATTAGCGGCGTCAAGGATTTTGTCAATCGTTTCCTCAGAAGCGCCCTGAGCAAGAAGGTCTTTGGCTTGCTGGACAATCTTTTCTGCACCATCAGGATCGTCAGCCATCTGTTCAATATCCTGAAAGAGCTTGTTAGCCTGCCAGTTGATTACATCCTTATTACCAGATAGCCCTACATAGTTACGAAGCGGCTGGTCTACTGTAATAGCAGTGGTGAACGCCTGCTGCAAGATGATAGAGCGGGTCTCGGAGGGCTTGAAGGACGCTGGGTTATCAGCTTCACCCAAGATAGCTTTGATAATTGCCCTTGTTTTACGGTAAGAGCCTTTTACGTCCTCGCTCATCAGCCCGGGCACATTCATCCAGTCGGGTATCATGGGCGGGGTAGGAGTAATCAGCGAGAGCATTTCTTTCAGCGCATTAGTGATAGGCGCTTTTACGGTAGCGTCCCAACTTGCGGCTGAGTTATTGCTGATAGCATCCAGTAACGCCTTGCTCTTGTTATCAGTGATGGCTTTCAGCGCGGCAAGGTCTTGCCCATTGGCTTTCTTTACAAGGTCTGTAAAGAGTTTAGTCGGGTCTGCCACTTCCGGCATGTCAAATAGTGCAACCTGATCGGGTGGCACGATAGAGCCGAGAGCGCTGTTGACATACTCAGTAATAAAGGACTTCATTGCCTTTGGTGACTTGCTGTAATTCAGGAAAAACCTGATCATATCCCGGTCAAGTACGCCAGTGGCAGGTTGGTCAAAAATGTTTATCTGGTCAAGGTTTCTCGCGTCCTTTGGCAAGTTCATATAAGAGGTGTAATCTCTCACGCCATTAGCCAAAAGCTCTGAAATAGAATAGTCAGCAGACAGGTTGCCCTTAGCAATCTCCGTGTTCAGCTTTACCACCAGCGGGGCAGAGTCAAGCAGGGCGTTCATTACATTCGCGCTCATGCTGCCAGCGTCATTGAAGGCGGCGCTGAGGAACTTGTCTCCTGCTTCCGTGCCGCCAAAGGCGAGATAGGCAAGGGAGCGTTTGATAGCGCCTACGCCAGAATCGTTGAGGTATCCAGTCCTTGCGTCTATGAAGGTAGAAGCTTCTGACCCTGCCAGACCTTTTACAAAGTCTGTCCTGATAGCCTTGTTTGCATCGCTTCTAATAGCGTCATCGAATGACTGGTTTTCCCCGATAACCATGTTGGTCAGGGTCTCAATGTCAAACGAGGCAGACCATCGCTTAGCGTTATCAAACGCAGTATAGTCCTGCTGTTCCCCGATGTTGCCAGCTTTTACTACGTCTCTTGCATCCGCATCACTCACGGTGTAGACGATTACAGGCTGTTCAATGCCTTCGATGTCCTTCTCTGATAAACCGTAGTCTGCCAGTCTGGTTACAAGTTCCGCTTCGTAAGCCTTCCATACATCCGGGTAATCCATCTGAGCCAAGCGCATAGCGCCCGAGCGGTGGTTGCCTACCAGCACAACGCCGCTACTATTGACGATGATAGGACCAGTGGCAAAGCCCGAGTTCTTTTCAAGGAGTTTGATCGGGTTCAGCTTTTTAGCCGTATCCACAACGAATAGCTGGTTATAGGTACGGGGCTGGAACTCCGGCGGGAATATGGTGTTGACAGTCCCATCAGTGTTATGGGAGTTGATTATGTTACGCAAGTCCATTACCTTAGCGGTAACCGGGTAGGTCACATTGTTTGCATCAATAAGGTTATGGCTCACGCCAGTAGGCGCATTGGCAATCACGCTTGAATTGGTCTTTTCTACATTTGCGGTATCAACGACCCGTGTTACTCTTTCGTACAGGTCTTTCAGCGCATCCGGGAAGTCCATGGAACTAATCCGCTCTGAAAGCCGTCCTATCAGTTTATGCAGCCAGTCAGAGATTGTTTTGAATATCTGAGCAAGCTTACTGGGGGTATCCATCCTAACTGCATCGTCCATGAGCCACTTCTGGTATCCTTCGGCAAAGCCCTCGGCAACCTTGTTGTGCTTAGCAAGTTCCTCTGGACTGAGCGGCATGTTAGCCTTGAACCTGTTGCTCAAATCACCATACTCACCAACAGTCAAGCCGTCACCAAATGTTTCAACCACCAGTCCAAGCTGATCGGGGTTGAGTGTAGACTCAATCACATGACCGAGTTCGTGGGTGAGTGTAGTCAAGTTCCCTGTCTTAGCGAATGTGAGAACCGCCTTGCCTGCATTGTCAAAGGTGGTCATGCCAGCGGCTTCTATGACCTTATCAAATACTCTGGCAGAGAATGTGTCAGCATCTACAAACGCAAGCTCACCAATGTTCTGATACCACTCCTCCGGTCTCTTGCCGTTATTGAACGCCCATGCGTCCGCAACGCTATCTACCAGCGCCATAGCAATGTCCGGGTCAGTGTCGGTCATAGAGAGGAAATCTCTCAGTGCCGATCTTGTAACATTTCCCTTGCTGATGGTTTGCGCGTCAATCTCTGCTTTCGCTGCTTTCACCTGTACATTGTTATTGGCAATCTTAGCGTCTAAATCAGAGTGCTTAGCACGCGGCTTTGGCTGGGACGGCGTTGCGGGCGCTACGTCCGGGTTGTTCCTATGCCAGATGTTATAAGCCCGCTTAGTGATTTCGCCTTGTAGCTTGTCCAAGTTGATAGCCACTTTTTTGAAGTGCTTATTTTCAAGTTCCTTGCGCTTCTTGTAAGGCATACCAACTGTACTGCTGTAAAAGTCCTCAGTCTCTTTGGCAATTGTCAGGTAGCCCTTTACGTTCTTGTCACCGTTGATAAAGAACTCCATAAGTGCTACCGCGGAAGCGCCTGTCTGATTGATGTCCGTGCCAGCCACAGTTTTACCTTGACTGTTGGTAAGTACGTTAGAGATTTCCTCGGCATACGCCTTGATTGCTTCTACTTCCCTTGCCCGGAACTCCTGAGATTTCAAGTTGACCACTTCCTGAGCGGCAATAAACTCCGCTTCTGTGTGTACAGCGTTGTGGAAGGTGTCCCAATAGTTATTTCTCCAATCAGCCCATTCAGTGCCAACGGTAAACCAGTTATTAGCAGCCACAAATAAACCTTGCTGTCTCGGGTCAGCAGCGTCCATGGCGCTCAATGCACCTTTTAGCAGGTTCAGGTTGTTTGTGTTGGCTCTATCCCATAGCTGCTTCACGTTCTCCAAGCCAGCCCGAATAGCGCCGTGGTAACCAGTTGGACCAGCTTCCATAGCTTTACGCCAGTAGGTTTGAGCGTAAGCGTTGCTCTGTAACATTGTATGCAGCCTGCTTTCGGCAATCTGCATACTCACATCGGCAAGACCGAGTATGCCTTCCTGCCGCACCTTCTCCGCGCCTTCTGCAAGCTTAGCTTCCGCTTCAATTTTCGCCTTGATAGCAGGCAACTCTTTCACTTCTCTCAGCAACTGCCCGATCATCGCATCCACGTCTTTCGGGTCTTTTGCCGTTCTGATAATATTGCGAAGTGAGTCCTCAATACCAAGCGTGTTGATTAGCTCTGTGCCTAATTCCGGGTGGTCTTTATACAGACTATCTACAACCGCCTTCTGTATCTCAGCCAGCTTTACTTCCGTGTTGTCTGTGACTTTGTATACATCGTCCATCATCTCAGGGTTCATAGCCTGATTTCTCGCATCAAGCCAGTTCTGGTAGCCATCCTGACCAAGTTCTCTTATAAGCGCCGCCTTTACAGACGGTAGCGGTTCTGGCAATTGCAAGCGTCTCATCTGCTGCATGGTGAACGCAGTATCAGCGCCTTCGTGAGCTTTACCTTCCAGCCACCCCGAGGATTTGAGGAACGGTTGTATCCGGCTTATATCGCTAAGCTTTACGGAAGCCTTTTTGAGAGCCTTCTTGAAAATGGTATCGCCGCCATTCAGCGTTTCAAATAAAGCGCCATGCGTTTTCACGCGGAAAGCCGTATCTCCCTCTGACGGCTTAGCCATGCCGAGCGTATCCCAAAAGCCATCAATCATTTTCTTGCTTCGGTAAACTGGTACGCCAGCCGTGCCAACACCAGTGCCTATGTTAGATAGCAAGTTTGTTCTAAGATAACCAGCCCACATAACCATAACGCTTAGAAGCTGCTTATCGAGATTGAGCAGCCGCTGTATATTGGAGTATGGCGTGACGTTATAAACCTTGACCGCATTTTCCTCTATCTTGACCTCTACCGCGTTCAGCCACTTGTTCGTCATAGCTTTGTCAGTAACAGGCAGCGGATCTTTGCCGGAGTAAGGCTTGATCATAGACGTGATACTTGCCTCTGTAATCGTGCCAAGCATGGCAAGCGCGTTCTTGTCTCCGCTTTTCAGTACCGCCTTTTGAATGAGGGATACAAGTTCAGCAGGTTTCATTGTGACGAAGACCTCTGGTGTTACATCAATAGCACCGGACAGTTTCTTGATTGCGGCTACCCGCTGTAAGTTTGACGGGTCTTGCCACAATCTGACCATAGCAACTACACCCGGGTCGTTGATAGCTTCTTTGAATAAAGCCTTGCTCGTAACAACGCCGATGTTATTACCAAGTTTCTGAGCAGCAGTGCTTAGCTTTTCAATGTCACCATTAAATATCCCGTTCACAATCTTTATTACATCTGTGAAACTTCCCCCCTCTCCTGCCAAGTAAAGAACATCGCGCACAATATCTTGAAAGTTGCGGAGAGAGAGCCTTACCTGCGTCTCTCTGGTAAGCCCTCTCATTTCATTCCACCACCATTTAGCCTTTGTTGTCAGGTTTGCATCTTTCGGGAATATTGGTCTCGGGGCAAGGCGCGGGTCTGGCTGGACTGGCTCTACATACGGCTTTCCCATAATAGCGACGGTATCCACTGCCGTTGCAACGTCCTTCGGTGTCATCCCGTTTACCCGGATGTCTACCGGGTTGACTTTGATAGTCCTGTTGGGGTCGTGAATGGAAACACCCTCAGCATTGAGCGTGTCAATTACAATGCCGTCAGAAGCCCGGGCAATGTAGGTAATGCCGTCCTGCCCATGCACCTCAAAGGTCTGAGCAACAGGGTCTACTCTTACATCGGTAGCCCTTGTGCCGTCAGGCATCTCTACGTCAGGCGTAACAGTGACAACCTGCTCCTCAAAGGTAGCTCTTGCAATAGGCGGCTGCGTTGCGTTAGGGTCTGCGTCAACAACGACAGTGCCTTCCGGTGGCGTGTATACTTCGCCACCCTCGCCGTGATAGGTGGAAGCCCTTTGCCCGTGAACATATAGAACTGGTACGCCATCCTCCATAACAAACTTGTAGCCCATTGCATTAGCTACATCGCTGTACATATGCTCTACTGTTCCGTCAGGCTTACGCCATGTTACAGAATTGTCTTTCCCAAAATAGACCGTGCCAAAGTCCGCGTCTCCCTGTTTGAACTCAAATGTGTTGAGTGGCGCATCCAACAGACCAGATTGTTTCAAGGTTCTGAACTCCGCGAATGACTGCCAGAAAGGTGTAGTAGAGCGTGGTCCAACTCCACCGCGTGCATTGCTGGTTAAATCAAACAGCATCTGCACCGGGTAAGGGGTCATATCTACAATCGGATTGCCCTTAGCACGGGTCAGCGTATTCTGCCAGCGGATAGCGTCATCGAGTTTGCTTAGCAGTACCGGGTTCGGTCCTTCCAGCGAGATAGCGTCTTTGATAGATTGCACCTTGCTAGTTGTAAGGTCTAAGCCTACGTTTGCCATAACACGTGGCATAACCACTGCCGGGTCTAACAACGTCTGGTAGACCATATCATTGATGTTGCCGGAGAAGCCGTACTTATCACGATAGATGGCAAGAACAGTCTCTGGTTCAAGCGGGTTGTCTTTGTCTGCAAGCAGGTTGTATAGCTCAATCTGAGAGTCACGCCCAATTGTCCCGCTACCTTTCAGCGCACGCGGACCAGACAAGCCCTTGTGCAATTGCCAGACCTCGCCCAAGCCCGTCTGCAAACCGCTGTTCTTTTCGGGGTCAACCTTGTTTGCTATCCAAGAAACGCTGTCAATCAGCCAATCGCCAATACCGCCGTTCTCAGTGCCAGCAACAGACTCATATTGTAGCTGAGCCGCCTTCCAAGCAGTCCAAAAACCATCCCAGGTGATCGGGGTTGTTTCAGCAGGCAGCCCGTCTTTTATCACGCCCGGGTAGCCACCTTCCCTGCCTTCTCCAAGTATCACGGCAGTGCCTATCGTTCTTTCTACCAACTCTGCCAAGCCATTCGCTATCCTGTTGATAACGCGGGTGGCGGGGTTTACCACTTCTCCCTTGCGTTCAGCTATCGAAGCGTCAATAGACGTTATACCAGATAAAGCCCCAAATATAAGTGAGCCTATTTTCGCGCCAGCTACTGTACCTGGACCGGGCGCTATGGCTGTCCCAATTAAACCCCCTATGAGCGCACCAGTCCCCATGCCGCCGATAGACTCTAACAAACCGCGGGAAAGGATACCAACATTCGTAGACCAAGCTGGTCTGTTTTTCATGTCTGCCGTGCTGGTAAAAGTCAGCATGGCTTTTTCCCACGGCTCTAAATCCATGTAATCGGCGTTGGCTACTTCCTCCATCTCTTTCTGATAATCAGAAATGATTGGGTTAGCCTGTTCAGTTTCCGTCATGTCGGCAGTGCCAATTGCCTGTTGAGTAGCGTTCTGGTTGAGCCATGACATATAATCCTGCAACTCTCTTGAGAACTCAGTCTTATTGCCAGTTTCAATCGCTTCAAGCTCGCCCACGATATTTGCATAATCGTTGAATACTTGCACGGAGTAAGCCGGGTTCAGCACGTTAGTCCCGGGAACATACTTGTTCTCCGCATAAGTCATAAAGTTCGGGTCAAGCACCGTGTCAGGCGAAGGTAGTTGCTGTGCTACATAGGATAGGTTGTGCCCAAACGGCAAGGGCTTCCATGAAGTCCAGTCATCGCTCCCGCCGTTCTGCTGTTTCATAAGCTGGTAGGAGTTTTCGATAAAGTCATAATCAATATAAGGCGGGGCAACAAAGTCATCCTCTTGGAGCATGAGGTAATCACGCCATTGCCCGATGTTGGCAGGGTCCTCCCAATAAGTCTGTTTTTCAGTGTCATGGCGATAGACCGCCATAGGCGCTAAGGCGTTGGTCCTTGATACTTCGTAGGGCTTCCAGTAGGTTACGTTAGGATCAGCCGACTGCGCTGTGAATACCTTGTGGTATCCCTTCGGTTGGTAGCTTAGAACAGAGCCTTTGTAGCCCTCTCTATCCATCTGCGCTTTTAGCCAGCGGTAAGTATCAACTGGCGACTTCCAGTTATATTCTGGTTGTATATCAGACATAGTTCACCTTAGATATTCCATTGCAGCAGTGCGCCATACCATGCACCGCGTTGACTTTGCCCACCTACATAACCGCCACCACCAGAGCCGTAGCCACCGTTCCTGCCCTGATAATAAGCTGACCTCGGAGCGCCGGAAGGATTGTAACCGCCACCGTACCCTGTATAGCCGGGCGAGGAAGGCATGGCTGTATAACCACCGCCACCTCCTCCACCGCCCCATCCTCCACCGCCCCCACCTCCGGGATAATAAGGCGGTAATTCGGGGTTTTGCGTCCACACTCCCTGTTGGTAAGGCGACCCGCCGATTTCATAAGGGTCGTGGCTGTTAGGGTCTACTGCACCACGAGCAAGAAGCTCAGCCAGGGTTTCCCGTTCATAAGAAGAGCCAGGGTTTTGCGAGGCAACTAGCCAACTGTCAGGATTAAGTATTTGTGGGAATTGCCCACGTCCGTACTTGCCTGCTGGTGGCATGGCAGCCCTGTTAGGTGGAGTGCCACCGCTCCGCGTATTAGAACCGTAAGCAGTTGGCATGGACGGCACGCCGTAAGCGGGCACGCCAAATGGGTCAAAGACCGAGTAAGTCGGCTGTGGCAAGGGGGCTTTTACACTGGGTGGTGTCCAGTATGGAATATCCCACGGAGTGCGCTGCGTGCTGGTATTGAATGTTGGCACATTAGGAGCAACGGTATCCCAATTATTAACCGGGTTGAAGGCTGTTTGCCGCGCGTTATTGACAATGTTGTTCCACCAGTTTTTCAAAGGGTTTACCTTTGGTGGTGCTGGCGCTGGACGAAATGCAGGCTGATTATAGTTCCTGCTGCCCGTATCCGTCTGTCGGACGTTGTATTGTGGTATCGGCATTGCTACCTCCTATTTCACTCTCTAATTGTGCAACTGCGTCCTGATCAAGCTCCGGAATTTGCTTAGCCTGTCCGATCATCATTCTTGACATAGCCCTATCGGAAGGGGCAGACCAAGCAGTTTCAAGTTCCATGATGGATTCTTGAAAGTCTGTTTTGGTCTTGATAAATGCGTTCATTGCGTCACTTACAGTAATCACATCTCACCTTCCTGTATGTTCTGCGCCTGACCATTAGCCGAAGTAGGTTTCATGTTAGGTCTGCTGGCAGGGATAGCTCCCTTGCCTACCACTGGCGGCATACCGCCCATTGCCGGGTTGAACTGGTTATCCTGCCCCATCATCTCAGGCGGCATACCACCACCCATCATCTCCGGCGGCATTTGTGGCATCATCTGTTGTTGAGCCATTTGCTGTTCCTGTGCCATCTGCTGCTGTTGTTGCATCTGCTGCTGCATCTGTTGCATAACCTGAGCCTGTATCTCCTGCCGCATAGCACCAGTGAAATACTCTTGAATACGCATGTCTATGAACTTTTCCTCAACAATCTTTTTAGTCATATCATCAGACTGACCGATGTTCAGGATGTTCTCTCTAATCCACTCATCGGACACAAAGCCGTTCTGCTTCATAAGCGCTGCCACATTAGCCATCTGTAGCTTATCCTGCGGCAAGTCAGCTTCCAGCTTCACATCAATAATAAGATCGTCTGGAATATCAGCAACGGCAATCTTTTCAAGCCCATGCTCAGCAAGGTAAGTGCGCTTAGTCGGGTTCGCTTTCATAAGCGTAAACATGGTCTCAAACGCAAGCCCTATGCCAGCGCCACCCGTGCGCTGCGGGGTGATAAGCGGCAGCCGCCCGGTTTGAGAAAGCAGGGCAATTGAGGAGAAGGCTGCGTTGTTAGGATCGCCGCCACCCAATGCTTGCTTGTACATCGTAGATTCCTCAATCTGCTGGTCAAGCATATTCTTACTGAACATGATGTCCTGATTGATAACTTCACGCTTCATGGGAGCGAACTTATCGCCCGGGTTGAGATGCAGGATACCGCCAGCCGTAGAGAAGTCAGGTACGATTTCGCTGTCCGGCTCACCTTTCTCGTGCACAAATGCCGGAAGCATGGCATAAGAGAACAGGTTGGTGAAGTTGAGGGTATTGATCAGGTTGAGCCGTTCCCACATCCCGGACTTCTGTACGCCATATAAGAATGATTGAGATTTTAGCTCAGGGTCGTTCTCAAAGGACACGCCTTCTGCGGATTGCACTACGATAGGGATTACTGGAAGTCCGTGGACTCCGTTGTTATCCGCACCGATGAAAGGCACTTCCTCCTCATCAATCCAAGTAAAGTGATGCTCCAAGCTCCAATACTCTTTATAGACTACTTCCTCAGTAGCCTTCTTAGTGATGTAGCTATCACGATCGCCAAACATGGAGCGGATAGCGCCGTAAGTTGTCTTTACCTGTCGGTAGTAGGCAGTCAAGCCGTAAGCATCAAACTGAGCGCTGCCAGTCTTAGGGTCAATCGGGGTAAAAATGAACGGGGTATATTTGGCAATGCGCTCATAGCGTGCCAATGCAGCCGGGTTAGTCATACCATTGCGGTAATGCTCCAAGAGGTCTGCCGTATCGGTGACTGCCATGTGGAACTGCCCGTAGCGCAAGAGCGAGTTGGTCAGGTCGTAATGGACTGGCTTCTGTAAGAGCCTGCCGGACTGATACCAGACCGCCTTGCAAATCTTTTCGATCTGCTCAGCAATCTCAACGGACTTAGCAACGTTCTTATCGTGCGGCACGCTGATCTGCGGGTCAACAGAAGTGAGTATCCGTACCGCACCCATGAACACATTACGGACGGACGGGGAAATGGTCATCTTGACGTTGGGCACGTCAGGCGCACCCTTCCACTTCATGTTGATCATCTCATCAACCTTCTCGTTGATCTTTCTCGTCTCCGCGTAGGAATTGTACAAATCCTCACCGTGGGTCTTAGCACTTTCAAAAGCGTTATTATCAGCCATCATAACCTCGTTAGTTTGGCAAACGGGGAAACCGTCTGCGTGATAGGTGTTTGCTTTTTATAGTCGCCAACCGAAGTCAGCAAATATTTCAAAGCGTCGTAGGCGTGGTCCTCAGCCCGGGTGTCAACGTCCTCTGGATTACTCTTGTCATAAACCAAGTGGGACATCTGCTTTATAATATTGGTGCAGTTCTCAAAGAACACGATACCCGGCTCTCCGTCCGCTAATGGTTGTAGTAAGCGATCTACCTGCCGTTTGCCTTGTATGCGGTCATTGTTTCCTTTTTTCAAGAATAATCCATTCTCTGCGTATATTTTAGCACTTGACGTAACTTCCCGCTGAGTTTTTCTTACCCACATAGCAGGGTCTGCATACTTGACCGCCATGCGTTCTTCTGGATCACAGTAGTCAAGGATAAGCCGTGCCTGCTGCTGATCGGTTAGTTCCGTCTTATAAATCTCTTTGTAGATATAGATACGCCCGTTATCAGGGTTTCTCGCCCCAAACAAACAGCAAAACGGGGCAGCATAGCCGCTGTCTATGCCGATAATCCTCGCCCAATGCTCTGGAATGTAAAATGGCTCGATAACATGGGTCTCTTTCTTGAAAGACTTGAAGGCAAGCCCCTTAAATAAGTTCCATTCACCGTCCACCCATGCTTTTTTGAGGTCTGGCGGCAGGGAATTGAGCATACGATAGTAATTATCGTCCAAATATGGGTTATCACCCGGTTTTGACTGCACAAAATGGAACTTATCGCTCATATTCTGCATTTCCGGTGGGTAAACGTGGTCAATGAAGTAGTTATAGACCCATTCGTTGCCAATCCCATCAGGGTTAGACCCCGCAAAGAACGGGGTGTGGCTCATGCCAGCCCAACGAAGTGATCCAAGCAGCGTATTGAATATGTCAATCTGGTTTTCTGTAAGCTCATCTACGAATATGGCAGCAAATTCAGCACTTTTATACTTGGAAGTGTCATCAAGGTTCTTTAGAGTGATCGCGCCACCGCCATACTTCGGGTTTATGTAGAAAGCAAGCCCATGTTCGCGGCTCTCTTTCAGAGTGCCAAACCACTCAGGGAACTCAGACCCGATCTTGGCTATCTGGCGTTCCTGTAAGTCAGTATAAGTCCGTGAGAATATGCCTGTTGTAAGGTTTGTAACACCTTTGGCAGCCCAATACAAATGAAAAGAGGCAAGTGACCACCTGCCCCAATACGATTTACCGCCACCTCTCGCCCCGCCATAAAGCAGGAACGGGTACTTATAGATGGCTTTATATGCTTCAAGCTGCTTTGGCGTGAAGTTTACAATTTTATCCCAATGTACGAGTTCATCCTTCATCTGGCTCGAAGTCTTTACTCATGAACACGCCCTTGATGTCATTGACTTCCACTTGCTGCGTAGGCGGTTCGATATAGCGCAAGATTTTGGTTACGTTCTCAATCCAGCTATCGGCAGAGTAATCAAACACCTTGCCGCGGATAAGTTCGCCTGTTTCCGGGTCTCTCCGGTCAGGCAGGTGTACTTCGCCAGTGGTGAGAAGTTGGATAATGGATTCTGCCAAGACTACCCGGCGTTCCATGATGGTTGGTCCTTCACCAGGAAGCTCCACCTGTATCTGTTTACACAGCCTGCCAGTGATGATGTCACCGATCTTAGCATCTTTGGTCTTAGGATTGTATTCGTCATTTGTTTTCGCCATAGTCACCTCGCTACATACATTATACACGATAAGCAAGCAATTTATCAGCCACAAATGTCTTGCATGAAAAGCCTCAAAGCTCGTTTTAGAGTTTGGCGCACTTTCGCTTTAGAGTTTGGCTATCCTACCGCTCATCCTACCACTTGGCGGCAAAAGCGGTAGGATACATCTGTCCTAACAATACACAAATGCAATCCGTTGTGTATGGTTAGAAGTTATCACTTTTATCAATCTATTGACATAACATTTTCTCATACGAAGTTTTGTCAATCCGTTGCACTTTTTCAAATGTAAAATCGCGCACGCCATCCCTGCTTTTCAGGCATTACATGCCAGAATTGCAACACTAACTTGTCACTGTCATTGAAGCTCCGTCGTACACTGACGGAGGCGTATACAGCTCCAGCGATAAGAGTCTATCAACGTCACTTGGAACGTGTCCGTCCCATTTAGGAGCGAACTCGATTTCAACACATGTAAACATATCCCACTCGCTAATGTCACAATGATAGGTGTACATGCCGTTTGGAGTATAGATGCCCGCAATAAAGGAGTTGTCATACATCGTACCATCAGAGTGTTTCTTCGATTTCCAGCTTACATCTGGGTGTGCTCTTTGCAAAGCAGCAAACAGAACCGCCCTGTGATGGTAAAGTTCATTGAATGTGTGGTATCCGTCTGAAGTATTGCCGTTTATTTCATTGTTCATTGTTATTCCATTTCCGTCTAACTCTGCTTTTCCGGCTTATCCGTGGCATAAAAACCTTTCCCCTTGTAATGCACTATGAGTCTTCCAGCGTTGCATAACTTATCTGAGAACCGATATCCAGCCCGCTTGTAAACCAAGCGGTAGCAAACCATGACGCGCTCTTTTCAACTTTATTCGGGGTTTCAAAGTTAATCCGCTTGTCAAACAGGATTATCTCAACACCATTTTGCCGCATCAATTCCTGCCGCTTCCTCGTTTCCAGTGTGGTTAGCGGCAACAGCAGGGCAAACGGCTTGCCTAACTCATAGCAGCGCTCCAAGAATTGCTGTTTGTATTTGAATGGGGGATTAGTGATTATGCAGTCATAGTTGTCTGGTTCGTAAGTCAGAAAATCATAGCCGCCAAGAGCGTCAGTTCCAACTACATCAAAGCCATATTCGGTGAGTCCGCGAACAAGGTTTCCTTTGCCGCACGCACATTCCCATATACGCCAATCCGATTTCAGATATGGCAGTAATGGTTTCAACGCAATTGGTGGTGTTTGAAAATCGTCAGGGCTTCCTTGTCGTAAAGGTGGTTTCATTCCTTACCTCGTTTGTTTATTATAATGCAAAGCCCCGGCTACTGGATGTACTTGCGATAATGGCGCAAGGGAGGTGTCCGCCGGGGCTATACGAAAGGAGCAATTACAGTATACACCTATTCCTCATCCTCCGCAAGCCCTTTATTCTGGTATAACTCCTCACTATCTACATACCCCTGTAACCACTTCCTCTGTAAATGCGACCTCCCCCTCAATGCCCTACTCCTCAATTCATCAAAACTAAATTTGCTCAATTGCGCAGGATACCTGTTCCTGATCTCCCTCATCGTCTCAGGCTGGTTTATCAATTGCTCATAATACGGATTGTTCGTAAACCCAACAAGCATCGCCACTAAACTCATCTCTACTATCGACGCCTGCGTTACCCCCGTCAACTCTACCATTCTGATCAATGCCTTTACCGCTTCTGCACTCAACCAGAACTCACAGTTTACTTTCCCCTCTTTCATCCTTGCAAACTTTTCTGTAATTTTACTATTCGCCATGCCTTTATTATACACCAAACCTTTTAAGCCACAAAAATTTCTGGGGTGGAATATCCTTATGCGGCGCAGTTGGGTTCGGACATGCCGGGGGTCGCCTTGTCATCCATTCTGTTGTTGGTCGCGCCGCCGCGCGGTTTTATTTTTTCGCCCCGCCCTGCCCTGCCCTACACCCGGGAAGCCCTGCCACCTACACCACCACGCACGCACAACACCAGACCCGCGAACCACGGATACTGTATACCACACAATAACACCACAAATACGCTATACCTAAACAACGGGAAGCATGAAGCAGGGTAAACAGGTGGCATACTTTCTGACAAGAGGGAAGCTCCCCAGCACCCCCACCCCCGCGCCCGTGATGATCGAACCCCCACGACATACCAGGAAGCCCAACCCGCGCACGCCATGATCAAAGCCCGAAGCCCGCGCCCACCATGCCCGGGAGACCATCGAACAGGTAGAAATCCTTAAACCAATTTATAGCAACTTGCCAGAATTACTTGACAAACCCCCCGAAATGCTGTATACTGTAATCATCAAATCAGACACACGAAAGGAAGCACAAGCAATGTACACCCAAATCACAATTGACGACACAACCCACGAATTCAGAACAGAACGGGAA
>Ga0123326_1001424_pt1 | contig 20754 bp, 2 predicted proteins | sample BioC13SIPDNA_FD_89739 | JGI IMG/M metagenome (GOLD analysis project Ga0123326, IMG submission 89739) | Anaerobic biogas reactor microbial communites from Washington, USA - Biogas_R1_A C13 SIP DNA | ecosystem: Engineered > Bioreactor > Anaerobic > Unclassified | place: Washington, USA | collected...
TGACCCGGGAATTTCGGGATTCTAAATATCCAATGCCCAACAAGGAAGTCCCCATGTCCAAGGGGACAGCCCGGCGAGCGCGGCTACAGTTCGTTCCCGAAAACCATCAACCAACAACCATCAACCGCGCCTCCCTGGCGCTAATGCCCCATCCACTTGTCGGGCAGACGATAGAAGTTGGTGGGATGGTAGGTCCAGGTCCAGGTTCCATTGCCGACCCAGTTGCGGGAGATAATGACAATGATGTCGTTGGGCCGTAAGAAGGTTGTTGAAATCAGACCATTGCCCTTCACAAAGCGCCAAGTGCCAGAGGGATCGCAATAGATGGTGCTGCCGTCGCGGGTATCCTTGATGCGGGTATTGAGGGTATAGATTTCGTCGCTTTGTCCGGGCAGTCCTTTGACAAAGCCAGACTCGATCAGATTCAACTCGGAGGGATGGGCGTAGACCGGCAGGCGCAGGGCGACCAGGTTGTAGACATTGGTGCCGACGCGCCCGACCTGCTGGCCGCAATGAATGGTTTGGCTGAAGCCAACATCATTGGTGGGCACCTGCAGGACGGGCGACCAGACCATGGCGGGCAGAACAATGGGATCGCCGCTGGGATCCAGTTCGTTGTAGTCAAGGGCCGTGGTGGTGACGTATTGGTCCGGAATCGGATCCGGCAGGGTTATCGAGAATCCGCGACTGAAGAAGTCGGACGCTTGCAGATCCGTATGGACATCACCATCGCCCCACTTCCACCAGTGTCCGTCTGCGGAATTCAGCCAGTATTGCTCGAAGGACAACGCATTGGTGTCGGAGGTGTAAAATTCCACGACGGTGGAGCCGCTGCCGGGCGAGCCGCTGGTGCCGGCGGGAAACACATTGGTTCCGCCGAAGACGGCCTCGAAGGTGTTGGTCCATGGCACGCCATGGAGGGCGACATAGTTATTCCCGCGCGACAGCACCACATTGTGCTGGGCATAGACCTCCTCGCTGGCCAGCGGGCGTTGGACATTTCCGTTGACGTTGGTGCGCCAACGGTCCCTGTAGGACGCGCGGTAGAAGCGGATGGCGCCGCGGTCCTTGAACATGTTGCCGTCATCCACAAACCAGTTGGACTTGATATTGCCGATCAGCTTCCATTGGGCAGTAGCGGTCTCCTGGAACCGGCTGGAATCCCAGTAGATCAGGTCGTACACCTTGGTGACGGTACCGGTGCCGTCCTTCTGGCCGGCGGCCAGCCAAGCCAAGGCCGTCGCGTTGGAGGCGGTCGGCACATTGGTCAGTGCGCCCACCTCTCCGAACTTGCTGCGGGCATAGGACTTGGCCACGGTCCATGCACTGGTGACCACGAACTTGATGGTGTCGTTCGTCGCCCAGCTATAACCGTTGGCCGGTCCTTCGTTGCCGGCCTGGTCCACGCCGACGATCACAACGATGTAGTCCTCCCCGGGCTCCAGATCGTAAAGACGGATGGAATTGCGAGCGGCGTTGGTAAGGGCGAGGTAGTTGGGCTGGAAGCCCGCCGCAGACGGGTCGGCGATGGGGTTGGTGTGGGAGACTGACGGCCAGCCGGTGTACATCCCGGTTCCGACAACATCCTGGTTGATGTAGACATCGGCAGGTTTTTCTCCCGGATCGCTCAGCGGATCCCACGGCGAGTAGTAGATCTTGTAGCTTTGCCAGGGCGAGAGGAAGTTGTTGCCCTGTCCCCAACTGGGATAGTGGTCCGTATCGCCGGAATCGTCCGGGCCAACGCTGGTGGCAGTCCATGCGAGGTCGAACTGGGTCGAAGGATCGTCGGCGCTGTTCGCGGCCGTTACGCCGGGTACATGAGTCGGCTTCACGATATCGAGCCGGGCAATGGTGGGGATGGCGAGACCGGCGGCGCGGTCGCGGTCGCCGCGGTCGTCGTCATCATCCACAGCGAAGACATAGCCGGTAACGACACCCTGGATTTCCTGGGAGGGTTCAAAACTGGTCCCGCTGGCGGAAGAGGCCAGCCAGAGGCCGTTGGTGCTGTAGGTCGGCGCATTGGAACCCAGCGGCACCATGCGATAACCGCCCAGGCCGGAATTGCCGGTCCACTCGTCGGTTCCGGCGTCCCACGTCACGGACACGGCGGTATTGGTCCACGGCCGGTACGGCGTCACCACCAGGTCGTCGAAATAGATGGAGCGGGTGCCGGTAACCTGCTGGGTCAGACGCAGGCGCAGTTGTACACCGGTGTTGGTACTGTCCACCAGCCAGGAGAATTCCGCATAGTCCGTCGAGGTGACCGACCGTTCGCCTAGGCTGATCCAGGTTTCCCCGTCTTTGCGGTCCAGGGCCCACTTGGTCTCGCCGGTACCGCTGAGCTTGGCCCAGACCGTGACCCACCCCGGTTTGTCCACGGCCGGCAATTGCAAGCTGTCGTTGGCGGCATTAAAGCCGGCATTATAGGTGTTGGTGGTCCGGTCGGTGCCGCGGCCGTTGATCGTCTGGATATAGGTGCTGATCGCAGTCCAAGTGCCGTCATTGGCCGCGTGATTCCAGTCCCCTTCCGTAATGCCTCCTGACGGCCAGCCGTCATAGGTTTCGAATCCGGTGGCAATCAAGGCCGCGGCGGAAACGCCTGGGGACTGGACATTGCTCATGCGCGGGCCGTAGGTGTCGTCGTCGATGACCACCATGGTGATGGTCTGGGTAGTGCCGAGCCCGTCTCCCGGCCGGTCGATGTCGTAATCCACGGCATAGAAGCTGCAGGTCCACACGCCCAGCGCGCGGCCGCCGTTTTCATTCAGCTTCACATCGTAGTTTTCGATGCTGATCGTGGTGCCGCTGGTGTTGAATTTATTGGTCCGGGCCCCGCCGTCGGCCGGACGGGTGGAGAAGTTGACCCGGTCGCTGTCCCAGCCATCGGGATCCTGAATGCGGAACTGCACGCTGGATTGCAGGATACCGCTGTCCTCGTCGTAGAGGCGGTTGGTAATGGTCAGGCCATCCACGAGGTCTCCGTCAGTGACGGCATTGGCGATCGATCCGGCGCTCTTGCCGTCGAAGGTCACGTAGGTGCCGCGCAGATTGCTGATGCGGGGCGGGTCAACGTCGTCGTCCACGACGGTGATCTTGTTGGTCAAGGCGTGGGTTAGACGATCGTTGGGCCGGTCATTGTCGCGGTCCACCACGGAGACCACGCTGGTCCAGGTGCCTAGTACAATGTCCGCGTAGGGCACCCCGTTCGAGGTGATCAGTTCGTGCAGGGTATTTGTGGCCGGCGTCCCGGTCGGCCCCGATTTGAAGGTGCCGGAGATGGGAGTTTCCGAGCCGGGCGCAATGAGGTTGCAGGCCGGGGCGTATTCCGCGTGATTGATCGCGTAAATGCCGCTGTAGACGTCCTGAACCTTGTTGGACACCACCAGGGTGCTGTTGTACAGGTCGCCGTCGGTCGCCAGGAACGTGCCCGCTACGGTGGAAACCTTGCCGTTGAAGACCACGTTGTCCAGCCGCCAGGTCGCGTTGTTGTCCCCCGCGCCGGTGCCGTACAGGCGGTAGGTCACGGTGTCTTGATGATCGGTGTCGGTAAAACTGACGGGCGCGATCGTCTCATAGGTGGTGCCAGCAGACAGTTCGCCGGACGCGAGAACACTGTTGTAGCCATCGGCACTGCTCTTCAACTGCCAGCCGGTCGGGGAATTGACCCCGGAGCGCTTGGAATCGAAGCCGATGCTGAGCAGTTTGAGCTTGAAGCCCTCCTGCACGCTCACGACCCACTCCCAATAGTTGTCGGTCGTGTTCCAGTTGTTGTCATACACGGCCAGACCGCTTGGATTCCCCGAGATGGACGTGTCGGGTTCAGCACCGGCCTTCGTCAGGTCGGCCACGGAGAGCGAGGGGAAGATGCGCTCCGGCTGCAGATTGGCGGGCTCCGTGGTGCCGAAGTCGTAGAACAAGACCTCCCCACTGTCGGTGTAACGGTTTTGCGCCGAGAGGCCCTTGATGCTCAGGTCCTGGAGGATGGGTGCGCCTTCGTCGTCATCCACCACGGTGAATTCAAAATGCTTATTGGTCGTGCCCCGGTCGCCCTCCCAGTTGTCGTCATCCATGTCGCTGGCGGTGACGGTCATCTTCCAGAGGGACGTGGAGTTGTTTTCCCAGGCAACGCTGATCGGGTGGCCGAGCCCCCCCCAATCCTGCTGCGCATCGCCGTCCTTGGCCGGCTTGGTGCTGAATGCCTGGTCGCTGTACACCGCGGTGCCGAGGGAGTTGGTCAGCCAGAACTTGAGGCTGCTGAGCTGGACGCCGCTGTACGTGTCCTGAACCTCGCCGGCCAGATTAAATCCCTCCAGCATCTGTTGGTCGGTGGGATTCACGGTGTCGAATCCCCGGAGCATCGGCGGGTTCGGATCGTCGTCCACCACATAGAATTGCAGGTTGGTGTTAATGGTCAGGGCCCGGCGGACCGGCACCTGCTCCGCGGTGCTGCTGGCCGGTGCCGCCACCTTGGCACCGGTGGAAGGATAGGTCTGGCCGGAAACGGTGATGAAGAACTCGTCGCCCACAGACCAGCTGGCACCCTCCGAGTTGAAGTCATCGCCGGTGAAGGCGTTCGCGTAATAGGAGGTTACGCTGACGGCTCCGTTGGAACCGATGAACCCGGTGAACAGGTTGTCGAATCCCAGCGGATAGGAAACCCCGTCCACTTTGGCCAGCGGATCCCAGTTCGGAACGACATTCCCTGCGCTCGATAAAAAGGCGGCGGGCTCCACGTTGTTGGACGAAACCGTATTGGTCAGGAAGACGCCATAGGGGCTGGTCCAGCGCACGGCGATGTCGATTTTTGCGAGGTCGTTGGTCAGTTCGGCATCGGTGATCGTGATTTTTTTGTCCGCTTCGGTTGAATAGCCCGAGCCGACATAAATCAGCTCCGGCGTGGGACCATCCTCCAGCATCTCCATATACTGTTCGCCGTCTTCGCGCATCGTAGCGGTCCAGTACTGCGACATGCGGATCTCGTCGAAATAGGTCAGCCCGATCTGGTTGGCGCCGCTGGCACCGCACTTCAGGCGGAGGCGGGCGATGTCGCTGATCGAGGTATTGACGGACAAGGCCCATTCCGTCGGCTCTTCGGCCGGCAATTGGCTGCCGCTCTTGTATGCATGCACCCGGAGCACGTCGTTCCCGCTGGAATTCAATTCCAGCTTGGCCACGACGATGTAATCGTTTTCGCTGCCGTTGTAGAGATGGTAGTCCATGGTGTTGGTGGTCACCGTGCCGTCGATGTCCACCCCCAGCTTGGTGCTGTAGCCGTAGGGGTTCCCGATGAATGCCTCCACCGTGCCGCTTTGGCTGACCAGTTCCACCCCCGCCCAGTTGTAATCCCCGCCCCACTGGGTGTTCATCCGCCACGACAGGTAGTAGGTTCCGTTGCTGATCTTGTTGGCCGAGAACCAGCGCTCCGCCACGATGGCACGGCCATCGTTGGCTCCGTAGAAGATCGCCTTGTTGTCGTAGGCCTGGGCGAATCCGACTCCGGGCAGGCTGCCGCTGTTGTACTGGGCGGCATCCTCGGGGGTTCCTGTCCCATAGCTATCCTCGACCTGCCAGGTTGCGGGGGGATACGAATCCCAGCCCGAACCGCTGGGCGTGGGGTCGTCGTCGAGGTTCCCGGAGGAATCGTAGAAGTTTTCATAGAGGATCATCGAGGTCTTGATGAGCGTCACGCTGCGGGAGACACCTTCGGAGTAATAATTGAAGTTGCGGGTGAAGAACTTGTAATGGACTGTCGTCCCTTCGGTCAGGCCGCTGTGGTAGTGGTAGGTGTTGTTGTATTCATCCGCCAGCAGGATGGTGTCCCCGTTGGGCTGCACGCCAGCCGAGTAGGACGTGCCATCCGTCGGTGTGAAGGTGACCGCCTGGCCCACCCGGTAGGCCACAAGGACGGCAAAGGGCTCGTTGTTGCTTTCGAAGCGGGTCCAATTGAGGTTCACCGCTGTTGTGCCAGCCATGCCGATGGCGGGGATTGGAGGCCCGAGGGTGGAACGGGAATACGGGTTGGCGCTGGCAGGAACAGTCAGGTATCGGAAGTTGACGCCTTCCTCATTGTACTCAAACGCCCGGAAGTGATAGATGGTGTTGGGTTCCAGCGCGATCAGGTTGATCGTGGGATTCGCGTCCGCCCCGTTGTAAATGGCATAGACCCCGCTGCCGGTGGCCACTTCCGTGCCGGCGGTTCCATAGGCGGCGTTTGCCGTATATGTCGCGTCGTCCGCCGGCGTCCAGGTGATGGCCGACTTGCTGGCGACCACCAGCACGTTGTTGCCGTTGCCGCCGGTGAGGGTGAGCGTGAACTTGTTGGTCGCGATGGTGCTGGAAGCCACGTTCAGGTTGGCGGCCTGCACGGTCGGCGTCTCGGTCGAAGCCGAACCGCCTGCCTCCACCAGCGCCGCCCACGAGTCCGCCACGCGCACTTCGTCGAACTGGAAGATATCTCCCTTGCCTCCGCAGGTGAACTGGACGGCGTTGATGCCATCGGCATCGATCCGGCCGGTAATGTCCACATTGTTGATGTGCCAGGTTTCCGGTTCGCTGGTCGGCACGTTGTTGCCGCTGTCGTAACGGTAGATCAATCCGCTGATCTTCTTCGTGTCGAAGTCATAACGGATGATAACGAGGTGGGTCTTTTCGTTCCCGCCCCAGAACGTTTCTCCACAGGACACCGCGGCCGCCCCGTGGCTGGCCAGGGTCAGGACTTCGCCATACCCCTGTGCGGCGCCCAGGAAGGCCCGTTCCGGCGAGGCATCGGTCGTGTCGATCAGCGAGAGGCCGCAATACCGGCCCGTGCCGTTCTTATTGAAACTCATCAGGGCCGAGGCGTAGATCTTGCCGCTGGTGAACGCAGGGAACGTGCGCCGGGCCGTGAATATATCGCTTTCGGAATCCGTGGCCGACATCTGGACCTTGTTGACGGCTTCGGCGGGATAGCCGACGGGGGAATTCTTGCTGCCGGAAACCAGGGTGGGCTGATATGAACCCGGATAGGTGACGGACCACGCCCCGTTCCAGCCGGTGCTGTAAGTGTCGGCGCCATTTTGTCCGCTCAGGTTGCCGGTGTAATTGAACTGATCCTTGATGACATTGAGCGTGGCGGTGTCTTCCCAATCCTGATTGACGGTTTCCGTCCAGGTGCCGTCGGTTTTGTAGTTGAAGGTCGCTTCGCTCACCCCGTTTGAGCAGAACGGAAAGATCTTGAAGTAATAGGCGGTATTGGCCGCCAGACCGGAGATGGTCTTGCTGGTGGCGGTGCCGGGCGTCACAATGGCAGCGACAACACCGTCGCCGATTGCGTTGCCCACCGCATATCCCCGGCCGTCCTCCGGGGCTCCGGTCGGATAAGTGCCCACCCGGCGCACGACCAGGTATCCATCCGGGGCGGGCGTCCCGCTGGATGCCACCCAGGTCAGGTTGAGGGTGCTGGCGGCCGGATCGCCGTCATTGGCATTGAACGAAGTGACATGGTTGGCCGGCTCGGTGGACAGCGTGTAGCGCGAAACCACCGGCTCGTCGGTCCGGTTGTACATCTCGTTGCCGCTGTACTCAAAATACTCAAAGGCCGCAAAGTGGTAGAGGGTGGCCGGGGTCAGGCCGGTCAGGTCCACGCTTTCCCCGGTGCCGGCATAGACCGCCTTGGAAGCGGAACCCACCGTTCCGGCTGAGCCCCAGGCAGCGTTGGCCGAATAAGTGGCGCCATCCGTCGGCTCCTCTGCCGCCGAGGCCTCCCGTCCCACGATCAGCACCTTGTCGCCGTTGCCGCGGCTCCACCCCAGGCTCAACGTGGTCGTACCAAAGGCCGTGACGCTCAGATCAGTGGCCTGCCCGTCGGGGGCCGTGTCAGCCGCGGTGAGTTGGCTGTTGGGATTGTCGCTGGCGGTGGCGGAGTAATAGTTAATGCAACTTCCGCTTCCGCTGTACTCGAAGACCTGAAGGTAATAGGTCGTATTCTGGGACAGGCCGCTTAAGGTAAAGCTGCTGCCGCTGCCGACATAGACCACCTTACCGCCGCCCAGGGTGCTGCCGCCCGGACTGGCACTGAAGTCGGCATCCGCTGTATAGGTTGTCCCGTCCGCCGGGCCGCTGCTGGGCGCAGATCCCTCCCGCGCAATGACCAGTCGCCCGTCACCGTTGCCGAGGGTCCAGGAAACAACCATCGAGGTCTTCCCCACGTTGCTGAACGTGATGGTATGCGCCTGGGTGGCCGGCTGCGGCGTGAACGTCAGCACCAGGTTGTTCCCGCTGGCGGACAGGCAGAAAGTGCCGTCGGCCTTGTCCAAAGCCCAGAGGCTCTCGTCCAGCGTGAAGTTGGAAGCATCGGTGATCCCGCCGACAATCAGGTTCCACGAATAGCTGTTCGCGTTGTTCCAGTTTTCCACCAGGTCATCGTCGAGGTAGACCGTGGTCGTGGCGGCGATCGAGGCGCTGCCGCTGTTGCTGATGTAGTCGCGCTCGCTGGTATCCGTGCAGTCGCCGATCTGGAAATACAACTTCGCGCCGCTGACCGTCGTCAGCGAGCTCACACCGAGGCTGCCGAGGGAGCCCGCGGTGTTGCCGGGCTTGACCGAGCCGGTCACCGTCAGGCCGCCCACCGAACCGTCGCCCATCAGGGTCGCGCCGGAAGCCACCGAGCAGGCCGAGTTGTTCGCGGAACCGCTCATGACCAGCGTGCCCGCGCTGATGGTCGTGGCGCCGCTGTAGCTGCTTGCGCCCCCAAGGACCAGCGTGCCGGCGCCCGCCTTGGTAAGGCCATAGCCTGCGCCGGAAATCGCCCCGCCCACCGTCAACGTGCCGGCATTGACGGTCACCGTGGGGCTGGCGCCTAACGTCGTATTACCCGTGCCCAGATCCAGGTTCTTGGTGCCGGTGAACGCGAAGTCGCCATTCCACACCATCGGATGGTTTAACGTTGTGACGTCCGCGGCGCTGGTGTTGTCAATGGTCCCGCCGCCAATGGTGAACGTGCCGGCCACCGTGCCCAGAGCCTGCGCGTGGTTGATGTTGAGGGTTCCCGAGCCCAGGGACACCCCGCCGCTGAAGGTATTGGCCGCGGACAGCGTCAGGGTGCCGGTGCCGTCCATGGTCACCTTGCCGGTGCCGGTGCCGATCACGCTGCTGACCGTGATCCCGGAGGCGCCGCCAAATGTCAGGTCATAGCTCCCCGAAATCCCGCCTGACACGGTCAGCGTGGACGAATCCGAGTTGATCCGGGTGGCGCCGCCCAGGGTGATCGCTCCGGACACGGTGTTTTCCCCGCCGGCATTATACAGCGCCCCCTTGCTGTCCGGGCCGCTCCCCGTGAGCGTCAGCGCGTCCGCGGTGCCCGCCCCGCTCAGCTTCAGTTGGGCACCGTTGGCCACGGTTGTTCCGGCCGCCGTGGTGCCCAGCGCCGATGCATGCGCAACCGACACCACGCCCGCGCTGATCTGTACCGGACCGGCATAGGTGTTCGCCTGCGACAGGCTCAACGTGCCGCTGCCGGTCTTGGTGATCGAGGTAACCTGACTGACGACGCTGTTCATGTTGCAGGTCTGCCCGACATCGAACGTCAGGTCGTAGGCTCCGCCGAGGCCCCCGGTCAGGTTCAGGATGCCTGTCGTCACCTTGATGGTGCTGTCGCTTTGCAGCGTGATGGCGCCCGAGGCCGTGTTCTGTTGGGAGACATTGACGAGCGCGCCGCCAAAAGAACCGCCCGCGCCGTTCAGGAACAAGGGATCTGCGATGGTCATCATGTGGCTGGCGAGTTCCAGTGCCGCGCCGCTGGCCACGACGGTGCCGCCGGCCGCGGTACCCAACGCGTTGTTGTTCGATACCCGGATGGCGCCCTCTGTGATGGTCGTCACGCCGCTGTAGCTGCTGGACCCGGACGAGAGGGATAGCCTGCCTGCGCCCTTCTTCTCCAGCGTACCCGTGCCGGTGATTGCGCCGCCGTAGCTCAAGTCGTCGGAGCGATGAAAGATCAGCGCCGAGTTGTTGGCGATGTTGCCGGCGATGGAGCCGCTGGTCCCGTTGTTGCCGATCTGCAGCGTGCCGCCGCTGATGGTCGTGCCGCCGCTGTGGGTGTTCGCGCCCGAGAGCGTCAGCTTGCCCGTGCCGGTCTTGGTGAACGATCCTGTTTCGCTGATCACGCCGCTGAATTCGGTGCTGGAGTTGTCGCCCCCGGCCGTCAGCGCCCCGGAGCCCAGCGTGATTTGGCCCGCCCCCGCGATGGATCCAACCGTATCGCTGAAGTCGTTCAGATCGTATGTCCCGTCGCTTTCGATCGTCACGACCGTGCTGTCGGAGAGCGCGTTGTTCACGCCCGCTTGCAGGGCCCCAGTTTCGATCTTAGTCGTGCCGGTATAGGTGTTCTGGCCCGACAGCGTCAGCGTACCCTCGCCTTTCTTGACAATCGATCCGTTGCTCAACTGCCCGGAATAGATGGTGGTGGTGTCCCAGTAGTTGAGGTTGAGCGTCTTGCCGTTCATGTTGATGTTACGGCTGCCCGTCAGTCCGCCCAGAGTATAGGTCGACGAGGCCGCCCCAAAGGTCACGGTTCCCGCATCGGCCCCGTTCATGTCCAGGATGCTGCGTTCCAGGGCATTCAAGTGGTTCACGGCCAGCGTGCCGGCGGCCACCCTCGTATTCCCCTCGAAGGTGTTGGCGGCGGACAGAGTCAGGGTGCCGGTACCCTCCTTGGTCAAGGTTCCGGCGCCCGTGGCGATGGGATCGCTGACGGTAATGTTGCCGGCTCCGCCGAGGGTAAGATTGTAGGCTCCGGCAATCGCGTTGCCCGCAGCCACGTTGAGGGTCAGGGTTCCGCTGTCGGAATTGATCCGGGACGCGCTGCCCAGGGTGATGGCGCCGGCATAGGTGTTGTCGTTGGCGGTATTGCGCAACGCGCCTCCGCCGGAAACGCCCGTGCCATTCAGCGTCAGCGCCTCCGCCGCCGTCGTAATGCCACCCTGGATTTCCAGCGCGCCGTCGGTCGCCACGGTCGTGCCGGCGCCGGTGCCGCCCAGCGCGTTGGCATGCTGGATGCGCAACGTGCCGGCATCAATCGCCGTGGCGGCGGTATAGCTGTTGTTGCCCGAGAGAATGATGCGCCCCGTGCCCATCTTCGTCAGCGTGCCGCTGCCGGAAACCGCGCCGCTGACCGTCAGGTTGGCACTGGACGCATTGGTCCAGTTCTGGTTGGCGTTCAGGACAACATTCACGCCGAGGGTGTGCGCGCCGGCCGCGGCGGCATCCATGTCGATGCCGCCGCCATCGATGGTCAATGCGCTACCGGAGAAGGTCAGGGCCGAATCGGCCAGTTCATTGAAGCGCAGGCCCAGAATAGTCCGGGGGGAATCCACGTTGATAGCAGTGGCCGAGACGGCGCTGTAAAAGACAATGTTCGTGTCCGTGCCCGGCACCTGGTCGCCGCTCCAGTTGACGGCGGTGCTCCACTTGCCGTCCGCGCCGCCGCCGGCGTCCCAAATCCCCTTGTCCGCTGCCACGCGCTGTCCCGGCGAGCCGTTGGCCTGGAAATCGCCCTGGCTGGAGCTGGTGCTGTTGGTGCCGCGCACCCAGTAGTAATACGGAACGCCGGGCACGGCGGTGGTGTCATCATAGGTTGTGCTGCCGGCCCCGAGCGTCGCGGGGGTGGCGATGCAGACCGCCGACCCGGAAGAGTCGGAAGTCCACCGCCAGACGCTGTAGCCCGTCTCGCCCGTGATATCCGTCCAGGTGATCGTCACCTTGTCCCCCAGGTTGTCCGATGCATCGGTGATCGTCACCGTCGCCAGCTTGCGGTAGCCGTCGTTGGCGGAACTGTAATCGCTTTCGTGCGCAGGCGAACTGTCAACGGCTTTCACCCAGTACCAGTACTTCTGGCCCGGCGCCGCCCCGGTATCGTTAAACGGGCTCGTCTGAGTTCCGAGATCCGTTTGGCCCGTGTGCGTCTCGGTCTCGGCAGCCGACCGGAACACCTTGTACGACGTCGCCCCCGTCGCCGCATCCCACGTCACCGTGACCTGCGCCGTCGAGCCGCCGTCCGAAGCCGCCACATTCGCGGGCGGTGAAAGCTGCCGGTAACCGGTATTGGATGAACTGTAGTCGCTGGTGTGGCTTGGGGCACTGTCCACGGCCCGCACGAAATAGTAGTAGAGGGTACCCGGCACCGCCGTGGTGTCGTTGAATCCGCTGGACTGCGTGCCCAGGTCCGTCCCGCCGGTCGTACTGTCGGTCGTGTTGCGGTACACCGTGTACGAGTCCGCTCCGGTGACCGCGTTCCAAGTCACGGTCACGCCCGTGGCCAGCGTCCCGTCCGTCGCCGCCACCCCCGTTGGCGCCGCCAGCTTGCGGTAGCCGGAGTCGGAGGTGCTGTAGGCGCCGTAGGCGCTGCCGTTGTACGCCCGCACAAAGTAATAGTAGAGAACGCCTGGATCGGCAGTCGTGTCGTCGAACCCGCTGCTCTGGGTGCCCAGATCCGTCGCGCCCGAGGTGGAATCGGAGGTGTTGCGCACGACCTGGTAGGACGTCGCGCCCGTTGCCGCGTTCCATGTCACCGTAACGCCCGTCGTCAGGGTCCCGTCCGTCGCGGAGACCCCGGTCGGTGCGGCGCAAATGGTCTTCACGGTAATCGTGCCGGAGTTCCCGCTGGTGCCGGCACAATTGTAGACCCGCAGGCGGTAGTAGTAGGTCGTTCCGGCGGAGAGGCCGGACACGGCTTTCAACACCACGTTCCCGACATCGAGGTTGTTGTAGCCCGAAACCATGCTGGTGAAGCCGCTGTCGGTTGCGACGTCCAGCCGGTAGCCCGTGGCGCCGGAAGCCGCCGACCAATTGGCCTGGAATCCGCTCGTCGTGACGGAGGTGGCCGCATTCGCCGTGGGCGCGGACGGCACCGGCGGCTTGTGGGTCACCACGATTGTGTTCCCGCTGGCTTCCACCGCGAATGTCCCGGTACTGGTCCATTTGGTGCCGATGGACATGTTCGCGGCGCTCGCGGAACTGCCGCTCGCAATCGTCCACGTGTAGCAGGACCCCTGATCGAACCCGGTCGGTGCCGTTCCCGGCAGGTTGATCACCAGCGCCGCGGTGGCGGAAACCGCGCCGGAGGCGGAAATCAAGTCGCAATCGGTGCCGCCCAGCCCCGTGATGTCGCAGGTGTAGGCCCCGGCCAGCGAGGCCGCGCCGTTGACCGTCAGGGTTCCCTTCGTGCTGGCCGTGTTGCCGGGGCTGACGATCGTGCCGGCCGCCATCGTCAACGCACCCACCGTCCCCGCCCCCGCCAGGGTCCCGCCGTTCAACGCCACGGCCGAACTGCCGATCGCGCCGCTGACCAGCAGCGTGCCCGCGCTCACCGTCGTATTCACGCCATACGTGCTGGTCCCTGCCAGGACCAGCGTGCCGCTGCCGTCCTTGGTGACGCTCTTTCCGACTGCTACGGTTATGGGGTCGTTGATGGAGATGTCTCCGTCACCGTAAAAAATGAGGCTCATCGTGGATTCCAGGGCATTTCCGGATGCCACGTCCAGCGTCAACGTTCCGGAATCGGAATGAATGCGCGTATTGTCCGTTGTGTTCACAGTCACTTTGCCGGAAATCGTGTTGTTTCCGGACAGGTTCCGGATGGCGCCGCCCGTACTGTAGCCCGCACCGCGGGCCGTTATGGCTTCCGGGGTATTGATATTCCCCGACAAGGCCAGCGTGCCGCCGGAGCTCACGGTCGTGGATCCCGCGGTTGTACCCAGCGCGCTGGAGTTGGAAATCTCCAGAATACCCGTGTTGCCCACGGTGGTGGCCCCGGTATAGTCGTTGGCCGCCGTCAATTTCACGGTGCCGGCGTGGCCGGATTTCGCCAGGTCCCCCGTCCCGCTGATCTTGCCGCTCAGCGTGGTGGTCCGGCTGGCACCCGACCGCACGGTCAGCGTATAGCCGCCATTGGCCAGGGTTCCGCCCAGCGTCAGGTTGCCGCTATTGGCATAGAACTCGGTGGCGGCCCCCAACACTAGGTTGTTGTTGACGGTCTGGAGGCTGGAAGAATCGTTTTGGATTCGCGAGAAGATATCCAGCGCGTTGCCAGAGAGCGTGAATGCCCCCGCGCCGGAATTGAAGTAGATTGCGTACCAGTCGCTGTTTGCCGTGTGGTTGACGTAGGGGGTGTCGGCGCTCCCCGCAAAGCGCATGATGCCCGCCGAGCTGCTGGGGCAAGGATACTGGTCCGTGCTCCAGTTGGCTGCGGTTAGCGTATTGTTGTCCGTTCCGCCGCCCCCGTCCCACGTCGCATCGTTGGGCCGGATGGCCACCGCCAGCGTGCGCGCCGTGCTGGAGCCGCAGGAATTGTCGGCTGTCACCGAGACATTGCCGGAACTCGTTCCGAATGTCACCGTGATGGAGGTCGTCCCTGACCCCGAAGTGATCGAGGCGCCGGTCGGAACCGTCCAGGTGTAGCCCGTCGCGCCACTGACGGCAGAAATGGAATAGGTTTCTCCGCTCGCGCCCGGGCAAACGCTGGCGTTGCCCGTAATCGTCCCCGGCTGGGCCGGTGCGGAGTTCACCGTCACCGCCAGCGTGCGCGCCGTGCTGGAGCCGCTGGCGTTATTGGCTGTGACGGATATGTTGCCCGAACTCGACCCGAAGGTCACCGTGATGGAGGTCGTCCCAGATCCCGCCGTGATCGAGGCGCCGCTGGGCACGCTCCACGTGTATCCCGTCGCTCCCGTCACCGAGCTGATGGAATAGGTCTTGCCGCTCGCGCCCGAGCACACCGTCGCATCGCCCGTGATCGTTCCCGGCTGGGCCGGGATGGTGATTTTGCTGGTTGTGGCCGCGGCCGAATAGTAGCTCCAGTTTTCCGAATAGAGGGCATAATAATACGTGGTGCCGGAAGACAAGCCGGTGTCTTCAAAACTTGTTGCACTACCCCGATACACAACCAGATCGCCGCCGATATAGCTGGTGCCCGGAGTATAGGTGGTGCCCCCCGTCGGTGCCGTGAAAGAACTGTCCGTGCTGCGGACGATCATGACATCCTTGGTGTTCCACTTGGTCCAATTGAGCGTGACGGAACTGGCCGTCGCCGAAACCGTGCCCAACGTCGGCGCAGTCAGGCTGCTGACGCTGAAATAGCTTCCGGCGGATAAGGAGGTACGGTTCTCCGCCCACCCTCCGGAGGCGTATTCTGTATAGCCGTTGGCGGTCCAGACGAACCGCCCGGAATAGTACCAATTGCCGGTAGACGTGAATTGATGTTCGTTGGCCTTGCTTTTCCAATAGCGGTCGCTGCCGCTCTGGTTAGACCATTCGGCCGCGCGCCACGTCCAGCCGGAGCCGTTCTTGGTGGTGCCGATGCCATAGCTGACCGTCATCGGACTGGTATCCTGGTTGACGGCAAATTTGAACACATACTGCACCTTGTCGCCCAGGTAGTAGGACGCCGCCGGCGCTCCCTGGTTCGACAAATAGGTCCACCACGCCTGGGCGTTGTTTGTCCCCGCCGCCCAGACCAGCCCCGCCACCACCAATGGGGTCAGCCAATGATTGTTAGAATGCGGCGGCATGCCGCGCCCATGGCGCGCGGGAGATTCCGGATGACTGGTAATTGGCGCGGCGGACCGCCCGAGGTGAACAAGTCCATGCGCGACCCAGTTCCAGATGGGGCGCAGTATCCGGTTTGTCGTGTGTGTTGTGTTCATGGCTCGTTCCGTTCCTTCGAGCTTAGTTCCGTTCGTCGCAGGTCGTTGGGGGGGGGGAGAATGGTTGGCTGATGGAGCCAAGACGCCCTCGTCCCGGGGGATGGGATATGAATCTCCAATGTCCAAAGGAGCTGTAGACCACCTCGGTGAGATGGCGGTTTTCTGAAGGTCTCGCTCCCTCTGTGAACCTCTGTGGTTCAATCCCGATCCAAACAGCTCGTCTCTCGCCAAGGACGCCAAGAGGCCAAGATGGCAGGCACAATACAAGGTGCCATGGGCCCTTGGCACACGAAACGTTTTCATTACCAATCGCGGCCACATCCTTACGCTTCCAGATACCCGGTGTTCATGCGTTTCACCCGAATAAAAGGATCAATTTACAACCCAAATGGATCACGGATTTTGAAAAATCCGAGACCATCGCCATCTACAAAATTAATGTATACATTTTGCCTGGAATTGCCAACCGAAAAGAGAACAATTTTATGGATAGGCAATCCTCCCCCCTGCGGCCGGTTCGGTGCCATCCCGGAGCCGACGGGTCGTTCGTTATCGGCATGTCGCGAGGGGCTCCGGTCTCGCGCAGATTCAGAAACGTGCCCGCGACGGGAGCCGCGTGGTACGCAGCGGGCGGAACGGGGTCGTCCCGGGGGGTTCGGGAATCTCAATATCCAGTGCCCAACAAGGAAGTTCCCATGTCCAAGGGCAACAGCCCGGCGAGCGCGGCTACAGTTCGGTCCAGAAAACCATCAACCAACAACCATCCACCATCAACCGCGCCTCCCAGGCGCTAATGCCCCATCCACTTGTCGGGCAGGCGATAGAAGTTGGTGGGATGGTAATTCCAGATCCAGGAATTCCTCACTCCTCCGTTGCGGGAGATGATGATGATGATGTCATTGGGCCGGAAAAAGCGCGATCCGACTTCGGCATCGCCTTGTACAAAGCGCCATTTATTCTGGTTATCGCAATAAATGGTTCCAGTGATGGGATGCTTGGTCTGCGTACTCATGGTGTAAATCAGATCGCCGGTATCCCGGTCGCCCTTCGCGAATCCGGAATTGACCAAGTTCATCTCGGAGGGATGCGCATAGACGGGGAGGCGCATGGCGGCCAGGTTGTAAATTTCGGTACGGACGCGCCCGAATTGCTCGCCGCAGCTGATCACCTGGCTGAAACCGACGTTGTTGGTGGGCACCTGGAGCACCGGCGACCAGATCATGGCGGGAATCTCGCGCGGTTTGCCGGTGACGGGATCCAGGTCGTTGTAGTCGTACGCCGTGGTGGTGATGTAATTGGTCGGCAAGGGATTCGGCAGGGTGATCGAGAAGCCTCGGCTGAAGAAAGTGACGGGCATGGCATTGGAATGGACATCCGCGCTGTCGTTATACCGGACCCAGTGGCCGTCGGTCTGCCGCAGCCAATACAGGCTGCTGACGATTGCATTGGTACCGGAATCATAGAATTCCACAATGGTTGCACCGGAGCCTGGCGAGCCGCTGGTGCCGCCGGGGAAGACGTTGGTGCTGCCAAAGACAGCCTCGAAGGTGTTGGTGTAGGGCACGCCATGGAGGGCCACGAAGTTCTGATCGCGCGAGAGCACGATATTGTGGACGGCGTACACTTCCTCGCTGGCCAGGGGGCGCTGGGGCAGTTGGGTGTTGGGATTCACCTTGCGCCAGCGGTCCTTATACGAAGCGCGGTAGAAGCGGATGGCACCGCGGCCCCTGAACATGCCGCCATCATCCACGAACCAGTTGGACTTGACATTGTTGACCAGCCGCCAGTCGGCATCGGTCGTCTCCTGGAACTTGTCGGCATCCCAGTAGATCAGGTCATAGACCTTGGTGACGGCACCAACGAGTCCAGTTGTGGTTTGCTTCTGGCCGGCCGCGATCCAGGCCAGCGCAGTGGCGTTGGTCGATGCCGGCACGTTGGTCAGCGTGACCAGGTTGCTGGTGGCAAAGGACTGGTAGGCCACGGATTTGGCTACGGTCCAGGCGCTGGTGACGACGAACTTGATGGTATCGTTCGTGGCCCAACTGGTAGTTCCGACCGGACCTTCGTTGCCGGCACGGTCGAGGCCGACGATCACGACCACGTAGTCTTCGCCGGGCTCGAGGTCGCACAGGCGGATGGAACTGCTGCCCGCGGTGGCCAAGGCATTGTAGTTGGTGCCCGCCGAGGTGTCGGCCACGACATTGGTGTTGCAGACCGACTTCCACTCGGGGCCGGAATAATCCCCGTCCACAACAAACTCCTGCCAGACGTAGGTTTCGCCGGGAACGTTGGTTGGCACCAGCGTTGGATCCCACGGCCGGTAATAGATCTTGTAGGTCTGCCAGGGCGACAGAATATTGTTGCCAACGCCGGTGGGGTGCATCTCATGGTCGGGGTCATCGGGGCCGACGCCGTTGCTGGTCCAACTGAGGTCGAACTGGGTCGAGGGATCATCCACCTGGTCGTTGGCAGCGCCCAGGTTAGTCACGACGGTTGGCGGGGTGATGTCGAGGCGGGCGATGGTGGGAATGGCGATGCCGGCGGCGCGGTCGCGCGGGCCGCGGTCTTCGTCGGCATCCACCGCGAAGACGTAGCCGGTCACGGTCCCCTGCACTTCCTTGGACGGCGTGAAAGTCGTGCTGGTCGCAGTCGCGAGGGAACTTCCGTTGGTGCTGGAGGTTGGGGGCACATTATTGGTGCCGGCCGGCACCACGCGGTACTCCTTGATGCCGGAGTTCTCGGTGGGCATGTCGGTGGATTGCGCCCACGTCACGTTGACGGCGACGTTGGTCCACGGCCGGTACGGCGTCACCACAAGGTCGTCGAAATAGATCGAGCGGTTGCCCGAGGTTTTCTCGGTGAGGCGTAGGCGCAGTTGGACGCCGGTGTTGGTGGAATCCACCAGCCAGGTCTGCATGGCGTAGTTGGTGGTCAGCACCGACTGTACGCCGAGACTGGTCCACGTGCCGGAATCGTTGCGTTCCAGCACCCATTTGCTCTCGCCGGCGGCGCTCAAGCGGGCCCAGACCGTCAGCCAGCCGGGCTGGTTCAGGGCTGGCAGTTGCAGGCTGTCGTTGACTGCGTTGAATCCGGCATGGTAGCCGGCGTCGATGCCTTCCGGCCCGCGCCCGTCGGTTGTGCTCGTGTAGGCATCGGTTGAAATCCAGGAACCATCATAGGCAACGTTCGTCCAGTTGCCGTTGTTGTTGACCTTCCAGCCGTCCATGGGTTCGAAGCCGGTAGCGATGAGGGCGGGATTGGCGACGCCGGTGGCGGTGACGTTGGTCATGCGCGGGCCGGTCTTGTCGTCGTCCTTGACCCACATGACGATGCTCACGTTGGTCGCAAGGCCGTCGTTGGGCCGGTCGTTGTCGTAATCCTGGGCGTAGAATGTATTCGTCCAGATGCCGAGGGCGCGACCATCCACGCCGCCCACCACATTGGTCAACTCCACGTCGTAATTGGCGATGAAGACCGTAGTGGTTCCGGCATCCAGGAACTGGTTGGTACGGGACCCGCCGTTGGGCGGCCGGATGGTGAAATCGACCAGCCCGCTGTCCCACCCGTCCGGCGACTGGATCCGGACCTGCACGCTGGAGGCCAGAATACCGCTCTTTTCGTCGTACAATCGGTTGCTGATGCTCAGGCCATTCACCAGGTCGCCATCGGTCACGGCGTTGGCTTCCGATCCGGCGCTCTTGCCGTCAAAGGAGACATAGGTGCCGACCTGGGTACTGAAACGAGGCGGCATATCATCGTCATCCACCACCGTCAATGTGACCTCGTTGGTGGCATAGAGGGTGTCGCCGAAGCGGTCGTCGTCATAGTCCGCAGCGCGGACGCGGGCGGTATAGACGCCGAGGACGATGTCGTCATAGCCGAAACCATTTGTCACCACCATGGTCGTGGCCGTCTTGGCGCCGCCGTTGGGGGGACCCTTGCCGAAGCGCTGCAAGTTCGAGGCGACGCCCAGCGGGGAGACGAGATCCCAACTCGGGTACCGCGTGGGATGCTCGAGGCCGTAGATGCCGCTGTAGGCGTCCTGAACGCTGGCCCAGAAGACGACCCCGTTGGTGTTCAGGTCGCTGTCCGTGGCGGTGTAGGAGGTGGACGTTGCATACACCGTGCCGGTCAAGTACACGTTGTCGATACGCCAGGTGCCGACGTTGGCTTCGGCGTTCCAGGCATAGAGCCGGTAGGTCACGGAGACGCTGTTGGAACTGGAGGCCGGCGCCACGGCCACTGTGTGCCAGTTGTCGTCGTCGGTCATCGTGCCCGCGGCAAGATCAGCGGCATAGCTGTCGGCACTGCAACGCAGGGCCCAATTCGTCGGCCCGGTGTTGGAACGGCGGTGGGCAAACCCGAAGCTGGTCACATCGAGCGCATAACCGGGCTGGAGCGTGATGGCAAACTCCCAGTACGCCGGCAATGTATTCGTCCAACTCGTGGAACTGATGGCGGCCCCGTCCATGCCTGCATAGCCCGCGATGCTGCGGTTGTTCACCGAGACGTCGGCCACGGTCGAGATGGCAGAATGGGCCCGGGCCGGCTGGAGGTTCGGAGCAGCCGTCTCAGTGCCGAAGTCGTAGAACAGGATTTCACCGGTTCCGGTGTAGGCGCTCGAGCCGTTGCCCTTGATATTGGTGAAGGCGACGGTCGGGGCGACGGTGTCATCATCATATACGTTGACCTGCAAAACATTGGTCGAAAAGAGCGTGTCGCCGGGCCGGTCATCGTCGGTGTCTGCAACGACGACCTGGAAATCCACCATGCCGAGGGTGATGGTGTCGTAGTTGCCGCCGGCTGCGGTCACAACGTTGGTGACCATGCCGGCGTTGTACCCGTTTTCATAAGTGGTTGGGAAGTCATTGGATACCGCCACCACGCCATTGGTGTTATACAGCACGTAGTACGGAGCGCTGGCGACGGAACCGTCCCCGCAGTTGATATTGGTGGCAACTAGGCCGGCGCCGCCATCCTGAACGATGTTGGTCACGACATAGCCGCCGTAGCGCATCTGGTGGTCGGAAATGTCCGGCACCTCCCAATCGAAGAAGCCCGCCCCCGTCACCTTGAA
>Ga0123326_1001437_pt1 | contig 20597 bp, 21 predicted proteins | sample BioC13SIPDNA_FD_89739 | JGI IMG/M metagenome (GOLD analysis project Ga0123326, IMG submission 89739) | Anaerobic biogas reactor microbial communites from Washington, USA - Biogas_R1_A C13 SIP DNA | ecosystem: Engineered > Bioreactor > Anaerobic > Unclassified | place: Washington, USA | collected...
AACGATTCCCGTTGGTTCAAGTCCTCGCACCACCTGAAAGATTTTGACGGCGCTCTGGGTTCCGGGGCCAAAGGTGCCGTCGGCTGAACCTGGATTTAGCCCCAAGCGGAGCAGGTTTTCCTGCAGGGCTAATACCAGCGGATCATTTTGGCTCGAATCTTCAATACTCAATTGGGGCAGATCGGGCGAACAGGAGCATACAATTAACTCTTGATCCTCTTGGGTTTGGGCTTGGCAGACAGGTACGACACCACAGGTGATCAGAAGTATTAACAGAGTAGTGGTCAGACTTGCTCTGAAGGTGATATTAATGGCAATTCCTCCTCGATAACATCCTTTCATAAGGGTGTCCCATTTTACTGCTTACATTAGAGGAAATTGTCCCCAGCAGCAGAACTTAGGTATTAGGGCATGGTCGGGAGCAACTGGGATTACCGGCTCTCTCCGGGCCGGAGTCTGTTCGAGAAAGGGGAAGAATGATACAATGACAGATATTCCATGGTTTGTTCAAGAGTTTCAAAGGATTGATGAGCCCTGGTTTGATAAGGTAAAGACGGTTATTGACTTGACATTGGAACCGGGGGCATTGGATGCCAAAACGAAAATATTGATTGTTTTGGCCCTGGATATTCTTAAAGGTGCTCCGGAAGGGGTTAAGGTCCTGGCCGGTCAGGCCAGGGAACTGGGTGCCTCTGAGGAGGAGCTGGCGGAAGTGGTTCGTCTGGCTTATTATGTGGCCGGGATGGATGTTTTAAAGACAGGACTTAATGCTTTCCGGTAACGGAAAATATTTTGTGTGGAGGGAATTTTCTTTGTTTAAAGCGGTTTTACTCGATTTGGAAAAGTCAATAATAATACGGTGTTACTTCAAGTTTGAATATTGATATAATAAGGATAATGATACAAATAAGGCGGTGAATCAAGTGAATACAGCAAGAAAAGATTTACTTGAATTAGTCAATCGAATATCTGAATCTGAAGCAAAAGCAATCCTGGATTTTGCGTTGTTTCTTGAAATGAAAAGAAATGCAACTGCGTTTAAGGATTTGGAAATCGCCAGTCAAACAAGCTGCGATTTTTGGGAAAATGATATAGACGATGAGGTTTGGAACAATGCCTGAACAAGGGGAAATAGTTTTAATACCGATACCTTTTAGCAACTTGCAATCTGTAAAAAAGAGGCCGGTTTTAGTAATATCCAATGATAATTATAACGAAGTGACCCGGGATATTGTTGTAGTAGCAATTACTTCAAACCTCAGTGAGAAGAAATATGCAATAGATATAAATAATGATAATTTAGTTGAAGGGCAGCTAAAAGTTAAATCTTGCATCCGTTGTGACAAAATCTATACGTTGTCACAGGATATTATAGTAAAAAGGTTTGGCAAAGTATCGGAGGATGTAATAGAAAAAGTGCGTTTTAAACTTACTGAGCTTATAAAATGATATTTTGAGAATTACTCAGAAGCATCTGCTGAGAGGCGGGTGCTTTTTTGCATGGGGTGGGAATAGGGGTCTTATCCTTTCTCTTTTAACTAGAATGAGGTAAGATGATGCTGTGGTAAATTATGAGAAAAAGAGTGTGTTGTGGGGGATTGTTTGTGCATAATGATTTAACTTTCTTTAGCGGATATTTATCTCCCCAAGCAGCTTCAAATTGGTTTAGCTCTTCGCAAGTATAAGATTCAAAAAGATGCTTTCCGATGACGGAAAAATATTTTGTATGGAGGGAATTTTCTTTGTTTAAAGCGGTTTTATTCGATTTGGATGGGACTTTGCTGGATATTGATATGGATTTGTTTATTCCCACCTATTTCAAAAAGATGTATGCAATGGCCCGGGAACGGGGGTTGGAGTCAGAGAAGCTCATCGAACGGATGTGGAAGTCTACTGAGGCCATGATCAATTGTCTGGACCCGATACTGACAAATCAGCAGACTTTCGAAAAAAGCTTCTTTTCGGAACCCACCTATCTATCGGAGGATTTTCTTCCGTTCTTTGATGATTTTTATGAACAGGCTTTTGAACAGTTGCAGGGCCCCGCCTGCTCTTTTCCTGAATCCCGTCAGATAGTGGACGAGGTTTTGGCCCGCGGGTGCCAGGTAGCTATTGCAACCCAGTCGGTTTTCCCGGAGGTGGCTATTCGCAAAAGACTTGGCTGGGCAGGTATAGGAGATGTTGATTTCCATCTGATCACATCTTATGAGGTGATGCATTATACCAAGCCTCATACTGAGTATTATCTGGAAATTGCGGATTTGTTAGGGGTAGCTCCGGAGGAATGCCTGATGGTGGGCAATGATGTGGGGGAGGACCTGACTGCGGCTCAGGCGGGAATGAAGACTTATCTGGTTAAAAATCGCATGATCAACAGGAACAATCTTCCCATCAAGGTGAACTGGCAGGGCTATCACTCTGATTTTCTGAGGTTTGTCAGGGAGTATCCCTCTATTGGGTAGGGGAGAAAATTTGGAGCAGGTAGTAAAATTCAGGTGGAGTATTGACTCTATCTGAATCTTAGCCGCCCTTGGGCACCCGCCGCCAATAGAGGCGGGGGTCTTAGGGCGGGTTAGTCATCGGATAAAGTAAGATTTGATTCAGGTGGAGTATTGACTCCAACTGAATCTTAGTCGCACGGATCCAGGGACTTAGCCGCCCTTGGGCACCCGCCGCCAATAGAGGCGGGGGTCTTAGGGCGGGTTAGTCATCGGATAAAGACCGGTGGTGAAAAATAACAGGAGTGAGAAAATGTCAACAGCAAAAATACAAGCTTATTTGGATGAAATAGGATCAGGTTTACAGGTGATAGAATTTGAAGAGGATACCAGCACTTCCCAATTGGCGGCTGACGCTCTGGGAGTGGAAGTGGGGCAGATTGCTAAATCTCTGGTTTATAAAAACAAGGATTCGTTTTTCATGGTGGTGGCGGCCGGTGATGTCCGCCTGGATTCTAAATTATTGAAAAAGCTGGCGGGGGGCAAGGTGCGTATGGCTACTCCGGAGGAGACACTGGAGGTTAGTGGATATCCGGTAGGTGGTGTGTGCCCTTTCCTGTTGGCTACCCCTATCCCCATCTATATTGATGAGAGTTTAAAGAGGTTCACTGTGGTTTATTCGGCGGCGGGAACGTCAAATTCGGCGCTGCCCATCAGTTATCAGGAGCTTCTGGAGAGAACCGGAGGCCTGAGCTGTGCGGTGGCCATGGCGGCAGGAGAATAATTATGAGTTCTTTTGTTCATCTCCATACCCATTCTGAATTCAGCCTTCTGGACGGCGCGGCCCGGGTCAAGGATATGGTAAGGAAGGCGGCGGACCAGGGTATGCCGGCTCTGGCGGTAACTGACCATGGTGTATTATATGGGACCATGGACTTTTACAAGGAGGCTAAAAAACAAAATATAAAGCCGATCCTGGGTTTTGAGGCTTATATGGCGCGGCGCAGCCGCTTGGACCGGACGCCTCGCCTGGATGATTCTCAGAATCATTTGGTATTGCTGGCCCGCAATGACAAGGGTTACCGGAATCTGTTGCAGCTTAGCAGCCGGGGCTTTTTGGAGGGCTTCTACTACAAGCCCCGCATCGACCGGGAATTGCTGGAGAAATATCATGAAGGCCTGATTGGACTCAGTGCTTGTATGGCAGGAGAGATTCCGGAGCTGATCATGTCCGGTAAGTTATCTGAAGCGGAAGGGGCAGCCGGTTATTATTCGGAGTTGTTGGGCAAGGATAATTTCTACCTGGAGATTCAGGATCATGGCTTGCCGGAACAGCAATTAATTAACCGGGAGATGCTGAATATTGCCCGGAAGATGCAGCTTCCGGTGGTGGCCACTAATGATGTTCACTACCTTGAGAAGGATGATGCTTTCATTCATGATGTTCTTCTGTGTATTCAGACGGGCAAGAATATAAATGACAATGATCGTATGCGCTTTTCCGGTGCGGAGTTTTATTTCAAGACGGCGGAGGAGATGGCAATGCTGTTCCGGGAAGTCCCGGAGGCTTTGACCAATACCCTGGAGATAGCTGAACGGTGTAATCTGGAATTTAGCTTTGATAAATTCTATCTGCCGGCTTTTGATATTCCTTCCGGTGATACTCCGGAGAATTTTTTGCGGATCCTGAGTTATCAATTTCTGCCCTTAAAATATCCGAATTATGATGAGAAGGTGGTCGAGAGACTGGATTATGAACTGGGGGTCATTAATAGCATGGGATTTGCCGGCTATTTTTTGATTGTCCATGATCTGGTGAGCTGGGCCAAGAAACGGGGAATTGCCGTTGGTCCGGGCCGGGGCTCGGCGGCGGGGAGCCTGGTTTCGTATCTGTTGTCCATTACTACTATTGACCCGTTGGCCTATGGTCTGATTTTTGAGAGGTTTCTTAATCCGGAGAGGGTTTCTATGCCGGATATAGATATTGATTTTTGTTTTGAGCGGCGTGATGAGGTAATAGATTATATTGTGGGCCGTTACGGCCACGACCGGGTTGCCCAGATTATTACGTTTGGGACTATGGCGGCCCGGGCCGCCATTCGTGATGTGGGAAGGGTACTGGAATATTCTTATGCGGAAACTGATCGGATAGTCAAAATGATCCCCACTGAGTTGGGGATCACTTTGGATCGGAGCCTGCAAATCTCTCCTGATTTGATTAACCTTTATGAACAGGACTATCAGGTGCGTAAGCTGGTGGATACGGCCCGGGCTTTGGAGGGAATGCCCCGTCATCATTCGGTTCATGCGGCGGGAGTGGTGATTGGTAATGATGAGCTAACCAACCTTTTGCCTTTGCAGAAAACTACCGACGGCCATGTGGTAACCCAGTTTACCAAGGAAACGGTTGAGGAAATCGGGCTTTTGAAAATGGATATCTTAGGTCTTCGCACCCTGACTGTTATCCAGCGCACGGTGGAGATTCTGGAAAAAACCCGGGGGATCAGGGTAGTCCCGGAGGAGTTGCCTCTGGATGACCCGGGAGTCTATGAATTGCTTTCCAATGGTGATTCAATTGGCATATTCCAACTGGAAAGTGATGGATTAAGACGTCTTTTGACAGATATGAAGCCGGACCGGTTTGAAGATTTGATTGCGGTAATCGCTCTGTATCGTCCCGGTCCTTTGGGGAGCGGGATGGTAGAAGATTTTATCAAATGCAAAAATGGGCGGCAGGAGATCTCCTATGTGGACCCTATGCTGCAGCCGGTATTAGAGGAGACTTATGGGGTTATTCTGTATCAGGAGCAGGTTATGCAGGTGGCCAGTGAGCTGGCGGCTTTTTCCATGGGGGAAGCCGATGGCCTGCGCCGGGCTATGGGCAAGAAGAAACCCCAGGAAATTGAAAAACAGAGGGATAAGTTTGTTAATGGGGCTATAATAAATGGTCTTCTCCAAGACAAAGCTTCCTATATTTTTGATTTGATGGAGCATTTTGCGGGTTATGGCTTTAACAAGAGCCATAGTGCGGCCTATGCCATGATTTCGTACCAGACGGCCTATCTGAAGTATCATTATCCGGTAGAATATATGACGGCTTTCCTGTCCAGTGTAATCGATAACCAGGACCGGGTGGTCTTCTATATCCGGGAATGTCAGCGTATGGGGATCAAGATTTTGCCCCCTGATATTAATGAGAGTTTTGAAAATTTTACGGTGGCAGGGGACCGGATCAGGTTTGGGCTGGGGGCAATAAAAGGTGTGGGTGAGGCTGCTTATCGTTCTATTATAGCGGCCAGAAAAGAGGCGCCTTTTGTTAGTCTTTTCGACTTCTGCCGGAGGGTGGATCTGCATCAGGTCAATAAACGAGTGATGGAGAACCTGGCCTTGGCAGGGTGTTTTGATAGTCTGGGCACCTGCCGGCGGGAAGCTCTGCAGGTTATGGATGAGATGCTGGAAATAGCGGCGGGTATGAGGGCTGCTGAGGAGAGTAACCAGCTTTCTCTTTTCGAAGTGGGAGAGCAGGAGCCGGAAGAACCTAAGCCTCGTCTCAAAGGAGAATTTCCGGTATCAGAGCTTTTGACCCGGGAAAAAGAGGTTCTGGGTTTCTACGTTTCCGGAAACCCTTTGGAAGAATATCGGCAGCTCATCCCCTTTTATTCATCCCATCAGATTGAAGAGACGGCGTCTTTAAGAGATGGAACCTATGTCAGGTTAGTTGGTATGGTTAGTGAGCTTAGCAGAAAGATCAGCCGGAAAGGTGAACCATGGGCCAGCTTTACCCTTGAGGATTTGACCGGTAAAGTTGAAGCTGTAATCTTCTCGGCGGCTTACCGGCAATATGGACCTGATCTGACTCCGGATTCGGTTATTTCCTTAGAGGGCAAGCTGACAAAACAAGATGAGCTGCCGAAAGTCATATCCCGTGCGGTTACGGCTTTGACCACCGGGAAACCTGATGTACATGTGCGCTTGAATGGGAAAAAGGATAACGGTCTGAAAGATCAATTGCTGGAGATCCTGGCTCATCATCCGGGTGAGGCCCCGGTGTATCTTCATTTGGGAGAGGGACGAACTATCGAGCTGGATCATCGATATTGGGTTACGGTCAATTCACAGCTGCGCAGCCAATTAGAAAGAGTATTTGGGAAGAGTCAGGTGGTTGTCAATGAAGGCCGATAAGGGCTAATTGAGTTATGGTAAATCAAGGCAGGCGGATTAACAAGGTGGAAGAGTGCGCATTATATAGTGGGAGGGATTCGAGTGAATGAGGATCGAAAAGCCGGGGAAGATTATATCGTTATAAAGGCGTTGGAAAACGGAGTCACCATCATCGGATTGACCCGGGGAAAAGAAACGAAGTTTCATCACACCGAGAAATTAGACCGGGGGGAAATAATGATCGCTCAGTTTACTGAACACACCTCCGCGGTTAAAATCCGGGGTCGCGCGGAGCTTCTGACCCGGCATGGCCGTGTCTCCAACGCAGAATGAAGCCGGGTAGTCAGGCTGGACACCGGCTTGACTCAGGGAGGTCTGAGAATGAAGCGAATCGCGATTCTCACCAGCGGGGGAGATGCTCCGGGGATGAATGCGGCTATTCGAGCGGTGGTCAGGACCGGGACTTTTCATGGACTGACTATGTTTGGTGTCAACCGGGGTTTTCACGGTCTTATGTACCACGATTTCATTAAATTGACCGTAAATTCTGTCGGAGATATTATTCATCGCGGCGGTACTATATTGCGAACCTCCCGTAGCAAGGAATTTCGCAATGCACATATGCGGATGCGGGCTAAAGAGGCCCTTGATTATTTCGGAATCGATGTCCTTTTTGTTATTGGAGGCAATGGCTCCCTGAGGGGAGGATATGAGCTGGCCGCAACCGGGGTTAACATAATAGGGATACCGGCCAGTATAGATAATGACATTCCGGGTACTGATAAAGCCATAGGGTTTGATACGGCGGTCAATACTGTTTTAGAGGCCATTAATAGAATTAGGGATACGGCTACTTCTCATGAACGCATTTTTATTATTGAGGTGATGGGACGGGAGTCGGGGCAGATTGCTCTTGCGGCAGGATTGGCCGGGGGGGCCGAATCCATTCTGGTGCCGGAGCTGCCTTTCGATATAGATGATGTGGTGAAGCGGATCAATTCCGGCATCGCCCGGGGCAAGCTCCACAGTATTATTTTGGTGGCCGAGGGATGCTGCAGTGCCATACAATTAGGCAAGAAAATCGAAAAAATGAGCCGGCAGGAGACCCGGGTTACAGTGCTTGGACATACCCAGAGAGGTGGGACCCCGACGGCGGCTGACCGGATTCTGGCCTCGCGTATGGGAAGTTATGCGGTGGAAATGTTTCTGGCCGGGCATACTAACCAAATGATTGGAGCGGCAGGTCCTGAGCTGGTGATGGTAGACCTGCAGGATGTGGTAGATGGTAGTTGTGAGTTTGACCGGGAGATATACCAGTTGGCCCGGATATTGTCCATTTAGGAGGGGGAACAATGCGTAAAACCAAGATAGTATGCACTTTGGGACCGTCAACTGATGAGCCGGGAGTGGTAGCCGACCTAATCAGGAAAGGTATGGATGTTGTGCGGCTGAACTTCTCCCATGGCAGTCATGAGGGGCATCTGGCCCGAATGGATATGGTCCGTAAGGCAGCCGGCGAATTGGGGCGGCATATTCCAATAATGCTGGATACCCGGGGGCCGGATATTAGAACCGGTCAGCTCGGTAAGGGCACAGTTCAGTTGGTGAACGGACAACCGTTTGTATTGACGACTCGACCCGTCCCGGGGGATGAAAAAGAGGTGCAAGTCAGTTATGCTGGTTTTCCCAAGGAGGTAAAGCCGGGGGATCGGGTCTTGCTGTCCGATGGTTTTATTCAGTTGGTGGTGGAAAAGGTTGTGAATACTGATGTCATTTGTAAGGTTGTTTACGGGGGCGAACTGGGCGAACGCAAAGGAATCACCATTCCCGGAGTCAGAACCGCCCTGCCCTTTCTAAGTGAGCAGGATGTGGCCGATCTGAATTTTGGTCTGGAAAACGGAATCGATATTATTGCGGCTTCATTTGTAAACTGTCAGGAAGACGTTTTGCAGATTCGACGGATAGTAGAAGAGCATAATGCTGTGGTTTACATAATTGCCAAAATAGAGAACCAGGCAGGGGTTACGAACCTGGATGATATCATCCGGGTAGCGGATGGCATCATGGTGGCCCGGGGTGATCTGGGAGTGGAGATCCCCACTGAAGAAGTGCCTCTGGTGCAGAAAACCATAATTGATAAGTGCAACCGGGTAGGCAAACCGGTTATTATAGCAACTCAAATGTTGGAATCAATGATTCACAGCCCCCGGCCCACCCGAGCCGAGGCTTCTGATGTGGCTAATGCAATTTTCGATGGAGCCGATGCCATTATGTTGTCTGGAGAGACAGCGGCAGGTCGTTATCCCCTGGTAGTCGTGGAAACTATGGCTCGCATAGCGGGTCGAACCGAGGAGGTTCTTCCCTACCCGGAACTTCTGGCGCGACGGGCATTTCAGGGCAATTTGTCCGTTACTGACGCCATTAGCTATTCTACTTGTGCCGCGGCTGAGGATCTGGGGATATCCACCATAATTACTTCCACCCAATCAGGCTCCACAGCGCGAATGGTGTCCAAATACCGGCCCAGGGCAGATATTGTGGCGGCCACCCCCATAGAACAGGTGGCACGTCAGCTGAACCTGGTTTGGGGAGTTGCACCTTTGGTGGTAAAGGAGACCACAGGAACTGACCAGATGATTGAGGAATCAGTAAATTCCGCCTTGGAGGCCGGTATGGTCAAAGAGGGGGAAATGGTAGTTATTACAGCAGGAGTCCCTGCAGGAGTAGCGGGGACTACTAACTTGCTCAAGGTTCACGTAGTGGCTGAGGTTCTGCTTCAGGGAATCGGAATTGGTCAGGGTGCAGTTTACGGAAAGGTTCGGCTGGTCAGGGATCCACTGAAGATAACCGATTTTGAACCGGGTGACATCCTGGCAGCTTCAGAAACGAATCTTGATTATATGCCTCTTTTCCAAATTGCCGGGGCGGTTCTGGTTGAGGAAGGTGGTCTAACCTCCCATAGTGCTATTGTGGGGCTAAACCTGAATATACCGGTGGTGGTAGGAGTAGAGGGGGTAATGGAGAAGCTGGAAGAAGGAAGCATTGTCACGGTGGATACCGCCCGTGGTCAAATATATAAAGGGGTAACCAGGGTGCTTTGATACTCATTTAGCGGCTCTTCTGGAGAAAACGCAATAAAAACCAGGCATATTCTTTCGGCCTTCGGGCCAGGAAAATCGCCTGGTTTTTTTTATTAGTTTTGCGTCAGGTCATTGCAACGATCCAAAGGCCTGGGCTCTTTGGAGAGACAGCTGGCTTATTATTGATTCCAGAACCGCATTATCCAGTAAGCATTGGTAGGAAACAATCAAATTTTCTTCCCGGAAAGCTGTCAAAGATTCGGCAAGGCTTGCCTTCCCAAACCCTAGCTCAGTCAGCATGGTTTGAACTTCTTTGGTCTCCTGAGGAGAGAGCACTGAAGAAAGGGTCGTTTCATAATTTTGTTCTGTGTTTTGATTTGAAGCCTCCTGGGCCTGGGATTCACCATCGGAACTTTCGGAGGCGGTAATAGCTTGGCCATCAATCTGAGCTAGTTGGAGGGAATAATCTGAGACAAGGTTGATTAGAGCAAAGCTTAAGCCCATTATAATACCGCTGCTGATCACGGCTAACATTAAAAGTTTTTTAAAGTCCATATTAGCATCCCCTTCCACCTGAATCAAGTCTTACTTTAATAATACATGGTGATTATAATTGTAGCAAGACAATTCGTTCTATTTGTGACTATAGTCCGGGTTAATTGTGGGGGCGAATATTAGCTGCTGTGGGTCGCGCCCGGCAATCCAGTGAAATAAACAACCAGACAGTGATCCAATCTGACGATTATATATCATGACAAGAAAATTCGACCATTTATTCAGTGGGTTCGCCAAAACCAAGATTATGTTATAATCAACTTGGACCAGAGGACAATGATTAAGGGGGGAGCCTATTGTCTCAGGGGAGATCTTTTAAGGAGTTTTGCGATAGTATTCGTGAATTATCGCTCTCAAAGAGGAGTCCGGAAGACTTAGTGATAGAAGGTCAGTTGCTGGTTTCTGAGTTTTTGGAGAACCCCGATTTGATGCTGGACAATCTCATCACTATTCAAGAGAGTATGCTGGATGAAGATTTTTGGCCCATTGATGTGAACGATATAGTCACTTATCGTGATCCTAATCGCAATTTTTCGGTGCGCTTGTTTGTGTGGGAACCGAATTTCCCCTACCATATCCACGATCACGGTTCTTGGGGAATTATGGGGTGTTTGGCCAACCAGATCCGGGAAACCAAATACCGGTTGATTGGAACCCAAGATGATTGCGAAGATGCGGAATTAAAGGTTATGAATGAGGCAATCCTTCAACCGGGGCATACCACCTTTGTCTTGCCGTTAGATAGAGGTATTCATCGTATGCAGGCTTTTGGCAACAAACCGGCTTTAAGTGTCCATGTTTATGGTAAGCCCAGCCGGGTCGGCTTTATTCGCGGGTTTACTCCGGAAACCAACTCGGCCTATAAAATGTATCCGGTGATTATTCAGAGAAGAGTTATGGCCGCCAAAGCTCTGGAGCTGATCGGCACTGATTGGGCTCAGGAGATTTTGAAAATGAGATGTCGGGATAATAATGAGATGGTCAGCAGAATAAGTCGTGAAGCCTTGGAAAGATTAGAGCATCGTAAGGATGAAGGAGAACTGTAAGACCACACCCTGCAACTGTATACGTTTTTAACAGTGATAGTTTATAGAAAAAACCGGGCAACCGGTTTTTTCTAAATATGTGGTTATTATGCGCGGATTTATGGAACTAATCCGCGCAGCTGAAATCACGACAAATTGCCACAATCTCACAAATGGGAACGTAGCAGATATCGCATCCGGAAATAGTGATGAAATCGCAATTTACATCGGTCAGAATACCCCGTATCCATTCTTTGTCACCTTCGGTTAAAACTTTAACTCTAAAGTTTAGAAGGCTGCAGAGCAACTGCTGAAAATTACGTCTACAACCAATTCCCAACCCACTGGCCATTATACCCCTCCTTTTGTATTGAAATACTCGCCGTATTGGGCCAGTTATGGTTTATATTATTCTAGGCCATTTCCATATGTTACACTCCATTTTGAAGATGTAAGTTATGAATCCGACACTATAACTGCAGAAATCATGTGTAAAGGGATGAAAGCAATATTACATGGAGGTTCCGTCTGAGATATTGTAATGAATTCTGAATCAGCTGCGATTAAGATTCCGGCGAATCCGATAGAATCAGAGGCATATACCGTAATATGGTGGTTGATTAGTGAGGCCACTTGATTGGCAAATGAGGATGGGATACTCTTCGAAGATGAATGGGCTTTGCTGTTCAGCATTAGTGCCAAAGCTAATAATGTCAGGTTGTTTTCCATAGCAATCCTTTCTTGTGGTTAGCATTTACTAAAGTATATTGCGGAGAGCTGCAGAAAAAACTTGAGGCGGGAGGAGTGAGGGGTGAGGGGTGAGGGGAAAGGCGGGAGGAGAGAGGCGTGAGGAGAGAGGCGAAAGGCGTGAGGAGTGAGGCGTGAGGAGAGAGGCGAAAGGCGGGAGGAGTGAGGCGTGAGGAGAGAGGCGAAAGGCGTGAGGAGTGAGGGGTGAGGAGAGAGGCGAAAGGCGGGAGGAGTGAGGCGTGAGGAGAGAGGCGAAAGGCGTGAGGAGAGAGGCGGGAGGAGTGAGGCGTGAGGGGACGGGGAATCGCAGCACGAGGTTAGTTCCAATGCGGCCAGGCGGGAGCCAAATCTTGTTAAGAGATTTGTGCTTCCCGCTTGGTTCAGCGTGGAGCGCTGAACTTCCTCTCTTGGGAGATTCGGCTCCCGCTGCCTCCCTCCTCACGCTTGTAAGCTGATGCCTTCGTCAGTAGCACTCATCTGCACTTGGCTGTTTTCTTTTATCTCTCCGCTGATTATCCGGCGGGACAGCAGTGTTTCCACTTCCTGCTGAATCAGACGCTTCAAAGGCCGGGCTCCGTAGGCGGGGTCATAGCCTTTTTTGGCCAGATAGTGCAAGGCCTGGTCATCCCACTGGAGATGCCCGCCCAAATTCTGCTCGAAACGTTCTGCCAGCTTTTGGAGCAGCAGGTCGGTGATCCGTTTAATCTGCTCAGGATCCAAAGCTTGGAAGACGATGATTTCGTCCAGCCGATTCAGGAACTCGGGCCGGAAATACTGCTTGAGAATGTTCATCACCGCATCCTTCATCACCTCATAGCTGCCACCCTGTTCCTGAAAACGCAGGATTTCCTGACTGCCCAGGTTAGAAGTCATAATGATAATGGTATTGCGAAAATCCACTGTCTTGCCCTGACCGTCGGTCAGGCGTCCATCATCCAGAATCTGCAGCAGGATATTGAATACATCGTTATGAGCCTTTTCGATCTCATCAAACAGCACCACTGAATAAGGGCGGCGTCTTACTGCTTCGGTCAGCTGTCCTCCTTCGTCATATCCTACGTATCCTGGAGGTGATCCGATTAAGCGAGCTACGCTGTGTTTTTCCATATACTCGGACATATCCATGCGGATTATGGCCCGCTCATCATCAAACAATGATTCGGCCAGGGCCTTGGCCAGTTCAGTTTTGCCCACTCCGGTGGGGCCCAAGAAGATAAAACTACCTACTGGACGATTGGGATCCTTCAGACCACTGCGGGAACGCAGAACCGCATCGGCCACCACTTGCACCGCCTCATCCTGACCGATCACCCGCTGGTGCAATATTTCGTCCAGGTGCATGAGCTTTTGCCGCTCACCCTCCAGTAGTCGGCTTACGTTGATGCCGGTCCAGCGGCTGACCACCTTGGCGATATCCTCTTCCCCGACTTCCTCCTGCAGGAGCATCTGCTGGCCCTGTTTGTCCGCTAAAGTTGCTTCTTCGGCCTGCAGCTTCCTTTCCAGTTCATTCATCCGGCCATATCTTAGTTCGGCGGCCCGGTTCAAATCATAATCCCGCTCCGCTTTTTCTATTTCCATGCGGCAGTCTTCAATTTCCCGTTTGAGCTGGCTTACCCGGGAGATGGCCTGTTTTTCCGATTGCCACTTGGCCTGCATGGCATCGGCATCGGTCTGCAGTTCCTGTTTCTCCTTCAGGATATGAGCCAGTCGCTCGCGAGAAGCATCATCGTTTTCCTTTTCCAGGGCGGTGGCTTCGATTTCCAGCTGCATTATCCGCCGGGTGATTTCATCCAGCTCCGAAGGCATGCTATCCATTTCGGTGCGCAGCCGGGCTGCGGCTTCATCCATCAAATCAATGGCCTTGTCCGGCAGGAAGCGGTCAGAAATATAACGGTCCGACAGGACGGCGGCCGCTACCAGGGCAGCATCCTTGATCCGCACCCCATGATGAACTTCATAACGTTCCTTTAAACCGCGCAGAATGGAGATGGTATCCTCCACTGAAGGAGGATTGACCATGACCGGCTGAAAACGCCTTTCCAGGGCCGCATCTTTTTCAATATGTTTACGATACTCATCCAAGGTCGTAGCACCAATGGCCCGCAGTTCGCCCCGGGCCAGCATCGGCTTCAGCAGATTACTGGCGTCCATGGCCCCTTCCGCAGCCCCGGCTCCGACTACCGTATGCAGCTCATCAATAAAGAGAATGATTCGGCCATCGGATTGTTCCACTTCCTTGAGGACAGCTTTCAAACGTTCTTCAAATTCACCCCGGTATTTTGCACCGGCCACCAGGGACCCCATGTCAAGAGCAATCACGGTTTTGTTCTTCAGGCCTTCGGGTACGTCCCGGGCCACGATGCGCCGGGCCAGACCTTCCGCAATAGCGGTTTTGCCCACTCCTGGCTCCCCAATCAAGACTGGATTGTTCTTGGTGCGCCGGGAAAGAATCTCAATTATCCGACGAATTTCTTCATCCCGGCCAATGACCGGATCAAGCTCGCCTCGCCGGGCCATTTCATTCAAATCCCGTCCGTATCGCTGTAAGGCTTCATACGTATCTTCAGGATTATCACTGCTTATCCGCTGAGAGCCGCGAAGGTCTTTAAGAGCCGCCAGCAGCGAATTGCGATTGATGCCCATTCGGGACAGCAGATCACGCAAATCGTTTTCACCCTCCTGGATCAGACCCAGTAAAAGGTGCTCGACACTTAAATATTCATCTTTAAGGGCAGATGCTTCCAGCTCGGCCTGGTTCAAAACCCGGGCCAGGCTGCCGCTCAAATACACCTGTCCCTCGTAACCGTGGACGGAAGGAATCTTATCCAACAGGTTTTGCAGCTCCCGGCGCAGGGCCGGCAGCTGAACACTCATTTTTTCAAATAGATGAGGAGTCATACCCCCATCCTGCTGCAACAAAGCCTGCAGCAGATGCCGGCCACTCACTTCCTGATGATGCTGAGAAGCAGCCAGCTGCTGGGCCAGTCCCAGGGCTTCCTGTGATTTTTTAGTAAAGCGTTCTATATTCATATTTTCACCTCCGTTTTAACGCGTGGACCTCAGCTTCCAGGGCCTCGATACGGTCCAGCAGATCAATAATGATGGCGGCGCCGGCTGTATTTACTCCCAGCATACCCTTCAGCCGCAGGAGACGTTTAACCTTTCTCAGTTCGCCGGAGCTAATATAATCATTGTGCAGGGTTATGACCCCTATTTCCGCCAGAGCTTTTAGAAAATCAGGGCTGTACTCCACGCTGGAAAGGTGACACATCTCCTCGCTGGTTTCACAATATATTCTTATCAGTGTCATCATTTATCCCTACTTTCCCTGGCTTCTTTCAGTTTGCGGTAGAGTGCGGTTTCTTCCTCGGTCAAATCCCGGGGAATGTCGATTTCAATCACCACATACTGATGACCTCGGCCGCTTTTCTTAAGCGGCAGGCCTTTATCCTTCAGACGCAGGCGGGAGCCATGGCGGCTGTCAGGAGGGATGGTTACGGTAACACTCCCATCCATGGTGGGAACGATTACCTTGTCACCCAATACTGCTTGTTCCGGACGCAGGGTTATCTTAGCCTCCAGATCATGCCCCTTGACCTTGAATTTGGGATGTGGCAGCAGAACCACCTTGAGGTAAAGATCACCCGGCCGTCCGCCTCCCAGCCCTAGTCCACCCTGGCCTTTCAGGCGGATGGTGCTGCCTTCGTGGACCCCGACGGGGATTTTAACATCCAGGGTTTTTTCATCCGGCAGACTGCCCGTACCACCGCAACGGCTGCAGAAACTGTGTCCCTGCGTACCCTGACCCTGACATTCCGGGCAAATCTGTCGGGATGACAGGCGAATCGATTTGCTGCCACCCCTGAACAGTTCTTCCAGACTTAGCTCCAGATTGGTTTCCACATCCTGACCCGGGCGGGCATAATCAGTAAATGGTGAGCTGTGCCCCCTGGCCTGACCGCCGAATATGCTGTTGAAGAAATCGCTGAAGCCTCCCAGATCCTCCGGATTAATACTATCGCTCTGGTAAAATTGAACCCCGTCACCGTAAGATGAAAAGCCGGGTCCGGTCTGCTGCCAGTTTTTGCCCAGTTGGTCATACTTGGCCCGTTTTTCGCTGTCTTTCAGCACCTCATAGGCTTCATTGATACGCTTGAGCTTTTCTTCCGCTTCAGCTTTCTTTTTCCCCGTGTGCAGGTCCGGATGCCATTTACGGGCCAACTGGCGATAGGCAGCCTTGATATCCTTGGCACTGGCATCACGGGGAACACCTAATATTTCATAATAATCTTGGTATGATACTGCCATAACTCACCCGCTCCGTTCTGTTTTCTGAATAATCAATTCTCTTCGTAATCGGCATCCACCACATCCGGATCCTGATTAGCGCCGCCCACATCAGCACCATCGGACGAGCCACCGGCCTGATAGGCAGCTTCATTCAGGCGTTGGGCCGCCTGTTCCAGATCATTTTTCAGTTTAGTGACAGTATCCGGCGAAGCTTTGGCTTCGATCGCCTTTTTTATCTCCTGGATCAGATTTTCCGCGGCTGCTTTCTCGGTTACCGGTACCTGCTCACCCAGATCCTGCAGCTGGCGTTCCACACTGTAGCAGAGGCTGTCGGCTTCGTTATAGGCTTCCGCCGCCGCCCGCTGTTTCCGGTCCTCTTCACTGAATTTCCGCGCTTCATCCAGCATCCGGTCAATTTCATTCTTATCCAGATTGGAGGAATTGCTTATAGTTACCGTCTGCTCTTTGCCGGTGTTCTGGTCCCGGGCACTGACTTTTAAAATCCCGCTGGCATCGATATCAAAGGTGACTTCGATCTGAGGGATGCCTCGCGGAGCGGCACCAATCCCATCCAGCTTAAATTTTCCCAGGGAGCGGTTGTCACGGGCCATTTTTCTTTCTCCCTGCAGTACATTAATATCGACGGCCGGCTGATTATCCTCAGCAGTGGAAAAAATCTCACTGCGCCGCACTGGAATAGTGGTGTTGCGTTCAATCAGTTTAGTCATCAAGCCGCCCATGGTTTCAACTCCCAAAGAGAGGGGAGTCACATCCAGCAGGACCACATCCTTAACCTCTCCCCTCAGAACTCCGGCCTGGATGGCGGCGCCGATGGCCACCACTTCATCAGGATTGACACCCATGTTGGGTTCCTTGCCGATAAGCTCCCGCACCAGCTTCTGCACCAAGGGTACCCGGGTCGAACCGCCGACCAGGATGACTTCATCAATATCAGCCGCAGTCAGACGTGCATCCGCCAGGGCATTCGAGACCGGCTGCCGACATCTTTCCACCAGCCCATGAATCATATTTTCAAAATTGGCCCGGGTCAGCTTCATATCCAGATGACGGGGCCCTTCAGCATCAGCAGTGATAAAAGGCAGGCTGATCTGGGTCTCACTGACACCGGACAGCTCCACCTTGGCTTTCTCTGCTGCTTCCGTAAGCCGCTGCAGAGCCTGCTTGTCTTTACGCAGATCGATGCCGTAATCTTTTTTAAACTCCTCCGCCAGCCAGTCAACTACTGCCTTGTCAAAATTGTCGCCACCCAGATGAGTATCACCGTTGGTGGATCGGACCTCAAAGATTCCGTCACCAACATCCAGGATGGAGACATCAAAGGTCCCGCCGCCCAGGTCAAAAACGAGAATAGTTTCATTGGCCTTTTTATCAAGTCCATAAGCCAGTGAGGCTGCGGTCGGCTCGTTGATTATCCGCAGTACATTCAGCCCGGCAATTTTGCCCGCATCCTTGGTGGCCTGGCGCTGGGCATCATTAAAATAAGCCGGCACGGTTATGACAGCATCGGTGATGGTTTCCCCCAGATACTGAGAAGCATCATCAACCAGCTTTTGCAGAATCATGGCCGAAATCTCCTCCGGTGCATACTGTTTGTCCCCGACTTTAAAACGCACGGCATCATTGGGGCCTGCGACTACTTCGTACGGCACCAGTGTGCGCTCATCTTCTACCTCTGAAAAACGTCGCCCCATAAAACGTTTGACCGAATAAAAGGTCTGCTGGGGATTCATAGCAGCCTGGCGGCGGGCAATCTGCCCGGCCAATCTTTCGTTGTTGCTTTTAAAACCCACAACAGAAGGGGTCGTGCGTGCTCCCTCAGCGTTAACAATAACTGTGGGGCTTCCGGATTCCATAATTGCAATGCTGGAATTGGTGGTTCCCAGATCAATACCAACAGCTCTTTTCATTTTTTTCCCTCCTTAAAATATAGGATTGATTATAGTATGAACCATTGCCGACAGGATACTTTAGGGTGTAATGGGAATATTAATGTTCATTCAATTCGAAAATTGTTCACATATCTTGCCTCTAGGAAAATTATAACTAGCGTTTTTGTGAAAGTCAATAAAGGTCAAAGAAAAATATTTAAGCAGTCAAAGCCCGCTTAATGGGGAAGAGGAGGTTGGTGCGATAAATGCGGGGTTGGGGGTTTTCGGTTATGCCAGAAGAAGTTTTTGGTGTTATTGGAGCACTGAACGGCTTATTTGCGGCAAACAAAGGACAGATAAGGTCAGACAAAACAAACAGGGCGCCGTTGTTTTCAGGAGGCGAAAGGCGAGAGGCGAGAGGCGAAAGGCGAGAGGCGAAAGGCGGGAGGCGGGAGGCGAAAGGCGAGAGGCGAAAGGCGGGAGGGGAACGGGAGAACGGGGGAACGGGAGAACGGGAGAACGGGGGGCGAGAGGAGAAAGGCGAGAGGAGTGAGGCGGGAGGGGAACGGGGGAACTTCATTACGGTTTTTCTCGCAGAGCTTTTTTTCCAACAAACCGGTCATCCGAACGTTTATTGCCTACTTCGCCGCGAGTTGCTGTCATCCAGCCGGAAGAAGCGTTGGCCGGGCAGTCAAAGGCGGCAATATAGGGTTTAATATCAATGAGAGGACTGCCATCCAGCATATCTGCCCCACGTACTGTCAAGCGATTCTCCTCCACCTTCAGCAATTCTACTATTGACAAACCTAACCGCGAAGGGCGGACCGGAGATCGGGTTGCAAAAACACCATGGGGTGTCTTATCCATGAAGGGTATTACGGTCAGGCGGGTATCAACCACTTTATGCAGGTGATAGATCAAATAGATATGGCTGAAGCCATCCAGATCCCGCAAACCTTCAGTCAGTTCAGGATGGACGATGACTTCGCCCAGAACTTCCCGGGCGCCGGCAGGTTGGATAGGCATACCCTGCAGTTCGGTAAACGGAGTTTTGATGATTCCTATATAGTCAGTGGTGTAGTGTTTCATTACAGTCTATCCTTTTTTAATAGCATCTCGAATCAAGCCCCTGGTCTAAGATAAACATACAGAGTCGGTTAGCAAAAGTGTAATGGATGCCTTATTGAATATCAATACCGCACGTCATAGCGGTGGATATCAAAAAGCGGGAAACCCCCGGAGAGAAGGGGAAAGCATCGGGCAAATCGGACGGTAAAGGTTGCCGAACTTTAGAGGGGACGGCTTCTGGTCAGAAATTCGTCCCCTCGGTTTTTTTGTTATTTAATTTACATTTTCAGGACCAGCTTAGTGGCGTTAAGGCCGGCGATCTGGCCTTGTCCCGCCGCTTTGGAAAGTTGGTAGGGTGGGCCTGTGCAATCTCCGGCCGCAAATATTCCAGGAAGGTTGGTCTCCATTTGACTATTTACTTTAATAAAGTTTTCTGCCAGCTCCAAGCCGGGGACTAGCCGATCGGGGGCGATTTCGGCGCCAACGACAAATACTCCGTGGACGGTAAGCTGTTGGGTTTTAGTAGTCAAGGTTTTGACGGTGGTATCTCCTTCTACTGAAACCGGCCGCTCGCGAATTACTTCTACTTCAGACCTGACCTGGGGATCTTCTTTGTATAGAGGCAGATAATATACTTTGTTGCATATCTCCGCCAGGTAATTGGCTTCCGGTTCCGCTTCTGCGCTGTAACCAACGATAGCTACATCTTTTCCTTTGTAAAGGGGGCCGTCACAGGTGGCACAGTATCCCAGGCCTTTGCCCAGAAAGTCGGCCTCGTTTTTAAGGGTCTGCCGGTAGGGAGTTCCGATACACAAAATAACGGTTTTGGCCCTTAGCATTTCCTCTCCGGACATAACAATGTACCCGTTTTCATCTGGGAAAACGTTTTCTGCTTTTGATTTGATTATGTTGACTCCCATCAGAGAAGCATGGCCTAAAAATGACTGGCGCAGCTCCTCTCCGGTGATGGAGGGGAAGCCCAGATAATTGTTTATCATGGGGGCTTTATGCATAGGGGGACTGCATAGTTCTGAGCCGAGTACTACGATATCCCGATTTTTATTCTTTGCGTTGACGGCCGCTGAGAGTGCAGCGGGACCGCATCCGATTATGGCTATATCGAATTGATGTTCTGACAAAGATATCAACCTCCCAATCATTCTTATTCTCTGTTAACACCTCGAAATTATGCTATCCTCCAAGCGGCTAACAGTATGGATATTATACCATAGAAGCTTTGCTTCGATGGTATAATCGACGCATGTGCGTTTGGCCGCAGGCCAAAAAATCGCACGCGCCTGAAATAAACTGTATAACCAGCCGTTTACGGCTGTTATACCATAG
>Ga0123326_1001494_pt1 | contig 20122 bp, 26 predicted proteins | sample BioC13SIPDNA_FD_89739 | JGI IMG/M metagenome (GOLD analysis project Ga0123326, IMG submission 89739) | Anaerobic biogas reactor microbial communites from Washington, USA - Biogas_R1_A C13 SIP DNA | ecosystem: Engineered > Bioreactor > Anaerobic > Unclassified | place: Washington, USA | collected...
AGCCTTCATAGATATAACCTCGCAGCCGATTACCATGTCTTTGTTGGCTTTCATACCCATGTAAGTACGCATAACGGCAGGATCAGTTGTTGTCGGCATATCAAGTGTATAAGGTTTGCCATCGAGAACCGCCCACACAGCAGAAAGAAAGTTATTTATTTTCGGGTCGTTCAAAGCGTCTACTGCTTTCATCACGCGGGGGATCTCGCCGTCGTTCCACCCATAGCCGTATGTAGACGCGGGGTAGATCTCATTTGATAGCACTTTGCCGTTGCATTTTGTGGCGTAGCAAGCTGTGAAGCTGTCCATGTTAAAATAGCTTGCATTAAATACAAGGTCATAGTTACCCGCTTTTTTTATTCTGCTTGCTGAAAGTTTTCCTGTGTTGTCCCAAAAGTCAACCGCTTTCGGGGATATTGTAATAATCATTTGCACACTCCTATGCATGCAAAAGCGCTCCACGGTCAGGTGGAGCGCTTCAACACGCTGTTATGTTTCGTCTGTTAAGCTCCGGTGGGCAAGAGGCCGATAAGCTCTGTGTACTGATCCTCGCTTATGCTGCCGCCGAGCATGAGCGCCCCGAGCTTGTCCGCCATGTTGTCTGTGCGTCCGATGCTGATAAGATACTTTGCAAGCCTGTATGCCATTTATTTCACCCCCTGTTCAAGCATTGTAGTTCTGACCTCAAGGTCAAACACCTGTTCGGCCAGGTCGTCCGTTGTGATTCTGTCGGGCTCCGGCTCCGGCTGTGGCCGTGGTTCAGGTTCCGGCTCGTTGGTCAGCGTCAGAGTTTCACCGCTCCACACCTGCCGCGCGTAGTCAGCGCAGTTTATTTTCCGCAGCTCAAAGCCGTCGTCCGCGCAGAGCGCCACCGTTCCGGTAAGCGTGGGCTTGTCCGGCAACGTCAGCCGTATATCAATGCCGCCCTTGTAACCCGTGCATGAATACTGAGTATTGCTGTGGATTATGTTCATGTTTTCACCCTTTCTTACACAGTAAAAAGTTCAATTGAATAGCCATTATTCGCCGCTGGAAAGGTTGTATCAATATATTGGTTGTTGCCCCAGTTATGATACTTTATTGTACATGTTAAAGTGTTGCCCGATATCCTCTTGTATATAGTGCATGAATAAGCGGTTACGTCAACGTTGTACACATTCTGGTATTCTTCTGAATAAAGTGCTACAAAAACGGGATAGCCGTTGTTATTAGCATATATTGCAATACCTAATATTTCGCCACGCACGTCAGAAATATCAACCGTTAGAGTAGAGGATTTCGCGGTTTCCCCAGTAGACTTAATATATATTTTCCCTTTTGCGCCCGCTGGAGCAATAAAGCATTCAGCCATTGAGGCTCACCGCCTCTCGGGGGTTTACATGATTGCCAAATACCTTATATGAGCAATGCTCACCCATCCACCGGAAGGTGGGCTCATATAAAATCCCGTTTCTGTGACAGTAGCGGTTGCAACTCCGTCTCCAACGCCAAATACGAATTCGCCCGTTCCAAATCCTGCATATGAGCCTGCGTTCTGAAATTGAATAAGGACAAGTTGGGGGTGTCCCCCTAAATCTACTGAAATATTCCTGTTTGAAGATGATTCTGGAAGCACTTTGCCTTCTTTTATATTTAGGCCCCCACCCCCGCCAATTCCGCCTATAATGCACTCGCCCATCTACTCCACCGTCCTTCCGGTGGAGTAGTCTATAGAGATTACTTGTGTGTGTGTGTGTGTGTGTGTGTGTGTGTGTGTGTAGACCGGTGCGGTCATTTGTCTATACATGGTAGACTCTCCTTTCTTAATTCTCCTTAATCTCCGATAAGTGCCCATTCATATAATATACCTGACGCAAATGGGGAGTATTCGCCCCACGCCTTAACCACCAGAACTCCATTGCTAAAAGTCGGGCGACAGCCCGCATTCAAGCTAGTGCTTAGCTCCTTTGCGTTTATATAAGAGTTACTATTTATTGTTATATAGCCATAGTTATTATTAAAGGAAAACGTTATGCTAATAGTCCCTGCTTCACTTACTCCATTTACATTGTAATGCAACATAAAATAACGGGCTGTAGTGATTTCAGGAACATTTATTGTTTTTTCAGCAAGACCATCACCAAAAAAGCTCCCTTTAACTGCCTTTAATCCGGCCCAGCCGCCCGCAATCGGTACTAAAACCTCTCCCATTACCTAGACCCCCTCCAAAATATCGGTATATTAACCGCTGGCTTATCCCCACGGGCAACGATGTTGATTGCTCCCGCCGTCGTGTATGCGCGGATTTTTGCTTTTGCCCACGCCTCGTCTAAAGTATCATTTGCCGCCTCATCTGAGGAGTGTACAACGTTTATGTAGGGGTTATCGTCAGCTGTCATCCCTGTTATAGATAACGTGTAAGTATAGGGCGCGGCAGAGCCGCTCCAGCTTGCTACAGCGAGTGTGACAGTACCATGATAAGGCTGCGCTGCATCAAGATTTGTCCGCGCTGCCGCCGCTGTGCTTGCACCTGTACCGCCTTGGGATACGCTTAAAGCAGTTATCAACGCAGAAAGTGATGTAATGTCAGAGTTTTCACCCTTTGCTGCTTTTGTGTTAATAAGATTAAGTAAATTTCCTGCTGTGTCACCGTCTAACGCATCCTTTATCGTTGCAAACCAAGTATCCCAATCAGACTGGTTTTCTGACATAGTCGCATTAAAAGTAGATTGGTTATCAGACATGGATGTACTAAACGTATTCTTTGCAGTAGTAAACCACGCTTCCCAATCAGACTGTTTACCAGAGATGAGGCTATTAAACACAGCCTCAAACTGGGCAAACCACCCCGAAGTATCTGGTTGTATTAAACTACTAACAAAGCCGCAGACTACACTATCCATGCGGGTGTCGGTTATCAATGCCTGTGATATTGCTGTCACGCCCGCGCTCACGCTGATTGTCGCAAGACTTATGTCGTAGTAGTCGGCGCTCCTTACAATTTCGGGAGCTACGGCGCTTGATCCCGGAATGCCCTTTATTATAGTTAGGTTGATAGACCGCGCCAGCCTTCCCCATCGTACTACAACCCTATCTATGCGGTTTAAGACACCGTCAGCAGGGTCAATTGGTAGTGTGAATTCACTGTCATTATGATATGCATATCCATTTATCCAAGCTGATCCGGCGGAAACGACAATATTCATACCACTGCTTTCAGTTACTCGCAGTTGTGTCCCCGCTGGCATTACACCATTCGTTAAGACTTTCGCGAAGTGTGCAGCCATATCTTCCGCTTTATACCTTCTGTCTCCAGAAACGGAATTAAAAAACGTACTTTTTTCAGCCAAATTTTATCACCCTCTCATATCCTAAGGTCAGTTCAAGCCTCATGCCGCCGTTTTCATAGACTTCTTTTATTTCTGTGATTCTAGCATCAGTTCTTAGGCCCATATCAATAACCGTTACAATGTCACCCAAATCGTAATCGGCCCTGTATTTAAGGTTTCCGTTTGGGTCAACATCTGCAGTAAAAGATTCTGATACCTTTAGTTCGGCAAGTGTCTGTTGCCCACGTACAGCAAGCATAGCATGCTGCGTCGCAACGCTTATAGGCTCTTCTGCAGTGCCGTTGCCAATGTCACGAGCATCAACAAAAGTTTCCCGGCGGTTAAGTCCGGTTTCATTCCCTACGGTAATAAGCATTCTGTCAACACCTTCTCCTTGTCCCCCAACCAAGACAACGTTTTTATGGTTCAGCATTTCAACCGCATATTCGCTCCCTAGTACATTTTCAAAATTGCGCGAGAAAACCGCTCTAGGATTGGAAGACTGTGATGCCGTACGATCAAGTCCTTTGTAAACCCTGAACACTCTATCGAATCCAACAGCGATGCCTAATTCGGACATTTCCGCAATTGCCGCAATTTCAGCCAACACATTACCATAGGAGTTTTGATAATCTATAGTACCTGTATAGCCCAAAGGCTCGGCCACTGTCAGCGGTAACCCCCTGAGGTTGTTCGTCACTATTGACCGCATTATGTTTTCGGCTGTGTCGCTCATTGCCATGAGACCCCATATGATGCGGCGGTCAAGATAAGATGTCAAAAACCGTCCTCTGACCGCCGCCATTATGCCGCCTTCCATTGTACTGGTGATAGTGACACTTTCGATAACTGCTGCTTCGTTGCCATTCCTGACAATGTTCTCTGGTACAAGCAGATTGTTCATCGGCAGGTGTAGCTCAAACTGCCCGGCCTTAGAATATCTTCTTGTCCATTGCATTGATCTATAGTTTTCTATCAATCCAAGTGGGGTTAAGTCTGGTGCGTAAATCGTAAACATTTTTACACCCCTAAATACGTGGCATCGTAATATATCGATACCTCGATATTGTCTATTTCCGTAGCATCGTAACGCAGAAGGTTATCACCAACAGCTAACTGTAGCCATGTTGAGTCGGCGTCAACGGTATTAAAAATATTCGTTGTTACTCCGCCCCGTGTTAATTCTGCTTTTTTACCTCCATATACCGTGCTCACACGAATAATGTCACCCGCCTGCATATAGCGGGTTAAAGATAGTTTTTCTTGCGTGTTTATATTGATTAGAGAGGGATTTGCTGTGCTTCCGAGCGCCCTAAATTCAACCAGTATTCCCGCCTCAACGTCGCCATTGTTAGCCACATTCACAATGAGGGATGGCGAGCGATACCCGAATTCGAAGCCATCTTCAGGGATTTCAAACTCAAAGGAAAACGCCGGAATCCACAACGCTATGTCTGTAACGCTTTGCTTATCGCCGCTCCCCTCGCGCCAAAAGGGGTAGGGACAGTAGAATTCCACTTGAAAATTAGGGAACCTGCCGTCCCTTGCTATAGCTGGGGCTTTGCTGATTGCGCACGGTATCCACCTCGTTATATTGTCATTGGAATATACCAGCCTTCCCTTGTTTTTCGGGTTAATTGCATGGATCAATCGCTGCCGTGCGCTGGCATCTTTATAGATTTGCCCTTCAACTGTTATGGTTCTGGCCTGCAGGTTTTGGCCTGTTAGTGTTTCTCCATCTTGACCGGCTCCTTTAATTGTAAAAAGGTTATTGTCTAAACCATCTAAGCCGTCTGCGCCGCTCCACCAAAACGATGATATTCGTTTGTTCGTCGCAAAGGTTATCTGGGTATCGTCTGATATATAAGTCAATCTCTCGTTCAGTTTCATGCCCAGGCCAGCCTCCTTATCGCATTTTTACTTTCTCGCGCTATCTGTGACGGCGTAAGCGGAGTGGGAGAGTTTATTATAACGGTCTGGTTAACCTGACCCTGCTTTTGCATCGGCTTCATCGCTCGGTTTTTATTGCTCGGCATATCAAGTTCTGTCGGCCCAAAGCTCGTCGGTATGCTTTCATTTATTTGTTTTTTAACCTTTTCCATCTGACTAGCAAAGCCAACTCCAATGCCCTCAGCCATCATAGCTCCGACCTCATCTCTAAAGAGTTTTGATGGGGAGTGTATGCCGAGGGCACCCTTAACTCCATCTAAAAGACTAGTCGCTAAGTTTTTAACACTATTTGTCAGCCACTCCCAGCCGGATTTGATACCATTCCAGATACCGTCAACAATTCCTTTTCCAACGTCAAGGGCGCCTCTGAAGCCGTCCTTTAGCGCACCTAATACCTGTGACACTACTTCACCCGCCGAAGATATCAACTGACCAATGTTCGAAATAAGACCTTTAGCTAGTGTTATAATAAGCTCCAGTGCCGCCGCTATAAGTTTCGGGGCGTTCTCGATGATTGCCGCGACGAGTTTCGCGACGATGACAGGAGCTTTTTCAATCAGAGTCGGCAGGCTCTGTATGAGACCGTTAGCTAGGGCTATAATTATCTCAATTGCCGCGTCAATAAGCATGTCCACGTTATCGATTAAAGTCTCGACTATTTCGAGTACCATTTCAACAGCGGCGGGAATAAGCTCGGGAAGCAATTGCGCTATCCCGATAACCAGAGTAGATATAATTTCCATCGCGGCGCTTATAACCATAGGCAGATTGTCGATAATCCCCATTTCCAGCATTTTAAGAATCTGCACAGCTGCGTCTATGATTGCGGGCAGGTTATCTATCAAGCCCCGTCCGAGAGCTCCAATAATGCTCATACCCGCCTCGACCATCTGCGGCAGTCTCTCTATAATCTTGTTAACTAAGGAGGACAGCGTGGAGCCGATAACGTCGCCGATTTTTCCCATGTCGCCATTGGCTGCGTTTAGACCGCTTGTAAACTGTGTAAGCAACTCATTACCATCTGTTGCAAGCTGGGTTAATGCCGGGAGCAAAATAGTACCGAGGGCATTTTTAGCGCCCTCGGAATTTACTTTCAAAAGCTGTAGTTGGTCATCAAATGCTCCAAACGCCTCTAATGTTTTTTCCGACAGTACATACCCCGCTGCCTCGGCATCATCGCCATACTGCTTCATTGTTTCAGAGCCAGCCTTAATCAAGGGGTTAAGCTCCTGCGCAGATTTTCCGAGCAGTTGCATAGCGATAGCGTCGCGTTCAGTCTCGTTTTCTACCTTCCCGAGTGCGTCTATGGTTTCCCAATAGACATCCTGACCATTACGGAGAGATCCGTCGGCGTTTTTAACAGACACGCCCAGCTTGGCATATGCATTGGCGGTGGTTTTTGAGCCATCAGCGGCAGAAGCCATCGACTTGATGTTTTTAGCCATTGACTTGTGGAGCGTTTCTTCAGATACATCTACAAGCTCTGACATATATCTAAATTTTTGCAAATCGTCCGTAGCGATGCCGGTTACATCTGACAACGTCATGATGTCGTCAGCGTAAGCTGCACCGGAGACAGAAGCTGCAACTAAGGCGCCGCCTGCCGCAACCGCAGCTGCACCCATGGCGAGCATAGCTTTTCCTGCGATCTCGCCGACTTTGCCGAGACCGTCCTTAAGTTTGCTCCAACCATTACCGCCGCTTTCCGCGTCGTCACCGGATTGTTTGGCCTGCTTTCCAGCCTTTTCTACCTCGTCTCCGGCTTTGTCGCTTTCCTTCGCGGCTTCTTCCAGCTCCTTGTTGTTGTCGTCAAGTTGCCGCTCCATCTTGTTAAGGTCGGCGGTGGCTAGGTTGACTGCCTGTTGCCATTTTTGTGTCTTAGCATCGTTTTCACCGTATTTGTCAGCGCTCTCGGCAAGCTTTGACTTCAACAGGTCGAGCTTAGATTTCTGCTCATCAATCTGCTTATTTAATACTTGATTCTGAGACGTCAGAGCATTAACAGACTTATCGCCCTTGTCATAAGCGGACGTGACCGCTTTCATCTCTGTACCGAGAGTTTTCAGACTGGTATTTACTTGTTTGAGGGCATTCTTAAATTCCTTTTCGCCCTCAATTCCAATCTTTGGGCCAATGTCATATCCCATGCTGTCACCTCCTACAAAATATCTGGTATCATGCTCTCAGTTTCTTGCTCCATTTCCGCACCCTGCGTTATTTGATAGCAGGCTATCATGTCTGACATTTCGCCCATTGGCATGCAGTCTATTTCGGCCCGGGGGATGTTGAGAAAGCGGCCATAAAAGTAAAACCACGCAAAACTTACTTGTCCTGCGTGGTCTCTGAGTTTTTTGCGTCTACCTCAACCTCTCTGTCCATACCGTTAAGCATGGCGCCCATTATCTGGTCTTTAAGGTCTGACAGATCAGCAACTCCGAGTACGATTTCCAATTCATCAGTAGTAATGCTTTTGATTTCCTCACCTTCGACAATGCGTTTATAGGCTACGCCTTGGCCAATGAGGACGGACAAAAGCCATATAACCTCGTTCATCATCTCATCAACGGACTTTCCGGTAAACGCTTTATCGACATTTTCAAGACCGCCGTAGCGCTCCGAGATTTCTTTTGCGGCCTTGACCGAAAAATTAAGCGGGTATGTTGTACCCGCTATATTTATTTCGCTTAGTCTGTTCATGCCGTCACCTCGATGTAAAGCTCAAGAATATCGGAGTTAGTCTTGCCAGCCGCAACGCATACCGCTTTAATGCAAGTGTTAGACGGTTTTGAAAGAGCTATCGGTGCGGTGTATTTCGTGCCGTTGGTAGCACTCGGCATAGTGCCATTATCGGTATAATAAATTGTTCCGCTCGTCTCTGTGGTGGACAGTGCGACGTTCTGGGCAGTGGTGTATGTGCCGCTAGCAATGCTAGGTGTTACGCTGGCTGCTTTTGCGACTATGCCGAGCGCCTCTTTGATGTATGCCTCTGCGTCTGCCTCGGTATCAAACCACGCTTCCTCTTTCCACGGCTTTATACCATTGGGAGAACTGACTTCGCTACGCATAATTGTTGCGGTGATCGACGGCGTGTTCCACTCGACGCTTTCGCCTTTTGTGGTAGCTGCATCTTCGGGAATGCTGAAAAACACTCTTAGCAGAATAACGGCGCGGTACTTATCCATATTGTTGTTCTGGTGCCACTCGATAATGCCGAAGCCCAAGTCGGGAGACTCCATATCCTCGTCATAGACACTTACCGTTGTCTGCTTACCATTTACAGTAACAGTTTTTGTTTTGATACCAAGGATAAACCTACTTGTTGCAGGAGTGATCCCGCTTGTAGTAACAGACAGTTCGCCATCCAAAAACATTCCCTTGTCGGTCTCGGCTATGCCGTTGTCGGCATAGAGGTGGTTGTCGTCTGATTTATTGACTTTTACGCCCCACTCAATGGCTTTACCGAACACGCCACCGTCGGTGTATGTAGCCGTATTGCCATCAAAATTGTATTTAGCGAAATACGGCTTTGACAGTCCTTTTATCGCCATGTGTTAACCTCCCATAGTTTTCTTGACTTCTTCGTCAATTACTTTTTCCATCTCCGCTTTTGCGCGGGCCTTTGTTGCGTTTACAGCGGGTCGAACAAACGGACGTTTTGGCTGTGTGCTTGTCCCGCTTTCTAATGCTCTTGCTTTGAGTTGGTTGGGTACGCCCTCGCTGTCATAGCCATCAAAGCCAATCTTTGTATTCCAGTTGTCGTTCAAATCCGTCTTAATACTAGCAATACCAAACGATGCAGCAAGCTCTCCGGTCGCCTCAGACGAAAGAACTCCGTGCAAATTGGATTTGATCTGATCAGCAACTATTTTAGCCGCGCCGTAGATAGCCTTTTTTGCTATCTCGTCAGAGTTTGTTGCGAGCCGAGACAACTTCAGCGCATACTCATCACCGGCCTTAAAAGTCATTCGAGCCATATTTGCCACACCCATTCATAGTGAATCAGTTTCGTGTTGTCCTCGTACTGTATCGAGTTCAATCGCCAAGAGATGCCGCTGTTATTTAGTGCGTTTTGTATCTGTTCGGGCGCTGGGTCGTTCTCCGACTTCGTGAAATAGTCAATTGTCCCCTCGATTACCTGATTTTGCATTTTGTTTTCAGCCCATAGCGCGGTGGCTTGTCCGTCCTCTGCCCATACGATATACTTGTCCGTTGCGTTATAGGCCCTATAGTGATACACCTTATCCGTGACTGTCAGAAGGGCGTTTTTTACGATGTCAAAATTCATAATCAGCCCTCCCAAATGTCATAAGTTGCAGTCAACTCTTGCAATGTAATATCCATAACAGGCGGCTCGACGTCCTCTGGATATTGCACGTTCCAGACACGATATTGCTTTCCGTCATTAGGGATAGCCACATCAAGCGAGGACACTTTGCGTTGACAGGGACAGCGCAGAACATATTTAATCTCTGCGCCGTCCTGCCTGCCATAGTCTTTTCGGGCCAGTCCGACTGTGCGTTCGTGATACCTCAATGTTGACTTGAGGACAATCTTTTCCGTTGGCATACACCCCGGCTCGGAAACGTTCTCAACGCTGTAGATTTTTACAACGCCATCGTTAAAGTTCAGCGTTTTCTTTAACATATCTTTCAACCTCCTTTTGATTTTGGAGGGTTAAGAGTTCAGGAAGATAGTTCGCTTGAAATTCGTCAAGGGCGTTGCTTCGGACATAGCGGCAGTAGTCAAACAGCAATTCGCGCGGCTTATCCTCGACCGTAAAATCACAAGTCTCCCCAGCAACAGAGTCGATATATTTCATGCCGCGGGAGATAATCCCGGCGAGTTTTGTATCGCCCGCCGGGTCATCCCACGTTATGTCGAGATAATTTCGGACGGCCTCTAGCAGTCCTTCAGGTAGTGCCATCCGTCGTTCCTCCTTAAGACTTAGTTACGGTTACGGTGTAGGTTTCGGTTTCACCGCCAATCGCAACATCAATGGTCACGATGTTCTCACCGGCAACCCATGTTGCGGCCGCGCCGTTCTCGACAGCGGTCTCGCCGTTCTTGATGGCAATTGTCGCCTCACCGTCCATAGCGACCGCGCTAATGGCGTTAGTTGCGTCTGTGGTCGCGCAGGTGTAGACAAAGACGGACTTGTTAAACGCGGGAGAGAGGGACTTGCCACCAATCTTCAGACTGGACAGGCGGGCATCGTTCGCGTCAACGCTTATCGGCTGGTCGAGGATTTTTGCGTTAACGTCAAAGTCGTCATTGACAACAAGAACCTTCTGGAGATACGGAGTAAGCCCGGAAATATCACACAGGATGAAAGCGTTGTCATCAAGTGCACGGCCGTCACCATAAAGGCGGACGAGATATGCGCGCTGGTCCTCCATAAACTTCACGGAATCATCGTATTCGATACGGCCGCCACGCCCTATCGTGCTGAGCCCGGCAAAATAACGTTTAGGAATACCGAAGACGGCGTATCCCTGAGGCATTGCTGCGGACTGGTATACAGTAGTGGGGAACGGAAAAACGTTGGTATTGAATCCGCCATCGGCCGTACGAACGGTGGCTGCAGGCAAGACCTTTGTAAAGTAGTCCGCGGGATTCACGACCATAATTACGTCGCTGATTGCTCTGCGTTTACCGTTCGGGCCCTGAGACAGCGTGTTGAGTATGGTCCCGTAGGTAGGGGCATCAAGGGAAGTAATCGCAGTCGCGGTCTTACGGGGGTATACGCCATCTACTGCACCGGTTAGTTTGCGAGTCATGCCGATCATAGTATTATCACCGTCGCCATCCACAACGGCTTCTTCGAGCCCTGCTGCATTAGCTTCAACAAGCAGAGCGCGGACATAGCGATCAATCCACTCGGGACCAAGATCGAGCATGGATTTTGCAACGAGGATGAACGCAGTCATTTTCTTTTTGGAGAGGTCGATCTTTGCGAAGGATGCCGCAAGCTCACCGGCAATGGCTGCGGTAAGTTCTCCCCATACCGCTGCACCGGAAGTGGTGGAAATGTAGATCTCCGTCAGAGCACCGGTGTTCTGGAAAGTGATCGCGTCAAGAATGGGGTGCGCTGTCGAAATATCTTCCATCACAGAATCAATAATCGTCTTTGGCATAACGATATCGGTGTTGGAAAGAGCCTGCTTAGGATTGCTGGACTTGGACGCTTCAATAAACTGCTGATAGAACCGCTTTTCGTCGCTGGTCAATGAACGCACGCCACGAGCTGCAAGAACAGTCTGGTCATTGGACTCGACGAGTCCCTTAGCTTCATCCATGACTGCTTCCTGAACGGTTTCCATCAGCTCTTCGAAAGCTAAGGAAAAATTGTCGGCGTTGTCCTCTTTGATTGCTGCGGTCATTTTTTGAAGAATCTCTGTTTTCTTCTGCTTAATAAGATCAAGGTTTTTCATTTAATCATTCCTTTCTGCCTGCAAAGGCACTAAAAAATTTTAGGGTTTTGTTTTCCGCGGGGGGATCTTTGGGGGCCGGTTCCGGCGGCTGGGGGTCGGCTCCGGGTGTCGCTTTGAATGCCGTTATAGCCTCCCCTAGCGACTGCTTAAGGCTACGAAAATATTTAATTTGCTGCGCCATATTAGCGTTAACACGTTGCATGGCCTGTGTCATCTGCTCGGGGTCAGCAGCTTTATCCGCGATCTCGTCACAGAATCCATATTCCATGCATTCCTGTGCCGTCAGGATAGTTTCAGCATCAAGCAATTCTGTCAGTTCTTCAAGCGTAATTTTGCCGTTAGAACGTGTAAGGTATATCTGCCGATTTCCTTCCATCATACTGTCGAGATTTTCGGCACACTGTCTATGCTCAAATGCATTACCAAAGCACCAGTCCATCATGTTGTGGATACCCATAACAGAGTTCTGGTACATCACAATCTTGTCTCCGACCATGGCGATGATCGATGCGATAGAGTTCGCAAAGCCATCCACATAGACCGTTTTATACGCCCCGTGGCGCTTGAGCTGCGCATATATCCCGTACCCCTCAATAACAGAGCCGCCAACACTGTTTATGTAGAGATTAATGTACTTGACATTGGGATATTCCAATAGTTTCTCACGGAAGAAGTTCGCTGATGTCTCGCTTTGGATTACTTCATCGTTCCACCAGTCGTATCCGTCCGGGGCGACCTCGCTGTAAATGTACAGGTCAAGAGTATCCGGCTTCTCAAGCTGCTGCTTAAAATCGAATTTCAAAACTTCTGGTTTCATGTTTCACCTCCTGTAGTTATGCCGTTTAGTGCGTCCTTAAACGGCTCATAGTTTTTTGTGATGTAGTGCTCCCACGCCCACGGCTCATCTATTGGCGACTCGTTACAGGCGATGCGAATATCGTTGACGCAAAATGCTCCAGAGCCAATGAGTTTGTCTATCGCTGTCGCAACCGACATCATGTCAACGTGTTTAATCTGTTTGGTGTCGATCCTGAGGTATGTGCCGGAGAGATACGCCGTCCTTCCATTACGCTTCCTGTTAATTTCCTCTGCAAGCATGTCAGTTAAGGGGTCAATACAAAACGTCAAGAACTGGTCTACCGCGTCAGATGTTCCCTGTACCTCTCCGCGAAGTAGTACCGGAGGAATACCGAACGCTTTTGCTGTAAAGTCGCTAATGTCTTCTATCAGCGCTCGAATATCGCGGGTGCTATCAGACGAATAGGTTTTTTGTGTCATTTCCTCAACATCCTGACCTTTACCAAGAGGTAAGGCGGCATTATCGGAATTAAGCCACTTCCCTATTTTCTCGTTTACTAGCGCATCAAATGCCTGCCGTTGTTCTGTTCCCGCTGCGGGAAGTGTGTCATACTTAAATTTGACTTTAGTGCCCTTAGAGCGTTGATAGGCGTTCATGCTATACGTGATCAGTTTGGAATAGCTATCATATAACCCGTCTAATACATGCTTGATATCGCTGTCGCAGAGCTTAAAATAGAGGACTTCGCTTTGCACGAATGATCGGCTAAATGTAAAGTCTTTGACTGTTACCTGCGTAAAAATATCTTCATACAGAGCATACGGGGTTTTGCTGAAATCGTCTGCGACATATAATCGCCCACCCTGTTCAATGACAAGAGCTCCTTTTTTTGGATTACGAAGGAGCTGAAATATTAATTGCTGTATAAACTCGCTAGAATTTTGGTTTTGGTTCGGCTCAACATTCCAGAGATACCATTCGTTGCCTTTCTTTTCTCTGCCGTTGACGTAGGTTTTAAACTCACATTTCGATACAGCCTTAGATACAAGATTAGCAGCACCCATGAAAGCCATTTCGCGAATATATATATCTCCTGCCAAAAGAGCGTACTCGTCTGCGTATACCCTAACATCGGTTTCAGAAAGCGACGTCGAGCCGCCCAACTTTGTTATCAGCCACGATAAAAAACTCAATTACTCACCTCCTAGCCGATGATCACCGGCAAATCATCAAATTGGCTTTCTGCAATTAATAGCTCGTCCTCAATAACCATCGAATGAACAAGTGCCATAAACGGGTCGGTCTTACGGGATTTTGCTTCTATTTTTGCGTAATAAAAATTGCCCGTGTCTGTTCCTTCTTTTTTTCCAGAGCGGACAAGCTTTGTATTGTTGGTGGCCCACCGTAGTGCCGGGTTATCACCCCAACAAAAAAGCTGCTTATTAAAGCAGCTGTCAATAACAGGTTGTATTTTCATGTTGTCGGATGGACGGACTAAATAAAGATTCTTTTTTCCCGGTGTGAAGCCTATTTGATCTAAATAGTTCTTCACAAGTGCATATCGGAAATTATCCAGTGCAATTTTCTTTATACTATATTTCCGTCCCATCTCGGATATATAATCCGTCAACAGCTTTGGATTGATTTCCACGTCATCTACCTCAACACAGTCCTCCCATTCTCGCCAAGGCGCTTTTACTCTGAATAAATCAGGGTTTTGGGTACAAACCCAATAACGCCCGAAATCATATCGCTGCTCGCCTTTTTTGAAATGAAAATTAACCGCCGCCCAGTCTCTGAGTGAAGCATAGTCAATACCAACCGTACATTCCCATCCTGTAAGGTCTGGCAACTGCTTATTTGTTGCTGCAATATTGTCCCATTCTGTAACGGGGGTTTCTTCACCGCTTCGCGGGAGATTCATCCGCTTGGTATAAAAGTCAAGCTTGACTTGAAGCTTATAATCCTTCTCGACGAACTCTTTTTCTATCTCCTTGCGTAGCTCGGGAAAATACGGTAGCGACGGATTCGCCTTTTCCCATAAATCAGGGTTGTCACATTCATCGTCACTGTCCATTTTGTAGATAAGAGGACACAGCCCTATGTTGGTGATTGTACCATTAAGAACATCGGCGGCAAGTCTTAAATCATCATCAAGAACCCCTTCCCGCACATAGCCGTTCGTAGTAATCTTAAAAATACGGCTGTGCTTTCTTTTGCCGAAGCCGGACTGAAAAACGCCGATTGTTTTAGAGTTTTCGTATTCGTGTTCCTCGTCGAAGATTAGGCAGGCTGAGCGCTTACCATCTTTAGTGCGAGCATTCGAGGTATTAAACCGGATATAACTCTTTGTTTTGAGGTTACGAATTAGCTCTTTTGACTTGTAGAAAAAGCGCTTCGACTTCTCCCATGTACGCTCAAGCATTTCATAGATATCATCAAATGATGTCTTTGCCTGATCTTCGCTGTTGGCGATAATATCCACGTTATACCTGGCAACGCCATGGTAGTGCGTAGTGAGATACCAAGCCAACCCTGAAATAAAGCCGTTTTTGCCGTTGCCGCGCCCCATCATGATAAAGAACTCATCAAAAACCACCGTGTCATTTTCGGGGTAATAGCAATGCACTAAGGCCAAAACGAAAAGCTCCCAAGGGAGCAATTTCATTTCAAAATACCGCTCAATCAGTTCAATGGCCTTTTCCGTTTTCTCGACATCGATAAAAACATTATTAGGCGGAGATAACTTGCGTTCTATGTAGTCCATGGCTTTGTGCATTTCCTTTGAAGCAGGAACTGCACCGCTGCGAATAGACCTCATATAGTCGTCGATATATTTACATTTCGTCGTCACCTGTATCACCGTCCGTCCGGGCGGGCTCAATTCCTAGACTGTCAAGTATTTTTAGCATCTGAGCGTTTACCTTTAGCATATCGGGAACAGAATCATTTGTTTTGAGATTAGATGTAGTTGCGGTTTCAACCCAGACTTTCGCCCCTCGCTTTTTTATATCAGCAGCCAAATTGGTCTTTGCATCCCAAAGGCACATATAGTCGTCAATGAGATCCACATAATACTTTCCGACTGTACCATTGCGGTCCAGTTGGTCGAGCAGATCTTGCCGGACTTCACTCCTTTTCGTTTTAGCCATAAACTCACCTCTTCTCAAAAACATATGTGCGCGCGAGAATTTCTCTCTTGTCCTACACCCACCCGAGTGATAGGGATTAGATTTAATTCCCGTTTTTTCTGACCGGGGGTAGTCATTCACCACATATCAGCGCTCCCACAACACAGTTTCCCTTCTTGATACTCTAGTTCCGGCTTCTGCGCAACACACGTCCCTTTGCGCAAATAACTACAACGAGTATTCCCTGCAGGACAACCCCCACTACGCAACATCTCGTTCACTTTTCTCTGTGCGCAATTACTCATCATAATTATTGCTTGTTTATCAATTTGGATAATCTCAGTAAAGTCCTTCTGCACTTTTACCATCTCTCCTCCGTCAACGGCTCCTTTGGTTTATGTTGATAATCATGCCGCTGCATATGACATCGTTCACACAAGCTAATAAGCTGTCTATGTGTCCCTGCCCCGTCGGTGTAATACTCCTCAAGCGCAAGCTCTGGGTATTGCTCTAAGTGCTTCACATGGTGTACATGGTTTGCTCTTGTGTAATATCCTTTTGCTTTGCAGTCTTGACATTCATACTTATCCGCAGCTAATACTTTCTTGCGTACTCTGCGCCACTCCTTACTAACATAGAACGGATTAGGCTTTGCATATCTCATATCAAAAACAGCCCCACCCTCTATATTTTTGACAGCGGCTGCGAAGGAGAGACACAGCCGCTGCCCCCATTATCATGTGTCGGGATTCGAACCCGAGGCCTCTTGGTCCTGAACCAAGCGCCAATAAAAAAGGAACGGCGCAAACCGTCCCTCTCTATTTTTTCATCGTAGCAATTGTACACCGTGTTTTGCGTGCACAGTACCAACTTTCAAATCATCCGCAAATATTTTGCTATGCCCGTCAGAAAAGCATCCTTTCGCCTGTAAAAGTCCATGCGACTAAACTCCGGCAAATTCAAATACTCAAACGGATACTTTCTCCCACTCTCACAATTTAGGATTAGTTATTAGCTTTTTCATAATAGTTCCTCTTTTATGTCTTAGGTCTTGTAGTTTGCAAAGAGGATGATATCTGCCCATTCTTTTACAATCGCAGCCGTTTTCTTTTCGAGCTTCAGTTCCCAGCGGTCATAAGCGCCAAGCTCATCCGGCTGCTCAAACTTCCTCATCTGAGCATGACAATTGAGCACTACATTAATCCCGGCTCCTACGACATCTTCTAAAAGATTGAGTAGTCGCCCGAACTCTTCCTCAAGGAATACATAGCCTTTTCCGTAACCTATATCTTCAATGCTGGTCATTTGCTTTTTGGCACATATATCATTGATGCAGAGCATTTCCGCCCAGTCTGCAGTATCTATTACAAGTGTTCTGCACTCCTGCGGATGGCTCTTGAAATACTGGACCTGTTCTGTGAGCATCGCCCAGCTGCTGGGTGTAGGGGTCCTAGCAACGTCCATAAACTTCGTACTGCCTTCAGTATCAATGAACACGGGATTGGGAAACTGAGATGCAAAGGTGCTTTTTCCTATTCCCTCGGGACCATAGATTATGCACTTAATTGCGCTACAGATAGGCCCTCTTGTTATCTGCATGAAATCGACTCCTTTGTTTTTGGTTTTCTTCTGTTATTTGCTTGTGTTTTCGCATCTACCCAACGGCAATTCCAAGGGGCATATGGTCCATTTACATCAATGCGATCCAGTGTGCATTCCATATATTTTGCTGTTGGTCGGTAACCACGTGAAAGGGCCCATCGTCTAAATGCTCCATAGTCATTTAGCCATTCTTCGCATACAACTATTCCACGCCCACCATAGTTCTCGTAGTCTTTGCGACCTTTGTCATAGCATCTCTGTTTCATAGCGTGCCATACCCCGTATAGGCGCTCGCCTTCTCCACCATGTTTTGCATTTTCCATGTTTCGACAAGCAAGCTGTTCTGAATGGATGCATCCACAAGACTGCGTATTTTTGCTTCGAAGATCCCTTGCTGGTACATAGGTAATACCGCCACAACTACATTGACATAACCACAATGCGCTTCCTCTTAATGACCCGGCCCTCTTTATAACGGTAAGTTTCCCGAACCGCTGACCAGACAAATCGATAAACGCTCCCATGCTTAAAATTCACCTGCTTTCCATGCGGGTCTATTCTCTGGCTGTTTGTTATCTGGAACAGCATAGCCATCTTCAATAATTATTGAGCACTCGTCGCCGGTGCTGACACGAGTAGCAATAGCTTGGAGTTCCTCACTTTCGAGCCAAGCACCAAACTCCTGCAGCGTATTGAGATCCATCTGCTCGAGTTTGTCCAATAATACAAACCCGCATTTGGGGTTGATTGCTCGAACAATAGCAGTTGCGACCTTAAGTTGGTCTGAACCGGACAGACAGTCCCACTTATATCCGTTATATGTAAGCTCACCATCTTCGACAGAGAGTCCTTCCAGCGGAAGCTTGGCACCGTTAAGCAGATCAAATTTAGCTTTACGTGTAGTATTGATTTCCTCCGTCAGACCGTCATATTGCGAGGCATATTCCTGTGCATCGGTTTCAGCCTTTTCCTTATCGAGATTGGCGCGGACTTTAATATTGATAGCTTCAATATTGGTGATATTGCGTTCCAGTTCTTCTGTCGATTCATCATGTAGGTCAAGCGCTGACTTCCGGGCTATCTCGGCATTCTGTTCAGCTAGCTGTAGGCGCTTTTTAGCTTCATCAAAAGCGAGCTGAGCTTGCGCCAGTTCACGGTCGCAGTAGTCACGGCGTTCCCTCAAACGCTGGTTTTCGCCGTTTCGCGCGAGGATCTCCTGTTGCTGCCGAATAAGCTCTGATGCAGAGATGAGATCCTTGGGGGCATCCGGGTAAAACGTCATCTCGGCAGCAAACTTTTTCTTCTGATCGGCAATCTGGCCAAGAGCATGGCGACGATTATAAAGATCGCTTTCTTTGCGTTCCAGTTCGTGGAGCTGATCTCCTACTCCTATGATCTGCAAGAGTGTGTCTGCTTTTTCTTTATTAGAGGCCTGCATAAACTTTGGAAGGTTTAAAGCAAGTACTTCTATGAATTCATTAAGAAGCTGCTGACCGCTTTTGTTGCCGTTCGGGTCGACAACCTTAAGGTCACTGTTTTTCCCTTTGCGCTCGACAACAAGACCATTTGATAGTTTTATGTGAATGCTGGGCGGAAGGACCGAACCCTCTCGCATTGGCTGAGATGGGCGAAAGCGATCACCACCCAAATCCCATGCAATATTGTCCAGTACCGAAGTCTTGCCCTGGTTGTTATTGCCTCCTATAATGGTCAAGCCATTTAGCGCAGGTTCAAGCACAAAGGCCTTTATGCGCTTGGAGTTCTCGATTTCAAGCTGATTGATTTTTACTGACATGCTTGACATTTCCTTTCTTGCACCTCATAATGAGGCTAGTTACTATCCTCATGCTCTCAGTTGAAGTTGCCGCTTCGCTGGGAGCTTTTCCTTTTACTCGTGCACCACGGGCATATGTACTTTTTCTCGCTCCGGCCCAGCTTGGATACATTCCATCGCTGACCACAGTCAGAGCATATCCGGTATCGCTTTTTCACGCGCTATCCTCCTTTCTGTATTGCTCATTATTTTGTCCATCAATATCCACTTTCTTGTTGTCCCACTTAGATAGCTGTGGTAGAATTTGGGCAAAAGGAGGTGATTAATATGGCCAAATTTGATTTTTCGGGACTTAATGAACTAGAAAAAGAATTGTCTGATTTGGAGCAGAAGGTAGAAACGTTATCCGAGGGCGTTCCTCTTGATAGCGTGCTAACAGATGAGTTTATGCGTATTCATACAAAATATCGTGACCTTAATTCGTTTATGTTGGCTGCTGGGGGGCAGCTTGATAGCATAAATGGAAGTTGGCATTTCCCCGATGATGTTGATTTAGATTCTTTTGTAAGCAAAAACTCAGATTATGGCATTTGGGAAGAACTTATTGCGGCTGCGGTAGAAGCATATCTTTAACATTTATTTATACTTAAGTTAACCTTACAGCTCTCTAATTCGCCTATTGCGGTTTTGAGGGCTGTAATCGCTTCTTCTACTTCCCCTAAAGCAGTTTTCAATTCTTCAATTTCGCTAAGTGAAAATTCGATTCTATTAGATAACTCCACACCTTTTTCTCCTTTCATTAAGCGATTGCGCTACACAGGAAATAGATCCCCGTACAGAGCCAGACCAAAGCTGCGGTCTCCCATATCCCCTTACGAACCTCTCGACCAGACAGCCCGAACTCGTTCTTAATCCAGGTCAGCATGCTGTATCCCTCCTAATATGTAATTGACTGCCGCAGTTCTTTGAGCGGTATATGCAATCCCCTGCCCAGCTTTTTGAGCTCTCCGTATGTGAAATTATCAGGTTCTCTTAGCCGATTTGAAATTGTGTTCGGACTGCATCCGAGAATGTCTGCCATGTCTATACATGTTTTCTGTTCCGCCTTTGCCGCTCCGGCTATAAGA
>Ga0123326_1001499_pt1 | contig 20100 bp, 21 predicted proteins | sample BioC13SIPDNA_FD_89739 | JGI IMG/M metagenome (GOLD analysis project Ga0123326, IMG submission 89739) | Anaerobic biogas reactor microbial communites from Washington, USA - Biogas_R1_A C13 SIP DNA | ecosystem: Engineered > Bioreactor > Anaerobic > Unclassified | place: Washington, USA | collected...
GAAGCCTTCTGATTTGGTTATACCTATATTGAAACGGTTAGGAGGTGGCGGCATACCTATTATTGAAACCAGGAATTTAACTAAATATTACGGGAAAAGCCGGGGTATCAAAGGTCTTGGTTTGAGAGTTGAGGAAGGAGAGTTTTTCGGCTTTATCGGTCCCAATGGAGCCGGGAAGTCAACGGCCATTCGGACTCTGTTAAATTTCATTTATCCCACCTCCGGCAGTGCCTCAATTATGGGCATGGATTGTATAGCTGATACGGCCCGGATTAAAACACAGCTGGGCTATGTTCCTGGAGAAGTTAATTATTACCGGGAGATAAAGGTCATGGACCTGTTGAATTATGCCGCCAGCTTTCATGGAGCGGTTGACCGGCCGTATCTGGAGAAGCTCTGCAAGGATTTCGAGGTTGAGGTCAACAAGAGCATGGGCAGCCTGTCTCTGGGCAACAAGAAAAAGGTGGCCATAGTACAGGCCATGATGAATAAACCCCGATTGCTTTTGCTTGATGAACCTGCCAATGGCCTTGATCCCCTTATGCAAAGTCGTCTCTTTTCCGTGTTGACAGAGGTTAACCTGGAGGGCACAACCGTATTCCTGTCAAGCCATAATCTCACTGAGGTGCAGCGTTTCTGTCATCGGGTGGCCATCATTCGTGATGGTGAGATTATTGAGGTTAATAAGGTTGATGCTCTGCTGGCAGTTGCCCGGCGACGAGTGACTCTTAAGACCGGGGATGATATGAGCTCCGCTTTCCGGGAGTTGAAAGTCAAGGACTGGGAAGAAATCAATGGCATCTATGTTTTTGTTTTTGATGGCCCGGTAGATCAGCTGATAAAAGTCTTGGCCCGGCACTTCATAGACGACCTGCGTATTGAAGAGCCCACCCTGGAAGAGCAGTTCATGCATTACTATCAACGCGAAGGGAATGCCTAATGAATATTTACGTTTTTGAGATTAAGCGTTTGCTGAGACCCTTTCTGGCTTGGTCAATCATAGTGGGTTTGCTGCTGGTGCTCTTTATGGCCTTTTATCCCTCGATGACTGAGAGTGGAATGGCGGATTTGGCCAGAGATATGATGGACGATATACCTCCGGCCCTCCTTGAAGCATTCGGCATGAGTGTAATGATTGATTTCGCTGATCTGCTGCAGTATTTCGGTTACATTGCCCAATATATTCTCATGGCTGCCGCTGTTTATGCCGCGATTTTAGGTGCTTCGGCTCTGGTTAAGGAAGAGATTGAAGGTACCATCGAATTCCTTTACAGCCAGCCGGTTTCCCGGGATCGAATAGTTACTATGAAGCTGTTTTCAAATCTGACCGTCCTGATGGTCTTTAACATAATTCTGTTCATTGTATCCGTAATATTAATGGAGGTCTTCCGAGAGCCGGGATATCAATATCTGAACATGACCACAACAATGTTTATAGCTATGCTGGCAGCACAAATAGTATTTTTGGCCGTAGGTCTGGCCCTATCAACGGTGCTAACTCGTTTCAGTAACGGCAGTTTGGTGGGGCTGGGAGTGTTTTTTGTCACATATATTTTGGGAAGTATCGGTGCCATTAACCAACAGGTGGAATGGTTAAAATACCTGTCCCCCTACCATTATGTTCAGCCCTCGGCGATTCTGGCCGCCAACGGAGCCTTCGAGCCAGAATATATTGTTCTTATGCTGCTCATCACTGTTTTTTCCATATCTTTTGCTTTTTTTCGCTATCGCAGAAAAGACCTCTTGGTTTGATCCTGGTCCAATATTAAATATGCTATCCTAAGTGATAACAGTGTAATCTTATTAGCTTGGAAGGGGGCGTTTTTTTTGAAATCCTATCGGAAGGAATTATGGTTTACGACTAAAACCAGGCGGGCTTTTATAAACATTACTGCTCAGGTGGAAGAATGTCTTAGGGAGAGTGGGGTAAAAGAGGGGCTCCTGCTTTGTAATCCCATGCATATTACGGCCAGTGTCTTTATAAACGATAATGAATCCGGCCTTCACCGCGATTTTGAGCGTTTCCTTGAAAGATTGGCTCCCGAGAAGCCCTATGATCAGTATGATCATAATGGATTCGAAGATAATGCTGATGCTCATTTAAAAAGAACCATTATGGGCAGAGAGGTAGTTGTGGCTATAACTGACGGGAAGTTAGATTTCGGTACCTGGGAGCAAATTTTTTACGGAGAGTTTGACGGCAAAAGGGCCAAGCGAGTTCTTGTAAAGATAATCGGGGAGTGAATTTTGCGTGAGGCGTAAAGGGTGAGCATTCCTGTAATGGAGTAATTCGTTGATTTATTTTCAAATACTGAGATAGGAGTGAGGGGGATTGGTGCAATGGAGGCACGTAAGAAAGTAAGGAGATTAGGCTCTCGCTGGAATTATTCATTTAATTGGGAAAAAGGTCTTTAGAGTTTGGCAAAAAACAAGTATTATAAAAAAGGCGTCGATTTTCCGCTAATACGTTTGCTGTTCAGGAGCATATTTGATGCATCATCGAAGTCTTTTTACAGTCATCTTGTTGTGTTTAACTTTTTTCATAGGCCTTTTTCCGGTTTTTGCCGCTGAAGGTGCTTCTTCTGGCCCGACTGTTCAGGCTAAGGCTGCCATACTGGTGGATGCCGCTTCCGGCCGGGTACTGTATGAGGCCAATGCCCGCCAAAGAATGTCTCCTGCCAGTGTTACCAAAATTATGACGGCCTTGCTGGTGGTTGAAGCAGGTGATCTGGATCAAACAGTAACGGTAAGTGAGAAGGCCGCCACTACTCCCGAAAGTGCCGTGTGGCTGGAAACGGGTGAGAAGCTGACCCGAGAGCAGCTTCTCTATGCATTGATGCTGAATTCGGCAAATGATTCATCAGTGGCTCTGGCTGAGAGTATTGCCGGTACCGAAGAAGTTTTTGTGGAATGGATGAACAGGAAAGCCCGGGAGTTGGGCTTGGAGGATACTCATTTTTGTAATCCTCATGGATTGGAAGCCAGTGATCATTACTCTTCGGCTTATGACCTGGCCCTGATGAGCCGGGAGGCTATGAAGCATGAAATGTTTGGGCAGGTGGTGTCCTCTAAGACCAAGGTCATCCCTTGGACAGGGAAGGATTTTGGTCGCCAGCTGATCAATAAGAATCGCTTGCTGTGGAGATATAATGATGCCAATGGAATTAAGACCGGCTATACTAAAGCGGCGGGGAACTGTGTGGTCGGGTCGGCCCAAAGAGGTTCACTGACCCTGATTGCGGTGGCTTTAAATTCACCGTGTGTGTATGATGATCTGAAAAATATATTGGACTATGGCTTTGCCAATTACAGTATGCAGACTATTGAAAGAAGTGACCTGCTGTCAGTAGAAATACCGGTTGTGAACGGACTGACCGAGACCTTTCAGGCCCGGCCGGAAGCTGATCTGAGTGTGGCAGTAACCACCCAGGAGGCAGACCGGCTATCTTACCGGATTTTTACTGATGATCAGATACCTGCTCCGATCCAGGAGGGTCAGGTTGTGGGGGTCTGCAAGGTTTTCGTGGATGATAAAGAAGTGAGCTCTGTTGACCTGCTGGCCGGCATTTCAGTGGAAGAAAAACCCCCGCTGCTCTCTCGAATTAAATCGGGTTTCGTTATTGTTGCCGGATTTGGGTTAAAGGCAGGGCTGATTATCTTTTGCTGTCTGTATATAATAAGACTCATAAACCTGCGGCGGCGAAGAATGAGAAAATACGGATTCTGATATGATCTATGATTTCAGTATAAGCCGGCCATGGAGTGAAAGGGTTGATCCATAATGAGCATAAGGACGGTTTCAATCATTGGATTGGGTGCCTTGGGGATATTATTTGGACGTCATTTATCTGATAGAATGCCTCCTGGGGGGCTGAGGGTTATTGCGGACCGGGACAGAATAAGAAGATATGAGCAGGAGCATATCTATTGTAATGGCGAACCTTGTCACTTTCATATGGTGTCTCCTGAGGCAGCAGCCGAACCTGCAGATCTGGTCATCTTTGCGGTGAAATATAATGACTTGCCTGATGCCATTGAGGCGATGAAGAATCAGGTGGGTGAAAGAACCATCATTCTGTCTTTATTGAATGGCATCAGCAGTGAGGCTATGATCGGCAGAGTTTTCGGGATGGACAATATTGTATACTGTGTTGCTCAGGGGATGGATGCGGTTAAAGCAGGAAATAAAATGACCTATGAGAATATGGGAATGCTTTGTATCGGTGAACAGGAGCCGGGAGAAGTCTCTTCAAAAGTGAGGCTGGTGGCGGATTTTTTAGAGCAAATGGAGATTCCTTATGAGGTTGATACCGATATGAAGAAAAGAATGTGGGGCAAGCTTATGCTCAATGTCGGTGTAAATCAGACGGTAGCCGTCTATGAAAGTGATTATGGAGGAATTCAAAGGGAGGGCCCGGCCAGAGACACTATGATTGCGGCTATGAGAGAGGTTATAGAGCTGTCGGCGAAAGAAGGGATTTCTTTAACCGAAGAGGATTTGAGCTACTGGCTGAAAATATTGAGCCGGCTGAATCCGGAGGGCAAACCGTCAATGCGGCAGGATCTGGAGGCCGGACGCTATAGTGAAGTTGAATTATTTGCGGGTACGGTCTTAGGATTGGGACAGAAACATGGTGTTCCCACACCCGTTAACCAGGCTCTTTATGAGAAAATTAAACTCATTGAAAGCCGGTTCTGAATCTATGACCCAGGAGGTTCGATGTCTTTTAAGGATGTATTTATCAACCGCAGTGAATATTATGAAAGTTTGGAAAAAGAGTATTCGCGCAGGCTGCACCATTTAGGCAACCTGCGTTTAATCGCATTTTTGGCCGGAGCGGCGGGCAGCGCCTACGGATATTTTACGGGGGGCCCTGCCTGGGCCGCAGGTGTTTTGCTCTTATTCCTGCCGGTCTTCATTACCCTTATTATGAAATATTCCAAAATGAAAAAGGATATGGAGATTGCCGGGGCCATGCTGGAAATTCAGCGCCGCTATTTAAGCAGGATCGATGGGACATGGGTCCGGTTTGAAGATTGTGGTCTGGAATTCGTGGATAGCAGCCACCCCTACACCTATGATTTGGATGTCTTTGGCCGTCAGTCTCTGTTTCAGATGATATCTGTGGCCCAAACCGTGGTGGGCAGAAATCATCTTAAAGCCCTTCTGGCCGGTCCTTCCAGGGATATTGAGACCATAAACAAACGGCAAAGTGCGGTGAAAGAGCTGGGGGCGAACCTGGAGTTTTGTCAAAGGCTCCAATGTCAGGGCCTGTTGGCTGATGGGATGCTGGATTCGGAGTCCCTGGTGGACTACGCCGAAGAACCCCTGTTATTGTCTAAAGCGATAAGCATTATTCGTGTTCTTCCTGTCTTCACCGGCCTGGGATTTCTTATGAGTTGGGGAGGATGGATGCACCTTTGGGTCCCAATGCTGCTTTTGTCGGTCCAGGGGCTGATTTTTGTCCTGGGTTTTTGGAAAATCCAGCCTGAGCTTAACCGGGTATATTTATTTCATAAAAAGCTGGAAGTCTTTAAAAACATGTTCCGGTTAATTGAATCAGAAGAATTTGAAGATGATTATTTGTCGGTTCTAAGGTCCGGCTTACAGGGTGAAAAGGCACCGGCTTCCGTGGGCATGAAAAAACTCGAAAAAATATCGGATGCTATTGACCTTCGTTATCAGCCTATTGTGTATTTTATTCTGGGTATATTGCTGCTGTGGGATTTTCATTGTGTTCTTCAACTGGAAAGATGGAAAAATGAAAACGGCGGGAAAGTCAGAGAGTGGTTCGAAATAATCGGAGCATTTGAGGCTTTATCAAGTCTTTCGGTTATTCTCCACATTTATCCGGAATGGGTTTTCCCAGAGATTCAGGAGCATGGTATGGGAGTTATGGCCCAAGACGTTGGCCACCCCTTGCTTCAGCAGGACAAATGTGTTCGTAATGATATTGAAATCCGGCAGTATTCCTGTATCGTTACCGGCTCCAATATGTCAGGGAAGAGTACTTATCTCAGGGCTGTCGGCCTGAACCTGGTTTTGGCCTACTCCGGTACATCCGTTTGCGCCCGTGAGTTTTGCTGTTCTATGTTAGATATATATACTTCTATGGTGATAAGAGATGATTTGATGGGGGGCATATCCACTTTCTTTGCGGAGTTGACCAGAATAGAAATGATCCTGAAGCATTCCCGGCAAGGCCGACCCATGATCTATTTAATTGATGAGATATTCCGGGGGACAAACTCATTGGACAGAATAGCCGGAGCTCGCACTGTATTAAGGGAGTTGAGCCGGAACGGGGCGATTGGCTTGATTTCCACCCATGATTTTGAGCTTTGCGATTTGGAGGAGGACCAAGAGGTTAGCTTCAGGAATTGCCATTTCGAAGAACAGTATGTGGAGGGCGGAATCAAGTTTGACTACATACTTCGGCCTGGCCGATGCACTACATCCAATGCCAGGTATTTAATGAACATGGTAGGGATTCAGGTGCCGGAATAAATTCATACGATAAATCGCATAGCAATTTACACGAGAGATAATCTATATGCAAAAAGTATGCGGAGGGCAGCTTTTCCGTCCCCCGTATATGCTAAATAATAACACTAAATGTTCAATTTCAATATGTATAGAACGAACACCAATAAGCAAATCACTTTTTGCTTGTTGGATGCTATATTTATGTTCAAGGCCTATTATCCTCTGAAAATTATTAGTGTACTCAGACCTTGTATGAAATTTTTGCCGCGAGTTTTCCCAGAACCCCCATAGGCACGAAATGCGCTATTGTCGAAGTAAATCGGCCAAATTTCCGATAGAATAAATTGAACAATAAATAAGACCTATTTTGTGCCTTGCTTTTAGGGAAACGACGGATAATATTTTCAAAAGAATAAAACTGTTTATACATCCACCGGTATCCTTTATAAAGTTCATCCGCAGTCATACCCAGGGGCTTGAATACCACATTTGAGGTATTGTATTTTCCCAAGTCGTAATCAGTAATCCTTCCGGCCGCGTCCATTCTTCGATGTAATTCTGTGCCGGGATAAGGTGTAAGGATATGAGAGGTTAACGTTTCTATCCGCATTCTAACCAGCCAGTCAAGGGTGTGCTTAAAAGTATCCTTGTCATCGCCATCCAGCCCAAAAACCATACTGGCGTTAATCATAATCCCTCTGCTATGGATAGCTTCAACAAGTTCTTCATACCGATTTACCTTGTTATCTTTATTTATACTTTCTAAGGATGCTGTATTTATTGATTCAAAACCAATAAATAGACTTCTGCAGCCAGTCTTTGCCATAAGGTCAAGTAAATCAGGAAAATCTAGAATATTAGCAGTTACAGCCGCGCTCCAGATAAGGTTCATGCCGGAAATCTTACTAAGTAACTCGTGTGTATATTTCGGGTTGCCTATAAAATTATCGTCAATGAATAAAATATGTCGAGTGCCAAGAGTATTAATGTCGTTTATTACGTTAGAAACAGGACGTTGTGCATACAGTCTGTTAGTACAGCTATTATAGCAAAAACTGCAACGATTTGGGCAACCTCTGCTTGTTGAAACAACGTTGGTATAAAGGTATGTGTTTGGCAAGTTTAAAATACAGCAAACGGCAGAAAATAAATCCAGCACCCCAGTTTCCATTATTTCCTGATAGTGGAATGCGTGAGCCGATAGCTCTGCCCACCAAAAACCAACAGATGGCTATGGTGAATTATACGATCAATAATTGCACTAGTTAACTTCTCGTCGTAGAATATGCCGTTCCATTTGCTGAACTCCAAGTTGGTGGTAATAAAGATGCTGCGTTTTTCATAACAATCTGCCACCACTTGAAAGAGCAACTGTGCACCCTGGCGATCCAGAGGAATGTAGCCCCATTCATCACAGATCAGCAAATCCAGCTTAGATAGTTGTTTTAGCATCTTGCCGAGGTTTCCTGCTATTTGAGCATCATTAAGCTCGTTTACTAAAGCCGCTGTACGATAGAATTTCACCCTCTTTCCTTGCCTACAAGCCTCCACCCCAATAGCGGTCGCCATATGGGTTTTACCGGTTCCCACCGGCCCGTAAAGAATCAGATTTTCCTTGCGTTCCAGCAGTGCAGCAGATTTTAAATCATCTATCGGGATAGAATTCGGTATTTCTATATGATCAAGGCTGTAGCCGTTAAAGGTTTTAATGACATCGAAGCTGGCCTGTCTTAAGCAGCGGCTCTGACGATTAACCTCCCGGGTTTTTAATTCCATTTCCAGAAGTTTAGCCAGAAATTCCTCATGGGTATCTGCCTCAATACTAGCATAGTTCTTAACTAGGCCATTTCCCCAGCGCAACTGTTTACAGTAGCCTTTGATTAGTTCTTTCATCTGGATCCACCTGCTTTCAGGAAAACATCATAGCAGGTCAAATCAGGTGCAAATATTGCCGGTGAATTTATGTCGGCAGAAATGAATGGCAAAAAATCATTTAAGCTAGGTTCGGTTAGTCTTCGGTAGCTTAATAGTATACTGTCTGCATCTGCTGTACCCGAATCTAGAGTTTCCAACAGACAAATGGTGGCGGTATCCATGTCGGTTTCGGCAATCATTCGGATCAGCAGATGAAGACTTTTCTTTTTCTCGTCATATTGTAAATCTGCCAAGTATTGTTGCCAGGGATCCGGCAGCTCATGATAAAAACCGGTGTACTTTAAGGCATTTGGCCGTTTGGCCAAGGTGCTGAGGTAAGGTAGCCAGTCCATGCTTTCTTGTCCCTGACCATACAGCCGTTTGTGAATAACGATGGTTTGGTACTGCTCATTAAGAATCTCAACATGATGTGCCCCCAGCTTTATGTAGATTTCTTTTCCCGCCACCTGGGGGGAAGCTGAATAGATATTGCTGTCATAACGAACTTTGCCATATTTATTAACCAAGAGCTTTTCTGTACGGCCAATTCCAAAGGGTTTGGTCGGCAGGGGCAGCATAGCTGCCATATCCTCCAGTAGTAGTTCGGTTATTTCCGTTCCTTTTGAGTAATGCTTTCGTTGATGGTCTTTTTCGGCTGCGGCAAAAAGTCCATGGTTAAATGCGACAATATCATCAAAGGCTGGTTCAGGGACAAAGAAGTTGCGGCGGCTGTAACCAATCTTGTTTTCAACATGTCCTTTTTCATGCCCTTTGCCAGGATTACAAAACTGGGCTTTAAATCCATAGTGGAGGGTGAATCGGTAGAACTGATCCACAAGTTTTCTGCTTCCTTGATCTCCAATACCGGCCACGGCTGCTGACAAATTGTCAAACCAGATAATACGGGGAACATGTTCCAGATGTTCGAATATCGCCTTTAGCCCGGTTAAAAGGCATTCTTGATTCTGGCCGCGGAATACTTGGGGATATCCGGCATTGCTGTAAGGCAAGGAGAGTACTAGTTCATATCCCTTGACTCGTTTGCCTTGTTCAATCATGATTATCTCGCCAAAGTCTGCCTGGGCTTCACCAGGTGGATGCTCCAGGGGAAGAAAGCCTTCTTTTTCCCCATAGATTTCTTTTTTCCTAGCGGCTACGTAAGCTCGCACCGTTCGTTCGCTGGCATTAAATATGTTGCTGTGCTCATTACACAGACGTTTGTAGATACGGGTTGCGCTATGGCGCTGCTTAACAGGCCGATTAAGATCTTCTGCAAGCCAGGCATCAATGATTGGCTTGACCGAATCCAGTTTGGAGGGCCGACCTCTTTTAGGTTTTGTTTGTAAATTGAAATCAGATTCCTGCGCATATTTCTTAACAGTTCTGAAGTCATGTCCGGTTTCTGCGGCAATACTTCTAAGGGATTGTCCTTTATGAAAGCTCAGGTGTTTGATATGATATTTTTGAATCATCGTTAGCATCCTTTCTTAACTACCTCCTTTGTCTTTGCAAACAAAAGGGTAGTATATTTTTGGGGTGCTGGCGATGATTTTTTTCCAATTTACTGCTGTATTTTTAACTTGCCATTCGCTGTATTTCTATTGTGCCATAAACAAAGGTATTTCTTTTGCTCAGTATCACCGTACATCGGGGCAACAATTTCATCTCCGCGAAAACCTCTCGTATCGCAATATTCTTGTTGCAGAGCACCAACTTCTGCGTCTTGAATGATTTTTGCCCAGACCCTTTCAGCAGGGCCGATACAGATTGCGTTAAAATGCGGCTTACAATCTTCCGGGCAGCAAGTAACATGAATACCTCCGGCGACAACAGGGATGCCTCGCCCCCTAAATTCGGCGGCGATTTGACACGCGCGCGGCATTACATCTAATGTTATCGTGATGCCTACCAAGTCGGCTCCGCAGTCATAATTAATCTTTTCTGCATTTTCGTTTATAATCGTTGTTTCGTGTCCAGCGGGGGTTAAGTTTAAAAGCGTAAGTAGAGCAAGAGAGGGTGACATGCGTGTTTTTAGGTTGGTATCCATTGGACGCTTATTCATTTTAGGTTGGACAAGAAGAATTTTCATATCTACCTCCAGCGACATAATAAAACATATGTCAGGTTCGCAAACACGACAGTAGTCCAATGGATAACAATAAACAGCGTAAATTTACCGGCAATCCAAAAAGGCTCGCTTAACACTATCCAATAGAATATTGCGATTGCTATTAGGGTTAGAATAATGGCTACAATAAGGCAATTGGTTAGAATTGCAGCATGATATTCATCATAGGGTCGGCGACGTATAATCAACAGAACCACAACAAGTATTGTCACACCAATTAACACGTATGCAATATTCATTAATAATCCATCGAGAATTAAGTTGCTCCATAACGCCCAAAAAGGTGAGCTGCCATCATAATATTTGAGCCATTCATAATCTGCAGTGCCAGCTTGTAGCGCGAAAAGAAACCAGTAAAAAGCTGAAAACAAACTTATGCAAACCGCATTAACAGTCGGAGATTTTAGTAATCGTTTCATTTTCTATCTTCCTCCCTAAAAATGAAAAGAGCTTCTATTGACACGTTAAATAATTTTGCTAGATCATATGCGAGCCAAATAGATGGGTCAAATTTTCCTGTTTCAATCGCGTTAATCGCTTGCCTTGAAACAAGCACCCGTTCCCCCAACTCTTTTTGAGTGAGGCCAAGTTCTTCTCGAAATTCTTTGACCCTGTTGCGCACACGCTCACCTCCAGGATTATGTAAGGTTTACCTTACTCATTCTATCAGGAAAACCTATTGTGTCAAGTAAACCTGACACAATAGCCTGAAAGTGCCTCGCTAATTAATTTTGACAATAATTTTAGAAAAATCTCCTTGACAAAAGCTATAGGAGGAAAACGTGCTTGGCAAGGTCACAAAAGAACAACTAAGGACGATATCAGGCGACTACAATACAGAACAAAAAAGCCTGAAGGAGAAAGTATCCCCAGACTGCAGATCGGATTGAAAAGCTGCAATCCTCCATCTCAAATGTCTCGCGGTTCACAAAATATCTCTATGGAGGGACATAGAAGGGGGGGGCCTTTTCTTTATTCAAATATTACAAAGTAGCCTATCACCAGAAGGCCCAGAGCTATACGATACCAGCCGAATGGCTTGAAATCGTTGGTTTGGATATATCCCAGCATGAATTTAATGGCGACCACCGAAACGAGGAAAGCTACGATCATACCGGTTAACAGAATAGACAGCTCCATGCCGGTAAAGATTAATCCGAATTTAGCCAGCTTTAATCCACTTGCGCCAAACATGACCGGAATAGACAGGAAGAAAGAGAATTCCGCGGCTATGGGACGAGAGGTACCCAGTAAAATGGCACCCAATATAGTTGCACCGGAGCGGGAGGTTCCGGGAATTAAAGACAATACCTGGAACATTCCAATCAGAAAGGCCATTTTATAGGTTAAATCATTAAAGCCTTTTACCCCCGGTTCTCGATGCTTGTTGCGATTTTCAATAACAATAAACAATATACCGTATAGGATCAGCATAACCGCCACGGTTTGATAATTGTAAAAGTTGTCATTCAGCCAGTCATCATACAAGAATCCCAATACTGCTGCCGGGATAACGCCGACGATTACCTTATACCAGATCTGCATAGTGTCTTTCTTCTCTTGCCTGGTTTTGCTTAAGGCGAAGGGGTTGAGCTTATGGAAAAAGAGAATAACGACGGCCATAATCGCTCCCAGCTGGATGACCACAAAGAACATTTCAATAAAGGCAGGGGAGGCATTTAATTGGATAAATTTATCTACCAGAATCATATGGCCGGTACTGCTTATAGGCAGCCATTCAGTGATCCCTTCAACAATCCCCAGGAAAGCTGCTTTTAAAATCTCGATTAAAATCATGCCAATTATCCTCCAGTATTTTAGCTATATTCTCCGAATTAATGTTTATGATGATTTTTATAAATTGCGTATAAAATTAATCATTCAAGTCATAGATCAAGGATACTCCAAGAAAACCGCAATGCAAAAGCTTTTTGCCGAGGTTGTGGATGGAGTCGGAACCCAGATGCCGAAATAGCGTTCTGCTTCCTCTGATTGCCAAAAGGCTTCAAGGTGCGGCTGATTATGTTTGTTTGGAATAACTTAATCTATTATAGGATAATTTTAACCTCCGCGTTAGCGGTAAAACTAAAAAAGGCATTAAAAGTAAAGGCCTGGAGCGGAACAGAAGCCTTAGAGTTCTGAATGAAAAGGAAAGATACGGCCAAATGTCGAAATGTTTGGTGTGAAATCGATAGTGTTTTCTGTAAAGGAGATGTTAATGTGTCCAAGGTAGTCGCTTGTTATAAATGGGTTGCTGATGAAGCTGATTTACGGATTGATGCTGACCTGTCAGTAGATTTTAGCAGAGTCAAAGGCAAAATCAGTGATTATGACAAAAATGCTATTGCAGAAGCGGTTAATATAGCCACTGCCTGGGGAGAGAAAGCAGTTGGCTTGACTTTCGGGACTGCCAAGGCTAAACAGTCTGTTAAAGATGCTCTTTCCCGGGGATTAGAGGAGGGTTATTGGATAAATGCCGATGAAGCGGCTGATGCCGATGGTGCAGCTGTTGCCAAGGCTCTGGCTGCTGTAATCCAAAGAATAGATGATGTTGGTCTGGTAGTATGTGCTGAAGGTGCCAGTGATACCTTTGCCCGTCAGGTGCCTTCGCGAATAGGGGCTGTCTTGGACTGGCCGGTGGTTACATCAGTAATGAAAATTGAGATAGCCGGAAATGGTCTGATGACAGTGAGAAGACTTGATGACTGTATGCAAACCGTTAAAGTTCAACTTCCGGCGGTGATTGCCGTGCTCCCGGAAATTAACACTCCACCCATTCCCGGGCTGAAAGCTGTTATGGCGGCGGCTAAGAAACCGGTCCATGAATTTAAGGGCGGGGATCTGGGAATTAATTTTACACCCAAAACAAAAGCCGTGGAATTCAAAGGCTATGTTATGGCCCGTAAGAACGTCATTTTCAAGGAAGGTGAAGCTGCCGATAAAGTCAGAGAACTGGCGGCGGCCTTAAGGAAAGAAGGTGTTCTCTAATGGCGGGCATTTATATTTATAGCGATAATAATGAAATTGCCGCTGAAATAATTGGTTTTGCTAAAAGGGTGGGCAAAGAGGCGGTTCTTCTGGCTTTTGACGAAAAAACGGCGGAAGTGATGGGTAATTCCGGAGCCGATAAGATCTATCTGCTAAATGGCGAAAGTGAGCTGGTGGAAAGCTATGCCAAGGCTGTGGCTGAGCTGCTCCAGAAGGAAGAAGCGGAGTTATTTGCAGTAGGCTCCACTGCCCGGGGAAGAGAACTGGCGGCGCGGGCCGCGGGCTATCTGGACTGTGCTCTGGTAAGTGATGTTTCTGCCCTGAGCTATGCCGACGGTTGGTTCTTGGCCGAAAGAATGATGTACGGGGGATTAGTGCAGCAAAGGGAATCCTTGGATGGGTTAGGGGTAGTGACGGTTCCGGGGGGCAAATTTGATCCGGTAACGGGCAATGCGGAAGTTATAAGCATGGCTGTCCAGGCCGACCGTCGGGTCAGTCTGGTGGAGACGGCGCCCATTGTAAGGCAGGGAGCCGATCTCTCCCAAGCTGACAAGGTGGTATGTGTGGGCATGGGGCTGGATAAGGAGGAAGACCTGGAGACGGCCCGAGCTCTGGCTGAGGCCATCGGGGCCGAAATTGCTTGTACCCGGGGCATCGCCGAGGAGAGACACTGGCTGCCGGCGGAACTATATATTGGGATTTCCGGAGCGGTGATAAAGCCCAAGCTATATGTATCCCTGGGGGTATCCGGGCAAATACAGCATATCTTTGGCATACGTGATTCCCAGTTAATCGTTGGCATTGATACCAATGAAAGAGCACCCATATTCAAGGCGGCTGACTATGGAATAGTAGGAGATCTGTACGAAATAGTGCCTCTTCTAACAGATGCATTGAAAAAACAGACTATAGACCGACCTGAATGACACGCAGAAGGGTGGGGTTATTCCTGACTGAAGAGGAAAAATTTGATGTAATAATAGTTGGTGCCGGACCTGCCGGGAGTGCTTGTGCTTACATTCTGGCCCGGGAAGGCAAGTCTGTACTGGTAATTGAGCGGGGAGATACTCCCGGGGCCAAAAACGTAACTGGCGGAAGGCTCTATACCTATGCTCTGGAGCTGCTGGACCAGGGACTACATGAGGAGGCAGCTCTTGAAAGAAAAGTGATCCGTGAGCAGATTATGATGCTGAGCGGAGACCGGGCCATCACTATCGATTATCATGACCCTTCCTTTAACGAAGAGGGCCGCCCCCCTATGTCCTACACCATCCTGCGAGGGGTTTTTGATGAATGGCTGGCCGGGAAGGCTGAAGAAATGGGAGCAATGGTGGCCTGTGGAATAAGAGTTGATGAGCTTATTGAAAGAGACGGCAGAATCGTGGGAGTTGTTGCCGGGGAAGATGAGATGTATGCTGATGTGGTAATAGCGGCTGATGGGGTAAATTCTTTTATGGCCCAGAGAGCAGGCTTGATAGAAGATATTAAAGCTGAGACAGTCGCCGTCGGCATCAAAGAAGTAATTGAATTGCCTGCTAAAACTATAGAAGAGCGTTTTAATCTCCGGGAAGGCCAGGGGGCCGCCCGGTTAATTTTAGGCTGTACCGAAGGAATTCATGGCGGGGGTTTTCTTTATACTAATAAGGACAGCATTTCGCTGGGATGTGTATTTATGCCGGAAGAAGCCGGTCAAAAAAAGAAATCAGTCCATGAGATATTCCAGGATGTTAAAATGCATCCGTCAATTTACCCTTTAATTGAAGGGGGAGAGACTATCGAATACGGAGCCCATCTGGTTTCTGAGGCAGGCTTCCGGGGCATACCGAAAAAGCTATTCCGGGAGGGGTTCCTGATGGTTGGCGATGCAGCCGGATTTGTAATCAATACCGGGTATTCCATTCGGGGAATTGACTTGGCCATAGTCAGCGGAATAGCCGCCGCCCGAGCTGTAATAGGGGCTGAAGGTACGGCAGCAGCCGGGCCTTTGTATATGGAGGAGCTTAAGAAGATAAAGCTCCTGCCGACTATGCAGGCCCAGGATGGATTTTCCGATATTTTGGAGACTGCCTGGTTATATGATAAAGTGCCTGACCTGGCTGCAGATGTGTTTGAGAACCTGTTCACAGTCACCGGGGAGGTCCCGGGGAGCGTCAAAAAAGATGTTATGAGACTAATCAGAAGTAATGATCTTTCGGCATGGCAGTTTATCAAGTTGGGTTTCAAGGGGATGAGAGCTTTATGAGTATAGATAGAATGTCGGCCCCGGAATTACTGGGCCTTAACCGTTTCAATGTAGATGAAGAAGAGCCACATATCATTATTGATAAAGAAATCTGCCGGAGGTGTGCGGAGAAACCGTGTCTATATGTATGTCCGGCGGTTTTATACAAGTTGGATAAAAACGGCGAAATGTCTTTTGATTATGCCGGTTGCTTGGAATGCGGAACCTGCCGGGTGATGTGCAAAAATAAAGGTATTATAAAATGGGCATATCCCCGGGGAACCTTTGGAGTAAGCTTCCGGTGGGGTTAATTATCAAATAGCCGCCCAGTTATTCTCTATGAGCTTTTGATGAATGCCTTGGGCAAGTCTTTAGACTAGCCTGAGGTTTTTTTGTGAATATGTTGTGCGTAAAGCGCAAAAGTTTCAGTCCTGATTACCGAATCCCATCATTGATTTCGGATGTAAGAAGATTAGGGGAAATAACGTATACTAATAAGGAATTCCCTGAAAATAATATTTTTGATGAGGCTGGAAGATATATGGAAAAGCTGTTTGAATGGCTGCCTGTAATTCTATTGATCATCCTGGGAGTGATGGTGAAGTATTTGAAGATGCACTGGCTCATAGCCGGTTATAACACATCACCTGCCCAGGCGCGCAAAGAGATGTCTGAAAAGGGTATCGGTAATTTTATGGGGAATATGTTGTTTGTTCTGGCGGGAGTAATCGCTTTGGGCAACCTGGGGGCACAGCTGGGTTATGTAGTTGCTCAGCCGGTCTCATGGGGGATATTCTTGCTGGTGGTAATGTACATCATTATCGGTGCCCGGCGTTTTGCGCCCGAAAAAGCAAGCGGGCGTGCAGGCAAGGGCGGTCTGATTATTACGGGTGTAGTGTTTTTGCTGGTGGCGGGATTGTTCATCATAGGAGAACGGGACTCTACTATAGAAGTATTAAATAATCAGATAAGAATCGGGGGTATGTATTCAACTAAAATCGATCTTAACCAGGTTGCCGACATTCGTTTGGAGGACACCATTCCTTTAATCAAGAGCAAGACCAATGGTTATTCTACGGGATTTACCAGGAAAGGCTACTTTCTGCTCCAGGATATTGGGAGGGCCAGATTGTATCTGCATTCCAATCATGGGCCCTACATCTATATTCTGAATGAGGGGAAATACGTAATTATTAATTTTGATGACCGGGAGAAGACTGAGCAGCTGTTTGTTCAATTACATCAGGCCTGGAGCCGTTAATTTGTGTAGAGAGGGGGAGTATAGTGAAGCGTCTGTATCGTTCCCAGAAAAATAAAATGATCGCGGGGGTTTCCGGAGGACTTGCTGAGTATTTTGAAATTGATCCGGTTATAGTGCGCATCCTGTTTGTTTGTCTGGCCTTGTTTGGAGGAAGCGGAGTTCTGGCGTATATTTTAGCCTGGATTATAATACCCGAATCACCTATCGTGGTGGCAAATTATAGAACAATTAACGATGATCCCATGGAAATATCAGAGAGAGCCGAAGACCCTGCCCTTATTAATGAATCCGGAGATGAAGTAAAGACCCGTGACCGTACTGCATCGGTGCTGGGGTTCCTGTTGATCGGATTCGGGGTTATCTTATTGCTTAATCAATTTTTCCCGTATCAGTTATCTCGGTTTATTTGGCCATTATTATTGATTGCGTTGGGGGTTTTTATATTCACTCGTGATAAGGGAGGACAATAATAATGGGAATAGTGTCTTTTCTGTTTGCCACCTTACTGATTCTAAGCGGAGTAGCTCTGTTTATGATAAATCTGGGGTACGGCTACTGGTGGATGATACGGCCGGTTTTGGATTATTGGCCGGTACTGCTGATCTTTTTGGGATTAAGTGTGCTGGCCGGGGGAAGAAAGATGCCGCGCTGGCTGGCTTATGTTCTGATACTGGTTCTGGCGGCCGGGGTGGTATTCTTTTTCTATTATCAATATCAGTTTAGTTATCCCTTAATTCCCCCTGTAGGTGGTTCAACGTGAGGGGCTCCGCGCTAGAATGCGGTGCATTCTGAAATATATTTTCCTCACAAGCTCGTGGGTTCAAAATACTATTTCGGAAACCTGATTATGTGCATTCGGAGATAATTGTATTTCCAACAGCTCCCGCTTTGCTTTTAGTTTCTTTTTTACGGCAATGATCGATGCCATAGCTTCAGAAGATACAGCAAAGTGCAGGTGAATTTAGTGAAGGAACCAATAATGAGAAATAATCCTGGCCGAAATTCAATACTAGTCACCGGCCTGCTGTTTTTGGCGGTCATTGCCTTGGGATTGCTGGCCGGATGGTTTTTTAGTGACAGAGAGTCGGGCCTCAGTCAGCTGCTGCCACAAGAGTATATAGGGCCATCGCCGGTGGAGGCAATACCGGAGGATGAACTGAAAACGGGGGATCTTATTCTCCTGGGAGCTCGCCAGGAGGCTAAACAGAGGACTCGCTATGATGCATCTTATGCAAGTATTGATTATCCGGGCGGAGATGTGGCTCCTGACCGGGGAGCATGTACGGATGTGGTGATCAGGGCTTTCCGGAATGCGGGAATAGACCTGCAGCAGCTGATTCATGAGGATATGAAGGCAGACTTTGCCAGTTATCCATCCAAATGGGGGTTGAATGCGCCTGATTCCAATATTGATCACCGCCGGGTTCCTAACCAGATTCAATATTTTAATACCTATGGGAAATCTCTGACCCTTGAAGTGGAGGGGCATCTGGAGGAGTGGAAATGGGGAGATGTTGTCTACTGGCGTTTCCCGGATGGACGTGATCATTGCGGGATTATCAGTGACCGCACTACCAAGGATGGTCGGCCGCTGGTGATTCACAACGCCGGCTTGGCTCGTGAGGAAGATGCTCTCTTAAGATGGGAGATAGTAGGGCATTATCGCTATGAGGGAACATCTTAATAATGATGGGGGGAGTTTGAATGATTAGCAAGGACATGCTGGAGCTTCTCTTTCGCTCGGCCAGCATTCAGAGATGGAATGATCATATCCGTCCTCATACCGGCTTCAGAGAGCTGGATAAGCAAGCCCACAAGATAATTTTTGCCTACATACTGGCGAAAACTGAGGAGGATGACCGGGGCACACGGGTTAATTGGCAGGCGCTGATTGAGGGGGGGATATTTGAGTTTTTGCAGCGGAGTATCCTTACCGATCTTAAGCCCGATGTTTTTCATAGATTAATGGATCAGAAAAGCAGGGAATTAAACGAATGGGTAATTGAACAGATAAAGCCCTGTGCAGAAGGCCAGGGAGAATTCCAGAGAAAACTGGCTGACTACTTTTATGACCCCGATTATTCGGCCTTTGAGAAACGCATCTTGAAAGCGGCCCATTATTTGGCCACCAGCTGGGAGTTTGAGATCATACATAATCTGAACAAGGGTTTCTTCGGACTGGAGCAGACTAAACAGAATATTACCAATGAGGTAGAAGAATTCTATGACCTGGCCGGAGTGCAAAAATATGTCCTGGGCAAGAAGACTCGCAATTTTATGGACATGGTGGGTCAGCTGCGGTTTCAGCAGAGATGGGCACAGTCGCCTCGGGTACCGGAAACTTCGGTTCTTGGTCATATGTTGATTGTAGCGATTCTCACGTATTTGTTTTCTGTGGAGATGGAGGCGGCGGAGAAAAGAATCTACAATAATTTTATGGCCGGATTGTTCCATGATCTGCCGGAGGTTTTGACCAGGGATATAGTTTCTCCCGTAAAAAGATCGGTGGAGGGTCTGGAGGATATTATAAAAGACATTGAAAGCTCTCAGTTTGATGCGAAGCTGCTTCCGCTGCTGCCGAAACAATGGCACCGGGAAATTCGGTATTTCCTGGAGGATGAATTCCAGAGCAAGATAATGCGGGACGGTCAGCCGGAGTTTTGCACCTCAGATGAGATCAATCAATTTTATAATGAAAACCAGTATAATCCCCTGGATGGAGAATTAGTCAAGCTGTGTGATCAGCTGGCTGCCTATATCGAGGCCTCCATGTCAATCCTGTATGGAATCAAGGCGCCCGACCTCCTGCGAGGCAAAGAAGGTATTTACAAAAAATATGCCGGGAAACAGATTGGTGGCCTGGAATTCAAACCTTATTTTGATTATTTCAGCTCAATGATATGATGAAGGGTAATAAAGCATTGTACTTAATTATATAGATAATAACAAAAGAGAGGCGTTATCACTGAGGTAGTGCCTCTCTCTGTATTTTAATACAGAAATCGAAAAAAGCTGCTATAGCCTTGCGAAAAACTGCCGATATATAAAGTGAACACTTATATCTGGCCTGGTGTTTTCACACCAGCTAATATTGCACCGCA
>Ga0123326_1001513_pt1 | contig 19985 bp, 20 predicted proteins | sample BioC13SIPDNA_FD_89739 | JGI IMG/M metagenome (GOLD analysis project Ga0123326, IMG submission 89739) | Anaerobic biogas reactor microbial communites from Washington, USA - Biogas_R1_A C13 SIP DNA | ecosystem: Engineered > Bioreactor > Anaerobic > Unclassified | place: Washington, USA | collected...
TCCTTTGCGGAAGGCCAGGGCTTTGAGGAGGATATCCCGGTTGCCGTGGGTCTTCAAAAGGAGAGCAGCTTGATGGCAGCCATCAACGCCGCGCTGGCTAAGCTTGATGAGGCATCCCGCAACGACCTGATGGTCGAGGCTGTAGTCCGCCAGCCTCTAAGCGAGTAAGGCTGATTTATGCCCACCACATTTTTCGGCTGGATTCAGCTGCTGTTAGACAAATACGGCTCCCTGTTTCTACAGGGAGCCGGGACCACCATGCTCATCGCGGTGGTGGGGACTGTGCTGGGCTTTGCCATCGGCCTTCTGGTCGCCATCCTGCGCACCATCCCCTTAAAACCCGCCGCCCCTGCCCTGCAAAGGGGCCTGATCAAGGGGCTTAAAATCCTGCTGGCGGCCTATATTGAGGTCTTCAGGGGCACCCCCATGATCGTGCAGGCCATGGTGGTCTACTATGGCGCTTTGCAATACCTTCAGCTGGATATCCCCGCCCTGGGCGCCGCCTTTTTAGTGGTGTCGGTGAACACCGGCGCCTACATGGCGGAAATTGTGCGCGGCGGCATCCTAAGCGTGGATAAGGGCCAAAAGGAGGCCGCCATCGCCATCGGCCTCACCCACTGGCAGGGAATGACCAGCGTCATCCTCCCCCAGGCCATCCGCAGCATCCTGCCTGCGGTGGCCAACGAGTTTGTGGTGAACATCAAGGATTCAAGCGTCCTGAATGTCATCTCGGTTACAGAAGTTTATTTCATGTCAAAGTCCGCCGCCGGCACCTATTTAAAGTATTTTGAGGTCTTCTTTATCACCGCTGTCATTTACTTTATCCTCACCTTCACCGCCACCAGGCTTTTGCGCCTGCTGGAAAAGAAGCTCTCCGGGCGGGATTCCTACACCGTCTACGGCTCCCAGTCCGACCACGCAGCGCATATCACCTATGCCCGGGAGGAAGCGCCATGAAACAGGAAACAGGCCCCATCATTGAAATCCAGGGCCTTAAAAAGAACTTCGGCCCCAACCGGGTGCTTATGGGCATTGATCTGGCCGTCCCCAGGGGGCAGGTGGCCTGCCTGATCGGTCCTTCCGGCTCCGGAAAAAGCACCCTGCTGCGCTGCATCAACCTGCTGGAAACCTCGGATGAGGGCCGCGTCCTCTTTAAAGGGCAGGATATCACCCAGATCCCCCCCGGGCCGCTGCACGCCAAAATCGGCATGGTGTTCCAGCAGTTCAACCTCTTTGGCAACCTCAGCGCCCTGGAAAACTGCGTGCTGGGGCAGGTGAAGGTGCTTGGGCGCAGCCGCGCCCAAAGCGAGGAGACCGCCCGGAAATATCTGGAGCGGGTGGGCATGCTGCCTTACCGGGACGCCCGGCCCGAGCAGCTCTCCGGCGGGCAGAAGCAGCGGGCCGCCATCGCCCGCGCCCTGTCCATGGATCCGGAGGTGCTGCTGTTTGACGAGCCCACCAGCGCCCTGGACCCGGAGATGGTGGACGAGGTGTTGAGCGTCATCCGCACCCTGAAGGACGGCGGTCTCACCATGCTTATCGTCACCCATGAGATGGCCTTCGCCCGGGACGCGGCTGACCGGGTGGTGTTCATGGATGAGGGCCTGCTTGTGGAAGACGGGCCCCCGGCGTCCCTGTTCACCCATCCCCAAAACCCCCGTACCCAGGCTTTTCTCTCCCGAAGCCTGAGGGGTTAATGGCCCGGGCGCTTTATTTTACATAAACCACCTTCCCATATCCTCAAGCTGTGCTAAAATGATGGGGCTTTGCCAGCTGGCAGGGCACTAAGCACACAGGGGGAAGCATGACCAATCGGGCTGAAGCGCTTAAGGGGCTGACAAGCGAGCAGGCGGCGCAGCTGCACAAGGACGGCAAGGGCAACCTGCCGCCCAAAAGCGCCGGGCGCAGCACCGGGCATATTCTCCTCAACAACCTGTTCACCCGGTTTAATATTCTTAACCTGATTTTGGCGTTGGCGCTGCTTTTGGTGCACTCCCACCGCAATATGCTGTTCATCGGGGTGGTGATTCTCAACACCCTGATCAGCACCGTGCAGGAGATCCGCGCCAAGAAAACCATGGATCGCCTCACCCTGCTGGTGACTGCCCCTGTGCCTGTGCTGCGGGACGGACAGTGGGGCCAATTGCCCGACGACCAGCTGGTGGAGGGCGATTTGGTGCGCTTTTCAGCAGGGGTGCAGGTCTGCGCGGATGCCCAGGTCATCTTGGGCCAGGGCGCGGCGGATGAGGCCCTCCTGACAGGAGAGAGCGATGCGGTCCCAAAAGTTGAAAACGACCTGCTCTTCTCCGGCACCATCATCACCGAAGGCCAGCTGTACGCCCGCCTGATCCGGGTGGGCAGCGCATGCTACGCCGGGCAGCTGGTGCAAAGCGTCCGCAAGGTGAAGACGGTCCGAAGCCAGCTGATGGAGGACCTGGGCAAGCTGATTCGTTTTATCAGCATATTTTTGCTGCCCTTAGGCCTTCTCCTCTTTGCCAAACACTACTGGCGGCTGGGCGGCGCTCTGGAGCCGGCCGTCTCCGGCACGGTGGCCGCCGTTTTGGGCATGATTCCGGAAGGGCTGATTCTGCTGACCAGCATGACGCTGGCGGTGGGGGTTATCCGGCTGGGACAGAAAAACACCCTGGTGCAGGAGCTGTACGGCATTGAAAACCTGGCCCGGGTGGACACCCTGTGCGTGGACAAAACCGGCACCATCACCCAGGGCGATCTGCGGGTGGAGGAAGTCATTCCCCTGCCGGGGGTGACGATGGCGCAGGTCAACACCGCTGTCAGACGGATGCTTCAGGCTTGCGAGGATGACAACCTGACTTTTCAGGCGCTGCGCCGGCATTGGGCAGGGCACCAGGTGCCGGACGGGGAAGTTGCCTTCCGGGTGCCCTTCTCTTCTTTACGCAAGTGGAGCGCGGTAAGCTTTAAAACTCAGGGCACCCTGCTTGTGGGCGCGCCGGAGTTCCTCCTGAAGGACAGGATGCCAAAGGTCTTGGAAAACAGAATCACAGGCTACGCCAATCAGGGCTACCGGGTGCTGCTGTTGGCGCGTTCCCCCGCCTCCCTAAAGGACAACACCCTGCCGGAGGAGATCAGCCCCCAGGCGCTGATTCTGCTTAACGATCAGATCCGCGCGGACTTTGCCGAAACCGCCCGGTTCCTGGCGCAGGAAGGGGTGGCCATCAAGGTGATTTCCGGGGACAACCCCCGCACGGTGGCGGAGGTAGCCCGCCGGGCGGGGCTTGATGGGGCGGATAACTGGACAGACGCCTCCCTGTGGCAGGATGATGAGGCGCTGGCTCAGGCGGCAGGCCGCTACACCGTCTTTGGCCGGGTTGCCCCCGATCAGAAGCGAAAGCTGGTGCAGGCCCTTCAGGGAACGGGGCACACCGTGGCCATGGTGGGCGACGGGGTCAACGATGTGCCGGCGCTGAAAGTCTGCGACTGCGCCATCGCCATGGCCGGCGGCAGCGACGCGGCCCAGAAGGTATCCCAGCTGACGCTGATGGACGGCCAGTTCTCCGCCCTTCCCCATGTGGTTTTGGAAGGCCGGCGGGTCATCAACAACATCACCCGCTCCGCCTCGCTGTTTCTGGTGAAAACCCTCTTTTCCTTCTTCCTCTCGCTGCTCACCCTGCTTTTGCCCCTGGCCTATCCCTTCCGCCCTATCCAGATGACGCTGATCAGCGTCTTCACCGTGGGCATCCCCGCCTTTTTCCTGGCCATGGAGCCCAACAAGGAGCGGGTCAAGGGGGATTTTCTCACCACCATATTAAAAAACGCCCTGCCGGGCGCTTTGAACAACCTGCTGTTGATTATTCTGTTATATGCCTTCTCCCGCCCCTTGGGGCTCTCCTATGACCAGCGCTCCACCATCGCCTGGATAGCGGCCGGCGTCACGGGCATTTTGGTTCTGGCCTGGACCAGCCGGCCGCTGACGCTGATGCGCGGCCTGCTGATCCTCAGCATGAGTCTGGGGCTGATCCTGGCAGCGCTGGCCTTTGGTGGGTTTTTCCTCTTAACACCCCTTAGGGACAAGGCCCTCCTGCTGGCCCTGGGCCTGACCGCCCTCTCCCCCTTTATCCTGTGGCTGACGCGCAAGGCGGTGGCAAAAGGCATCATCGCCTGGGAAAACCGCCCGAAAGCGGAAGCCTCCGCCTGATGCTCTGACCCCAGCCCCAGTTTTTTTAATCAGCGCGGTTTTTCAGGCAAGAAAAGGGTCTTGATGGTCATGGTTTTCCCTCCCTTGTGTCAAAAAGAGCTTCACAAGCGCAGCATCTCTGCACCCAGCAGCTCTGCCTCAGCCATATCATGGGCCACCAGCAGGATGGCCTTGCCTTGGGCTTCCTTTAAAATCACTTGGGCGGTCTGATAGCGGGTGTCCGGGTCCAGCCCTTTAAAGGGCTCATCCAGCAGCAGGGCGTCGTAATCCACCGCCAGGGCCCGGGCGATGGCCACCCGGCGCCTCATGCCGCCGGACAGCTCCCGGGCAGGCTTTTTTAGGCTGTCCTTGAGGCCCAGGCGGACGAGAAGGTCCTCCAGCTGCTCTGTCCTCCCCCGGCCTGCCACCAGGCGGAGGTTCCCCATGGGATTGAGGGCGGGCAGCAAGCGGTTCTCCTGGAACACCAGGCTGATCTTCCCTTCCCGGCTGACCCGTCCGGCGTCCGGCGCCTCAAGGCCCGCCAGCAGCCGCAGCGCCGTGGTTTTGCCGCAGCCGGAGGGGCCCATCAGGCAAACCCGGGCGCCTGCGGGCACTTCCAGGATGAAATGCGCAAACACCGTCTGGGGGCCATAGCGCTTGGTCACCTTATAAAGAGAAAGCATCACAATCTATCCAGGCCGCGCGCGGCGGCGTCACACAACAGGGCGATCAGCCGGCTAAACAGGGCGCTTAGCGCCACGATGATCGCCGTCCAGGCGAACAGTTCCGCCGTATACAGGTTGACCTTCACAATGTAGAGCCGCTCGCCGATGGTGCCGCTAGGGATGCCGATCAGTTCCGCCGCAATCCCGCTCTTCCAGCACAGCCCCATGGCGCTGATGGCGCCGGACTTAAAATAGGGCAGAATCTGGGGCAGATCCAGATACAACATCCGTTTGATCAGCGGCACCCGGAATACATAAGCCACCTCCTGAAGCCCCCGGTCGCGCCTGCGGATGCCCTCGGCGACGTTGCCGTAGATCAGCGGAAAGCCGATCACAAAGGCGATGAGGGCGGAAAGCCAGCGGGTGGATACGAGGATGATGGCCAGAATAATAAAGCTGGCCACCGGCACGGAACGCGCGGCGGAAATCAGGGGGGCTGCAAAATCCCTGACCCAGGGGTATTTTGCCCCAAGGAAGGCCAGGGCCGCGCCCACCAGCGCCGCGCCTGAAAAGCCCAGCAGGATACGCCCGCCTGAGCGCAGCGCCGCCAGCCAGGTATCCGCCTGGGTCAACAGCTGCCCCAGGCGTCCCAACACCTTAAGGGGGGAGGCCAAGAGATATTCCTGCCCCAGGGCACTGGCGATGATCTGCCACAGGACAAGCCAAAATAGGGCGGCCAAAGCCACCCTGGTTTTAGCCGGCCCGTCACCTTTAAGGCTGGTAGTAGAAGGCAGCATCCGGCACCTGCCCGCCCACGGACATGGGATTCTGGTCAAAAAGCATCTGATAGAAGGCCCCCAGGGCCGCTTCCATTTCCTGGCCGTCCAGATAGGTGATGTTGCAGTAGGGCAGCGCCTTTTGCGCCACCGGGGCGGCAACAATCTCATACTGCCCGATAAGGGCCGCGGCTTCCGCCACATTGGCGTTGACATAGGCCACAGAGGCCTGATGGTCCCTCAGGAATTTAGCCGCCGCCTCCGGGTTTTCCTCCAGGAAGGCTTGGCGGGCCACGGTGACGCCGGTGATCATGGTATCCCCGGTGACCGCCTCCCACTCTTCCGTCAGATCCAGGGCGATATTGATCTGCTCGTTTTGCGTCTGGGCCACCGTCACAAAGGGCTGGGGCAGCATGGCCAGGCCCTCCGGATCGCTTAGGAAAGCTGCCAGCGCCTCGCTGTGCTCCGCCTTCCACTCAACTTCCGCATCGCTGACCCCCGCCTTTTCCAAAAGGTACGTCAGCGCGTACTCCGGCGTGGAGGCCTTGCCGCTGGCATACACCTTGCGGCCGGCCAGGTCGCTTAAGGCCTTCACCTCGCCGTTTTTGTCCAGGATGTAAAGAACGCCCAGGGTGTTGACATTGATCACCCGCACCGCCCCTTGGGTGTTCTGATAGAGGATGGCCGCCAGGTTGACCGGAAGGCAGGCCACATCCACCTCTCCCTTGGCCAGGGCCGGCACCAGCACATCCGGGCTGCCCGCCAGGGTGAAGGCATAGTCCCCCGCCGCTTCATCATCCGCCATCAGCTTTACCAGGCCCATGGCGGTGGGGCCCTTAAGGGCCGCCACCCGCACGGGGGCCTCCTGGGCAAGGCCAGAAACGGCCAGGCCCAACAGCATAAGGGACAGCAAAATCGCTGAAATTTTTCTCATCATGGTGCTTTCTCTCAACTTTCTCTTAAGAAGCAGTTTTCTCCCCGTGCTTGTATTTGCTCTGAGGGGTGTAATGGGTGTGCAGCAGCTGATGGGCCATATGGCCGTTGGGCTCACCCAGGAATTCTTCGTAAATGCGCTTGATGCCGGGGTTTTCATGGCTCTTGCGATAGGCCATGGCGGCATCCGCATGATACAGCGCCCGGGCCCTGTATACCATATGATCCTGGCTCAGGCGGTCCTCCGCGGAGACGATGGGCTGTCCGCCCCCGTTGATGCAGCCGCCGGGGCAGCCCATGACCTCAATAAAATCATAGGTCTTCTCCCCGCTGCGGATGGAATCCAGCAGGGTTTTGGCGTTGGCGGTGCCGTGGGCCACCGCCACCCTCAGGGTCAGGCCGCCGATTTGCACATCCGCCTCCTTGACCGCCTGAAGGCCCCGGACTTCGTGGAAATCCAGCTTCTCAAGGGTTTCCCCGGTGATGGTCTCATAGGCGGTGCGAAGCGCCGCCTCCATCACGCCGCCGGTAACGCCAAAGATGGTTGCAGCGCCGGTGCTGTCGCCCAGCAGGCTGTCAAAGTCCTCATCCGGCAGGTTCAGGAAGTTGATGCCGTTGGATTTGATCATCCGGGCCAGTTCCCGGGTGGTGATCACCGCGTCCACATCCGGGAACCCGGTGGCGGCCAATTCCTCCCGGGCCGCCTCGATTTTCTTGGCCGTGCAGGGCATCACGGAGACCACCGCGATATCCTTGGGTGAAAGGCCCGCCTTCTGCGCGTAATAGGTTTTGATCACCGCCCCCAGCATCTCATGGGGGGATTTGCAGGAGGAGAGGTTGGGGATAAAGTCCGGATAGAAGGTTTCGCAGTAGTTGATCCAGCCGGGGGAGCAGGAGGTAATCATGGGCAGAACCCCCTTATTCTGGATGCGGCCGATAAGCTCCGTGGCCTCCTCGATGATGGTGAGGTCCGCGGCGAAGTCGGTGTCAAACACCTGATCAAAACCCAGGCGCCTTAAGGCAGCCACCATCTTGCCGGTGACATTGGTGCCCATGGGCATGCCAAACTCCTCCCCCAGGGCCGCGCGCACGGCGGGCGCGGTCTGCACCACCACGTGTTTATGCGGGTCATGCAGCAGCTTCCAGACCTGGGGCGCCTCCTCTTTTTCCCGCAGCGCGCCCACCGGGCAGGCGTTGATGCACTGTCCGCAGCCGATGCAGGCGGTCTCAGACAGGGCCATGTCCCAGGCGGTCTCGATGGTGGTGTTAAACCCACGGCCCACCGGGCCTATCACCCCCACCGCCTGGGTGGCATAGCAGGTGGCTACACAGCGGCGGCAGTTGATGCATTTGTTGTTGTCCCGCACGATGCTGGGGGACATATCGTCCAGGGGAAACTCCCTGCGCTCGCCCGCGAAGGCCTCGCAGTCATCCACCTCCAACTCCAGCGCCAGCTTCTGAAGCTCGCAGTTCTGGCTGCGAATGCAGGAGAGGCATTTTTTGTCATGGTTGCTGAGGATCAACTCCAGCACCGTCTTGCGCGCGTGGCGCACCCGGCGGGTGTTGGTCTTCACCTCCATGCCCTGGGTGGCCGGCAGGACGCAGGCCGCCTGCAGGGTTCTGGCCCCGGTTTCCACCACGCACATGCGGCAGGCGCCGATTTCGTTGATTTCTTTTAAAAAGCACAGGGTGGGGATGCGGATATTGGCCTTGCGCGCGGCGTCCAGCACCGTAGCGCCCCTTTCCACCTCCACCTTCAGGTCGTCAATGGTCAGCGTGATCATCTCGTTCATTGCCCTCTCCTCCCGTCAAACCTTGATGATGGCATCAAAGCGGCACTTCTCAATGCAGGAGTCGCACATGATGCACTTGTCAATATCAATGTGATGCATGCCACGGGCTTCCCCGGTGATCGCCCCCGCGGGGCAGACCCGGGCGCAGGCGGTGCAGCCCCGGCACTTGTCCGTGATCTCCAGATGCAGCAGCTCCTTACACTGGTGGGCCGGGCATTTCTTGTCATGGATATGGGCCTCGTACTCGTGCCGGAAATACTGGAGGGTGGACAGCACCGGGTTGGGCGCCGTCTGCCCCAGGCCGCACAGGGCGGTGTCTTTGATGCTGCAGGCCAGCTGCTCCAGCTTTTCAATATCGTCCTCCTTGCCGTGGCCGGAGACGATGCGGTTGAGAATCTCAAGCATCCGCCGGGTGCCCACCCGGCAGGGGGTGCACTTGCCGCAGGATTCATCCACCGTAAAATCCAGGAAGAAACGGGCGATGTCCACCATGCAGTTGTCCTCATCCAGGACGATCATGCCGCCGGAGCCCATCATGGAGCCGATTTCCACCAGGGAATCGTATTCAATCGGCACATCAAGCAGCTCCGCGGGGATACAGCCGCCGGAGGGACCGCCCGTTTGCACGGCTTTAAATTTTTTGCCTTTGGGGATGCCTCCGCCCACGTCATAGATCACCCTGCGCAGGGGCGTTCCCATGGCCACCTCCACCAGGCCCGTGTTGTTGATCTTCCCGCCCAGGGCAAAGACCTTGGTGCCGGGCGAGCGCTTGGTGCCCATGCTCTTAAACCAGTCCGCGCCCTTTAGAAGAATCTGGGGGATGTTGGCAAAGGTTTCCACGTTGTTGATGTTGGTGGGCTTGCCGTAAAGGCCCTGGGCCGCCGGGTAGGGCGGCTTGGGGGTGGGCTCGCCCCGGTTGCCTTCGATGGAGGCCATCAGGGCGGTTTCCTCCCCGCAGACAAAGGCGCCCGCCCCTAAGCGGATATGCAGATCAAAGCTGAAATCCGTGCCCAGGATGTTTTTGCCCAGCAGGCCGTATTCCCGCGCCTGTTTAATGGCGATCTCCAGGCGCTTGACCGCAATGGGATACTCCGCGCGCACATAGATATAGCCCTCGTCCGAGCCCACCGCATAGCCGCACAGCGCCATGGCCTCCAGCACCGCGTGGGGGTCTCCCTCCAGCACGGAGCGGTCCATAAAAGCGCCCGGATCCCCCTCGTCGGCGTTGCAGACCACGTATTTTTTCTCCCCGGGGTTCTTGGCGCAAAGCTCCCATTTAAGCCCGGTGGGAAAGCCGCCGCCGCCCCGGCCCCTGAGGCCGGAGTCCTTAATCACCTGGGTCACCTCTGCCGGGTGCATCTCGTGGAGCGCCTTGCCCAGCGCCATATAGCCGTCAAAGGCGATGTACTCATCGATGTTCTCCGGATCAATCACGCCGCAGTTGCGCAGCGCCAGGCGGGTCTGGTGCTTGTAAAAATCGATGTCGTTAAGGGACTTGCCCACCTCGGGCTGCTCCCCCTTCTCGTGATAGACCAAATGGCGCACGATCCGGCCCTTGAGCAGATGCTCAGCCACGATCTCGTCCACGTCCTCCACCTTCACGTGGGAGTAAAAAGTACCCTCCGGATACACGATAACCACCGGCCCTGCCTCACACAGGCCAAAGCAGCCGGTGGTCACCACGCTGACCTCCTTGTCCAGCGCCTTTTCCTTCAGCTGGACATGAAAGCGGTCCTTGATCTTGGCTGAGCTTGAGGAAGAACAGCCCGTCCCGCCGCATACCAAAACATGAGAGCGATAGAAATTCATTGTTTGTCTTCCTCCTTGCTGACGGTTTTATCCTCATCCGCGCCAATCATCAACTCCGCCACCGGGTGGCCGTTAACGATATGGTCGGTAACGATGCGGCGTGCCTTTGCCTCGTCCAGGTTCACATAGGTGATTTTCTTCTGCCCGGGCACAAACACATCCGCCATGGGCTCGTAGCGGCACATGCCGATGCAGCCGGTCTGGGACACGGTGACATTTGACAGGTGGCGCCTTGAGGCCTCCGTCATAAAAGCCATCATCACAGGCCGGGCGCCGGCAGCAATGCCGCAGGTGGCCATGCCCACCACAATGCGGACCTCGTCCGCCTTGTCCTCCTTGCGCAGGTTGATCCTCTCCAGGGTCTGCTTGCGGATTGCTTCCAGTTCGGCCATGGTTTTCATTGCAGCTCTCCTCCAAAAATATCTCTGGTCATATCCTGCGCGGCTTCCATAAGCCACGCGATAACCTCTGCTGTGTTAAGCGGCACCTCTCCCAGCGCCTGCTTTAGCTCCCGGGTGTCAAGGGCTCTCTCCCCTCTTTGGGAGGTGAGGCTCACCCTGAACTCAGGGCACTGGGGGTTAGCCAGGATGAGGGCCGCCACCGTCTGAGCCAGATCGCCCAAGGGCGGGCAGTCGATGTGGCGGGTGAAATAGGTGAGGGTCAGTTCGGTTCCCTGCCCGGGCGCGCTCCTGATCTCCAGCCCGCCGCCGGTGGAGGCGGCATTGTTCTGGGCCAGGGGAATGCCCATGCCCACCTTCCGGGTGGTGCGCCCCGTGACAAAGGGGCTGTGCACCTGATTAAGAAGTTCTGCGCTCATCCCGCAGCCATCATCCCGGATCATCAGGGTGAGTTTCCCCGTTTCATCAAGCGCCAGGCTGATCCCCACCTGCCCGGCCCCGGCCTGGATGCTGTTCTGGGCCAGGTCCATAAGCTGCAGGGACAAATCCCGCATCAGTCCTCGTACTGCGCCAGGATGGCGTGCACTTGCTCCGGGGTGACCCGGCCATGGACATCCTCATTAATCGTCAGCACTGGGGCCAGGCCGCAGGCGCCCAGGCAGCGGGTGCCCTGCAGGGTAAACTTGCCGTCCGCCGTAGTCTCCCCGGCCTTGATGCCAAGGGCCTCGCCGAACTTGTCCAGCACCGCCTGGGCGCCCTTGACATAGCAGGCCGTGCCCATGCACACGCTGATGACATTCTGGCCTTTGGGCTGCAGGGTGAACTGGGAATAAAATGTGGCCACCCCATAAACCTCGCTTAAGGTCACGCCCAGCCCGTCCGCGATTTTCTCCTGGACATCCTGAGGCAGACAGCCAAAGATTTCCTGGGCGGCCTGCATCACGGGCATGAGCGCCCCATCCTGGTCCCTGTGGTCATCGATGACTTGCTTTAGCTGATGGTATTTGTCCTTCATAAGTTCCATAAGCGCCCTTCCCTTCATTAACCTGAATCATTGTTTGTGTCTCTATCCCCTGCTAAGGGATCCCCTCCCTTAGAAAAGCGATCACGCCATCCGCGCTGCGGGGCAAAACCGGCAGGCTGTGCTCCCGTTCCGCAATGGCCCCCAACTGATGGGCGTCTGAGGAGTACAGCGCCATCAGCCCCGGGGGCAAACCTTCCCCCGGCTGAACCTCCGCCGCCTTAAACCCCGCCTCCGGCGGGAAAAACCCCAGCACGGTTATCAGGCCGAAGCTTCTGTGCACATGGGCGGGCACCGTTACCCCGCCCCCTGCCTCTACCCTCCGGCACACCTGGCTTAGGTCAGCCGCCAAAGCGCCGATGAGCAGCGCCTCCTCCTCCCCTGTCACCTGGTCCTGGTGGTCCATCAGCAGCTGGGGACCAAAGTAATCCGGCCGGTTTTTCTGGCCCTTAAGCTGCTCTTTACACCAGGCCCCCATGCGCTCCGCCTGTTCCACCCGGGGGAAGTAAGCCAGCAGGTGCACTTCCTCTGAGGTGCAGATCTCTATGCCCGGCAGCAGCATAAGCCCCCGCTCCCGGCTGGCCCGCTCAAAGGCCCTGAGGTTCCCGGCGCTGTTGTGGTCCGTCACGGCGATCAGCTCAAGGCCCTTAAGCCGGGCCATGGCGCAGACATTGCCCGGGGTCATCTCATCCTCAGCGCAGGGGGAGAGGGCGCTGTGGATGTGCAGGTCGTAGTACATCAGCTCACTCGGGCGGCCCACCCAGCCCCGCAGCGTACAGGCGCCCGCTGATCTCATAGGCGTTAAGCGGGGATGAGAGCACCAGGACGCCCTCTTCCAGGGCCTTTTCAAGCGGCGGCCCCTCCATCCGGATGCCCTCGGGCAGCACCACACAGGCCATCTCGTGCAGCGTGGCCACCGCTACCACGTTCATATGGGTCTGCACGGTGATCCAGACCATGCCCGCCCGGCCCTTGGCCATCACCCAGCTGAGCAGGTCGCAGACAAAGCCGCAGCTTAGCTTCTGATCCAAAGGCAGGCCCTCTGTCAGCGGCCGGGCATGGGTTATATCCATCAGTTCCTGTACCGTCAAATCCTTGCCTCCTATTCCCGCTTGGTTTTGGAGATGTCCACCATCTTCTGGGCCATCACCTTCAGGGTGTCCCTCAGCACATAGACACAGTCCGTTTCATTGAAATTGCCGCGCACGATATCCTCGGCAAAGGAGCGGCAGGTGGGCGAACCACAGGAGCCGCAGTCATAGCCCGGCAGTTCCTCAATGATGCGGTTCATCTCCTCCATCCGCTCAATGGCCCCTGCTATGCTCTCATGCAGCTTCATGGCGTCGTTGGGCAAAATCTCCTGGTCAAAGTACAGGCTTTCCTGCGCCAGATCCCCAGCCTTAACCAGCTGCTCCGGCTGGGTTTTAGGCATGGCGTTCTGAATGGTCTGGATGGTGTTGCGGGCCAGGTAGTTGTTCTCATAGTTCAGCGGCCCGCCCACACAGCCGCCCAGGCAGGCGGAGCCCTCAAAATAATCCAGGTCCGTAATCGTGTTGTTGTCCACCTCTTCCAGCACCCGGATCACATTTTCAATGCCGTCCACCGCAATGCTGTTGCGGGGGGCCGCCGCGTCCAGCTCTCCCCCGCTGCCGGCCCAGCCTATCCCCAGGGGGGAGAAGCCCGGTATCCGGCCGCTGGGCTTGATTTTGGCCACCAGGGAATGGATATGGCCGTAAATCTCCACCACTGAAATCGCCCCGTCCACCGCAGACACAGCATGCCCGATGGGGCTTCTGATGGCAGTCATCTTGGCAGCACAGGGCGTGATGAAGAAAACCCCGATCTCCTCCGGCCTTACCCCATGCTCCCGCGCGTAGTTGCGCCGGGCAATCTGGGCCGCGATTTCCATGGGCTGGCGCAAGGGGACGATATTGGGGATCAGCGCCGGAAAACGCGCTTGGATGATGCGGGTCACGGTGGGGCAGGCGGAGGAGATCAGCGGCCTGGGGCGCTGGGGGTCCTTAAGCGCGCGGCGGATGGCCAGGGTCACCACATCCGCTCCCCGAGCCACATCCGCTACCTCCTTAAAGCCAATGGCGATCAGCGCCTGATAAATCACGCTGAGATCCGTCAGGTGACGAAACTGGCCGTAGAGAGTGGGGGCCGGAAGGGCGATGGGATGGGCAAAGCGCCTGATGTCCTCCAAGGTATCAGTCTGGGCCACCTTGGCATGGTAATCGCAGATGCGGATACACTCGCCGCAGTCAATACAGCGCTCGTCCATGATGTGAGCCCGCCGGTCATACACCCGGATGGCTTCTGTGGGACAGTGCTTCAGGCAATTAGTACATCCCCGGCACTTGTCCTCAATCAGACGAACGGAATGATAGTGGCTGGTCATTCTCTCTCCTTCATATCACCTTAAAAGTGATGCTGATTTGCGTGCCTTCTCCCATAAGACTTGTTATCTCAAAGGTATCCGCGTTGCGCTTCATGTTGGGCAGACCCATGCCCGCACCAAAGCCCATGTCCCGGGCGTCCTGGCCTGCGGTGGAAAAGCCCTCCCGCATTGCCAGCTGCACATCCGGAATGCCGGGCCCCGTGTCCTTTGAATACAGCGTGATCCAGTCTTGATCCACCATAAGGCCCATCACCCCGCCTTGGCTGTGGATGATGATGTTCATCTCCATTTCATAAGAAGTCACCGCCACCCGGCGCAGGGTGTTATTGTCAATACCCAATTGCTTCAGCCGCCGCTTGATATCCCCGGAGGCATCTCCTGCGCGGTCATAAGCGCCGCTTAAAATCTCATACTCTGTGCGCACCGCTTAATCCGCCGCCTCTTCCCGGCAGGGCCAGCACATAGGCGCGCCCCTGAGCCCACCCTGATACAACAGCCCCGCACAGGTGAACATGGTCTTGTTCACCGTCATCGTCACCAGGCCCGCTTCCCGGGCCATTTCGATCACCTCGGGCGTAGGCACCTTGCCCCGTACAAAAACCACGCATTTTAAGTCTAAAATGGAAGCCGTGCGTACCACATGAGCATTGGTGATGCCGGTCAAAAGGGTGGCGTTTTCATGGATAAACGCCAGGGCGTCGCTCATCAGATCCGAACAGCACGCACTGGTCACACTTTGATCCAGATGCTCTTCACCACAAAGCACACGGGCATCCAGACACTTTACTATTTCCGTTATTGTCATATCAAATCGCCTGCCTTAAAATCCTCCGTCCGCCGGCTTCTCACGCATCCACATCGCTGTTGCCTTGATTTCACCCCGCCGGGCGGCTTTTGTCCCAGCAACAATTATAACACGGTTTGAATCCCTTGTGAAGGGGGTATAAAATTTATTTACATCTATTGAGTGGGCTGCCTCCTGCGAGTGAAAACGAGGCTGCCGCCCGAACGCGCGACAGCCTCGTTTAGGCAAAAACCGCCCAAGAGATATCAGGGCTTGGGCAGGGGTGAGGCACCCATCAGGACATTCCAGGTTTTGTTGCCGACCACGCCGTCAACCGCCAGCCCGTTGTGGCGCTGGAAGCTGCGCACAGCCAGATAGGTGGCGTAGCCAAAGGCGTTGTCCGTAGCACCCGTGTAATAGCCCAGCGCCCGCAGCCGGTCCTGCATCTGCCCGACTAAGGCGTTGTGATCGCCATACTTCAGGCGTTTGGCGGGCACGGGGGTCGGGGTGGGCGAGGGTGTCTGCCCAGTGGGGCTTGGCTTAAGGGTTGGAACGCCCGGATCCGGCGTGACGGTGGGTTTGGGCTTGGCGCTGCCGTCAAACAGCTTGTTCCAGGTGTTGGGGCCCACCACGCCGTCAGATTTGATGCCATTGGCCGTTTGGAAGGCGCGCACCGCCTGCACCGTGCTATAGCCATACTTGCCATCCACGGGGCCGCCGTAATATTTAAGCGCGATCAGCTTCTCCTGCAGCTGCTGCACCTGAAGGCCGCTTGAGCCCATCTCAAGCCGGAGAGTATCGGGAGCCGGCACTTCCGGAACAAGGGGCGGGGCGGTGGGGGTGGGCTTGGCGGTGGGCACGGGAATGCCGCCGGCCATCAGCCTCTGCCAGGTGATGGGGCCCACGATGCCGTCCACCTGCAGGTTATTGGCCCGCTGGAAGGCGCGAACCGCCAGGCTGGTGGAATAGCCGAAGGTGCTGTCCAGATTCCCCGTATAATAGCCCAGTTTTTTGAGCTCTTCCTGCACCATTTTCACCAGGTTGCTCCTATCGCCATATTTCAGGCGGAAACCCTGGTCCCCCGGCGCCGGTGTGGGCAGATCCGTGGGCGCCGCGCTGGGATCCGGCTTGGGAATGGCCCCGGAATCATACAGTTTAAGCCAGGTGCCGTCCCCTACGATGCCATCCACCTTCAGCCCGTTGACCCGCTGGAACTCACGCACCGCCAGGTAGGTGGAGTAGCCGAACTTGCCGTCCACCGCGCCCGCATAATAGCCCAGGGTCCGAAGCCCGCCCTGAACCAGGGTAACCCCGGGGCCCTGCTGGCCGTACTGCACCCGCACGCCCGCCGGGCTTGGGGAAGGCGGCAGGACGGAGGGCTTGGGCACGGCGGTATCGCTGAAAAGCTTCTGATAGGTGGCCTCGCCCACGATGCCGTCCACCTGCAAACTGTTGAGGTATTGGAAATTCCGCACGGCGCGGTAGGTGGCGTAGCTGAACTTGCCGTCCAGGGGATCCGTGTAGTAATTCAGGTTCCTCAGCCGCACCTGCACGCTGGTAACAGCGCTTCCTGAATCGCCGTACCGAAGGGTCAAGGGGGCTGAAACTGTTGTAGCGACCGCCGTAAGACTTGCCGCCAGCAGCACAGCACATAGCAGCGATGCCATCAGTCTTTTTTTCATGGTGTCCTCCCTTTTTGTTCTTGATCATGTTATCACTCATTGTCTGGAATCAATATACCCAATTTCGGTCAATTAGGCAAGAGAAATAATGACTTTTTTAGGCCACAAACCGATAAGCCGCCAAATCCGGAAAAAACGGCCCTTACGAGGCCCCTGTGGCCAGCAGATGCAGCGCCGCCACCGCCTGGGACAGGGTGGACACAGGCATCAGCTTCATCCCCGGTGGCGCCTTCACCCGGCCCAGCCTGTCCTTGGGGCAGATAACCTGGGAAAAGCCCAGGCGGGCGCACTCGCTCAGACGCCGCTCCATATGGGGGATGGCGCGCACCTCCCCCAGAAGCCCTACCTCCCCCATGGCGGCCACGTCCTGGGGCAGGCTTTTGTCAGACAGGGAGGAGGCCACCGCCAGGCAGACCGCCAGGTCCGCCGCCGGCTCATCCAGGCTCAGCCCCCCCGCCACATTAATGTATACGTCCTGGTTATAAAGCTTAAGCCCGGCCCGCTTTTCCAGCACCGCCAGCAAAAGCGCCACCCGGCCCTGGTCGATGCCGTTCACCGTGCGCCTGGGCACCGCGTAAAAGGACTGGGCGGCCAGCGCCTGCAAATCCACCAGCATAGGGCGGCTGCCCTCCATGCCGCAGAACACCACGGAGCCGGAGATGCCCGCGGCCCTGTTTTGAAGCAGGGTTTCAGAGGCGTTCTCCACCGCCCGCATCCCTTCCCCGGTCATCTCAAACAGGCCCAGTTCATTGACGGAGCCAAAGCGGTTTTTGTTGGCGCGCAGCAGGCGGTACTCCCTTTTGTAATCCCCTTCAAAATACAGCACCACGTCCACCATGTGCTCCAGCACCCGGGGCCCCGCCAGGGCGCCTTCCTTGGTCACATGCCCCACCAGCATCACAGCGCAGCCCGTGGTCTTTGCAAAGCGCATCAGCATGGAAGCGCTCTCCCGCACCTGGCTGACCGAGCCCGGGGCGGAGGCCATATCCGGCCGGTACATGGTCTGGATGGAGTCCACCACCACATAATCAGGGGCCAGCGCCTCCAGCTTGGCGCTCACCGCATCCATGGCGTTTTCCGCCAGCACCATCATGGGCTGCTCCCCCACCTTCAGCCGGTCCGCCCGCAGCTTCAGCTGCCTGGCGCTCTCCTCGCCGGAGACATACAAAACCCGCTTGCCAATTCCCGCCAGATGGGCGCAAACCTGCAAAAGCAGGGTGCTTTTCCCCACGCCCGGCTCCCCGCCGATCAGCAGCAGGGAACCCTCCACAATGCCGCCGCCCAGCACCCGGTCAAACTCCGGGATGCCGGTGGGCTGGTGAATCTGCTCCCCGCTTTGTATGTCCGCAAGCAGGGTTTCGTCCGCGCCGGTTCCCCCGGGGCGCTTGTCCGGTTTCCTGTCAGAAACCGCATTCTCCGCCAGGGTTTCCTCCAGGGTGTTCCAGGCCTCGCAGCCCGGGCACTTGCCCATCCAGCGGGGCGTTTCATGGCCGCAGGCGGAGCAGACATACAGGGTTTTCGGGGTTTTTGCTTTCAAGGGCATTCCTTTCTGAGGGGTAATCCGGGTATAATGTAAAAAACAACGGAGGAAGCGCATGAACAAAGGCACGGCCTATATCGTGGGCGCGGGCGATTTTACGCCCCGGGGCCTGCTGCCCGGGAAAGGGGATATCCTCATCGCCGCGGATGGCGGCTTTGACGCCCTCTTGCGCTTTGGCATCCGCCCGCAGCTGGTCCTGGGCGATATGGATTCTATCACAGCCTGTCCCCGGGGCATAGCGCGCCTGCGCTTTCCCGCCCAAAAGGACCTGACCGACCTGGCCCTGGCCATCCGCCTGGCCCGCGCCCGGGGTTATCGGCGCTTTAAGCTGTATGGCGCAACCGGCGGGCGGCTGGACCATACCCTGGCCAGCTTCCAGACCCTGGCCGACCTGGCCAGGGAAGGCCTTTTTGGCATGATCATCGCCCCAGACCTGGTGGCCTATGGCCTAAGCCGAGGCCGGATGGATTTCCCGCCGCTTAAGGCGGGTACGGCGGTGTCTGTGTTTGCCGCAGGCGGCAAGGCGGAGGGCGTCAGCCTGAAGGGCCTTGCCTACCCGCTTCAGGACGCTTCCTTAAGCCCTTTTGTTCCTCTGGGCGTCAGCAACAGGGCCACTGGACGGGCTTTCTCGGTGTCCCTGCGCCAGGGGCTTGTGATCATCACCCTGGGGTCCTCGCCGCTTTAGGCGTCAAAGCGTTTGACGCCCTCTTCCACCATGTCATACAGCGCCGCCTCCCGGCGCTCCACATCCCTAAGCAGCGCCATCTGCGCCCGGGCGCGCACCAGGTTGTGCTCTGGGTAGTCCACCTTAAAATACCGGTCCCCATCCAGATAATCCGTTAAAAAGCGCATGGCCAGCTCCGCTGTGATCACCTTGATGCCAAGGGGCAGCCGGCTTAGTTCCTCCCGGGTTAAAAAGCCCGCCGTTTCCGCCACAAAGCCCTGGGTGAAGGCCCGGGCCTTGTCCATATTCAGGGACACGCGCTGAAGGTCCGGCTCGTCCTCCGGGGCGTTGGAGGCGCCAAAGCGTACCGCGTCCCCGTAGTCATACAGCGAGGAGCCCGGCATCACCGTGTCCAGGTCAATCACGCACAGGGCCTTTCCCGTCTGTTGATCCAAAAGAACGTTGTTGGACTTGGTGTCGTTATGCGTCACCCTTAGGGGCAGCACCCCCTGATCCAAAAGCCGCACAATCTCCCCCAGCATCCGCCGGCGTTCAAAGAAGAACTCGATCTCCTTTTCCAGCGCCGGCACACGCCCCATCCGGTCCTGATCCACCGAACGGACAAAGGCATAGAACCGCCTTGTGCTGTGGTGAAAATCCGGGATGGTGACAAACAGCCTGTCCGCCGGGAAATCCGCCAGGTGCCGCTGGAAGCGGCCAAAGGCGTGGCCCACCTCCTCCATCTGCGAAAGGCTCTCCACCACGTCAAGGGCCAGGGCGTCCGTGATATAGGTGTAGGCGCGCCAGGTGCCCCCCTCGCCGTCCAGGTGCATCACATCCCCATCCGCTGTGCGGATTACCTCCAGGGCCATACGCCTGGCGTCCGCCTGACCCTCCCCCAGGTTGCGCCGCAGATGATCCGTGACGGCTGCGATGTTGGTCATCACCGAGCGGGGGTTTTTAAACACATAGGTGTTGATGCGCTGCAGCGTATAGCTGCGCGCCTCCCCGCCGTTTTGATAGCTGAGGATGTAGGTGTTGTTCACATTGCCGGAGTGCACCTCCCGGGCCCCTGTAAACTGTCCCTGAAAACGGAAGTGCGGCAGCACATGCTTGATCCGGTTGTATACCATCGGACCTCCTGTCTTTCTATTGCTATTTTCAGATATTCTACCCTTGCCGTCCGCCCCTGTCAATCAAGGTATCAATCAAAAAAGCCACAAGCCTTTACACTTCCGCCCAAATCCGATAAAATAGCCCCGCGGTCTCCCGCATCCGGAGAGGTATCGAAGTGGTCATAACGGGGCTGACTCGAGATCAGTTTGGGAGCAATCCCACGTGGGCTCGAATCCCACCCTCTCCGCCA
>Ga0123326_1001530_pt1 | contig 19871 bp, 9 predicted proteins | sample BioC13SIPDNA_FD_89739 | JGI IMG/M metagenome (GOLD analysis project Ga0123326, IMG submission 89739) | Anaerobic biogas reactor microbial communites from Washington, USA - Biogas_R1_A C13 SIP DNA | ecosystem: Engineered > Bioreactor > Anaerobic > Unclassified | place: Washington, USA | collected...
AAATCATCCCCCACCACCCCCATGTCCACCGCGATCATGTCGCCGATCCCTTCCGGATGGCCGGCGCTGGCGCCGTGGCCCACCTCCTCATAGTTGGTGAAGAGGATATAAACCGGGCGGCGGCAGACAGCCTCCCCCGCCATGAAGGCCCGGGCCAGGGTGATGAGCACCGCGGCGGAAGCCTTGTCGTCCATATGCCGGCTTTTGATGAAGCCGTCCCCGCTTTTGACAAAACGGGGGTCCAGGCTGATGTAGTCCCCGGCGCTGATACCAAGGGCTTCACATTCCTCCTTGCCGGACACCCGCATGTCCAGCACCACCTCCATGCTTTCATCCGTGCGCGGGGCCTCCCTTAAGTCCTTGTTGGCGTGGACCGCGGGCTGGTTCATCCGCAGGGTGCCGGGGATGGTTTTATCCTCCCGGGTGTGCACCAGCACGTTTTCCTGCTCCGCGTATTGCAGGGGGAAGCCGCCCAGCTGGGTGATGCGCAGGCGGCCGTTTGCCTTAACCGCCCTGACCATCAGCCCCAGAGTGTCGATGTGGGCGGAGAGCAGGATGCCCTCCCCCTGGCCTTCGTTCAGCCGGGCCATCACGCCCCCCTTGCGGCTTTGCCAGGGCGCAAGGCCCAGGCCCTTTAAAGTACCCATCAGCAGGCGCTCTATCCCCGCTGTCATCCCGGTGGGGGAGGGGGTCAGCGCCAGCTGGCGCAAAGTGCCCAGAAGAAAGGGCAGGTGCGCGTTTTTATCCATAAGCGTCTCCTTTTTAAGTCAGCCTTATTTTAGCACCGCTCCCCCTGCTTGTCATCCTCGGGGCGGGCAAATCAAGGAAAACCCCGCCCCAGCATCTGCCGGAACGGGTTTTCAGGTTTAAACAGGGCCCTGCTGGAATCAGTAGGTTTCCTGCAGTTCGATGTTTTTATAGCGCCGCATGCCGGTGCCGGCGGGGATCAGCTTGCCGATGATCACGTTTTCCTTCAGGCCCTCCAGCGGGTCCACCTTGCCCTTGATGGCGGCCTCGGTGAGCACCCGGGTGGTCTCCTGGAAGGAGGCGGCGGAGAGGAAGGAGTCTGTGGCCAGGGAGGCCTTGGTGATGCCCAGCAGCACGCGCTTGGCGGTGGCGGGGCGGCCGCCCTCCTTGATGGTCTGGGAGTTGGCGTTTTCAAACTGGAAGATGTCCACCAGGGAGCCGGGGAGCAGCTTGGTGTCGCCGGAGTCCTCCACGCGCACCTTTCTTAGCATCTGGCGCACGATGATCTCGATGTGCTTGTCCGAGATGCCCACGCCCTGGGAATGGTAAACGCTGAGCACCTCGCTTAAGAGGTATTCCTGCACCGACTTCACCCCCAGGATGCGCAGGAGGTGGTGGGGGTTGATGGAGCCTTCGATCAGCTCGTCCCCGGCCTCCACATGGTCGCCCTCCTCCACCTTCAGGCGCGCGCCGTAGTGGATGGGGTAGCTCTTTTTATCCTCCGGATTGTGGTCGCTGGTGATGACGATCTCCCGGCGTTTTTTGGTGGTGGCAAACGAGGCGGTGCCGCTGATGTCCGCCAGGGTGGCCTCCCGCTTGGGCTTGCGGGCCTCAAAGAGCTCCTCAACCCGGGGCAGACCCTGGGTGATGTCCTCCGCGGAGGCGACGCCGCCGGTGTGGAAGGTGCGCATGGTCAGCTGGGTGCCGGGCTCGCCGATGGACTGGGCCGCGATGATACCCACCGCTTCGCCGATATCCACCAGGCCGCCGCGGGCCAGGTTGGTGCCGTAGCATTTGGCGCAGACGCCGTTCTGGCAGTGGCAGGTGAGCACGGAGCGCACCAGGATTTTGGTGATGCCGGCCTCAGCGATGCGCCTGGCCAGCTTTAAGTCAATCAGCTGGTTGGTCTGGCAGAGCAGCTCGCCGGTGACGGGGTGGAAGACATCCTCCGCAGACACCCGGCCGTTGATGCGGTCCTCCAGGGAGCTGATTTCGCTTAAGGGCTGCACCGTGATGCCCCGGACCTTTTCGCCCCGGGCCTCAAAGCAGTCCACCTCACGCACGATCACTTCCTGGCTGACATCCACCAGCCTGCGGGTTAGATAGCCGGAGTCCGCCGTGCGCAGCGCCGTATCCGCCAGGGATTTGCGGCTGCCGTGGGAGGACATGAAGAACTCAAGCACGGTCAGCCCTTCACGGAAGTTGGAGCGGATGGGCAGCTCGATGGTTTTGCCGGAGGGGGAGGCCATCAGGCCGCGCATGCCCGCCAGCTGGGATACCTGACCCACGGAGCCGCGGGCGCCGGAGTTGGTCATCATGTAGATGGGGTTGTCCTTTTCCAGCACGTCCATCACCCGGCTTTTCAGGTCGTTGGTGGTTTCGCCCCAGACCTCAATGACGGACTTGTAGCGCTCGTCCTCGCTCATCAGGCCCCGGCGGTACTTGGCTTCAATGCCCCGCACCCGCTCGTCCGCCTTTTCCAGCAGCTCGGTTTTCACCGGCGGCACCACGATGTCGGAGATGGAGACCGTGATGGCCCCCTTGGTGGAATAGGCGTAGCCCAGGCGCTTGATGTCGTCCAGCACGCTGGCGCAGATGTTGACGCCATGCACATGGAAGCAGTAATCCACAATGCGGCCCAGGTCCTTTTTGACGACTTCCTTGTCGATTTCAAGCAGGAACATGTCGTCCATGCTCTCCCGGGGCTGGAAGCCCAGATCCTGGGGGATGGCGGCGTTGAAGATAAGCCGGCCCAGGGTGCAGTCGATGAGGCGGCGCTCGGTCTGCCCCTCAAAGCTGCGGCTGACGCGCACCTTGATGGGCGCATGCAAGGTGATTTCCTGGGCGTGGTAGGCCATCTCCGCCTCATCCATGGAGGAGAAGACGCGTCCGGCGCCCTGGTCCTTTTCGTTCAGAAGGGTCAGGTAGTGGCAGCCGATGACCATGTCCTGGGTGGGAGAGATCACCGGGCGGCCGTCCTGGGGCTTCATGATGTTGTTGGCCGCCAGCATGAGGAAGCGGGCTTCCGCCTGGGCTTCGCTGGAAAGCGGCACGTGAACGGCCATCTGGTCGCCGTCAAAGTCCGCGTTGTAGGCGGTGCAGACCAGGGGGTGCAGCTTGATGGCCTTGCCCTCCACCAGCACCGGCTCAAAGGCCTGGATGCCCAGGCGGTGCAGCGTGGGGGCGCGGTTTAAGAGCACCGGGTGCTCATGGATCACCTCTTCCAGGATGTCCCAGACCTCAGGCCGCACCTTTTCAACCGCGCGCTTGGCGGATTTTACGTTGTTGGAGATGCCCAAGGACACCAGCTGCTCCATCACAAAGGGCTTAAAGAGCTCCAGAGCCATCTCCTTGGGCAGGCCGCACTGGTGGAGCTTCAGCTCCGGGCCCACCACGATGACGGAGCGGCCGGAGTAGTCCACCCGCTTGCCCAGCAGGTTCTGGCGGAAGCGGCCCTGTTTGCCGCGCAGCAGGTCGCTTAGGGATTTCAGGGGCCGGTTGCCGGGGCCCGTGACCGCGCGGCCGCGCCGGCCGTTGTCAATGAGGGCGTCCACCGCCTCCTGAAGCATGCGCTTTTCGTTGCGCACGATGATATCCGGGGTGCCCATCTCCAGCATCCGCTTTAAGCGGTTGTTGCGGTTGATGACCCGGCGGTAAAGGTCGTTTAGGTCGCTGGTGGCAAAGCGCCCGCCGTCCAGCTGCACCATGGGGCGCAGGTCCGGGGGAATCACGGGCAGCGCCTCTAAGATCATCCACTCCGGGCGGTTCTGGCTTTGCAGGAAGGCCTCCACCACCTCCAGGCGCTTGATGGCGTGGGAGCGCTTCTGGCCCTCGGTTTCCTTGTCCTTCTCCTTTTCGGTCAGGATAGCAATCTCTTCCTTAAGGGCACGGCTGATGCCCTCCAGGTCCAGCTCCTGAAGCAGAGTTTTGACAGCCTCAGCGCCGATGCCGGCGCGGAAGCTGCCCCGCTCCTCAGGCAATTTCGCCATCAGCTGGCGGTAGGCGGTGTCGGAGATGAGGGCGTATTTCTCAGTCCCGGTAACGTCCGTGTTGCCCGGGTCAATGACGATATAGGAAGCGAAGTAGAGCACCTTTTCCAGGTTTCTGGGGCTGACGTCAAGCAGCATGCCCATGCGGCTGGGGATGCCCTTGAAGTACCAGATATGGCTCACGGGGGCTGCCAGCTCGATGTGGCCCATGCGCTCCCGGCGCACCTTGGAGCGGGTGACCTGCACGCCGCACTTGTCGCAGATTTTTTCCTTGTCGCGGTATTTGATGCGCTTGTATTTGCCGCAGGAGCACTCCCAGTCCTTAACGGGGCCAAAGATGCGCTCGCAAAACAGGCCGCTGCGCTCCGGCTTGAGGGTGCGGTAGTTGATGGTTTCAGGCTTGGTGACTTCCCCGTGGGACCATTCGCGGATTTCCGCAGGTGACGCCATGCCGATCTGGATGGAGTCCAGGTTGGTTAATTCAAACATGCTCTATATCTCCTTAAAGGGCGTCCCCTGTCACTCGATGTCGTCGTCGTCAAAATCCAGGTCCAGATCATCGTCCAGGTCGTCATCCAGGTCATCGTCCAGATCACCCGCGGGCTTGTTATCCCCGCCATCGTCCGTGTCCTGGCTGCCCTCGCTGTCGTGGCCCTCTTCCCCGGCCAGGGTGAGGTCATCCAGCACCTGGCTGAAGCTGTCGTCGATCTCCTCCAGGGTGAACTCCACTTCCTCGCCTTTTTCGTCTGCCAGATCGCCGGGCAGGGCGGGCATGGGCTCGTCATCCTCGAACTCCTTGATGACGATCTGTTCCTGGTCGTCGCTCCAGACCTTGATGTCAAGGCTTAGGGCCTGCAGCTCCTTGATTAATACCTTGAAGCTTTCCGGAATCCCCGGGGTGGGGATGGCGTTGGCCTTGACGATGGCCTCGTAGGCCTTCACGCGGCCCACCACGTCGTCAGACTTGACGGTGAGAATTTCCTGCAGGGTGTTGGCGGCGCCATAGGCCTCCAGGGCCCAGACCTCCATCTCGCCAAAGCGCTGGCCGCCAAACTGGGCTTTGCCGCCCAGAGGCTGCTGGGTGACTAGGGAGTAGGGGCCGGTGGAGCGGGCATGCATCTTGTCATCCACCAGATGGTGGAGCTTCAGATAGTACATATAGCCAACCGTCACCTTGTTCTCAAACAGCTCGCCGGTGCGCCCGTCATACAGCTCGGACTTGCCGTCCGGGCTCAGACCCGCCTGGATGAGCACCTCCTCGATGTCCTTTTCGTTGGCGCCGTCAAAGACCGGGGTGGCGATGTGCCAGCCCAGCTTCTTGGCGGCCAGGCCCAGATGCACTTCCAGCACCTGGCCCAGGTTCATACGGGAGGGAACGCCCAGGGGGTTTAACACGATATCAAGGGGGGTGCCGTCCGGCAGGAAGGGCATGTCCGCCTCCGGCAAAATGCGGGAGACCACGCCCTTGTTGCCATGGCGGCCGGCCATCTTGTCGCCCACGGAGATTTTGCGCTTCTGCGCGATATAGACGCGCACCATCTGATTGACCCCGGGGGAGAGCTCGTCCTTGTTCTCCCGGGTGAAGAGCTTCACATCCACCACGATGCCGCTCTCCCCGTGGGGCACCTTCAAGGAGGTGTCCCGCACTTCCCGGGCTTTTTCGCCGAAGATGGCGCGCAGCAGGCGCTCCTCCGCGGTCAGCTCCGTCTCGCCCTTGGGCGTGACCTTGCCCACCAGGATGTCCCCGGCGCGCACCTCAGCCCCGATGCGGATGATGCCATACTCGTCCAGATCCTTAAGGGCTTCCTCACCCACGTTGGGGATATCCCGGGTGATCTCCTCCGGGCCCAGCTTGGTCTCCCGGGCTTCGGATTCATGCTCCTCAATGTGGATGGAGGTGTATACGTCATCCCGCACCAGCTTTTCGCTGATGAGGACGGCGTCTTCAAAGTTGTAACCTTCCCAGGTCATAAAGCCGATGAGCACGTTGCGGCCCAGGGAGATCTCGCCCAGGTCCGTGGCGGGGCCGTCGGCCAAAAGGTCGCCCACCTCAACCGCTTCGCCCACGTTTACCTGGGGGCGCTGGTTGATGCAGGTGGACTGATTGGAGCGGGCGAACTTGGTCAGGGCATAGCTGTGCTTTTCGCCCAGCGCATCCTTGATGATGATCTCGTCCGCGCTCACCCGGCCGATGGTGCCGGCGTGCTTGGACAAAAGCACCACGCCGGAGTCATGGGCGGCCTTGTATTCCATGCCGGTGCCCACGATGGGGGCCTCGGGCTTAAGCAGCGGCACCGCCTGGCGCTGCATGTTGGAGCCCATCAGGGCGCGGTTGGCGTCGTCGTTCTCCAGGAAGGGAATCATGGAGGTGGCGACGGAAACCAGCTGCTTGGAGGAGACGTCGATATAGTCCACCCTGTCCCGGGGCACCCGGAGCACATCCTCCCGCCAGCGGACGGTGACCAGATCGTTGATGAAGCTGCCGTCCTCACCCAGGGGTTCCAGCGCCTGGGCGATGTAGTACTTGTCCTCCTCATCCGCGGTCATGAAGACGATTTCGTCCGTGACGCGGTGGGTTTTGGTATCCACTTTGCGGTAGGTGGCCTCCAGAAAGCCATACTCGTTGATGCGGGCGTAGGTGGCCAGGCTGCCGATGAGGCCGATGTTGGGGCCTTCCGGCGTTTCAATGGGGCAGATACGCCCGTAATGGGAGTAGTGAACGTCGCGGACTTCCATGCCGGCGCGGTCCCGGTTGAGGCCGCCGGGGCCCAGGGCGGACAGCCGCCGCTTGTGCGTCAATTCCGCCAGGGGGTTGGGCTGGTCCATGAACTGGCTTAACTGGGAGGAGCCGAAAAACTCCTTGATGGCGGCGGACACCGGGCGGATGTTGATCAGATCCCCCGGCTTTACGTCGCTTGCGTCCTGGATGGCCATGCGCTCGCGCACCACGCGCTCCAGCCGGCTCATGCCGATGCGCACCTGATTTTGGAGCAGCTCGCCCACGCTGCGCAGGCGGCGGTTGCCCAGATGGTCGATGTCGTCTACGCTGCCCACGCCGTAGGGCAGCCCCAGCAGATAGCTGATGGAGGCCACGATGTCATCGATGATGATGTTGCGGGGGATTAAGTTGTGGACGTTTTCCCGCACCACGCGCAGGAGGTCATCCTCCGGCACGTTCTGAATGATGTGTCGCAGGGTGGGCAGGTGAACCGCCTCGTTCAGGCCCGCCTCCAGGGGGTCAAAGGGCAGGTAGTCTTTGGCGTCCGCAAAGTTGTTGCCCACCACCCGGTGGATGTGGTCGCCCACCTGAAGCTCCAGGGAGTTGATGCCCGCGTTTTGAATTTCAAGCGCCACAGCCTCGCTGATGACGCTGCCTTTTTTGGCCATCACCTCGCCGGTCTCCGGGTTGATGATGTTTGAGGCCGCCACCTGACCGGTGATGCGGTCGGCTACGCCCAGCTTTTTGTTGTACTTGTAGCGGCCCACGCGCATCAGGTCATAGCGCTTGGGGTCAAAAAACAGGTTGTGCAAAAGCACCCGGGCGCCGTCCTCCGTGGGAGGCTCGCCGGGCTTCTGGCGGCGGTAGATTTCCAGCAGCGCTTCCGTCTGGGACTTGGTGTTGGCGTCCCCGTGGCTGATGGTGGTGGCTAAGCGCTCGTCCTCGCCCAAGAGGTCGATGAGCTGCTGGTCGGTGCCATAGCCCAGGGCCCTGAGCAGCACCGTGATGGGCAGCTTGCGCGCCCGGTCAATCCGCACCCAGAGGCCGTCGTTGCTGTCCGTTTCAAACTCAATCCAGGCGCCCCGGTTGGGGATGATCTGCCCGGAGAAGAGCTGTTTGCCGGCCTTGTCGATTTGTCTGGTGTAATAGACGCCGGGGGAGCGCACCAACTGGCTGACGATAACGCGTTCCGCGCCGTTGATGATGAATGTGCCATGCTCGGTCATCAGGGGAAAGTCGCCCATGAAGACTTCGCTCTCTTTGATTTCGCCGGTCTCCTTGTTCTTTAGCCTGACAAAGACCTTAAGCGGCGCTGAAAAAGTCAGGTCCCGTTCCTTGCAGCGTTCCACGCTGTGTTTGGGGGTTTTGTCGAGTTTGTAGTCAACGAATTCAAGCACCAGGTTCTCGCTGTAGTCGGTTATGGGGGACACATCCGCCAGGACTTCCTTGAAATCCTCTTCCAGAAAACGTCGGTAAGAGTTTTTCTGGACTTCAATCAGGTTAGGCATGTCGAGCACTTCGTCAATGCGAGAGAAGCTCATGCGTTTGCGCAGTTTCCCCATTTGGACTTCGTGAGCCATATTAAAACATCACCCCTTCATTGCTCCCGGCACCGCCCCGGCGGACACGTATTCCTTCCATAATAAAGGCCATACTCCACCCGCCGAAAGGCGATACTGATGCAATCATAGATAATACCATCCTTCTATGCTGTTGTCAAATAAAATCTCAGAAATTCCCGCCACTGGGGCAGGGAGCGGCTTTTTTGCCAATATCTATGCAGAAAGGCGCCGGGTTTATAAAAGACCGGCGCCTGGGGGAACGATTTATTCAGCTGCGGGATCCTTGTTGGCCTTAGCGGCGCGGGGCGCGGGCTTTTTGGCCGGGCTCTCCTTGGCCGCCGTTTTTTTGACTGGGGCGGCTTTTGCGGATGCCTTGGCCGGCGCCTTGGCGGCGGTTTTCCCGGCAGGTTTTTCAGCGGGCGGCTTGGCCACGGTTTTAGGGGCAGCCGCCTTGGCGGCGGGCTTTCTGGCTGGGGCGGCCTTGGCCTGGGGCGTTGCTTTTTTATTCTCCGGGGCCTTTGGCTCCGGGGGCTTGGGCGGCGGGGCCGCGGGGTGGGTCAGGCCCTCATAAAGGCTGAGATAGTGCCGGGAGGAGGTCTCCCAGGAGAAATCATGGCTCATGCCCCGTCGCTGCATCAGCTGCCAGATGTCCTTCTTGTTCCAGTAGAAGTGAAGCGCCCGCTGAAGGACGTAGAGCATGTCATGGGCGTTGTAGTTGAGGAAGCTGAAGCCGTTGCCCTCCCCGGTCACCTCGTTGTAGGAGAGCACGGTGTCCTTAAGCCCGCCCGTCTCCCGCACCACGGGGACGGTGCCATAGCGCATGGCCAGCATCTGGCTTAGCCCGCAGGGCTCAAAGCCGGAGGGCATCAGGAAGAGATCCGCCCCCGCATAGATGCGGTGGGCCAGCGCGCTGTCCATTATAAAGCGGGCGGCCACCCGGCCGGGGTAGTTCTGCTCCGCCCAGCTGAACAGGTTGACATAGCGGGCCTCTCCCATGCCCAGGCAGACCAGCTGGATATCCTCGTGCATGATGTCCGCAATCACATAGTCCACCAGGTCCAGGCCCTTTTGGTTGCTCAGCCGGGTGATCAGGGCTACGATGGGCACCTCGGGCCGGATGGCCAGGCCCAGCTCCTCCTGAAGGGCGCGCTTGCAGGCGGCTTTTCCCGAAAGGTCCTCCGGGGTATAGGTGGCGGCGATGTGCGAATCGGTGGCGGGGTTATATTCCTTGACGTCAATGCCGTTTAAGATGCCGGTGAGGTGGTTGCTGCGGGCGCGCAGCAGGCCGTCCAGGTTTTCCCCGTAGTAAGAGGACTGGATCTCCTCCGCATAGGTGGGGCTCACCGTGGTGACCTCGTCGCTGTAGACGATGCCGGCTTTTAAGAAGTTGGCGCTGCCGAAATACTCCAGCTTGTCGTCTGTAAACGCGCTGTCCGGCAGCCCCAGCACGTCCTGCACATCGCTGATGCCAAACACGCCCTGATAGCGCAGGTTGTGGATGGTGAACACGGTGCGGATGGGATCATATTTGGGCAGGCCCTTGTACTGGATGCGCAAAAGCGCCGGGATCATGCCCGCCTGCCAGTCATGGGCGTGGATAACATCCGGAATAAAGGGAATCAGCGGCAGGGCGTTTAATACCCCGCGGCAGAAGAAGGCGAAGCGCTCATACTCGTCTCCGCCCATGCCGTAGATGTAGTTGCGGCCGAAATAATAGCGGTTGTCCAGGAAATAATAGGTAACGCCATCCAGCTCCAGCTGTTCCACCCCGCAGTACTGCCGGCGCCAGCCCAGGTTGACCTCAAAATCCACCGCGTGGAACATGCGGCGCTCGTACTCCTCGGGGATGCCGGCGTATTTGGGCAGCACCACCCGGACATCATGCCCCTGGGCAGCCAGCACCGGGGCCAGCGAGCCGACCACATCCGCCAGCCCGCCTGTTTTCACAAAGGGGACACATTCACTGGCTGTAAAGAGAATTTTCATTGTCCCTGCCTCCTTTCACGCCGGGCAGCCGCGCGGCGCGTTTGCGGCATTATCATATCATATCGTCAGGTTTTTCGCGACCACGATGGGGTAGGCCCGGGGCGCGATCAGCCGGACGCCTTCCCGGATGGTGGTCTGCTTGTCCAGGATGCAGTTCTCCAGGGAGACCCCCCGGGAGATCACCGCGTCCTGCATGATGATGCTGTTTTTGACCGAGGCGCCAGGCTGGATGCGCACGCCCCTGAAGAGGATGCTGTTTTCCACCTGGCCCTCGATGATGCAGCCGTCCGCGATCAGGGCGTTCTTCACCTCCGCCTCCCCCAGATAGCGGGCGGGCATCTCATCCCGAAGCTTGGTCCAGATGGGCTGCTCGTCCCGGAAGATCTGCGCCCGGACCGCGTCGTTCAAAAAGTCCATGTTGGCCTTGAAGTAGGCGGGCACAGAGTCAATGGCCCAGATATTGCCCGGGCACTCAAAGCCGCCCACCCGGTGGGTTTTTTCCGCGATCATCTGGGCCAGCATCCCCCGGGAGAAGTGGTGCTGCCCTGCCGCCACCGAGCGGTCCAGCAGGTCGATAAGCAGCTCCCGCCTGATGAGGAAAGCGCCGATATAGGTGTTTTCAAAGTGCGGGATGGTGGGGTCAAACTCGATTTTGGTGACAGCGCCGCCCGGGCCCACCTCAACGTAGCGCCCGCTGCCGTTGCGGCGCAGGCCGCTGTTCTTGCTGTACAGCAGGGTGATGTCGTGCTGCCGGTCCAGGTGCTGGCTGAGGATGTCGTTAAAATCCACCTGGTAGAGGAGGTTGCTGTCAGATACGGCGATAAAGCGCTCCCTTGAGCGGCGCAGGAAGTTCAGGTTGGAGTGCAGCGCGTCCAAAAGCCCCTCATAGACGCCCGCCCGATCCCCGTTCATGTAGGGGGGCAAGATGGTAAGCCCCGAGCGCTTGCCGTGGAGGTTCCACTCCCGGCCGCTGCCCAGGTGGTCCATCAGGCTGTGGTAATTTTTCTGCATGATGATGCCGATGTTCTTCATCCCGGAGTGAATCATTCCCGAGAGGATGAAGTCAATCAGCCGGTAGCGGCCAAGCATCGGCATGGCGGCGGTGGAGCGGTAGCGGGTGAGCTCCTTTAGCTCGCTTACCCCTTCCCCGGTGTAGATGAGGCCCACGATGTTCTTTTTCATAGCGCTCCCCTCACTTTCCCATCTGCTCGCCGGCAGGGAGCCTATGTCCCTTAGGCACCAGGGTATTGCTGCCCACCACGGCGATGTCGCCTTCCGCCTCGCCGATCCGGGCGTCCTCGCCCACCACCACGTTCTCCGCGATAATGGCGCGGCGGATCACCGCGCCCCTTCTGATGCGGCTGTAGGGCATGATAACGGAATCTTCCACCACCGCGCCCTCCTCCACATAGACCCCGGCGGAGAGCACGGAACCCTTCACCTGGCCAAAGATCTCGCAGCCCTCGGTGATCAGGCTGCCCTTGATTGAGCCCTTGGGGGAGACGTAATGGGGCGGCTCGCCCACATTGCGGGCGTAGATGCGCCAGCTGCGGTCGTGCAGGTCGATGGGCGGGGGATTGCGCAACATGTCCATGTTGGCGTCCCAGAGGCTTTCAATGGTGCCCACGTCCTTCCAGTAGCCCTCAAAGCGCCAGGCGGTGAGCTTTTCGTCCGCATCCAGCATCTCCGGGATGACGTTTCTGCCAAAGTCATTGGCGGACTTGGGGTTGCCCTCGTCCGTCTCCAGGTAGTGGACCAGTTTGTCGTAGCTGAAGATGTAGACGCCCATGCTGGCCTTGTTGGACTTGGGGTTTTTGGGCTTTTCCTCAAACTCCAGGATATTGCCCGCCTCATCCGTATTCATCAGGCCAAAGCGGCTGGCATCCTCCCAGGGCACCTCCCGGACCGCCACGGTAAGGGCGGCCTGGTTTTTGATGTGGTGGGCCAGCATCTCGCTGTAGTCGCACTTGTAGATATGGTCGCCCGAGAGGATAAGCACATAGTCCGGATTGTACTGGGCGATAAACTCCAGGTTTTGATAGATGGCGTTGGCGGTGCCCTTGTACCACTCCCCGGCGTCTCCCTTGGAGTAGGGGGGGAGGACAAAGACGCCGCCGTTTGAGATGTCCAGATCCCAGGGCGAGCCGGAGCCGATATAGGCGTTAAGCTCCAGGGGCTTGTACTGGGTCAGCACCCCCACGGTGTCGATGTCCGCGTTGACGCAGTTGGACAGCGGGAAGTCGATGATGCGGTATTTGCCGCCAAAGGGTACGGCGGGCTTGGCCACATGGCGGGTGAGAATCCCCAGCCTGCTGCCCTGGCCGCCTGCCAGCAGCATGGCCACACAGGTTTTTTTCTGGAGCAAAGCGCTAATCCTCCTTTTCTTGTCTTGGGTCCGGGCCGGGCGCCGCCCTGCCAGGCGGTTTGGGGACAAAGTCGAAATAAACCGTGGACAGGGGCGGCACGCAGACCTGGACGGAACAGGGGAAGTCCCCCAAGGGTTCTTCCTCCGCCTCAAGGGGCTGGGCGTTGAACTGGTCGCTGCCGCCGTATTCCTTCAGGTCTGAGTTGAACGCCTCTGTCAAAACCCCCGGCTCGGGCAGGCCGAAGCGGTACTGGGGGTAGAAGGCGGGGGTGAAGTTGGTCACGCAGATGAGGGTGTTGCCCGCCTGGTCCTTGCGCATGAACGCCAGAAGGCTGCGCTCCCTGTCATCCGGGGCAAGCCACTTAAAGCCGTCCCAGGAGTCGTCTATCTCATAAAGGGCGGGGGTGTCCCGGTAGAAGTGGTTAAGCACCCGCACGCAGCGGCACAAATCCGGATGGCGCTCATACACCATCAAAAACCAGTCCAGCTGGTCGTCGCACTTCCATTCGATGAACTGGCCAAACTCGCTGCCCATGAACAGCAGCTTTTTGCCCGGGTGGGCCATGGTATAGCCGTAAAGGGCGCGCAGGCCGGAGAACTTCTGCCACAGATCCCCCGGGTTTTTGTCCAGCATGCTGAGTTTGCCGTGGACCACCTCGTCATGGGAGAAGGGCAGGATATAGTTCTCGCTAAAGGCGTAGAAGAAGGAAAAGGTGAGCTTGTCATGGTGCCACCGGCGATACACAGGGTCCAGCTTGATGTAAGCCAGGATGTCGTTCATCCAGCCCATGTTCCACTTAAAGCCAAAGCCCAGGCCGCCCAGGTAGACGGGCTTGGTCACCATGGGGTAGCTGGAGGACTCCTCCGCGATCATCATCACCCCGGGGAAATCGTGGTAAACCGTTTCGTTCAGGCGGCGCAGGAAGCGCATGGCGTCCAGGTTCTCATGCCCCCCGTACTGGTTGGGCAGGTAGTCGCTTTCCCGGGAGAAATCCAGATAGATCATGCTGCTGACCGCGTCGCACCTAAGGCCGTCGATATGGTACATCTCCAGCCAGTAGCAGGCGTTTGAGAGCATGAAGCTGCACACCTCGCCCCGGGCGTAGTCAAACATCAGGGTGCCCCACTGCTGCATCTCCGCCCGGCGCTTGTCCGCGTGCTCATAGCAGGGGGTGCCGTCAAACTGCCGAAGCCCCACCTCGTCCCGGGGGAAGTGAGCGGGCACCCAGTCCAATATCACCCCGATGCCCGCCTGGTGCAGCCGGTCCACAAAGGCCATAAACGCCTGGGGCGTGCCGTAGCGGGCGGTGGGAGCGTAAAAGCCGGTCACCTGATAGCCCCAGGACGCGTCCAGGGGGTGCTCCATAATGGGCAGCAGCTCCACATGGGTGTAGCCCATCTCCTCCACATAGGGGATCAGCTGGTCTGCTATCTCCAGATAGGAGAGCAGCCGGCCGTTCTCCCCCCGCCGCCAGGAGCCCAGATGCAATTCATAGATGTTGATGGGGCTTTGATAGGGGTTCCACCGGGCCCGTTTTTCCAGCCATTCCTCATCGTTCCAGATGTAGCCGTCCAGGCTGCACAGGAGGCTGGCGGTGTTGGGCCTCAGCTCGCTTGAAAAGGCGAAGGGGTCCCCCTTCAGGTGCCACTGGCCGTCCGCCCCCTTGACGGCATACTTGTAGCTGCGCAGCTTTTCCCGGGCGCCCTCGTAGCTGAAGCGCTGCGGGTCCGCCTCCGGCGTGAAGAGGGCATCCGGCAGCCGCAGCTCCCAGGTGCCGTCAAACTGTTTTTCCATGGGGTGTTTGGTGTAGTCCCAGAAGCAGAACTCCCCGGTGAGGCTGACGGCCTGGGCGTTGGGCGCCCAGACAGTGAAGTGCCAGTAGTCCTCCTCCTGCCAGACCGGATGCGCGCCAAACATGCGGTAGGCATGCCGGCAAGACCCTTGATGGAATTCCTGTCGCTGCGCGTCTTCCATTGGCTGATAGCGCAAGTTTGTTTCCTCCCTTCAAGAGAAGATGAAGCGCGGTAACGCACGGATTGAAATGTCTGTATGCAGTATAGCATAAGGAAAAAAGGGGCGCAACGGGGCGGCTGGTGGACAGTTTGTCCATCCGCAGCCGGGGCGGGGAAAAGGGGGCTTTGATTGCGCCTTCTGATTGACAAGGCCTCCTTTGAACTATAGACTTTATATGCGGCCGGACCGAGGTTTTCAGCCGTCATCCGGGCGCAAAGGCGCCTGGGAACAGGGGGGCTTTGGGCCATGACCATTTACAATGTTTTTTCCCTGCTGGGGGGCCTGGCGCTTTTCCTTTTCGGTATGCACCTTTTGGGTGAATCCCTGGAGAAGCGGGCGGGGGCGCGGCTTAAGCCCATCCTTGAAAACCTGACCAAAAGCCCGATAAAAGGCGTGCTGTTAGGCGCCGGGGTCACGGCGGTGATCCAGTCCTCCTCCGCCACCACGGTGATGACGGTGGGCTTTGTAAACTCCGGCATCATGACCCTGCGCCAGGCCATCAGCGTGGTGATGGGGGCCAACATCGGCACCACGGTGACGGCCTGGATTCTGTCCCTCTCGGGGATTCAGAGCGATAACTTCTGGGTGGCCCTTTTTAAGCCAGCCACTTTTTCGCCCATTCTGGCCTTTGTGGGCATCGTGATGTTTTTCAGCTCCCGCCGCAGGCGCGATGTGGCGGGCATTCTGCTGGGTTTTGCCATCCTCATGTTCGGCATGGAGCAGATGTCCGGCTCCGTCAGCGGCCTTGCCCGGGACCCGGGGTTTATCAGCCTGCTGACCCTGTTTTCAAACCCCGTGTTTGGGGTTTTGGTGGGCGCGGTGGTGACCGCGGTGATGCAAAGCTCCTCCGCCTCTGTGGGGATTCTTCAGGCCATCGCCAACACGGGCGCCCTGCCCTATGCCGCCGCCCTTCCCATTATCATGGGGCAGAACATCGGCACCTGCGTCACCGCCATCCTCTCCGCCATTGGCGCCAACAGCAACGCCAAGCGGGTGGCGGCGGTGCACCTGGCCTTTAACGTCATTGGCACCGTGCTTTTCCTGGCGCTGTTCTATGCCTTAAACGCGGTGTTCCGCTTCGCCTTTATGACCCAGGCGGCCAGCGCCCTGAGCATCGCCGTCACCCACTCCGTTTTCAATGTGTTCACCGTGGCGGTGCTCTTTCCCTTCATCGGCCAGCTGGAATGGCTGGCCCGCCGCCTGGTGCGGGAGGGCAAGGAGGGGGAGCGCTTTATGGTGCTGGATGACAGGCTGCTGGCCACGCCCACCATCGCGGTGGCCCAGTGCCGGAGGCTCACCTGCGAGATGGCGGCCCTGGCCCGGGACAGCTTGATGGACGCCCTGCTTTTGCTGGATCGTTTTGACCCCAAAAAGGCGGAGGCCGTGGCGCAGGCGGAGGCCCGGATAGACCAGTATGAGGACAGGCTGGGGGAATATCTCGTAAAAATCGGCACCCGCACCCTGTCTGATCAGGACGGGCGGGAGGTGTCCAAGCTTTTGCACATCATCGGGGATTTTGAGCGCATCAGCGACCACGCGGTGAACGTGACCGAGGTGGCGAACGAGATTCACTCAAAGCGGATTCAGTTTTCCCCCATCGCCCAGCAGGAGACCTGGGTGATGCGCCAGGCGGTGAGCGAGGCCCTGACGCTGGCGGTGGACGCCTTCATCCATAACGATCTGGAGATGGCGGAGCGGGTGGAGCCCCTGGAGCAGGTGGTGGATCTTTTGCGCGGCCAGATCAAGGCCAACCATATCGACCGGCTGAAGACGGGCAGCTGTACGATTGAGCTGGGCTTTGTGCTGGGTGACCTTCTCAACAACCTGGAGCGGGTGAGCGACCATTGCTCCAATATCGCCGCCAGCGTGATAGAGATAGAGCGTCACGGCAGCCTGGACGTGCATGAGTATGTGCGCTCCCTGTCCCGGGGGGAGGCGGGAGCGCGTTTTCAGGCGATGTACGCGGACTATCTGGCCAAGTACGATCTGAACAGCCCCGGCGTTTCCCTCAGATCAGGCGCCGAGGCGCCCCAGGGCGGAGAAACCTCCCGCCCCGGCCATCCATGAGCCGCGGCCAGGGCCTCTTTGTCCCCCGGCGCAGGAGGGTGCGCTATGGCTGCCTGACGGTGGTCATTTTGCTGCTGATCTCCCTGGGGCTGATGGTGGGGCTTAACAGCCTGGCCAACCGCTTTGTGAAACTGGTGGTTCAGCCCATCACCCTGCCGGACTTGCCCCGGGCGCTTGAGGGCTTTGACATTTTGCACCTGAGCGATTTAAACGCCGCCTCCCTTGGCAACAAGCACGAACACCTGCGCAAGACGCTTGAGAACCAAAGCTTTCAGGCCGTCTGCCTCACCGGGGACATGGTGGGCAAAAGCGGCGACGCCGCCCCTTTGATGGACCTTTTGGACCTGCTGGGCCAGAAGGCGCCGGTGTTCCTGATCGCGGGTTCGGGGGATCCGCCCCCCTTAAGCGCCAGTGCCGATGGAGAGGTGCTGGCCCCCTATATCCTTATGGCCCAGGCCAGGGGCGCTGTGTATCTGGACCGGCCGGTGCTTTTGGAGGAAAACGGGGCCCGGATCTGGTTTTGCCCGGCGGACACTTTTGAGCTGGACCTGGAAAGCGCCCGGCGCGCCTATCAGGACCGGGCCCAGAGCCTAAGGGCGGGGGATCTGTCCTCCGCTGACACCGCGGCCCAGCTGCGCCTGGTGGAGTACCAGCTGGTGATGCTGGAGGAGAGCCTGGCCGCCAAGGCTTTGATGCGGGCGGGGGACACCGTCCTGGCCCTGCGCCATCATCCGCCGGAAACCCGGCTGCTAAACGAGCTAAGGGAGGAGGCGGAGGAGCGCGCCACCCTCTTGCCCCAGATCTACCTCTGCGGCCAGTACAACAACGGCCAGGCGCGCCTGCCGGGCCTGGGGCCCATCTATCTGCCGCCCCAGGCGGATGGCCGGGGCGGCTGGCTGCCGGGGGACGAGGGCATCTCCGGCCTTCATTTTACCAAGGGCCAGGCGGTCTACATCAGCCCGGGCCTTGGCGTATCCGGCTATTATCCCATTCCCGTCCGCCTGTTCAACCGCCCTGTGGCCACCCACATTCAGCTCACCAGCCGGCTTAGGTAGCAGGAGGCGTATTTGAAGTACAAAGCCCTGTTTTTCAACCGGGAATTAAGCTGGCTCAACTTCAACGCCAGGGTGCTTTCTGAGGGCGGCAACGCGGATAACCCGCTGATGGAGCGGGCCAAGTTTATATCCATCGTCTCCAGCAACCTGGATGAGTTCTTCATGGTGCGGGTGGGGAAGCTGGAGCGCAAGGTGGACCTGGGGCTGACCCGGCCGGACCCGGCGGGGCTGATCCCCGCTGTGCAGCTGAAATTGGCGCGCCGGACGGTGACCGCCCAGGTGAAGCGCCAGTATCACACCCTGAACGACACCCTTTTGCCCGCCCTGCGCCAGGCGGGCCTTTGGCTGTTAACGCCAGAGGAGCTAAGCCAGCGGCAGCGGGACTGGCTTCAGGGGCATTTCACCAGCCAGGTGCTGCCCATCCTCACCCCGCGGGATATCAACCCGGAGCGGCCCTTCCCCATCCTGACGGCTAAGGCCATCTATGTGGCGGTGCTGCTCCAGTCGGAAAGGGGCGGGCCGCCCCAGCTGGCCCTGGTGCCGGTGCCCCGGGCCCTGGAGCGGGTGGTGATACTGCCCATGGGGGAGGGCCGGGCGCGGGGGGTGCTGCTGGAAGATGTGATCATGATGTTTTTGCCGGACATCTTCCTGCGCCGCACGCCTCTGGCCGGACTGCCCTTCCGCATCACCCGGAACACGGATTTTGTGATGCGCCTGGACGATATGGAAAACCTGCTGGAGGAGATGAGCAAAAGCGTCCAGCGCCGCAGCTATGGCAAAATCGTGCGCCTGGAGGTGCCTTTGGGTTCCAACCAGAAGCTGCTCAGCCTGGTTCAGGAGGCGCTGGAGCTGCCGGACCAGGCCTTAAGCCTGGTGGCGGGGCCCCTGGACCTGCGCTTTTTCATGCGGCAGCTCTGTGAGCTTCCAGGCTTTGACGATCTGCGTTATGCCCCCTTTGTGCCCCGGGTGCAGTCCCGGCTCTTGGCCAAGGAATCCATCTTCCGCACCATCCGCCAGGGGGATCTGTTTTTTCACCACCCCTATGACAGCTTTGACCCGGTGATGCGCCTGGTGTCGGAGGCCGCGGCGGACCCCAACGTGCTGGCCATCAAGCAAACCCTTTACCGGGTGTCCTCCCACAGCCCCCTGATCGCAGCCCTGGCCCGGGCCGCCCAAAACGGCAAGCAGGTGACCGTGCTGATTGAGGTGCGGGCCCGCTTTGACGAGGAGCATAACATCGCCTGGAGCAAGTCCTTGGAGGCGGCAGGCTGCCATGTGCTCTATGGCGTGCCCCGGTGGAAAACCCACTCCAAGGTGACCCTGATCATCCGCCGGGAGGCGGAGGGCCTGAAGCGCTATGTGCATGTGGGCACGGGCAACTATAACGACGTGACCGCCAGGATTTATACCGACATGGGGATCATGACCTGTGACCGGCAGATCGGGGAGGACGCGGGCGCTTTTTTCAGCCTCATCACCGGCTATGAATACACCCAGCCCATGCGGGCGCTGATCGCCTCCCCCTATTCCCTGCGCCAGGAGATCCTGATGCGCATCCGAAGGGAGGAGGGCTATGCCAGGCACGGGCTTAAAGCGGGCATCATGATGAAGATGAACTCCCTGTCTGATCCTGAGATCATCGCCGCTCTGTTGTCCGCGGCGGAGGCAGGGGCCAGGGTGCGCCTGATGGTCAGGGGCATCTGCACCCTGCGCTACAAGGAGCACCCGAACCTGGAAATCAAAAGCATCGTGGGCCGCTTTTTGGAGCATTCCCGGGTGTACGCCTTTGAAAACAGGGGGGAGGATGAGGTGTTCATCTCTTCCGCGGACATGATGCCCCGCAACCTCAACAAGCGGGTGGAGCTGACCGCTCCGGTGAAGGACCGGCGGATCGCGGAGCAAATTGTGGATATACTGGAATTGGGCTTTTTGGACAACCGGAAGGCCTGGCGCCTGATGGGAGGCAGCCACTATGAGCGCGTGCCCAGGCGGGAACCCGCCCTCAACGCCCAGGAAGAGCTGATCCGCTTGCCTCGGCCCCTGCTTGACAGAAAAAAGGCCCTCCGTTACGATAATGTTCCAACATAGGAAAGGATGAAGTGTATGCGCATTTACAACAGCCAAAGCAGACAAAAGGAGGAATTCAT
>Ga0123326_1001536_pt1 | contig 19846 bp, 18 predicted proteins | sample BioC13SIPDNA_FD_89739 | JGI IMG/M metagenome (GOLD analysis project Ga0123326, IMG submission 89739) | Anaerobic biogas reactor microbial communites from Washington, USA - Biogas_R1_A C13 SIP DNA | ecosystem: Engineered > Bioreactor > Anaerobic > Unclassified | place: Washington, USA | collected...
GATAGCCGATACTTTCGCTGCAGCCAAACCCGGCAACATCTTTTACGCCCTGGGCATGACCCAGCACACCACCGGGGTGCAGGGTATTCGTTGCTATGCAATCATCCAGCTGCTCCTGGGCAATGTGGGCAAAGCCGGTGGCGGTATCCAGGCCCTGCGGGGTGAGCCCAATGTTCAGGGTTCTACCGATATGGCCAACCTGAATGCCAACCTACCGGGATATTTACCTTATCCCACCAATGCCGAGAAAACTCTGCAGGATTATGTGGCGAAAAACGGTTCAGTTCAGCATAAACCGTTGGTAGCCCTGCTCAAGGCCTGGTTTGGTAATAACGCCACTCCCGAAAACGATTACGGGTATCAGTGGCTGCCCAAGAACAACCCAGCAAATATGCCTATTCAACCCCAGTTCTTCAGTAAAATGGAAGAAGGGCAGTTTAAGCTTCTCCTCAACTGGGGCTCCAACTCCACGGTTTCCATCCCGGACAGAAAACTAGTGGCCAGAGGTCTGTCCAAACTGGAAATGCTGGTAGTGGCTGACATATTTAACACCGAAACCGCGCAGTTCTGGAAAGAAGAAGGATTAAATCCGGCCAAGATTCCGACCGAGGTAATCTTCCTGCCGGCGGCCTTCGTTTATGAAAAGGCCGGCAGCATGACCAATTCTTCCCGCCTGATTCAGTGGAAGGAAGTGGCATTAAAACCCCTCAATGATTGTCACCCGGATTTGGATATGCTGGACCACATCTTTAAGAGATTGCGCACCCTTTATGCCGGAAGCACCGATCCTAAGGATGAACCGATTTTAAAAGCCAACTGGGATTATGGCGAGCACGAAGCGAGTGCTTTAAAGGTGCTTCAGGAACTGAACGGCTATAATGACACAACCGGCAAGCTCACCGCATCTCTGGGCGAATATCTGGCGGCACCGGTCGGGACGATTTCCACCGGATGCTGGATATATGCAGGGGTAACTCCGGATGTAGACAAAAACCTGGCAGACCGCCGGGGCAATGCGGATCCCACTGGTTTAGGCCTTAACAAAGACTATGCTTTTGCCTGGCCGGGCAATATCCGTGTTCTCTATAACCGGGCTTCTTGTGATGCTCAAGGACAGCCGGTTGATTCCAAACGTAAGCTGATCTGGTGGGATCCCGCCCAGAATCTCTGGGTCGGAAATGATGGTCCCGATGTGGTTGACAAGACCAAAGGACCTGACACTCCTGAAGGGAAGCAGGCTTTCCGCATGAATCCTGAAGGCGTAGGACGCTTATTCGCAGCTACTTATAAGAGTGGTGCATTTGCTACTCCGCCAGAAGGTATTGCGGCTGTTCCGATTCGTGGAGCAGGCATGACGATTGATGGACCTATGCCGGAGTTCTATGAGCCGATTGAAAGCCCAGTGGCCAATATTCTGCATCCCGCGGTGCAGAGCAATCCCTGTGCCAAGATTGTCTCAAAAGAGTTTGGCAATCCGGATGAATATCCCCATGTCCTTACCACCTATGGGGTTGTCGAGCACTTCTGCGCCGGGGCGATTACCCGCAACATTCCCTGGCTGAATGAGATTGCACCTGAGCCTTATGCTGAAATAAGCAAAAACCTGGCCAAACAGATTGGCGTTAAAGAAGGGGATAAAGTCGAAGTTTCTTCTGCCCGCGGCAGTTTAGTAGTGCGTGCCCTGGTGACCGACCGTATTCAAACTCTAAAAATTAACGGTAAAGATCAGGAGACCATCGGTATGCCGTGGAGCTGGGGCTTTGCCAGCTTGAATCCCGGCCCCAGTACTAATAATGTGACAATGAACGCATGCGACCCCGGAGCTGGTACTCCTGAGTATAAATGCTGTCTTGTCAACATAAGGAGGGCTTAACGATGGCGAGAAAAATGGTATTTATTGATACTTCATTATGTACCGGGTGTAAGGCGTGTTCCGTGGCCTGCAAAGCCTGGAACGATCTTCCGGCCGAAAAGACACAACGCATAAGCAGTTATCAGGCCCAGGCGGACTTTACACCCAATACCTGGACCTATGTCAGGTTCAGAGAAGAGTACAAAGATAAAAAAATGCGTTTTAATATGCTGAAACTCCAGTGCTTCCACTGTGGCGACCCTGCTTGCATGAAGGCTTGTTCTTCTAATGCCATCTATAAGACGGAAACGGGATACACTTTGATTGATAAAGACAAATGCATTGGCTGCGGATATTGTGCGGCGAACTGTCCATGGGGCGTTCCCAAGATTGATGAAGCCACTAATAAATCGACCAAATGCAATGGTTGCATTGATCGCGTAGAAAGCGGTATGAAACCGGCCTGTGCTCAAACCTGCCAGCCCGGCGCGATATTGTTTGGCGATCATGCTGAGATAATGCCCCAAGCCCAAGCCCGTGTTGCAGAGCTTCAATTAACAAATCCGAAAGCGCATTTGTATGGCACTGAATTGATGGGCGGTACGACTTATGTTTATCTGCTGCAGGATAGGCCTGATGCTTATGGGCTTCCTTTAAATCCTACAACGCCAGTATCTTTAACACTTTGGAAAGATATAGTTCATCCACTGGGTGGTATTGCGATTGGCGCTTCGGCTGCAGCTATCACTGTTGGGGTTATTGTCAATTTAGTTAGGGGTAATTACGCCAACAGAGCGAAAACTATCGCGGAATCCCACGACGAAGGAGGTAAGTAGATATGGCAAAAGAGGTATATCGTTTTTCCGCAGGAGAGCGTTTTGTTCACTGGTGTCACGGCGTTGCATTCTTGCTGTTGCTTTTTACTGGGCTGGGAGTGCTCCTCTACGCTTTTCAGCCGGCCATGAACGTATTCGGCGGGATTCATGTTACACGAAATATTCACCGTGTTGTGGCTGTGCTGTTTACTTTAGGTATGATAATTGGATTCATTGGCAAAGGAGAAGGCGCACGCCAGATGCGGCGTTGGTTTAAAGATGTCATTAACTTCCGTAACGATGACTTCGCTCATGCTAAGAATTTTGGTATAGAATTCTTTGGCGGGCATAAACCATTCCCGCCCCAGGGCAAGTTTAACGGTGGTGAAAAGCTGAACTCTATGTTTACCATTCTGGGGACAATTTGCATTGTCATCAGCGGCTACATTATGTGGTTTGCTTCAGGTCCAAGTTTGCTGCTACAGTGGGCGTATCCTATACATGCGGCCTGTGCACTTTTTATGACTGCTCTTTTGATTGCCCATTTATATCTGGGAATACTACATCCCGATTCAAACCAGGCTCTAAAGGGTATTTTCACTGGTTGGGTTCCTGCCAAGTTTGCTTATGAACACTACGAAAAATGGTATAACGAAGAGGCTAAGGAAACTATGAGAGGATAAGAGGAGAATTTTGATGACGAAAAAAAGCAAATTGGTAGTTGCGGAAAATGTGGAACAAGCCTACCAGAAGTATCGTCAGCTCAAACTAGAAGTTGATGCCTGGCGGCAGGAACGCGGTTCATATTGGCAGGCGAGTTTAAGCATGAGTGATGAATCCCCATATTTGCCTATTAGCGATTTACCTCAAGATGCGATTATCGAGCTTTGGCAGAGATTAAATCTCTCTGCCAAAGTGGAAATCAATGATTCAGACTTGTGGGAAATGTGGGAACAATTGAAGTCAGGTAACAATAGGATGGAAGCAGAAATGGCAACCCGCCTCCAGATAGCAGTTAATGGTGTAGCTAAACTTGCTAGCCAGACCGTCAATGAAACGGGAGTGCCGGAGCAAAAGTGGAATCCCCGCTCTTCAGAGCATCCAGAGAAGAGTGTAGTGGCTTGCCCTGTGTGTGGCGAAATATCGACTTTGGCGGTTCTGACCGCACCGGACGGGAAAAGAGTAATGCACTGTAACACATGCAACTTTGAATGGCCTGTACAGCGAACCGGATGTCTGTATTGCGGAAGCGAAGATTCCAAGAAATTATTTTATCTCAAAAACGAGGCGTTTCCCGGAATTGAAATGGGTGTTTGTCAGGTTTGTGGGCAATATTTCAAGGAAATTGATGGGCGTATGCTTTATGCTGCGGATTATTTTTGGGAAGATATGAGAACGCTTCCTTTGAACTATGCAACCGAACGCTGGATAGAAGAACAGGTTAGAAAAGATAATCAAATCAATTAGGCCAAAAAATACGAAATTAATATATTTGGGAATTAATCGCACCGAAGGATAGTTTTAATAGTATCTCTTGTAAATTATGCTGATAGACTGAGTGCAATAATTTATTGATGAAAAAGCTTAGGCTTTTCATACATCCCAATCTTTTTCTTCCCGCTTTCGCGGGAAGCTTTTTTTTCAAGGATATGGAGAACGGATTGTACATGAAAATTATAAAGAAGAGAAAACTAGTAGCGACAAACGAAGCTTTGTAAAGATAGCCATTATAAACAAGAAACGGTAACTTCATAAACCCAAAAACAAATAGAAGATAATAGTATTAAAGGGAATATATATAATTTTAATAAACCAAGAAAGTTGACACGATTCTCCCCTGGTGTTATGTTAAAAGTACAATAAAAACAGGCATAATTGAATTATGATATATTTATGAGTTGCTACCCCTATGAGCAAACCTGTTAAGTGAGAATATTTACTGATAAGCGGAAGGAGTCGAATAACCATTACTAAACGTCCGCCCCTTACCCCAGAAGAAGCTGCTCAAATACTTAAAATTTCCAAATATACCTTGTACGAGCTAATCAAACGGGGAGAAATTCCCTCATGGCGCATTGGAAGAAAAATACGTATTGATTATGATTCGCTAATGCATTACTTGCAGGGAGACTCAGGTGAAAAACGCCCCCGGGGATATTCTGACGCGCAGGAGGATGTATCTTCAGATAATGGTTTTTGTTTTATGGGCAGCCATGATCTATCCGTTGAACTGCTGGCAGAGTTTTTAAATCACTCCTCTTCTTCTCTTTCCCTTAAGACTATTTTTAAAGGTAGTATGCAAGGTTTGGTTGCTCTTTACCACAGAGAAGCGCAAGTAACCGGTATTCATCTTTGGGATGAAAAATTACAAGAATACAATCTGCCCTTCGTAGAACATATACTTCTGGCTGAAGCTTATACGGTTGTTAACCTGGTTCAAAGAACCCAGGGCTGGATTGTCCCCGCAGGTAACAAGCACAATATCAATTCCTGGGAGGATATCACTAAAAAAGGTTTTCGCTTTGTAAACCGGCAGAGAGGCTCCGGCACCCGTTTAAGAATAGATCAATACTTGTTGGAAAACAAAATACCAGTCCGCCAAATTCAAGGCTATGAAAAAGAAGAACAGACTCATTGGGGAGTTGCACTTAAGGTTGCTAATGGAGAAGCAGATTTCGGCATTGGCATTCAATTTGCTGCCGAAAGATTGGGCTTGGATTTTGTGCCCCTGTTTAAAGAACGCTTTGATCTGGTTATTCTTCAGGAAACAGCAGAAAAACCTGAATGGCAGCAGATACAGGAAGTTATAAACTCAACCGCATTTAAACGGGCGGTTGAACAGCATATTGGCTATGATACCTCCCTGACCGGAAAGATCGTCTACGAAACTCCCCATTCTGCAAAGGTACGTCATTAGGGACTACCCTGTATATCTGAACTAATTCCCTAAAATCCTTTTAAACCTCACTATAATTCATTTCTTCACCCCGGGGCAGCTTGGCTTGAAAAACCTCGCCTGTTAATAACCTCCATAACAATATGCCGGAGAGTATGCCGGATAAAGCTACGGCCAGTGGTTGGCTCCAATAGACACCGTTAACGCCCCAGAAGGAAGCAAAAAATACCGCCAGCGGATAGCGAAAAACGAGTAAGCGGGCAACAGAAGTTAAGAGTGAATACCAGGGGCGCTTCAGGCCTTGGGCTGTGCCAAATAAGGCCAGTTCTAGCGGGGCAAAAATATGGGCCAGGGCAGCTATGCGTATGGCATGCATAGCCAGCTCGGTGACCTGGGCATCGGAGCGGAAGGGCAGCACTAGCCAGGGAGCTCCCAGGATCAGAACGGCCATAATGGGCAGAATAATCACGCCCGTTCCCAGGAGAAAGATGCGCACCCCGCTGCGAATCCGCTCCCAGTTCTCTTGTCCGTAGTTAAAGGCGACATAGGGGATCAAGGCTCCTGCCATGCCGTAAAGGGGGAGCAGGCCCATCATTTCCAGGCGGGCCATAATGTTCCAGGCACCTATGGCCGCAGGCCCAAAGGATGCCAGCACCACATTTACCAGGGAAAGACCCAGGGGGCTGACCAGTTGAGAAATAGTAACGAAGATGCCTAAATGGCTTATCTTTTTCCAGTAAAGAGGCATGTCTTTACGCAGGTATAGCAAGGGAACGGGTAGTTTGGCTTGCTTGAGCTGGCGGTAAATATAGACCGCTGATAACAGCTGTCCTATCAGGGTGGCAATGGAGGCCCCGGCTATGCCCCATCCCAGGTAAAACATCAGGATAGGATCCAGGGTTAAATTTATCGCATTGCCTATGAGCATGGCTTTCATGGGCATCAGGGTATTGCCATGGCTCATGGAGATGGCTTCGCCAATCATCACATAGGCCATAATGGGAAAGCTCAAAACCAGCCAGAAGGTATAGGGATAGGCCTCTGTCAAAACCGGGCCCCGGGCCCCCAGGAAATGATAAAAGCCGGCGCAAAGTTCGGGGATCAACAAAAGAAACAGGGGCAGTATGCTTAACAAAAGCAGCGGCAGGGCCGACTCCGATAATTTGGCTGTTTCTTCCGGCTTATCCTGACCGCGCGCCTGGCTCATAAGGGTGGTGGCTCCTATTTGTGCTCCTTTTCCCAGTGAAAGAACCAGATAAAAAAGGGGCATAGATAGAGACTGGGCCGCCAGTGGAGCTGAACCCAACCAGGCGATAAACATGGTGTCAACGAATTCATAGAGGTTTTGAAAGAACATGGAGATCATGGCCGGTATAGCCAGGGCTAAAAGGACGCGGAAGACAGGATCGCTACCCATATCCAGCTGCCTTGAGGGTTCATTATTCATCTATCTAAACACCCCTAAAGTATTATAATTTTATTAATCCCCATGGCCAGAGGCCACAAACAACGATGAAAAGTGAGTTAGTAGGGGCTTGAATGGTAAGATGTAGCAGGAAAGATCCCCTTCTCGACTGAAGCCCGATGACTGACGACCTTTTCATATTAGAGACTGCCAGATCTTCAAGGGCAGCTTGCTGGCCAGCAGGCGGCGATATTCTGCCGAGGCTCTGACATCACTGATGGGAGACACTAAAGCGGCCATGCTTTGCCCCAGTCTGCCTAGTATTATGGGGCTGAGCTTTTCCCCGATTAAAGTATTTTCCACTTCCGGAAAGCGCATAACGGTAGGGCCTATACTGCCCCAGGCGAAGCGGCCCTCTAAAATGCGGCTATCTTCCGCAAATTGCAAGAGGGAAGCCATGCTGCTTATTGAAATCGCCAGGGCTTTACGCTGGCCCACTTTAAAGTAAAATCCGTGGCTATGCGGAGCGGGAATGGGAATGCGAATCTTATAGAGGATTTCATTGCTGCCGAGCAGGGTTTGACCGGGTCCCTGAATAAAGTCCTGAATAGGAAGCAAGCGGCCGGCAGCAGCGTTTTTTAGTTCCAGGCCGGCATTCAGCACATAGAGCGGGGGCAGGGTATCGCCCGCCGGGGAAGCTGTGCAGATATTCCCGCCGATAGTCCCCATATGACGGATAGGCGGAGAGCCCAAGACCGCAACCGCCTGATGCAAGACGGGAAGCTGGGTTTGAATGATGGGACTGTCCAGCAGTTGCTGGTGCGTAACCATGCTGCCGATGCAAATTTCGCCGTCCTGCCGTTCAATTTGCCTTAATTCGGCTATATTCTCCAGAGCCAGGATCACCGCAGGCGGCAGTTTTCTATCCCGTATCTTTACCAGTAAATCCGTTCCTCCGGCCATAATAAGCGCAGCCGGGTTTTCTTGCTTTATGGTCCATAATTCTTCCAGCGTATGGGGCAGAAACACTTGACTCATAGCTTATCCCTCATTTCTGCTGCCGCGCTTTCTACCGCATCAATGATCTTCTGATAGCCGGTACAGCGGCACAGGTTGCCGCTCAGGGCTGCACGGATTTGCTGGCGGTCCGGAGCTGGATTGCGCTGCAAGAGGTCAACGGTCGCCATAAGCATTCCCGGGCTGCAGAACCCGCACTGGACCGCTCCTTTATCTACGAAGGCCTGCTGAATCGGGTGAAGCTTTTTCCCCGGCGACATCCCTTCGATAGTGGTAATACTCCGGCCCTGCAGCTGGGCGGCAAGCATCAGGCAGGAAAGCTTGCTGACACCGTCTACCAGAATGGTGCAGGCGCCACATTCACCGGAGCCGCAAGCTTCTTTGGTACCGGTATACCCCAGTTCTTCCCGCAGCAGGTCAACCACCCGGCGATCAGGGAGACAATCAATCTCCTGCTTTATCCCGTTTAACTCAAATGCAATCTTCATTCTGCTGCCCTCTTTTCCAGGATTAATAATAGTTGTTCGGCGGTAAGCGGACTTTTAAAAATATGCTGGCCCACGGCCCGGGCAATTCCATTGGCAATCGCCGGCAAGGCGAGATTAATCACGATTTCCCCGATTCCCTTCATACCAAAAGGACCGCTTTCTTCCACGCTTTCCACCGCTATACTCAATATATCCGGTACATCCATAGATGTAGGTAAAATGTAAGTGGCCAGGTTACGGGTCATAAGCTCTCCCCGGTCAAGCTTAAAATCCTCCCACAGGGCGTAACCCATGCCCTGAACCGCACCACCCTGAACCTGCTGTTCATAAAGCTGAGGATTGAGTACCTTGCCGGCATCGGTTGCGGCCAGGTAATCGCTGATTTCCACTTCCCCGGTGAGTTCATCGATTTGCACTCTAGCCAAATGACAGGCAAAGGCAAAAACCCGGTGGGGGAATCCGGCAGCGCGTATGTTCGGGTTGATTTTATCCGGATAGCGGTTTACCGGTGCCGTATAGGAGTAAATTGAAACACGCTCCTCGGGCCGCATACTCGCCGCGACCAGGCCCAGGGGGATTTCCCGTCCGCTGGGGAGATGATTCAACCGGCCGGAACTCAACAAGAAATCTTCAGCATAGAGGCCCATACCCATATTGCAGGCTCGGGTGAGGATGCGTTCTTTTAGCTGGAGGGCAGCTGCCTTTAAGGCGTTTCCATAGGAATAGGTAGTGCGGCTGGCGGCGGAAGATCCTGAAGGCAGAGTTTGCAGGGTATCGGGCTGAATCAATTCGAAGCAGTCAGCTGTCTGTCCCAAAACTTCCGCGGCGATTTGTACATTGGTGGGATTGTTCCCCTGTCCCATATCCGCCACCCCGGAATATATCCGAAAACGACCATCAGGCAGCAGTTCAATTTTAGCATTGGCAATATCTGCCACCATAGGACCATAGCCGGTTCCCTGCAAGCCGGCGGCAATACCAACGCCTCTTAGCTTAAAGGGGGGAGCCTGGCTGACCCAGGCCTGGCGCGAGGTCCATAGCGGGTGTTCTTGCAGTTTTTCCAGGCAGGGAATGATGGCGGTAGAATTGCTCATCCACACCCCAGCTCCCGTTTCATCTCCACGCATGACGGCATTCTTGAGCCGGAAAGCCAGTGGGTCCCAGGCGATTTTATCCGCCAGGATATCCATCATCTGCTCCAGCCCGGCCAGAACCTGGGGTGCGCCAAATCCGCGAAAAGCCCCGCCCACCGGGTTGTTGGTATAAACAGAGAACCCCTCTATCAGAGCATGGGGTATACGATAGACCCCTGCGGCATGCTCCATGGCCAGGGCCAGCACCGGCCCGCCCAGGGAAGCATAAGCACCGGTGTCCAGCACGATTCGGCAGTTCATGGCGTACAGTGTCCCATCTTTTTTACAGCCCAGTTCATAGTGAACCCGTCCGGGATGCCGTTTGGTGGAAGATAGAAAACTCTCCTCCCGCGAATTCCACATTTTGACCGGACGTCCTCCGCTATGTAGTGCTGCCAGTCCCAGCAATCCTTGCACCGTTATCCCATCCTTGCCCCCGAAGCCGCCTCCCAGGTAGGGGGCTATTACCCGGATTTTATCAAGCGGCCAACCCAGGGCATAAGCCAGCTCATTTCTATCCCGCCAGGGGGTCTGGGTGGAGGCGATGATTGCCAGGATACCCTCTTCATCGACCCGGGCGACCCCGGCCTCGGTTTCCAGGTAAGCGTGTTCCTGCCAGGGCAGTTGAAAATCAGCCTCTGCCACAGCGTCACACTCGCTCATAGCGGCTATGCTGTTCCCGCGTACAACTCTGCCGCCCAGCAGGAGGTTTTTATCATTGCGGTTTTCATGCAGCAGCGGTGCGTTCTCCGCCAGGGCTGCTTCCGGATCAAAGACCGCCGGCAGGGGTTCATATTTAATGACAATTTTATCTATGGCTTCCTGCAGTACTGTTTTATTCTCTGCCAGCACTAAGGCCACCGGATCTCCTTTATAGAGTACCTTGCGGTCGGCGAGTACCGGTTGATCCATTTCCGGCACCCCCACCCGGTTGGCGCCTTTTATATCTTCATGGGTCAGTACGGCAAAGATGCCCGGGAGATTGCGCACCGGGGAAATATCTATTTCCTTGATCAGGGCATGAGAATGATCCGAACGTTTAGCCCTGGCCCAGAGAAAATTTTGGGGATAGTAATCGGCTGCATATTTTTCTAAGCCAGATATTTTACCAGGCCCATCAACCCGCTTCAAGCTGCTGCCGATGGGGCTTGCATAAGCTGTCATCCAAGGTCTCACTCCTTAATATCCAATGTCAAGAGATGCTGGTACTGTTCCGCTGTATCCATATCCAGAAGAATGGCTTTAAAAAGCAGCGACATACCCTTTCCAGTACGGTAGTTTCCCCCAGAGGCAGCAGTGCTTTCATGCATGTCATGCGGGAAAAATAGCCGGCTGCCAGCACTATGGCCTTGATTTTATCTGTCATTATTTCTTCCCTGAGCGCAAGTGAATGATTTGCGCCATGATGCTGATGGCAATTTCCGCCGGACTATCAGCCCCTATCTCCAGGCCTACCGGGCAGGTCACCTTTTGCAGCTCTTCCGCTAAAAAACCTTGCTCCATCAAAGATTTATAGATAGAATCTCGCTTGCGCCGGCTGCCAACCATGCCGATATAACAGGCCGGAGTTCTTAAAAGCTGGGCAAGAACTGCCTGATCGTATTGATGATCACGGGTAATAATCAATAAATAAGTATTTTCATCTACCTGAACATCTTGCAGGCAATCCTCGAAGCCAGGAACTAATATCGTCCGGGTATGCTCAAAGGCAGCCCCGTCCAAATATTCGGCCCGATCATCCAGCACTGATACCGCAAAACCCAAATGAACGGCTAAAGGGGCTAGCTCACTGGCTATATGACCGGCGCCAAAGATATAAAAAGCAGCTGGGACAGTATGAGGTTCCAGCAGGAAGGCCTGCTTATCGATGTTAATAACTTGTGCCTGCTTAAGCTGGGGCAGTACTTCCCGCAGCTTATCCGGGTTAATTTGGGGGCAATCACCATATACTATGCCATCCTCTTGTATAAAAAAACGCGGTGCTGGTTGATTATCGCTGTCTGTGGGCAGAGGGATGAACATATAGAGATTTTGCGGTTTTTCATAACAATCTAAGGCGTCCTGCCAGAGCTTCAGGTGATAACTATCAGCAGGCAGGTATTCCAGCAGGACTTGCAGCGAGCCGCCACATATCATGTAAGGTACGCTGTTTCCTCGGGCTTCACTGCTAAAATGCAACAGCTGGGGTTTGCGGTCTTCTTGCAAGACCTTACGCCCGGCTCGGACTATCTCGGCTTCAAGCATTCCACCCCCGATAGTACCTATCTGTTGGCCCGCGGAGGTGATTAACATCCGTGTTCCCTGCGGGCGGGGGGTTGAACCCTGGCGGCTTAGTATGGTGACAATAAGCAGATCCTCTCCTTGCTCCAGGCAGCCCAGGATGGCAAAAATATCGTTATGATTATTATTTGGTATCAAATAGGAGCGACCCCCTCTTTTATTTGATTACTGTATTTCTATCATCGATAATTATATTCAAGATTTTATGGGCCCGCTCACTGTAGAGATTTATTCCCTCCAGGTTTGGTTCCTGCAGCAGTTTTTGCATTAATAACCCATCTGTAGCAAACCAGCGTGGTAAAATGCCACCCAAAAAATATTGATGTTCACGCAGTATGTTTACGGACTGGCCAACTGCCGGGTTAGCCAGCTTAAGATAAGCCTGAAACACAGAACAACCCTGGGCCTGTGCCAGTTTTTCCTGTTCCAGCAAATAATTTTCCAGATCCTTTCCCGTTTCCAGCAAAGTAAAACGAGCTACAGCGGCATCAGCATATATTTCTACCTGGCCCCGGGTAGCTTGCTCCGGAAGGGGGGAATTAGAGGAGACGAATTCATGTCCAAAATCGTATACTGAATAAAGATAATGCAGCGAATCCGCATAGGCTTCAGGCAAATAAAGAAGCTGCGGGGGAGCAGCTTGAAAGATTTTAAACATGAGCAGAGCTGCTACCCGGCCCTGACTGCTCTGTTCCTTTACATAAGACGAAGCCGGCATCAAATCCAATTCGATTCCGGTTTCAAAAGCTCCCAGACGAGTACCGGCTTTTTGGGTAAAGGTATGATTACAAACCGCTTCTCCCCATTCCTGCTTTATATTCAGCTGAGGATAGGCCACTTCATGCCCATAAGCGAGGCACTGCTCCAAAATTCCCTGATTGCGATAAAGAGGCAAGACTATTCCCTGTCCTTCTTCATATAGCTCCGGATTGGGGGATGTAGAGCGATAAAGCGCGGTTTGCCCTACCACCTTGTCTCCGCTGCGGGCAATGATGCGATACATCTCGCCTTCTTCTTGCTGCCTTACAATAGCTGCAGGATCATAGACTGTTTTTACCGGGTACTCATTCCCGTAAACCGTCTTATACAGTTCAACCACACCTGCTGCATCAGCAGCTTGCATGAGTCTTACTTCTATACCGGCGTTGCTGCGTGGGTTCTCTTCCCTAAAAGCCATAGTAACAATCCCCCTTTTTTTATAATGTGGTTTTGAGCTCCCGCTTCAATTTTATGGATTATCTGACAGCAGGCGCTGCCATTTCCGACTAATAGAAGTAGTTATACTACCCCATCTGTTCATTTCGGCAAAGACCCAAATCAGAGTATAGCCTCCAAAGCATGGATAAGTGCCTCCATAGCTTCATGCTGGGCAATGGTGATGCGAATATAATTGGGATAACGGAATCCGGTCATGCTGCGAACCATCACGCCGCAGGCCATGAGTTGGCGGTAGGCCAGAGTGTCGCTAATCGGAAGCTTTATCATCACAAAATTCCCCTCGTGCATGACCAGGGGAAGTCCCAAGCGGGTTAACTCCCGGTACAAATAGGTTTTTTCCTTTTTGACCAGGGTATTGGTCCTCTGGATATGCTCCGGATCATCCAGGGCCAGGAGAGCAGTCTCCTGAGCCAGTGTATTAACTGAATAGACCACGCAGGCCCGGCGCATGATATTTACCACCTCCAGGCTGCCCGCCAAATATCCAATGCGCAGCCCGGCCAGTCCATACATCTTGGAAAAGGTGCGAAAGACCACCAGGTTGGGATAACGATCGATAAGCGCAATGCCATCCGGAAAATCTTCTTTTTCCACGAATTCACAGTAGGCTTCATCAACTACCACGATTTGTTTTCCATCTATCTGGTCCAGGAAACGGCAGAGTTTCTCCTGGTTCCAATAGGTACCGGTAGGATTGTTCGGGTTGCAGATAAAAAGGATTTTGGTACGGGCATCTATCTGGGCCAGCATCCCCTCATCGTCAAAGCAAAAGTCCTTTAAGGGAACCAGGCGGGCTTCATATCCCGAAAAAATAGCTACCCATTCATAAACGGCAAAGGTTTTATCAGCCGTTATTATATTGTCTCCCGCTTCACAGAAGGCTTTTATGGCAAAGGTAATCACTTCATTGGCACCATTTCCCACCAGGATTTGATCGGGGTGCAGCTTATATTTCTCGGCCAATTTATCACGCAGGTAATAGGAATCTCCGCTGGGATAAATCGCCGCTCGACGGGTTTCAAAACGATGTAAGATTTCCTGCGCAGCCGGGGGGGGGCCCCAGTGGGTTCTCATTGTTGTTCAAGCGATAGAGCTGCTTACAGCCAAAAAGCTTTTTCAATTCCGGGTCTGGTTTGCTGGGAATATAGGCTTCAAATCCCTTGATATAGGAAGGAACCAATCTGTCCAGCTTAGGTAAATTCATAAACATCACCGGCTTTCGAACTGGAATATTAATAAATCCCCGTCTCCCGCATAAGGAAGCAAGAGGCACGGTTTAAAACCGCTGGACAGCAAATAAGGGGTCAAACTTAGCTGCCAGGCTTTACCCAGATCCATTTCCAAGAAAATGTTGAAGAGTTTTTCCTTCTGCAGGCTGTTAATATGTTGGGTGAGGTTATGCTCTGCATCCTCTCCGAATACAAGTGGACGAATGGTAACCTGTTCCCGGCCCCGGTCAAATTCTGTAGTAAACACCGACTCCTGGTTCAGTTCTTCCCCCTGGCTCAACACCAAACGGATTTCTCTGGGCAAGAAGAGGCCTTGGTAAAACTCTTGCAGAAAACCTTCAATGTCGGGATGGGCCCAGACCCGGCTGCCGCTATCTTCATTTATCTGGCGATAATAAGCATCTTTCCGGGAGGTCATTTCTCCAGCTTTATAAACACTGGTAGAGCCCAGCTTTTCGAAATAAGACGTCAACAGGGCATTCTCGGCATAACGGCTGATAATACCAGGCACATTGGACCTGCCGATGTGCACCAGGCATTCATCCATCAGGGCCAGTGCGGTGGCTTCATTATCATTAAAAACATAGGGGCCAAAACACTCCACCGTCCGGTCCTGGCTTCCGGTCCAGCAGATCCCGCCAACCACATGGTCTTTTTCGTCAAAAGCCAGTAATATACTATATTCATCACCGGCCAGCATATCAATAACTTTCCCGGGGTAGTTGAAAAAAGAAGGATATTGAGATTCAGCTATTCTCTGCAGCAGGTTCTGGCAGAATTCCTTGATTTCTTCAGGCTCAGCCGGCCTTATTATCGTTTGCAGCGCAGGTGAGAGGTCTGCCAGGGGTTGTAATATCACTTCGGGATAGGTTTTTTCTTTGACCATACTCAAACATAGCTTATCCGGGTATATTCTGGAGAAATACAGCTTCTCCACGGAGCGGGAGGCAATCAATAAGCCCATTTCCTCCATTAATGGCTCGTTATCCACACTCACTTTTGTTGTAAGATTGAAGGCCCTGAGGTTAAGGCTCCGCAGGGGAAAGATGAAATCCACCTGCAGGCAATAGGTAAAATAGCGGCATTGCAAAAGCATCATTTCACCCGGCAAGGATGTATCGCTCAGGTAGGTGAAGATTTCTTCCACTGCCAGAACCAGCTTGAATATATCCGGTTTATCCATGCCGCAAACCCGGGCATAGTTTTCTACCGCTGCCAGTATAACCGGAGCCATTTGACTATGCATATTGAGATTTATTGATATTTCCTGTGTTTTTCTTTCCATATTTCCGCATTCCACCCCACTTATGTCTTGCTCATTGATTGTTCATTTCTTGCCTGGCTCTCTATCGGCAGAAGGCCCTGAAAGCATGGCATCCTCTCCCATAGAATATTCCTGTAACCTTCGCTATTATTCGCCAGAATCCTTTTTGGAAGGGATGTAATTCAATATATTTTTTCACCAATGTCGCAGGCGCATAAAAAAAGACCTGTTGCCAGGTCACAAAAGCTAGCTGTAGGATAAGCGATTAGGGAAAGGGTTGACAGGGGTAAGCGCCTTTACTCATAATCCTATATTTTTAAAGTCATCATCCAGAGTTGAAAAAAATCATCCTGTGATAAGACCTTATTGCCGGTTCTTCAACAAGGCAATAAGGGTATCCCTTTGATTAAGAGAGGGGTTGTCGATCACCTGATCCAGCAGGTAATCCATAACTTCTCCTATCTCCTTTCCCGGGGGGGAACCCAGGGAAAGCAAATCATAGCCGCTTATGTCCAGGTCGTGAACCGTTAGGGGTTCCCGGCGGGATAAGACTTCAAAACATTTATTTCTTATTTTCGTGATTCTTTCGGGGTCTCTGCTGGATAGTGCGGAACCTTTAATATCCGCCAATTGCAGCTCAAACAGGCGGTCGATATTATCCGGTCCCACCCGCCTTATTAAGCGTTTTATGCTAAGCTCGCTAATATTCTCGTAATCATTCATATGTTCTTTGATAAGGGCGCTTACTGCTTTGATGGTCTTGCGGTCAAAGCTTAAGCGACCCAGTATTGTCCGGGCCATCTCGCCGCCGCCGCTGGCGTGACCGTAGCAATGTCCCTCCCCGTCTTCATCTATAGTCAGGCAGTTGGGCTTGTCAATATCGTGCAAGAGTGCTGCCAGCCTTAAAGTCAGGTTAGGCTCAGTATTATCTAAAACCACCAGGCTATGTTCGAAAACATCTTTATCATGATAAGAGCTGCAGGTATCAAAACCTATGGCAGGCATAAGCTCGGGTATAAGTCTCTCCAGCAAGCCCAGTTCCAGAAGCCTGCGTATGCCCTGGGAAGGCAGCTCACTTAAGAGGATTTGGATAAACTCGTTGCGAACCCTTGCCGACCCACTGGCAGGAACACTGTCTTTTAAATCCTTCATAGCCTGTAGTAATTCCGCTTCAATTTTAAATCCCAACTGGGATTCAAATCTAACTGCCCGCAGAATTCTTGCGCTATCTTCCTGTATTTGTTTGTAGGGGTTTTGAGCACAGCGGATTAAGCGCTTTTCAATATCTCCTACTCCATTATAGGGATCCACTACTCCCGCCTGTTCATTATAGGCAATGGAATTCATAGTAAAATCCTTATGCAGCAGATCCTCATTTATATCATCGGCGAATCGCCTTTCTTCCCCGGTGCGGAAGGCATTTACTTGGTAGCTCTCCCCTTTAAAATGTATTGTAACTATCCCGTAATCCTCTACGGAAGGAATGGCAGTAAAACCTTCATTTTCATCGAAAACAACTATAGTATCATTAGGCAGGGCATTGGTAGTGATATCCCAGCTTATAGGTTCTTTACCCAGTAGGTAATCCCGGATGCAGGCACCGTAGATGTAAGCCTGATAACCATTGCTATGAAGCTTGTTTAGAATCGTTTGTACATTTTCGGGCATATTGATTTTCATCCTGCCACCTCCTGTTTTAATAGAAACTAGCACGTTTAAACACTTCTACAAAAACTGCTTTATATCCTGCCCATTGTTATTAAACAGCTGCCCTGCTTATGATTCTCCTGACACACTAAAACTATTTAACCGACCTATTCTGAGCCAGATGATTATATCGAGTTTATTATCTTACAAGTTAATCAGAACATTCAATAGAAGCCATAAGAATATCCGTTACCTCTTTGACTATATCTTGAGGCGCTTTTTCAATTAAGCTAGCTTTTCTAGCTAAAATATCGAGGGACTTGGCCTGCTCACACATAATAACACCTGTGGTTCTGGTTCTTTCGTCCAGGGGCACATGCAGGGGAAAACCTTTATTGGTATTGGTTATGGGGCAGACTATAGCCATTTTCGTGAACTGGTTGAAGATGTTGTTGCTGGCCACAAAAGCAGGCCTTCGGCCTCTTTGTTCATGTCCTGCCTGAGGATCGAATTGAAGAAGAATAATGTCACCTTGTTCAGGTATATATGCCATTACCACACCTCATTACCCGAAGGTTTACCAGTATTCCATTCATTGCACTCGTAATCTCCCTTGAATTCGGCTATTCGTTCCTTCAGGGTTTTACGCTTTTTGTCCGGAATAATTATCACGTTGCCATCCTGAACCTTTATTTGTACCTTATCGTTTTCCTGGAGGTTGGCCTCTTCGAGGATGTCCTTGGGAAGTCTTACCGCCTGGCTATTTCCCCACTTTTGGATAGTGGTATACATACGAATCACCTCTTAATTCACAGTATATACCGCGTATCTACGCGGGTCAATAATGATAGATTATAGGTTTTCATTTTTTGTTTGGTTAATCATCAGGAAATAAAGCTTTTTGATTTTATTGTTTTACGGTTTGGGGCCCCTCCGGGGATAAATACTTGTAAAGCGCAAAAAAAGCCTCCGCTCTGGTGGTATAGCCCTGCGGTTTAAAGCTTCCATCCGGATAAAGATTGAAGAATCCGATTTTGACTGCTGCGGCTACACCGGGTTCCGCCCAGGCAGAAATGCTCTTTTTGTCCGTACAGTTCAAATCGAAGGTTGAAGATTCCAATTTGGCCAGGCGCGAGTAGACAGAGGCTGCCTGTTCTCTGGTAATTAATTCATCGGGACCGAAAATGTTTTTATTATGGCCGCTGACCAGGCCGTGGGCGGCGACCGTAGCAATGCTGTCTTTGGCCCAGTGAGAGGCGGTATCGGAAAAAGTATTCCCCGCTTTAGGTTCAAGCTTTAAAGCTTGAACTAGCATAACTGCGAATTCTGCCCGGCTTATAGTCTTGTCCGGCTGGCAAGTGCCGTCCGGGTAGCCTTTAATTACTCCGGCATTAATAAGCTGCATAATGCTGTCTTTGGCCCAGTGGCCTGATAAATCGGAAGGGATGTTGCTATTCGGCTGAGGTGATGTACTGTTTGATGAAGAAACATTATTTACCTTGACGGGAATAGTCAGATTGATAGATTGCTGCTTGGCTTTGATGTTGTTGCTTAAAACCAAGATATAATCTCCAATCCTGGTGGGGTTCAAGCTAACCGTATTGCCGGATATGCTGGCGCCCAAAATTTTAGAAGTACTATTGCCAACGGTAAAACTAAGTGATGGGTCGATTCCCAGCAGTTTAAGTGTATTTGCATGGTTATCATTTATGATTACCGGTTTGGGCAGAGTGGTAAAGAACGCTGTGTATTGAATTTGATCGGTGGAAAGATCTTCCGAGTATACACCACCGCTCAAGTTCATATTTTCCGAACTGTTGATATTAACTGTGCCTGTATAAACACTAATCCCTGGCCCGGTGGCCGTGATATTGCCCCCGCTTATTGTAAATTGGCCGCGGCTAACCCCAACGCCAATGCTTTTAGGACCTTCTGCCTTAATAGTACCGCCGGTCATATTAACCGAACCGCTAAGCACAAGAGCGATACTCTCTTTGCCAGTTGCCCTGATTTCGCCGCCACTGATATTCAAATTCCCGCTGGAATAAATCCCGTTACCGAAGGCACCTGTCGCTTCAATAACCCCAGCGATAATGTTGGCGTTTCCTTCGCTGACATCAAGGGTTGGCAAACCTTCACCGTTGCCGGTTATGCTTAGTTTCCCGCTAAGAGTCAGGTTCCCGTTGCTGTCTACATAAATACAATTGACACCGGTGTTGATGGAGCAATCCACCCCGGTGAGAGTGACTGGCCTGTTGATGATCAGTCTTTTGGTCAAGGCAATGTTATTCATTATGGTGATGGTATCATCGTTACCTTCTGTAATGGCTTTCTGCAGTTGAGCCTCGTTGGATGCCTCTGCTGCCAGCAAGCTGCTGCCCCCAAATAACATTAAAGCTAGCATTAGGGTGATTAATAGGATGATTCTTCTTCCCGTTTTCATTTTCCTTTCTACCCCCTATTTTTATACTTGGCAAATTTGATGTCACTGCCAAATAGGCGTGTTTTCCTTAAGCTCAACCTTATGGTAAAATTTTTCAGTACATTGATAATAGATTTTACTTGAAAAATGAGCTTTTTGGGACCAAATTAACCCATACTA
>Ga0123326_1001546_pt1 | contig 19781 bp, 19 predicted proteins | sample BioC13SIPDNA_FD_89739 | JGI IMG/M metagenome (GOLD analysis project Ga0123326, IMG submission 89739) | Anaerobic biogas reactor microbial communites from Washington, USA - Biogas_R1_A C13 SIP DNA | ecosystem: Engineered > Bioreactor > Anaerobic > Unclassified | place: Washington, USA | collected...
AAGCCGACGCGGGGAATCGAACCCCGGACCTGCTCATTACGAGTGAGCCGCTCTGCCATCTGAGCTACGTCGGCCGGTAATCTGTGGCGCTCCGGCATGTCGCGCCGCGGGCGACTTAGTTTAGAAGTTCACGGCCAAGCTGACAAGTTCCCCGAGTGACAAGCGGCGGTTCACTTCCCCTGCGGCTCCGCTGCGACTTCCCAAGACGCTCAGAGAATGGATGCCCTTCTACCGGCGACCGCTACTCTCCATCGCCGCTCGAGCCGCCGCCACCACCGGCTTTGCCGCCGTCCCGAGGGCTTCTCTCGGAGCCACCGGTCGCCTCGCTGCCACTCCCTCCTCCGCCCGAACGACGCGGCTTCCGCCGGCGGCGGGATGGAGAGCTGGTCCCAGATGCACCCGGCTGTTCGGCGCCTTCTTCGGCCCCCCTGGAGGACTTGTCCGAGTCTCGGCGGTCCTCAGCACGTGGCGTCTGGCGCCTTCTTCGGTCGGGACTGCGCTGCCCCTGCTTCCCTTTCGACCTGGCCGTCGCACCACTACGGCCGTCTTCTCCGGCACCGCTGCCGGTCTGCCCTGCCGTGGCCTTCGCTTCGTCGGCGGATTCACCCGGCTCCCGGCTCTTGGTACGCCGCCGACCTCGCCCTCGACGACCCCGACGGCGGGAAGTCTCGGCCACCACAACCTCGACCGGTTCCCCGTCTTCCCCCAGGACAACATCGGCCTCGACCACGGGCATGTCCTCGCCGCCATCGTCGGCCTTCGCCAGTGCTCGCAGCCCGGGAAGATCATCCAACATGGGGATGTAGGGCGGCTCCTGCACCTCAGGAATCACGAGGAGCCCGCCACCCTCTTGCTCCTCACAAGTACTTAGCTTGACCTCGTTGTACGATCCATCCTCCATCCGGACCATTATCGCGTCCTTGGTCACGCTGTAGCCCGCCACCACGCCTTCTCCCTCGGGGCACGATACGGGCGTGCCTTTGGGTGGCGCCTCCTTGCGAAAGCGCACGTACTGGTCCTGTTCATATTTCAAACAGCACATCAGCCGGCCGCACAGCCCGGATATCTTCATGGGATTGAGCGGGAGACTTTGTTCCTTGGCCATACGGATAGACACAGGTTCGTCGTCTCCCGCGAACAACGTGCAGCACAGGCTCCGGCCGCACGGGCCAAGCCCGCCGACCATGCGCGCCTCCTCACGCGCCCCCACCTGGCGGAGTTCGATACGCATCTTGAGCGCCTTGGCCAGATCGGCCACAAGTTCGCGGAAGTCCACCCGCTCTTCGGCATAGAAGTTAAAGGTGATTTTCTCGCCCCCGAAGCCAATGTCCGCACCGACCAACTTCATATCGAGACCGTGAGCCGCGATCAACTCCCGACAGGTGTTCAGAGCCTCTCTGCGCAGGTCATCGCTTGCCGCCTGGCTTTCCAGATCCTTGCCTGTCGCTAGGCGAACCACCTTCTTCAGTGGTGCGGGCAGTTCGGAATCATCGATTACTCTGGGGGGTTCCACCACCTGGCCGATCTCCGGACCGCTGATGGTCTGGACGACCACACGGTCACCCCGGCTAAGCTCTAATCCGGCCGGATCGAAGTGATAGACCTTGACCCCGCTTCGAAAAACAACCCCTACAATCTCGGCCACTGAGTCAGGGCCTCCTTAATGGAGCGAAACATATCTCCAATCGCACATCGGGCATCCACATTATACCGAAGCCTCTCTTGTGCCTTGCGGGCCGCCGTTACAGCCTGGGTGTAACGCAGAGCGCCGCCCGGGAGTGCCAAAGCGCGCAGTTCCTCCAGACGGTCCTGGTTAAGTACGGCTCTGTCCGCTCCAACGCACACCAGAGCGAGATCGCGGTACCATCCGGCAAACACCCGAGTGACCGTCCGGAGACCCTGAGTCAGCTGCCGCCGTTGCTGTCGCTTGACGTTCTCGTCGTGGCGTTTGGTGAGCCAACTCCTCGTTCGAGCGTCCCCGGCCCACTCCAATCGTCGTGCGAGCTCTTGCTCAAGATCTTGGGCGCGCTCCTTCGACCTCCCCTCGACGGAAGCCATGATCTCGTCGAGAGCCACCTGCGTATCCATGAGCCCGGCCGACGGGATATCCCGAGCCAGATCGAGCAGCTGCTCACGTTGCCGACGCGCGCTTTCCGAGGTGGCAAGCTCACGAGCGTAGGCCAAGTCGCCGCCGGCCACGTGGGCCAAGACCAGAGCGTCCGCCTCCGGGAGTCCACACCGGTCGGACAAGTCGGCCGCTACGACCGCCACCGGAACCGCTGAGAACATCACCGGCTGGCAGCGGGACACTATGGTGGGGAGCAGACGCTCGGGGTGATCGGTCACCAGGACGAAATGTACGTGCCCGGGAGGGTCCTCCAACGTCTTGAGGAAAGCATTGGCCGCCTCCGCATTGAAGCTATCCGCCTCCAAGAATACGTACACCTTCGCCCGAGCTTCGTACGGCCGGTAGACGGCGTGCGTGTTGATCTCGGTGATCTGTTCCTTGCGGATGAAGCTGCCCTCTGGAGCGATCACGTCCACATCGGGATGCAGCCCCTCGAGAACCCGCCTGCAGGTGTTGCAGACACCGCAGCCTCCATCCGCACAGGTCAGGCCCGCAGCGAAGGCGCTAGCGGCTTGGCCTTTTCCTACCCCGGACGGGCCCGAGAAGAGATAGGCGTGAGAGGCGCCCTGCTCCAATGACCGGGTGAGAAGAGACACGGCCAACTGCTGGCCCACGATATCCGCGAACAGACTACTCAACTGCACCTCCTGCGCCGCGCGGGCACCTCGCTCTGAAAAGCGTCCCGGTTCAGGTCGCCGGTCCGACGGCTGGCCGTGCTCCCCCGGCCGCGCCGTCTTCAGTGGCTGAAAAGCTCCAACTCCTCCTCGATGACCGTCCGGACGCGCTTCTGCACCTCGGCTTCCGTCCCCTGCGCGTCCACCCTACGGATGCGATGCGGGTGCAGGGTAAGGAGCTGCCGATAGCCCTCGGCCACCCGCCGGTGAAAGCCCTCGTCTTCAGCTTCCAGGCGGTCCGGCACTGCCGCCAACCTACCGGAGCGAAGTTCATCGTCAAGGTCCAGCAGGATCGTCAGATCGGGGAAGAGGCACTCGGTCGCCCAGGCGTTGAGCGTGATGATGTCGTCATTGCCAAGACCTCTCCCGTAGCCCTGATAGGCAAGAGAGGAATCGAGATAGCGGTCGCACAAGACCACTTGCCCGTCCTCGAGGGCCGGGCGGATCACCTCTTGCGCCAGATGGGCGCGGGCCGCCGCATAGAGCAGAGCTTCGGCCCGCACCGACATACCGTGATGGCGCGGATCGAGCAGCAGGTCTCGTATGGCCTCGCCCAGCGCGGTCCCACCCGGTTCGCGCGTCACCAGCACCACATAGCCCCGCTCCTGCAAACCAGCGGCCAACAATTCCATCTGAGTGGACTTGCCACATCCGTCCAGGCCCTCAAAGGTGATGAGTAGGCCCTTGTAGCCACTCCCCAGTCCGGCCAGCACAGAATCATCGAGAGAGGCGTCCTCGGGGGGTTCGAGCGGCATTGGGCGGGTACTTCGATCGATCAACCTACGGCCTCCTCACCCTTACGCCTTGTCGCCCACCGACGCCGGCGAAGCCGGGGTATCCTCCGAAGGCGCGGCCGCCTTCCGGGTGGCCGCCGTCTTCTTTGTTGTCCCAGCCTTCTTGGGTGCCCCAGGCTTCTTCGTCGCCGCAACTTTCTTCGTCGTCCCGGACTTCGTGGAGGTCCCGGTCTTCTTCGCGGCCGCCTTGGTACCGGGCTTCCCGGCCGCCGTATCCTTGCTCTGCGCCGCGCGGGCCTCTCTTTTCTCCCGATACTCCGCCTTCGTGGGGCAGTACGGATCGAGGCAGAGGATCCACGGCCTTCGCCCACCCAGGATCTTTATCTTCGGGCTGCCGCAATGCGGGCACAGTTCGTCCAACGCGATGATGTCACCCCGTTGGGGCAAAGGGTAGGTCTGGTCGCACTCCGGGTAGCCCTCACAGCCAACGAAGCGTTTCTTGGTCGCCTTCGATCGGATGATCCGCAGCTTGTTCTCGCCGCACTTAGGGCAAACCCCCAACACGCGGTCTTCGGTGATGCCCTCATAAATCTTTGCCGCCATCTGCTGGCGATTCTCTTCCAGGGAACCATAGGCTTGGCGCAAGAGTTCCCGGGAGTGAGAGACTACCTCCTCTTTGGTCCGCTCCCGAACCGAGATGAGGTCCATGTCGCGTTCCAGTTGAGCCGTCATCTCCGGCGAGGCGATGCGGGGCGCGAATTCCTGCAGAGCCTCCGCCATTTTGACACCCATCTCTGTCGGCTCCACCGGGTTGCCGTGAACGTAGCCCCGATCGTACAAGTTCTGGATGATCGCGTGCCGTGTCGCCTTGGTGCCCAGATTGTGTTTCTCCATAAGCTCGATGAGCGTCCCCTGTCCGTAGCGTGACGGCGGCTGCGTTTCCTTGGCATCCAACTGCTTGTCGACGAGCTCGACCAAATCGTCCTTCGCGAGAAGGGGCAGTTCCAAGTCTTTCTGGCGGTTGTAGGGGTAGTAATCGAACCAGCCCGCGTGCACCACCCGGTTACCTCGGGCAACGAACGGTTCGCCGCTCACCGCTACGTCGACACGGTTCGACTCCATCTCCGCATCGTCCGCCAATGTAGCCATGAACCGTCGAGCCACCAGCTCGTAGATCCGCCAGTTTCGGTCGTCCAGATCGTTGCGCCGCGGACTGTCCGTGGGATAGATCGGCGGGTGGTCGGTGGACCGCTTATCTCCTCTGCTGGGACGGAGTGCGCTCTGCGCGAGCAACTGGGCGACCTCTCGCCCGAACTCGCCTTTCGAAAGGACTCCTAATGCCTCGCGTAGGTCCAGCGAAGACGGGTAGACCGTGTTGTCTGTGCGCGGGTAGCTTATATGGCCGGCCATATAGAGATCTTCAGCGATACGCATGGCCGCAGCCGCGCCGAACCCCAGTGACGTCGCCGCGCTCGTGAAACTCGTGGTGTTGAAGGGGGCGGGCCGCCGCACCTTCCGGGAGGTGTGCTTCACGGCCGTGACCTTGCCTGGTGTCTCCAGCTTCTCGAAGACCGCTTTCGCCCGCTCTTCGTCGGAGAAGCGCTCCTCCTTGTGGACGGCGCTGAACTTCTGTCCTTGTGAATCCAACTCCACCCTGACCGCCCAGAACGGTTCGGGGACGAAAGCCCTCCGCTCCTTTTCCCGCTCCACCACGAGTGCCAATGTGGGAGTCTGGACCCGCCCCACGCTGAGGAACTGGCTGCCCAAGCGTGACGTGGCCAGTGAAACGAACCGGGTCAGGGTGGCTCCCCAGATCAAATCGATATCCTGACGAGCCTCACCGGCCCAGGCCAGCGGCTCTGATAGATGATCCAGATGCTCGAAGGCCCGAGTGATCTCGTTGGCCGTCAACGCCGAGAACCGCGCTCGGCGGACGGTCCGGACCAACTTGGGGTTCTCTTCCAGGGCCAAGTTCAGGGCCTCCAACCCAATCAACTCGCCCTCCCGGTCGAAGTCGGTGGCGATGATGAGCCCGGTGGCATCGGCAGCCAGCTTCTTCACCGTCCGCACCACCACCTTAGCGGTCTCCGTCTTGATCAGCGGTGCGTCGATGAGCGACTTTGGCTCCACCTTTCGCCACTCCGAGTATTCGGGGGGGAAGTCCACCTGCACGATGTGGCCTTTGAGCCCTACCGTTGCCGTCGGCTCTCCCTCGGCATCATCGAACAGGTAGTAGGGGACCCTGAAATGCGACTCCTCTTTGACGGCCCCTTTGGCCAGGATGCCGGCGATCTTCTTTGCCACGTCGTTCTTCTCGGTGATTATGAGTCGCAAGAGACAGACTCCTCGTAAGCGTTGATTGCACTGGCCTCAGAGGCGAAGATAACACGCCGGAGGTACCGGCGACCGAGGCCGGGAGCTCAGTTGGCTGAGAGAGCGTCCTCTACCTGGGGAAAGATGGAGAACACTCCGTCAAAACCGGTGATGTGGAAGATCTTCAGAAGGAAGGGGTCATCCACGACGAGCCTGAAGACGCTGCCGCTGGCCTCCGTCTCCTGCAAAGTGCCGACCAGTACGCCAAGAGCTGTGGAGTCGATGAAGTCAACCTCGGACAGATCGAGGATCAGCCGGCCACCGCCGGCCGAGCCCTCGTCCAGAGCTTCCTTGAGACGGGGCGCGGTGTAAACGTCGAGGTCGCCCTTGACGTGGACGATGACCGCGCCGTCTCCCACGTCTGTACTAATGGACACGCTCAAACGCTTCCCCTCGTCTCCCGGGACGGGCAAGACGCGGCCCGGGGTTGGTCACCGTCAATGGTTCCAGTATATACGTGAAGAACAGGATTTTCTTCCGAAACTGCTATTCAGTGTCGGTCGTCGTGGTAGCCGCGGACGTCGTCGTAGTGGTCGCATCTGTGGCCGTAGTGGTCGTGCTGATAGTGGTGGTAGTGGTCGCCGTCAGCACCTCCAACTGCTCCCTAACTACCTCCGCCATATCCCCGTCCGGGTCCAACTCCAGGTATTTCTGCCAGGCCAATACGGCTGCAGACTTATCCCCCAAGCTTTGCTGGGCGATCCCAAGCTTGAGGAAGACCTCTGGATTCGCCGGATCGACCGAGGCCGCTTTGTTTAAAACCGCGATCGCCGCTTGGTTGTTGTTGAACTCCTGGCTCATATAGAGATTGGCCAGCCGCAAGTAGACGTCCTTGAGGGTAGGGTCCACATCAATGGCATTCTCCATAAAGGCTGCGGCGCGGACCAGATGCTCGGTGCCCTCGCCCTCGCCCGCTCGGTACAGGTCCTCATAGAGAGTGGCGATTGCCATCATGGTAGTGGTGTCTTCAGGATTCGCCTGCAACACCTGCAGGTAGCCGTCCAACTTCTCCTGATTGCTTAGGGGCTGAGTGGTATCGGTATCACCGCCACCCCTGAAAAGAGCAGACAGGTCGAACCCCGCCCCCCCATAGCCGACTCCCATGAACAGGAAGCTCAGCCCGAAGACGATGGCCAGCCCCAAGGCCACCCACTTGGCCCATCTTCTGATTCGCTTGCGATCGAGCAGCAAAACCGACTCCTCACATTGACTCTCGGCGTTGGTCCCCAGCCCTTTCGGGCGGTCTGCGGACCCCGCCGCAGATTGTGTGACAGATTATGCCGCATTCACCGTCCGGCGGCCACCATCCTCCAACTCCGCGGACTCTGCTACCGGCCGCGGCCTGCTCCACGCTGCCCGACCCGGGTCCCATGATGCCGCGCAACCGCCCGTGCCCGGACCTCAAGGCCTCCCTAGTCCCCCAGGCCCAGCTTAGTCCTTGTCCGTCCGAAGGACCGTTCCACCTCGACCGGGACTCCCTCCCCCCGGTAGACGACCAATCCCTCCACCATCGTCATTTGTATGTCGGCAGCCACACAGTCACCCACAAGAGCGCCCGTCGGTTCTCGAACGGACCACGCCGCTGCGGCAGACCCACCCGACAGATCCCCGCGTGACGGGACCCGAACGGCGATGACGTCCGCCCGCTTCCCCGCTTCCAGGCTGCCGGTAACACTATCCCATCCCAGAGCACGCGCCCCATCCAATGTGGCCATGCGCAGCGCCACCTCCGGAGTAAGCGCGCCCATGGCCGCGCGCTCCTGACTCGCCGCCAGAGCAGCCCGCATCTCGGCGAACATGTCGAGGCTGTCGTTGGAGGCAAGGCTGTCGGTACCCAGACCTACCCTGACCCCAGCCGCACGGAGAGCGGAGACCGGCGCTGTGCCGCAGCGCAGTCGCAAGTTGGACCGGGGACAGTGAGCGACCGCAGCTCCACTCTCGGCCAAGATGGTGAGATCCTCCCCATCCAGGTGTACGGCGTGCACAACCAATGTCGTAGGGCTGAGAGCGCCGGCCCGGTTCACGTATTGCATCGGACTCACACCCGGTGGGGTCCAGCGCCTGCCACTCCAGAGTTGCGCGGCCTTGTAGACCTGAGAGATCGCGCCGCTGCCTCGCTCGAGGAGTTCCACTTCGGCCTGCGACTCCGCCACGTGCGTGGCCAGGGATAGGCTGCCGCGGCGCGCGAAGCGCGCCGCCTCCCGATAGAGACGAGAGGAGACGGTATACGGAGCATGGGGCGAAACCCCGACCTCGATCTCCGGTCCAAGGCCGGCAGTCTCAGTGGTGTCGACGCAACCGGCGCGCCACTCATGGCGGGTCTTCGCCAATGCGTCCTGCAGGCGCTCCATACTCTCAGGGAGATGCGCATCGTCCAGGCCGAAGACCTCCACGTAGACGCGGGCGCGCAGCCCCGCTACGCGGGCTGCGCGCCCCACGGTCCACCCCGTATAAGACGTGTCGGCGATCGAGGTGACCCCGCTGCGCAAACACTCATACGCCCCCCAGAGAGCCGAGACGGCGTAATCGTTCTCGTCAAGCCTACGCCGGGCCAGCAACAACCGAGCCATCCACTCACTGAAGGAGCATGAGCGGGTGAAGCCCTGAAAGGCCGAATAATCCAGGTGAGTGTGAACGTTAACGAAGCCGGGCAGGAGAGCGCAACCTGGAAAAGCATGCTCACTCTTATGCGGAAACCGGATCCGGAGTTGCGCGGCAGGCCCCACCGCCTCGATGATCCGGCCCGATACCGCCAGCGCGCCGTCCGGGATGGGTGGTCCGCTGATGGGGAGGACCCAGTCCGCAAGGAGTAGCATCGCGGGGGCGATCTACCGGAAGAGGGTGATGAACGCGCTGCCCACCGCGTCCCAGAGCCAAGAAGGTACGATCCCGATGATCAGTGTGGCAATGGCGCTCACCGCCAGGGACCCGGCCATGCCACCAGAGATGGGATGCTTGACCGCGTATTCCCCCTCGGGCTCCCGGAAGAACATATAGATGATCACCCGGAGATAGTAGTAGGCGGAAACCGCACTGAGCAGCACTCCGATCACGGCCAGCCACCACAGACCTGCCCATACCACCCCGCTGAACACGTAGAACTTGCCGATGAAACCAGCCGTCCCGGGAATCCCAGTCAGGGACAGCAAGAACAGCGACAACAACACCGCCGCCCAGGGGGAACTCCGTCCCAAACCCGCCATCTGCTTCAGCGTGTGGTCGAAGCTCTCGGGTCTCTGGCTCTTCAGATAGGCGAGCACGCCGAAAGCGCCCAGGTTCATGAAGGTGTAGGCAGCCAGGTAGAGCATGACTCCCTGGCCTGGGTACGAATTCCCCGCCCACCCCATGGCTCCCACACCCGTCAGCAGATAGCCGGCGTGGGCGATCGACGAATAGGCGAGCATCCGTTTCACGTTCGTCTGCACCAGAGCAAAGACGTTCCCCACCAGCATCGTCACTATGGAAAGGACGATGAAGAGCAGCCCCCACTCCTTGACGGCGCCGGGGAAAGCCACGACAAAGGCGGCCATGATCGCGGAGAAGGCGGCAGCCTTCGGCCCGACTGAGAAGAAGGCCGCGACCGGCGTGGGCGCACCTTGATACACATCCGGTGTCCACATGTGGAAGGGGGCCGCCGACACTTTGAAGGCCAGCCCCATGGCAACAAGGAAGACTGCGAACAGAACGGCCACACTGCCGCCCTGTCCGCCCAGAACCTGTCCGACGGCCACGTAGTTTGTCGCCCCTGATTGCCCATAGACCAGGGAGATGCCGTACAGCATGATGGCGGAGGCGAACGTCCCCGTTAGAAAGTACTTAAGCGCCGATTCGTTTGAGCGAGCGCGATACCGGAAGAAGGCCGCCAGCAGGTAGCTGCTGATGGCCATGAGTTCAAGCGCCAAGTAAAGCAGGATGAAGTCACGGGCGGCCGCCATAAGATCCATGCCTATGACCGCAAACAGGATCAGAGCGTAGTACTCGCCCAGATGCCGCCGGTGCGCCTCTAGGTAGAGGGGCGACATGAGTATGGTCAGTCCCGCGCCGATCGCGAACAACACTTTGAAGAAGACCGCCCAATCGTCCAAGACCAGCATCCCCGCGAAGCTCACCCGATGTTGGCCGACAAGAGCCAGCGACACCACCAAGGAGCCGGCCAGACCGGCCAACGCGATGCCCATGACGGCCGTCTTATCACCTCTGCCTGGGCCCTCCGTCTTCAGGAAAGGCTCCACCAAGAGGACGGCGCATGCCGCCACCAGCAGGATCAACTCGGGGATCACGGGAACGAGGTCAGGCACCTGCATCTAAAAACCCCCGAAGAACGAGCCGGCCAGTCCCAGCAGGCTGTCGCCGTGCTCAGCCAGGTATGGTTGCACCTGAGCCATTATGTTCTGTGCCGGAGCATGGAGCAGATTCAGGAATGTGTGCGGGTAGAGGCCGATCCATATGGCCATCCCCACGAGCGGAACGAGGGTGATAATCTCCCGAGCGCTCAGATCTTTGAGGCTGAACCACTTCTCGTTGGCCTGCTGGAACATGGTCCGCTGATACATCCAGAGCAGGTAAGCGGCACCCAGCACGACCCCCACCGAAGCTATGACAGCGAAGACCTTCATGTACTGGAAGACTCCCACCAGGATCAGGAACTCGCCCACAAAACCATTCAGGCCCGGTAGGCCCAGACTTCCGACGACGAACAAGCTGAAGAAGGCGGCGGCGACAGGCATGGGCTTGGCCATACCGCCGTAATCTCTGATCAAACGGGTGTGCGTGCGATCGTAGAAGAAGCCCACCATCATGAAGAGAGCCCCCGTCAGGATCCCGTGGTTGACCATCTGCAGCACGGATCCCTCGATGCCCTGCTGGTTGAAGGTGAACAGACCTGCCGTGACAAACCCCATGTGGCTTACCGAGGAATAGGCCACCAATCGCTTCATGTCGGGTTGTACCAAGGACATAGCAGCTCCGTAGACCACCGCGATGGCCGAGAGGATCAGGACGGGTAGCATGGCTTTCACCGCCACCTCGGGAAAGAACCCGATGCAGAAGCGGATCATGCCGTAGACCCCCATCTTGAGGAGCACGCCGGCCAGGATCACCGATCCGGCGGTGGGCGCCTCAGTGTGCGCATCGGGGAGCCAGGTGTGCACCGGGAACATGGGTACCTTGATGGCGAACGCGAGGAAGAACGCGGCGAAGGCCCACACCGCCAAGGAACCGCTGAAGCCCGCCTGCTGTAACGCCAGAATGTCGAAGGTGAGCGGTCCGCCGTTCTTCGCGTACCACCAGACGATGGCCAGGATGGCCACCAGCATGAGCACCGAGCCCACGAAGGTGAACAGGAAGAATTTGATGGCTGCATAAACCCTGCGAGCACCGCCCCACAAGCCGATGATGAAGTACATGGGAATGAGCTGGATCTCCCAGAACACGTAGAACAGGAAGAGGTCCATGGACACGAACACGCCCAGCATCCCCGTCTCCAGCACGAGAAGGCTGATGAAGAAGGCGAGTCCTCTGTCCTTGATGGAGTTCCAGGAACCCAGGATGGCCACCACGGAGAGCAGAGTGGTAAGCAGCACCAATACCAGCGAGATTCCATCGATCCCCAGGTGATAAGAGATCCCCAGACTCGAGATCCAGCTGTGGTCCTCGACGAACTGGTAGGCCGCGGTACCCGTTCGAAACCGAGCCGCCAGGTACACAGACAGAGCGAGGGTGAAGATGCTGGTGATGAGCGCTGTGGTCTTGTAGGCGGAGGGTCTTCCGCGCATGAAGATGAGCATGACCAGCGCGCCGGCGACAGGGAGGAAGGTGAGAGCGGTCAGCATCACAGGAACACCACCACCGTCACCACTACGAAAAGCCCGATGAACATGCCCAGCAGATAGTTCTGCACCCGGCCGCTCTGGACGGGCCGCGCAACCTGCCCGGCACGCTGCCACAACCAGGCGGTGCCGTGCACCGCGCCGTCGATGATCTTCTCGTCGAAGTTGCGCCACACCCAGCGCGACCCGTCGACGGTGAGCCGCACCACAGTGGCCGCGTAGAACTCGTCGACGTAAAATTTGTTGTAGACCACCCGGTAGACCGGCTGCAACCTCCGTCCCGCCAGCGCCGGCAGGTCGGTCCGCTTGACATACATGAACCAGGCCAGCACGATGCCTAACATGGCCACGATCACAGACACTACCATGAGGACGTAGTCGGTTGCCGCAAGGCTGTGCTCATGAATCCCCAATATGTGGTTGGCGGAGCCAAAGACCGGCTCCAGGAAGCTCTGCAGGACCCCCAACTTGCCGGGTAGGCCCAGGAACCCGGCCAACAGAGCACCGAGAGCGAGGACTATCAACGGGACGATCATCGACCAGGGACTCTCGTGGATGTGCTCGCCGGTCTCCTCGTCCATACGCGGTTTGCCAAAGAAGGTCATGAAGATCATGCGGAAGGTATAGAAGGCCGTGATGAAGGCTGCAATGAGCCCCACAGCCCAGAACAGGTACTGCCCGTCACGCCATACCGAGCCCAGGATGTCATCCTTCGACCAGAAACCGGCGAAGGGAAAGATACCCGAGAGCGCCAGCGCTCCGGCCACGAGAGTGTAGTAGGTGGCGGGGATACGCTTACGCAGACCACCCATTTTGTCCATGTCCTGCTCGCCGCCCAACGAGTGGATCACAGACCCAGCCCCGAGAAAGAGTAGGGCCTTGAAGAAGGCATGCGTCATCAGGTGGAAGATGGCGATGGCCCATGCTCCGACTCCCAGAGCCATGAACATGTACCCAAGTTGAGAGACGGTGGAGTAGGCCAGCACCTTCTTGATGTCCTTCTGACAGATACCGATGACAGCCGCGAAGATGGCGGTGAAGGTCCCGATGATTCCCACCACTAGAAGCGCGGTGGGCACGCTGGCGAAGATGACCGCACTTCGGGCCACCAGGTACACGCCGGCTGTGACCATCGTGGCCGCATGGATGAGGGCCGACACCGGAGTGGGACCCTCCATGGCGTCCGGCAGCCAGACATGCAGCGGGAACTGAGCCGACTTGCCCATAGCCCCCATGAAGAGCAGCAGAGCGATGGCCAGGAGCGCCCCTTCCCCGATGCCCCCGGCGCCTACCTGCTGGAACACCCCCACGTAGTCCAGGGTGCCGAAGGTCACGAATATCAGCATCACTCCCAGACCGAACCCGAAGTCGCCGACCCGGTTGACGATGAAGGCCTTCTTCCCGGCGGCAGCCGCCTCGGGCTTGTGGTAGAAGTAACCGATCAGGTAGTAGGAGCAGAGACCCACGGCCTCCCAGCCCAAGTACAGCAGCAGGTAGTTGCCGGCCAGGACCAGCAGCAGCATGCTGAAACCGAACAGGCTCATATAGGCGAAGAACCGGTAGTAACCGGTATCGCCGTGCATGTAGCCCTTGGAGTAGATGAAGATGAGCAGGCTGATCCCGGATACCACCAGGCACATGACCGAGGACAGCTGGTCCAGCTGGAGAGAGAACGGCACTTGGAAGCTCCCCACCGAGAACCAGCGCCATAACTCGACCACCACCGGCTCAGCACTGCCCCGGATCTGGATGAACGCGGCCAGCGAGAGACCGAAGGAGCCGGCCATAGCGAGAACCGGCAGCCAGTGGGCCGAATCCTTGATCCACCACTTCCCGAAGATGAGAGTGATGATGAAGGCCACCAGCGGCAGCACCGGTATGAGCCAGATGTAGCTCCCCATACCTGCTCCCCTAACCCTTCATCCGATCGAAGAGGTCGACCATGAGCGTCTGACGATTCCGGAACAAGGCCGTGGCGATAGCAAGACCCACGGCCGCCTCCGCGGCTGCGATAGCCATGACGAACAGCACGAAGTTCTGCCCCGCCAGATTCTCGTGGAAACGTGAGAAGCCGACCAGATTTATGTTCACCGCGTTCAGCATCAACTCGAGCGAGAACAACACGATGAACAGGTTGCGCCGGATCAGCATCCCGGCGGCCCCAACTATGAAGAGCGCCGCGGAAAGGTAGAGGTACCAATCGACGGGGATGGCCATATCTGCCGGCGTCCCTCCCATAACGGCTACACCTCCTCCTCTAGGGCTTCAGGGGTGGGCCGCTCTCCTGGCTCCCAGACACGCGTGGTGGCACCTGCAGTCTTCTCTCTCTTGACCAGGATGATCGCCCCGACCATTGCTACGAGAAGGACGACCGAAGCCACCTCGAAGGGCAGCAGCATGTTGTTGAAAAAGGCGTCGCCGAACACTTTCGTGCCACCTCCGGCCGCGCTGATGACCTCCGGGGTGAAACCGCCCCTCGCCGACGTGAACGTGATACCGGCCAGCACGATCACGAACTCTGCCAGCACCAGGATCGAAAGGGCCAGCGCGATCCACCGCTGCCGCCTGTGCGTCTGCTCCTCTTGCTCGAAGGTGCGGAGGTTGAGGAGCATGATCACGAAGACGAACAGCACCATGATGGCGCCCGCATAGACCAGTATCTGGACCACGGCGAGGAAGTACGCCTGGGTGAGGAAGAAGATGGCCGCCACGTTGAGAAAGACGAACACGAGGACGAGTAGCGCATGTACCACGTTCTTGCGCGTGATGGTGCCGATCCCACCCGCCACAGCGAGAGCCGCAAACACGATGAACAGGATCTTCTCGGTCATGAGCGGCCCCGCTCATTCGCGGTGCCGGCCTCCATAGGCGCCGGCGCGGTGTCCTCCGTAGGCTGGGCAAACACCTCTTTGTGCACGTAGACCTGGTTGGCGATCAACTTCTCCTTGTCGAGGTAGAAGTCGTCCTTGTCGAACGTGGCGAGCTCGTAATGCCGGGTCATAACAATGGCTGCCTCAGGACATACCTCCTCACAGAACCCGCAGAAGACACACCGGGAGAGATCCAGTTTGAAGCTGGCCGGGCGGCTTCGGCCGTCGGCCGTCTGCTCTCCCACGATGTCGATGCACCCCGACGGGCAGATGGTGGCACACAGCATGCAGGCCACGCACTTCGTGTCTCCCGTCGCGGGATCGGTGAGCAGAGCCTGGACTCCACGGAAGCGCGGATAGACCTGTAGCTTCTCCTTGGGATACTCCACCGTCATCTTGTCGACGACGAAGTATGTGCCGGTCACCGACATCCCGCGCAGGATGTCGACAAAGGCGCCCTTCTTGATGATGTCCGCCAAGCCCATTTCAATTCACCGCGCTGATGACGACGGCAGTGACCAGGAGGTTTGCTATCGACAAGGGGAGTAGCACCTTCCAGCCGATAGACATCAGCTGGTTGTAGCGATAGCGGATGATGGTCCAGCGAACCCACATGTAGACGAAGATCAAGAAACAGATCTTGAGGAAGAGCCAGATGGGCCCCGGAATGAAATCGAGCACCTCCAGAGGCGCGCGCCACCCCCCAAGGTACAGGGTCGAGACGATCATCGAGACGACTACCAAGTTCACGTATTCGGCGAAGTAGAACATCCCCCAGCGCATACCTGAATATTCGGTCAGATGGCCGGCAACCAGCTCTTGTTCGGCCTCGGCCAGGTCGAACGGGGTGCGGTTCAGCTCGGCGATGCTGGCCACGAAGAAGACCAACCCACCCACGATCTGAGGGATCCAGTACCAATCCCAGAAGTTGCCCGCCTGTCCGTCGACGATGTCGATCAGGCTCATGGATCCGGCCATCAACATGACGCCCGCCGCCGAGAAGCCCATGGCCAGCTCGTAGGAGATCATCTGCGCACCGGCGCGGAGACCGCCGAGCAGCGAGTAATTGCTGTTCGATGACCAGCCGCCCAATACCACGCCGTATACGGCCATGGCTCCCATGGCGAGGAACAGCACCAGGCCTGCATCGAAACTGGCTATCACGTAGTCGAAGCGATATCCGAACAGGTTCGCCTCACCACCCACCGGGCCGAAGGGGATCACCGCCATAACCAGGAAGACCGGGACGAAAGCGATATACGGTGCCAGCTTGAACACCGGCTTGTCCGACTTGGCCGGTATCAGATCCTCCTTGGAGATCAGCTTAAAGATGTCGCCGAACGACTGCAGCGAACCCCAGGGTCCCAGATAGGTGGGACCCACCCGGCCGGCAAAGAAACCGGCGAACTTCCTCTCGAAAAAGATGGCGAACGCCACAATCAGGATGATCAGCACCGGCATGACGATGGCCTTGATAATGAGGAATATCAGTTGGGCCACGGGGTCGCTCACCGGTCGCAATCCCCCAGCACGACGTCGACACTGGCGAAGATGGCTATCATATCGGCCACCATCTCACCTTCTACCAGGGCCGGCACCGCCTGCCCGTGATAGAAACTGGGAGTGCTGAACCGGACCCGGGCGGGTTTCGCGCCGCCCTCCGACCTTATGTAAACGCCCATCTCGCCTTTGGGAGCCTCGACGCATCGATAGACGGACCCCCGCGGCACCTGCGGTCCCCTGAAGACTTGGTAGAAGTCCTGGATCATGGCCGCGGAATCACGAAGCACGTTCTTCTTCATGGGTAGCGAATGAGCTGCGTCAGGGGCCAAGAATGGTCCAGGAGGCATCTTATCCAGACACTGGCGGATGATCTTGCACGACTCGCGCATCTCCTTCATGCGGACGAGGAAGCGATCATACACATCGGCGTTGTACTCCACGGCGACGTCGAACTCCACCTCGGGATAGGCCGCATAGGGCTCGTCCTTCCGCAGGTCGCGCGCTATGCCGGCGGCGCGCAACGTCGGGCCGGTCACCCGCCAGGCGTGGCAGTCCTCAGAGGTGAAGATGCCTACGTTCTTGGCCCGCTTAAGGAAGATGCGGTTCTGCTTGATGATGCGCTCGTACTCCGCCAACCGCTTCGGCAGGAAGTCGATGACCTTGCGGCACCGATGGTCGAAGCCGTCGGGTAGGTCCTTGGCCACGCCGCCGATGCGTGCAAACGAATGGGTCATACGCGCCCCGGTAAGCATCTCGAACAGATCCAGCACGTACTCGCGGTCGCGGAAGCAGATGGTGAAAAACGTCTGCGTCCCCAGATCCATGATGGAGGTCCCCAACCACAGTATGTGATTGGAGATGCGGCACAGCTCGTGCGTCATGGTTCGGATGTAGCGACCCCGGGCCGGCACCTCAACGCCCATGAGCTTCTCAGCAGCTTCGCAGAACCCGTGGTTCATAGCGAAACCGCTGATGTAGTCCAGACGATCGGTGAGCGGGATGATCTGGTGGTAGGTGCGGTGCTCGCACAACTTCTCCACCCCGCGGTGTAGGTTGCCTATCTCCGGTCGTACGGCCAGTATGACCTCTCCATCCAGATCCAGCACCGCCCGATACACCCCATGCATGGAGGGATGTTGGGGACCCATGCTGATGGTCATCACGTCGCCGGTAGGCTCCAAGTGCCGCCGTGTGCGGTCCTTCCGCTCCCGCAGTTCCTCGAGACTGGGCCTGCGCGAGAGGGCCTGCGCCGCCGGCACCAGTCCCTGCGTATCCTGGGTCCCGCTCATCTAGATCTTCCCCCGCAGATCAGTACGGATGCGCCCACCCACTGTGCCGCGCAAAGGGAAGTCCTTTCTCATCGGGAAGCCTTCGAAATCCTCGGTCGTGAGCAGCCGGCGCAGATCCGGATGGCCGGCGAAGACTATGCCGTACATCTCCCAGGCTTCGCGTTCGTCGAACCCCGCCGACGGCCAAAGTCCGGTGATAGTCGGCAGATCTTGCCCCTCGGCCAGTGGGGTGGTTACACGCAGACGATGGCCGTGAGTGTGCGAGAGCAGGTGGACCACCACCTCGAACGGAGCCCCAGTACGTTCCGGCAGGTGATCGCCGAGCAGGCAGTCGAGTTGATCGAAGGCCAGCTCTCTTGCGCTCCTGCAGAAGCTCAGGACCCGCATCCAATCCTCCGGCTCTACCGTGATGGTCAGGTCGCCGCAGCACTCGGTCTGCTTCCGCAGCCTGCCGCCGAACCGCTTCTCCAGCTTGGCCAGAACGACCGTCAGCGAAGTGTCCAGTCCCTCGTTCAAGGCCTTGGCTCTCCGTGAAGCAAGACCTCGCGGGCGGGGATGCGCCGCAACCCATCGTAAGCATGCCTACTCTGCTTGACCCGGTCCCGGATCATCTCCAGACCCTGCCAGAGGGCCTCCGGGCGCGGAGGACAACCCGGAACGTAGACATCCACGGGGATGAGGCTGTCTATACCTTGGACCACGTGATACGTGTCCCAGACATTGCCTGACACCGCGCACGAACCCATGGCCAACACCCATTTGGGGTCAGGGATCTGCTCGTAGAGCCTGACCACCCGAGGAGCCATCTTGATAGTGCACCAGCCCGCCACGATCATGCCGTCGGCTTGGCGGGGTGAGGCGCGCATGGCCTCCATCCCGAAGCGGGCCATGTCGAAACGGGATCCCCCCAGAGCCATCATCTCTATGGCGCAACAGGCCAGCCCGAAGAGTAGGGGCCAGAACGAGAAGCTCCTGCCGAAGCCGAGCACCCGCTCGATCTGCACCGGCAAAGCTATGCCTCCCGGCAGACGTACCGGCCCACCCATGACCTCGTTCTGCTGCAATGCGGCACCGACCTCTGCGTCGGACGGCCGGCGTAGGGGATCGTCCATCACTCCCATTCGAACACGCCCTTCTTCCAGGCGTACACGTAGCCGACAAGGAGTATGGCGATGAAGATGAACATCTCGACAAGCGCGGGCGTGCCCAGCGATCGTAGTGAGACCGCCCAGGGATAGATGAACACCGCTTCCAGATCGAACAATACGAAGAGCACCGCGACCAGGTAGTAATGAACGTTGAAGGGCGCCCGGGCATCCGCCATTGGCACCACGCCGCACTCGTAGGGCTCACCCTTGCTGGGATTAACGCTCTTGGGTGAGAGCAGGTGTGAAATCGCGATGAAAGCAACAGCCATCGCGGCACCGATAGCGAACATGATCCCAAACTGGATGAGCAAGTCGATGGTCGGATTGACCAAGAAGACACCTCGCGTCGGGTATGAATCATCAGTCGGCGGGCCGCCCTGACGGCGGCCCACTCTAGCAGTTGTGACGATAACAAACCCTGAATCCAAACGCAACTGACTGCGTTTCCAGCCCGCCCTTCACCCTCCACGACCGCCACGCAGTGCGCGCCGGATCGGGCACCCGGTCTCCCCTGCCCCTGGGATATACTTCCGGGGTGAGTAGAGATCCGAGCAAGACGATGCCTCTCATGGGGCACTTGGGTGAACTGCGGAGACGCCTCACCTACGTGGCCATCGCCGTCGTTGTCTGCGTCATAGGCTGCTTCATCTTCAAAGATCAGGTGCTGGCCGTCGTCATACACCCACTCGGGAGCACCGACGTCAACGAGTTGACCACTCTGGGCGTGACTGAGAGCTTCATGAACGTGCTCAAGGTGTCCATCTATGCCGGGCTGATCGTTTCTCTACCCTTCATCCTCTACCAATTCTGGGCGTTCATCATGCCGGGACTCTATGAGAACGAGAGGAAGAGCATCATCCCTTACGTCATTGCGACCACACTGCTCTTTCTCGGCGGAGTCGTGTTCGCATATTTCATAGTCCTCCCGGTCGGGCTGAGGTTCATGCTGGGCTACGGAGACGAGTACTTCGGCCAACTCCTGCAGGCGGAGAAGTACATCAGTTTCGTGACCATGTTCCTCTTGGCTTTTGGAGTCGTCTTCGAGCTTCCCCTGATCATGATGCTGCTGGCCTGGTCCGGCCTGGTCGATCATGTGAAGATGCGCAAGGTGCGCAAGTACGCCATCCTGGCCGAGGCCATTATCGCCATGGTGTTCACTCCCAGCCAAGATCCGGTCAGCATGGCCCTCATGCTGATCCCCCTGATAATCCTGTATGAGATAGGTATATTGCTG
>Ga0123326_1001559_pt1 | contig 19692 bp, 18 predicted proteins | sample BioC13SIPDNA_FD_89739 | JGI IMG/M metagenome (GOLD analysis project Ga0123326, IMG submission 89739) | Anaerobic biogas reactor microbial communites from Washington, USA - Biogas_R1_A C13 SIP DNA | ecosystem: Engineered > Bioreactor > Anaerobic > Unclassified | place: Washington, USA | collected...
CTACCAGGTCTATTCGCCCTACATCGCCAAAAAAGCCAAACCAGGGCAATTTGTTATTTTAAGACTTGATGAATCCGGAGAACGCGTTCCGCTTACCATTGTTGATAATAATATTGACTCAGGAACGATCCGCCTGATCGTTCAAACCGTTGGGAAAAGTACCTCCCATCTCGATAATATTCCCGTGGGCGGCACGATTCACGACATACTTGGACCTCTCGGTAATGCCTCGGAAATCCAATTGTTTGGCAAAGTCTGCGTGGTTGGCGGTGGTGTTGGAGCCGCGGTAGCCTACCCGGTCGCGCGGGCGCTTAAACAGGCCGGTAACGAGATCACCTCGATTGTTGGCGCCCGCAACAAGGATTTGCTGATCCTGAGGGATGAACTTGAAGAAGTCAGTGACCATCTCTTTTTCACAACCGATGACGGCAGCTATGGTTATGACGGCTTTGTGACTGGCAAATTACAGGAACTGCTGGATGCTGGCCAGACCTTTGACCGGGTTCTGGCGATTGGACCTCTCTTGATGATGCGGGCTGTCAGCGAATTGACACGCAAGTATGAGATCCCAACCATAGTGAGCTTGAATACGATTATGGTGGATGGCACCGGAATGTGCGGTGGTTGCCGCGTTCAGGTTGGAGACAAGACCAAGTTCACCTGTGTTGACGGTCCCGAATTTGATGGTCATTTAGTCGACTTCAAAAGCATCATCCAACGAAACCGCGCTTATAAAGACGACGAGATCTGCCGGCTGGACGCAAAAATTTTTGACCTCGATGAGGCGGAAGTAGAAGAATCCGTCGAAATTTTTGAAAAGCAACGGCAGAGTATGCCTGAGCTTCATCCAACATACCGAACCCACAATTTTGAAGAGGTAGCCCTCGGTTTTACCGAAGAACAAGCCATCGCGGAAGCTGAACGTTGTCTGCAGTGCCGTCGTCCACTTTGTGTGGAAGGCTGCCCGGTATCAGTTAAAATCCCTGAATTTATCCACTTGATCAAAGAGCAAAAATACGTCGAAGCTGGGTTGAAGATAAAAGTGGACAACTCCCTGCCGATGATTTGCGGTCGGGTTTGCCCGCAAAGTGACCAATGCGAAGGTGCTTGCATCTTGCTCAAAAAAGGTCAGCCTATCGCGATCGGCGCTTTGGAACGCTTTGCTTCAGACAAACTGGCAGCCAGTGGCATCGAACAGGCAGCTCAAAAAAGACTTGAAAACGCGCCAAAAGCCGCCATGGTCGGATCCGGTCCGGCCAGTCTGAGCTGCGCTGGTGACCTGGCAAAAGCTGGCGTCGATGTGACCGTTTTTGAAGCTTTTCACGATTTCGGCGGCGTTCTGCGTTACGGAATCCCTGAATTCCGTTTGCCCAAAGCAATTGTCTCCCAGGAAGTTGAGGAGCTGGAAAAGCTGGGGGTCAACTTCGTCCCAAACACACTCATCGGAGCGACATTTACGATCAAAGACTTGCTCGGAGAGCGGGGATTTGACAGCGTTTTTATTGGTACAGGAGCCGGCTTACCGCGCTTCTTGGGCGTCCCTGGAGAAAATTTGATTGGCATCTACTCCGCCAATGAATTCTTGACCCGGGTCAATTTGATGAAAGCCTACCAATATCCTTACGTCGATACCCCTATCGCTGACTTGCACATGAAAACAGTTGGCGTTTTTGGCGGCGGCAACACTGCCCTGGATTCCGCCAGAGTCGCGCTGCGTTTGGGCGCAAAAGAGACCTACATCATTTATCGCCGCAGCCAGGAAGAAATGCCCGGCCGGAAAGAGGAAATCGAACACGCCATCGCGGAAGGGGTCAAATTCGCCTATCTGCGCAACCCGCTCGAATTCATTGGTGATAACAATGGCAATCTCAAAGCCCTTAAGCTGATCAAGATGGAATTGGGAGAGCCGGATGCCAGTAAGCGCCGGCGTCCCATCCCGGTGCCCGGTTCAGAATACGAACAAGCGCTTGATATCGCTGTGATTGCCATCGGAAACGGGTCGAACCCGATCATTCACAAGTCCACACCTGAAATCGAAGTTAACAAATATGGGAACATTATCGTTGATCCTGAAACATCTGAGACCACCATACCGGGAGTCTACGCGGGCGGCGATATCGTCACCGGTGGCGCTACCGTCATCCTGGCCATGGGAGCCGGCCGCAAGGCAGCCGCTTCAATGATCGAACGTTTCCGAAAGCTTGGGTATCAACTGTGACGAAAATAACCTGTCTTGGTGCTGGCTCTTACTCTTTTGGCTTGAGCACCTTGATTACACTCTTACAAAGTGAAACCCTGCGGGGAGCTGAAATCGCACTGGTGGATATCAATCAGGAATCCCTTGATTTGATATCAGCATTGGCAAATTGGCTAAATTCGGCCTGGAATTCTGGAAAGACGATAACAAGTCATTCTTGGCATAAAAGTGCCTTAAAAGGCTCTGATTTTGTCATCAACGCCATTGAAGTTCAACCCCGGGAACATCTCTGGCAGCAGGATTTTGAACTAAGCCAAAAATTTGGCCTCAGACAACCTTATGGAGAAAATGGCGGTCCGGGTGGATTTGCACACGCCGCCCGCAATGTGAACGCGGTTCTTGAAATAGCCAGGGATATGGAAGCTCAGTGTCCACAAGCCTGGTTCATCAATTTCAGCAATCCGCTGCACCGGGTCTGCTATCTGATTGATCACTATAGCTCCATAAAATCAGTTGGCTTGTGCCATCAGCTGGCAATGGGTTATGCCATGATTGCCAAGACCCTGGCGCCGATTTTAGACTTTGATCCAGGGCATGATTTTCTCAGCACACACGCTGATCCGGCAAATCATCTTTCCGGCAGAAAAATGGCAGAGCTGGGGATGGAGCACTTTGAAATTACAGCCGCAGGGTTGAACCATTTCACTTGGATGACCGAGTTGAAAGACAGAAAAACAGGCGCTGATTTATACCCCTTGTTCAGAGAGCAGTGGAAGAAAGTTCCCGGAAACTTTGAGCCCTTGACCAAAAGAGTATTTCAATCCTTTGGTTTATTCCCCATCCCCGGAGACGAACACTTGTGTGAATATTTGCCCTGGATGACCTGCCAGCGAACAAAACCTTGGGAAAAGTTTGACTTGTCTCTCTACGATTGGAAGTACTATGAGATGATCCGTGAGCAACAATGGCAGGAAATTTCGCATCACATCGCTGATAAAGCCCAACTGCATAACTACGGTCACGCTCATTCAGAAGGCGCGATCGAAATTATTGAAGCCATGCTGACCGATTCAGGCCGCCTGTGGGAGGCTGTCAACATCCCCAATGACGGGTTTATTAACGGACTTCCAAACGACGCGATCGTGGAAGTACCTGCAAAAGTCAACCAAGATGGATTTCAGGTTGATTCAAGCTTTGACCTGCCCAAAGGCGTCTTAGCCCTGCTGCAACGGGAAGTTATGACCAGTCAGTTATGCATCGATTCGGTTGTGCACGGCGACAGGCAATTGGCCGTCCAAAGCTTGCTGCTTGATCCGGTCATCGATGACCTTGACCTTGCGGAAGAAATCCTGGATGAAATTCTGCAAACAAACAAGAAATATTTGCCTCAGTTTTTTGAGTAGAAAAGGTAGGAAGCTATGTCAGATCCCAAAATTATTGATATCGGAAAAAGCCCCGATCCAAAAGAAGATACGCTAAGGAGCAACATTTTTGAACCTCTGTCCAAAAGAGGCTTTCCACGCTGGCTGGTCTTTGCCCTGGGTTTACTGGGTTTAGTTTATATTCTCAATCCCACTTTTGGTTTGATTGAATTCATTCCAGACAATCTGCCAATCGTCGGTAACCTTGATGAAGGTGCTGCTTTTTTGCTGGTTTTTTACGGATTACTTGAATTTCTTGAAGGGAAAAAGAACGCCTGATTTAATGGCAATTTTTGTCATAATTAATTGACGCTTTTTTTGAATTGTAGTATATTGTTTGCGGTTCAAGTCGTTTGCAAAATAGACTTTCTAAGACTTTTTCAAACGCCAAAATTTTTTTTAGATTTTTATTTTAGAGAGGATTTAAGTTTAGCATGTCTGAAAGAGAAGTTGGTACCGTCAAATGGTTTAATGGCGAGAAAGGCTATGGTTTTATCGCCAGAAACTCAAACGAAAAAGATGTTTTTGTGCATTACAGCGCGATTATCGGCGATGGTTTTCGCACCTTGAAGGAAGACCAAAGCGTTGAGTTTATTGTTGTTGATGGGGCCAAAGGCCCACAAGCTCAGGATGTAAAAGTCCTCGAGTAAATTAGATAAAAGCATTCAAAAAGGCTGCCCTTCAGATTTGGCAGCCTTTTTTCTTAAGTATTTCTGATCAGTTTCGTTTTAGTTCCCGCATAGTGTCTTTTCGACTGACCCCGCTGCTTCGCCCATATTGCTTGAGCTGATATTCCTCGTAATCTGACCAATTCCCCAGGAAGAGTTTCGGTTTTTCCTCACCACCCAAGGCAAGGATATGCGTGGAAATGCGGTCAAGGAACCAGCGATCATGGCTGACGACCACGGCGCAGCCTGCGAATTCCTCCAGGGCTTGCTCCAAGGCACGCAAGGTATTGACATCCAGATCGTTGGTTGGTTCATCCAACAAGAGCACATTAGCACCGACAGTCAGCGTTTTGGCCAGAAAAACACGATTGCGTTCTCCACCGGAGAGTGTGTTAACGGCTTTTTGTTGGTCTGAGCCAATGAAATTGAAAGATCCGCAATAAGCTCTGCCGTTGACTATTGTGTCTCCCAGCTGCAAATTATCCGCTCCACCGGTGATTTCTTCAAAAACTGTCGCATCAGGATCGAGCGTACGGAATTGATCCGCATAACCTAATTTGACTGTATCACCCAATCGCACTGTCCCGCTATCCGGCTCTAAAATCCCAGCGATGATTTTGATCAAGGTAGATTTCCCTGCTCCATTGGGACCCACCACACCAACAATCGATCCGGGTGGTACTGATAAATCCAGATTATCAAGCAGCACTTTATCTCCATAAGCCTTGCTCACATTTTCCAGCTCGATCACCACATCTCCAAGTCTGGGACCGGAAGGAATGAAAATTTCCAGATCCTTGCGGACTTTTTCATGTTCCTGGGAGAGGAGTTTTTCGTATGCCGTGACCCTGGCCTGCCCCTTTGCCTGCCTGGCTTTTGGGGACATGCGAATCCAATCCAACTCATGCTGCAAAGTGCGCTGACGTTTGCTTTCGGTCTTCTCTTCCAAACGCAATCGTTCTTGCTTTTGCTCCAACCAGGAAGAGTAATTGCCTTTCCAGGGAATGCCTTCCCCTCGATCCAATTCCAGGATCCAACCGGCCACATTGTCAAGAAAATAGCGGTCATGGGTAACAGCAATAACAGTGCCTTTGTAATTCTGCAAATGGTGTTCAAGCCAGGCAACCGATTCCGCATCCAGATGGTTGGTGGGCTCGTCCAAAAGCAGGATGTCGGGCTCCTCCAGCAGTAATTTTGTTAAAGCAACCCGGCGGCGTTCTCCACCAGAAAGGACTTTGATTGGCGTTTCAGGGGGTGGGCAGCGCAGCGCGTCCATCGCCAGCTTTAAGTGGCTGTCGATGTTCCAGGCATCATGCTGATCAAGCTTTTCCTGGAGTTTGCCTTGTTTTTCTACCAATTGGTCAAAATCCGCTTCCGGATCAGCAAAGGCTTCATTAACCGCGTCATATTCTGCCAACATATCAAAAATTGGCTGCAAAGCTTCTTTGATGATTTCAATGACCGTTTTGTCCTCATCCAAAACCGGTTCCTGTTCCATGAGTCCAACCGTATAGCCTTTTGAGCGGGCGATCTCACCGATGTAATCCTGGTCTTTGCCAGCCATGATGCGCAGAAGCGTGGATTTGCCCGAACCGTTCAAACCCAAAACACCGATTTTTGCCCCGTAGTAGAAGCCTAAGGAAATGTCCTTGAGGACTTGTTTGTTGGGGGGATGTATTTTCCCGACCCTGATCATGGAATAAATGACTTGTGTATCAGAAGGCATAGCGGCTCCGCTGTGTTTTTCACTCATTGTAACAAAGATACTGGTTTAAAAATAAAGAGGTCTCGAAATCGATGAATCGAGACCTGCAAAAGTCGGGGCGGACGGATTTGAACCGTCGACCTCACGGACCCGAACCGTGCACTCTATCCGGGCTGAGCCACGCCCCGTGAGCCGTTATTATAGCATGCTTTTATACCCCATTTGGAGTCTTTTACTTCAACAATATTAAAATTTTTTCAAGATTTATTTATACTAACTCGAACTATTCATTCTGTAGTGATGTCATACCTAAGCCAAAACGTTTAACCTCTGTGGCACACTTCTAAAAAAGGAGACCTGGCGGTCAAGTAACTCGCGCGGTGAGGACACCGGCGAGAACGTGGTCTTTCAGGGGCGGATCAGCACCTTGAGGATTCCAGGTTTGCCAGCCTGCTCAAAAGCTTCCAGTCCATCTTCCAGGCTGTAAATGGAATCAACCATCTCACCAATTTGCACCAGACCGGAAGCTAAAGCTCTCAAACCAGCGCCATAATTGCCACAGCGGGAACCAATCAGGCTTATCTCATCAACCACCAGTTTTGAGAGATTTACACTCACATTTTCCGCAAAAGTAGATTTCAGTACCAGCGTGCCCCGGGCTCTGACCAAAGACCTTGATAATTCAAAGCCATCCGGTGATCCGGTAGCATCAACCACGATATCAGCTTTTTTGGTTGATTTTCCATCATGACTGTGAGCTTTTATGCCCATAGTGGTTAATAAATCAGCGCTTTCAGGCCGCCGCGCTACCACACTCAAATCACAGCCCGTGTTTTTCAATACCTGGGCTATCAATAATCCAAGCCGGCCTGCGCCAACAACAATCACGCGGTGGCTGGGTCGGATCTGAACCTGATCCAAAATCCTCATTGCGGCCGCGGTCGGTTCGGCAAAAACTGCCAACACGTCCGAAACTTCATCAGGGACAGCAGTAAGGTTTTTTACCGGCAATTTGCAATATTCAGCAAAAACGCCGTTGTAATCAAAAATACCCAGGGTGCGTCGTTGTAGGCAGTGGTGGGGCTCAAGAGAAAGGCAGCGTTCACAACCCCCACAGCTTATATTAATATCTCCTAAGACTCTCTTGCCAGCCCAAGCCTCATGTCCATTGGCATCCACCACCTCACCAACAAACTCGTGACCGGGTATGCCGGTAAAAGGGTAATAGCCTTTGAGCATCTCCAGATCGGTCGAACAAATCCCCGCCAGGTGGACTTTGATCAGCACTTCGTCTTCTTCCAGCTGCGGGAATGGCAAATCTTCTGAAAACTTCAGTTCTCGGTTTTCGAGCCAGAGACCTTTCATCGTATTTCCTTTGCTCATCGCGCGCCTCTGCGGCCGAATTGGCGTTCCAACAAGTTAGCGCTCAAATGGATCATGGTCGGACGACCGTGGGGGCAAGTTCGGGGGGATTGGCTGGCTTCCAAGTTTAATAACAAGTTTCGCTGTTCTGCCTCTGAAAGCTTCTGACCGCCCTTGACAGACATGCGCTTGCAAACTCTGGCGGCGATCCTGGATTGAGCTTCGTGCAATAAGGGGGTTTCGTCTTCTTCAAAAGCTTCCACCACAGCATGGATCGCCTCCCTGGGGTCACCCCGGTCAATGATCATAGGGATGGATCGCAGCAGAAAAGTGTTCGCTCCAAAAGGCTCAATTTCAAACCCAAGTTCAGTCAGTACTTCCAGATTTTCTTCCAAAGTGGCAGCTTTTTCAGGGCTGAGTTCCACCGCGACAGGGTCCACAAATTTTTGAGATGGGATCATGGACGCCCGATATTGCGCCATCATCTTGTCAAACAGAACTCGCTCATGGGCCGCGTGCTGGTCGATCAGGTAAAGCCCATCCGGACCTTCTGCTACCAGGTAAGTCGAAGCAACCTGGCCAATCAAACGCAACAAAGGCATTTGGGTTCCAGGTAATTCGTCTTGGCTTTGCCGTGATGGTGAATCGTCATCTACCGGCAGATTTTGCTGAGGAGAAGCGACCTGCCACTCCTGATCAAATTTCATATCATTTGGTGCGGGATCAGAACGCCCCCACAAGTTCAATTTGTTCAAGTCTGGGATGGGAGTGTAAGCCAGAAGTCCTCTGCGAATGGCGCGCTGGACACCACTGAAAACCAGATCCTGCTCTCTAAAGCGCACCTCGGCTTTGCTGGGATGAACATTCACGTCCACCAGGTGGGTCGGCACAGTCAGGAACAAGACCACCACGGGATAACGCCCGACCATGATCATGGTGTTATAAGCCCGGATCACCGCCGCCGTCAGGGTTGGGTCCTGCACCCAGCGACCATTGACGAAAATGGTCATATCTTTACGGTTGGAACGGGTTAAAGACAGATCGCTGATAAATCCTTCGATTGAAAGATCCTTTTCCTGAAAATTGAGGGGCATAAGCGCTTTGGCTTCTTGTACGCCAAAGAGTGATTGCAAAATTTCCAATCGGTTACCGCTTCCGGTTGATTGGAATTCAAGCACGCGGTCATGGTAAAGGCTCCACCGGATCGATGGATAAGCCAGGGCGTAGCGGGTAACAAGTCCGGTAATGTGCCTGAATTCGGTACTGTCTCTGCGTAAAAATTTCAGTCTGGCTGGCACGTTGTAAAACAGATCTTCGACGGTTATTTGCGTGCCGACCGGTGCCCCAACAGCCTGTAAACCAGCGCTTTGGCCGCCATCAACAGATAATTTTGCGCCAATTTGCGAAGCTTCTGCTCTTGATGTCAGGCTTAAATGAGCCACCGATCCGATCGAAGCCAGGGCCTCACCCCGAAAGCCCAGGGTTTTGATGTCAAATAACTCTTCTGTTTTGCTTAATTTGCTGGTAGCATGCCTGCTTACCGCCAATTCCAATTCGTCTGCAGGAATCCCTGCTCCGTTGTCAGTGACCCGGATCAACTCTTTTCCAGCTTTCTGGATATCGATCCTGATTTCTGTAGCCCCGGCATCAATGGCGTTTTCGACCAATTCTTTAACCACCGAAACCGGGCGGTCAATCACTTCTCCGGCTGCAATCTGGGAGGCCAGGGTCTCAGGTAATTTTCTAATCGGCATGCTATCTATTCCTGATCGAATTATACCCAAGCCGCTAACGTATTTCTAATTTGTTTAAGATAAAATGACTTTATGGCTCAAACTGAAAAAGTCAAGTCGATTTTAGCAACTTTGCCCGATTCTCCCGGCTGCTACCTGATGAAAGATGAGCAGGGCAAGATTATCTATGTTGGCAAGGCTATCAATTTAAAAAATCGCGTCAAGTCCTATTTCCAGGCTTCAAGCGACCACAGCTACAAAACCAAGCAGATGGTCCGGAACATCCGCGATATCGAATGGATCGTAGTGGCATCTGAATTGGAAGCCCTGATCCTGGAAATGAACCTGATCAAGCAGCACAGACCCTTCTACAACGTGCGCCTGAAGGACGATAAAAGGTATCCCTATATCAAAATCCACTGGCAGGACGATTTCCCAAAATTATCTGTGACCCGAAACATGGTCCAGGACGGTTCCAGATACTTTGGACCCTACACCTCGGTATGGGCGGTTCACCAGACCCTGGACATCTTACGCAAGATTTTCCCCTATCTCACCTGCGCTCGCGAAATCACAGGCAAGGACCCCCGCCCCTGCCTTTATTACGATATCCATCTCTGTTCGGGCCCTTGCATCGGCGCGATTTCAAAAAAAGACTATCGTCAAATGATTGAAGATCTGGCACGTTTTTTGGAAGGCAAAACCGATCCGGTGCTGAAACGCTTGCAAAAAGAAATGGATTCTGCCTCTGAAGCGATGAATTACGAAAAAGCGGCTCTGATCAGGGACCAGATCCAGGCCATTCAGCGGGTGGTGGAACGGCAGAAGATCATCTCAACTGAGCGTAAAGATTCGGACGTAATCGCCATGGCCAGATCAAACGGTGAAGCCTGCGTCCAGGTTTTCTTCATCCGCTCCGGCAAATTGATTGGCAGGGAGTACTTCATTCTTGAAGGCACGGAAGAAGAGAAAAACGCCGCCATCCTGGAGGAGTTTATCAAACAGTTTTATTCCCAGGCGGCAAGCATTCCCAACAAAGTCCTCCTGCCACAGGAAGTCGAAGAAGCTCACATCATCCAGGAATGGCTCAACACCAGGCGTGGTGGAGAAAAGGTTCAGATCAAGGTGCCAAAACGGGGTGAATCCAAAGACCTGGTCCAAATGGCAGCCGAAAACGCAGCCGAAACCCTGCGTTCGCTCGAAATCCGCTGGAAAGCTGATAAAGACCGTCAGAGGACAGCCCTAAACGAAATCCAGGAAACTTTGGGTATGGCAGAGCCGCCTAATCGCATTGAATGTTATGACATTTCCAACACCCAGGGCACGGCCAGTGTTGGCAGTATGGTTGTTTTTGAACAGGGCGTTCCCAACAAAAAATTGTACCGACGTTTCAATATTCGCACAGTGACAGGTCCGGATGACTTTGCCTCGATGAAAGAAGTGCTGAAACGGCGATTCAGCAACTACTTCTCTGAAAATGAAGCCAAACAGAACCCTGGCTATAAGCCCGACCTTGCCTTCAGCATCCTGCCTGATTTACTGATTGTGGATGGCGGCAAAGGACAGCTGCGCCAGGCGATCGACATCCTCGAGGAAATGGACCTGAATGGCGCACTGACCATCGCGGGTTTGGCAAAACAGGAAGAAGAACTGTTTTTACCGGATAATCCTGAATCACTACGGCTCGATGATCATTCCCAAGGCTACTACCTGATCCAACGCATCCGCGACGAAGCCCATCGATTTGCGATTACCGCCCATCGCAACCGACGTGGTAAAATCGGGCTTGCATCTAAACTTGATACGATCCCTGGAATTGGCCCCAGCCGAAGAAAAGAACTGATTTCTCGCTTTGGCTCGATCAAAGGAATCCTTGAAGCTGATGCAAGTGAAATCGCCAAAATCAAGGGAATTTCGCTTGAAAAGGCTAATGCAATCAAAGCTGAACTGGAGTAAGTATGGCAAAGAAAAACAACAATCGAACTCAAAGCGCTTATCGCTACCTGATGGCAGCCCTGGCTATCATCATCGTGCTGGCTATGCTGCTTTCAATGATAAGGTTTTAGGGTAGAAAATGACAGACCCAAAGCAGCTGATCTCTGAAATGCACCAGGCTACTTGTTATGAAAACCTGCCTGTTTCAGGTGAGAAATTGAAAGAAAGTTATCCAGTCTATTTTGATTCGGTTCTGGATGAGTCAAAGTTGATTCAGCTACCTGACTTGAAAGATTTTGAACCTGAAAACAATAATTTTGTAGATAACCTTTTAAAACGCCGTTCCTTAAGGCGCTACGACACCAACACTGTCATGTCCCAGGCAGAACTGTCCTATTTGCTGATGCTAACTCAAGGCGTCAGAGAAATCGACCAGAAGCGTGAATTGACTTACCGCTTCGTTCCTTCTGCCGGTTCAAGGCATCCTTTTGTGACTTATCTACTGATCCAAAACGTTGAAGGTCTGCAAGCCGGCATTTACCACTACGTGGCCCAACTGCATGCCATCGAACCCTTTGACCTCAGCCCGAAAGCCATCGAAAAAGCTTATCAGGCGACCCTGCGGCAAAAGCAGGTCATCACTTCTGCAGTAAGCTTCTTTTGGAGCGCGGAGGTTTACCGCACCAGTTGGCGCTATAGTTCCCGGGCTTACCGCTACATTCATTTAGACGCGGGACATGTCTGCCAGAACCTGTATTTGGCAGCAGAGTCGATCGACTACGGGGTTTGCGCGATTGCCGCCTTTGACGACCATTTAGCCAACGAAATATTTGGCCTGGATGAGCAAGAGCGCTTCGTTGTCTACATCGCCTCTGTGGGTAAGAAAACTGACCAATAGCCTTGAATTCAGTTGAGCATAAACCCTTTGTTGTCTTGATTTCCGCTGGCACAGAATGGCGTGCGGTCCTCGATTTACTTCAACCTGATTTGATCCATTCCACACCACTGGGTGACTTGTTTGAGTGTCAACTTTCAGGTCATCCCCTGCTTTTCTTCCATTCCGGATGGGGGAAAACACACAGCGCTGCTTCAAGCCAATACGTGATTGACCACTGGGCACCAAAATTGGTGATAAACCTCGGCACCTGTGGAGGTCTGGAGGATTTGGCACAGGTTGGCGAAGTTTTTCTGGTGACAAAAACGATCATGTACGATGTGATCGAACGCATGGGAGACCCTGACCAGGCCATCGAGTTTTACAGCACAAGCCTGGACACGAGTTGGATAGAGGAAGAGCTGCCTGTCGAAACCCGCAGATCAACCCTGGCTTCAGCGGATCAGGATATCGCCCATAACAACCACGGTTTCCTGGCAAACATCGTTAAAGTCCCGGCTGCGGATTGGGAATTAGCCTCTATCGCCTGGGTTTTAGACAAAAATGAAACTAAAGGCTTGATCTTGCGAGGTGTGAGTGACATCGTCAGCCAAACCCGGTCTGAAACAGATGCCAACAAAGCGCTGTGGCAATCCAGAGTTAAGAAAATCATGCAGAAGTTACTGCATGATTTACCTTTTTATCTCGATCAGTTTAAGTAAGACTTCTATTCAGAAGGATTCCCTAAGCGGGCGCGTTCCTCTTCCACAATGGCGTGATCCAATTTTTTGAACAGGGCTGTTGGCTGATTGAAGGGGATACCCATTTCAACTGTGCTTTGCTGCCAAAGGTCCCTGCCCTCCTGGGTTAAGGACTGTTTGGAATCAAGTTGTAAAGTCAGGTGTGAGCCAAGAGAATCGGCCACGTTTTCCGTGAAGGGACGCCCAAAGATCGGTTTTTCGTAGGCCAAAATCTGGTGTAATTTATCGCTGGTTTCGGGCAAAAACGGGGCGAAGATGATTTTCAACCAATCAATAGCCTGGATAGCTGTATAAAGCGATTTGGCAGCTTCGCCCTTGTCTGTTTTGATCTCAAACCAGGGGGCGTGCACATCCAGATATTTATTGACTTCCATCGCCAGGCGCATTGCTTCCGCCAGAGCGGCTTTGAGCTCAACTCTCTCGATCCGGTTTCCAACCAGGTCAAAACCTTCTCCAATAGTTCTCAGCAGTTCAATGTCTGACTCTCTTAATTCTTCAGGTTCCGGGATTTTGCCGTCAAAATTCTTCCAGGTAAAGGCCAGCACCCGGTTGACCAGGTTGCCCCAGGTGGCCACCAATTCATTGTTGTTGCGCTGGAAAAATTCTTCCCAGTCCCAGTCGGTATCGCGCGCTTCCGGCATGGAAGTCGTCAGGTAATAGCGCAGCGCGTCGCTGTCATAGCGGTCCAAAGCATCCAGACCCCAAACCGCCCAGTTGTGACTACCGCTGATCTTCTTTCCTTCCAGATTCATGAATTCATTAGCCGGCACATCATAGGGAAGCACCAGGGGCTGGGGATCAAAACTCTCCATACGGCGGTCAAAATCCGCGCCCATGCCCAGTAATTCCGCTGGCCAGGTGACCGCGTGAAAGGTGATGTTGTCTTTACCAATGAAGTAAAAAGATTTGGCTTGCTGATTGGTCCACCAATCACGCCAGGCAATTGGGTTGTCATTCAAATCAGACCATTCAACTGTCGAGGAGAGGTAACCCATCACAGCTTCGAACCAGACATACAAGCACTTGCCCTGCCAGTCATCCAGCGGGACCGGAATGCCCCACTCAAGGTCGCGCGTAATTGAAGTTGGTTTCAAACCTACAGACTGAATCGTCCCGAGCGATTGACGCAGCACGTTTGGCCGCCAGTAGTCTTCACGTTCTTTCAGGAATTCCTGAATGCGTGGTTCCAAAGTTGACAAATCGAGGAAGAAATGCTCTGTCTCTTTCAGGATGGGTGTGGAGCCATCCACTTTTGAACGGGGATTGATCAACTTTTCGGCTTCCAACTCGTGACCGCACTTTTCACACTGGTCCGAACGAGTCCCTTCCGCGCCGCAAATGTAACAAGTACCTTCCACGTAGCGGTCCGGCAGGAAGCGTTCCTGGGACGGGCTGTACCATTGTTTGGAGATGTCTCGTTTCAGGAATCCGTTTTCCAACAAGGTCAAGAAGACCTTTTGGGCAATCGAGAAATGATTCTCGGTGTGAGTAGAGGTAAAAAGATCATAGCTGATCCCAAGCCGTTGAAACAACTCAATGAAACGGGGGTGATAGTAGGAATAAATTTCGTGAGGAGTCAGGCCTTTTTGATCCGCCTTGATGGTGATGGCTGTCCCATGCGAATCTGAACCTGAAACCATCAGCACTTTGTTTCCCCGCAGGCGGTGATAACGCGCCACAATATCTCCTGGCAAGTGCGAGCCAGTGATGTTGCCAACATGGATATCGGCGTTGGCATATGGCCAGGCTATGGCAACTAAAATATTTTCATTCATAATTCACTCCCACGATTCTTCATCGGCAAATTTTATCATCAAGTTGAGGTAAATTCGGTTAAAAGCTGACTGTTCTTAATCGAACTGAATACTATGGTGATGTTCGCAGTCGCCTTCGTTCAAATTTTGACCGCATTCAAGGCAAATCCCTTTGCAATCAGGTTTACACAAAGAATTCATTGGGATCTCAAGCAATAAGTAGTCTCTGAAAGGGATCCCCAAATCTATGTAACCGTCACTTGGGACATGCTCTTCATCCATTTCTTCTTTCATGCGGGGTTCAAAAACGTATAGATCTTCAAATTTTGTGTTTACGTGCACCAGCAAAGGTTCAAGACAACGGCTGCACTGACTGTCGATGTCTGCTTCAAGCTCGGCGCGTAAAAGTAAACCTTCCCGTGTGCGTGAGAAGGAGTATTTGCCGATCAAGTTTTTGGCGTAAAGGTCTGGATCAATAAAAATTTCCGGAAAGTTGATCTCAAACTCACGGCTGAATCCAATTGGTTTATTCAGAAAATAGCCGATATTGGTGCGTAATGGGTAATTTATTTTTTCCATGGTCAATTACAATTGTTAATAGTATTTTATTGAATTATAACATCTGGGTTTTCAGAACCCAAGGCGGAGTAGAACTGTTATGAAAGAAATTTTGATCGCAAGCAATAATGCCCACAAATTTGAGGAAATCTCCGCCATTTTGGCACACTTACCGCTCAAACTGATCATGCCCAAAGAGCTTGGGATCCGAATCGATGTCCCTGAAGTTGGAGCAAATTATTACGAGAACGCCTTGATCAAAGCTAAAGCATTTCACCAAGCCAGCAACCTGCCGGTGCTGGCGGACGACTCTGGCTTGGAAGTAGCAGCGCTCGATTTTCAACCTGGCATTCATTCACACCGTTTCTCTCCTGACCCTCAGGCCAGTGATCACGACCGCTGCCTTTATCTTCTTTCCAGATTAGCCCAATTCCCAAAACCCTGGAAAGCAAGCTTCAATTGTGTGGCTGTTTTCTATCGTTCCCCTGAAGTTGTTGAAAGCTTCCAGGGCGTGATCAAAGGGGAAATCATCGAAGATTTCAGAGGCAAAAACGGCTTTGGCTACGATCCGATTTTTTGGATCAAAGAACAAAATCAAACGATGGCTGAATTAGACCCGGAAGTAAAGAATCAAATCAGCCATCGCGCCAGAGCTTTTTCCAACCTGACCACGCTTTTTGAGTGGAGCCTTGGCCAGGTGTCTTGATGAAAGGTAAGCAATTAGAACTTATAACCGATCATCCTCAAGAAACTTTTTCGAACTTCAACATCTTCTTCAGTTTCAATCCCTTTAGGTGACTGCCCATCCACTACCCCAAGCACTGCTCTGCCTTTTTCGGTCTCAAGCAAAACAACTTCAGTTTCATTTGCCGTGGCACAGAAAATACTGACAATCTCAGGGACCCTTTTGAGATTTGTCAAAACATTGATAGGAAAATATCCTTCACCAAGGAAGAGGATGAAACTGTGGCCTGCCCCGATCCTGAAAGCGTTCTCTTTGGCCAATTCAACCAGGGCTTCATCAGTCCCCGCCCATCTGACCAAAGAAGGACCGGAGGCTTCACAAAAAGCCAGCCCAAACTTGATGCCAGGAACTGAACTGACCAGCATCTCATAAACATCTTCAACTGTTTTGATGAAGTGGGATTGCCCAAAGATGAAATTCAAATCTTCAGGTTTATTGATTTTTTCAATCAGGATGTTCATTATAGCCTCCTCAATTTTCAAGTATTTTAACACGAAGCAACTACCTTCAAGCTTTGTCATCTATCAGCTTCAAGCTTTCAAATAAGGTAAAATGGTCTCATGCCAAAATCAAATCAGCGGGTCATTTGGGTGCTTTTGCTTGCTTTAGTTTTGATGAGCTCTTGTTCTTTCCTAGCGAGACAGGAACCCACGCTGGAATTTGACCCAATCACAGAAACTGCTGTTCCTCAGCAGCCAACCGCCATGCCCACCTATACTCCCACCTTTGCTCCCCTTGGTTCAGCCGAAAATCCGGTCGTCATCGGGACAATATTTGATCAGTTTGTCGACGGTCAAAACGAAGCGCTGGAAACGGTGGCGATGCATTTGAGCGAGGGCTTGGGAATAACTTTCGCCACAAGATCTTTCGGAAATTATGTTGATTTGGAACTGGCCCTCCAACGTGCAGAGATTCACCTGGTCTGGCTGACTGCGCCCGAATATCTGTTGGCCTCACAAAAAAACCTGGTAAGCGCACTTTTAGTCACAAACCATTTGGGTGTCACCGCATACGGAATTCAAATTCTTGGTCACGAAGATTCCAATTTTGTTTCTTATTACGATCCGGCAACAAACACTTCCCAGGCAAGCGATGCCCAGGCTCTGGGGCAGCTGGCTGGTTTGCGACCTTGTCTGACGGAAGAAGACTCCCTGGCAGGCTATTGGGTGCCTTTGGGATATCTGTCTAAGAACAATATTGCCTACAATAGACCGGTTCTGACCTTTTCGTTCAGCGCCAGCATCCGCAGTCTGTACATCAAAGGTGTCTGCGCTTATACCTCGACCTATGCCATTTCTGCTGATCCAAGGACTTCTTCTGAAGTGGTGATCGATCTTCCGGATGTAATCGAAAAGATTCCGGTCATTTGGATCTCCCCCCCGGTGATTCCAAACTTGAGCCTTTCGGTCAGCCGGCAAATCGACCTGAACCTCCAAAACAGGATTTCAGAATTTTTGCGCAATTTCTCTCGTGAAGACCTGGGAAAGAGCCTCATCAGCCAAGCGCTCAATTATGAAGTTGCCCAGCTGGAACCACTGCATAACAGCGCATACCAGCAACTGCGCGAAATCCTATTGTTCACAGATGTCCGTTTATCTGAACTGACACGCTGATCCTGAATGATGAAATCAATCCTCCGTTTTCTGGTTATTCTCTTTTGTTGTACCTTCCTGATTGTGGGTGCTTTGCGCGTCACAATGCTGTTATTGACCAATGACCTGGTATATGACCTGGATTCCGTACCCCCTGAGGCTGTTGTCATGGTGCCTGGAGCAGGACTGACCTATCAAGGCGGTCCTTCTTTACCACTCAAAGACCGGCTTGATGCCGCCATTGCTCTATATAACTCCGGTAAAGTGCAAAAACTGCTCTTTTCAGGGGACAACAGCGATGTAAATTACAACGAGCCAGGAGCAATGAAAACCTATGCCATTGAAAATGGCATCCCGGAAGCTGATATCGTCCTGGATTATGCCGGGCGCCGCACTTACGACTCCTGTTATCGCGCCAAAAACATTTTTGGACTTAATGAGCTCATCGTTGTGACCCAGGCTTACCACTTGCCGCGGGCACTTTTTCTTTGTGACCAGGCTGACATTGATACAGTTGGTGTGCCGGTGGAACAATCCTCTTACATCCGGTCCCGTTATTTGTTTTGGAATGTCCGGGAGGTTTTTGCCACAACAGCCGCCTGGTTGGATGTTTTTGTTCTCAAACCTCTGCCTATTTTGGGCAGTTATGAACCTATATTCCCCTAAGGATGAAAAATGAACCGAGAAGAAGCCTTAAGAATCGTTAGAAATAATGTAAAAAATGAATCGCTGGTCAGACACATGCTCAGTGTTGAAGCTGCTATGCGCTTTTATGCTAAAAAGCTCGGGCAGGATGAAGAAAAATGGGCTTTGGCCGGATTGCTGCATGATTATGATTGGGAAATTCACCCAACGATAGAAGAACACCCTTTGGCAGGCTTGGAAGCACTGCGTCAGGCGGGTGTTGACGAAGAAATTATTGAGGCGATTGCTGGACACATGCAGATCATACCGGCGTTCCCCGGACTTTCCTGTTAGCCAAAGCCCTCTACGCTTGTGATGAGATCACTGGCTTGATCACAGCAGTAGCTTTAGTTCGGCCTTCGCGATCCTTGTATGATCTGAAGCCAAAGTCTGTTAAGAACAAATGGAAAGATAAGTCCTTTGCTGCCGGAGCAAACCGCCAGATGATGGAAGACAGCGCGGCTGAATTTGGCGTGGAACTTTGGCAGCACGTGGAAAACGTCATCACAGCTATGCGTGGCATAGCCCAAGAACTGGACTTGGAAGGCGAATTAGTCCCCGCAGCCTAAGCTTGCTTTCAGGCTTCTCCCCAATATTCGCTGTAGTCGTGAATGGTCGTGAATCCAATCACCTCGTCTCCCGGTTTCAGGGAGTACATATTCTGCCCGTTGGATGAACGTTTGCGCCCAACCGCGTTTGTGATCGTGAAAACCTTGCTGGCTGTTTTTCTGAAATGGCTGATGCCTTTGTCTGTCAGTTTGCCAACAATCAATGCCGCAATTTGGTCAGATTTATCGAGTTTCCATCCAATAACGCCTTGTCCGTAACGCCCCTGGACCGGGAAATCATCAGAGGGCACACGTTTGGCTGAACCGAGCCTGGTCAACAATCCAACTTCATCCTTCTCGGAGAGCAATGCCGCTCCGACGATGTAATCCCCTTCTTTGAGCTTAATGGCGTTCACACCCGCAGCCACCAAACCCATTGGTCTCACATCATCTTCGCTAAAGCGGATGCACATGCCATTGGCAGTGGCAATCAAAACATCCTGCTTGCCATCAGAGATCAAAACCTGGAACAGTTCGTCATCGGCGTTGATTTTTGCCAACACAAAATCGCTGGCTGATACTCCGGGCAGCTCTTCCACCAAAGAGCGTTTGATCATGCCCAAACGGCTGATCGTAATGACGTAGCGTTCCGGCAGTTCTTTTGACTCAATTGGGACGGTAAAAACCGATTGGAGGATGTCATTCGCGTGCAAAGGCGCGATTTTGTGCGCGGGCACAGCACTGTCCTCACCCCTCTGCACCGGAATGGACAATGAAGCGATGGCGGCAGCCCGACCTTCGGTCGTAACCAGGAAAATGGTTTGGTGCGAATTGGTTCTGATCAGACTCCAGGGTGCCTTTTCGCCCCCCAGTCGATTGGCTTTGTCCCCATCAGTTCTGGAAAGAAGACCATCTTCTGTCACTTCCACCCAGTAATGCTCCAGGGGCATCACGTCGGTTGCAGTCAGAAAATCCGATGCTTTTTCGCCTTCACCCAGGGTGATGATCTGAGTGCGTCTGAAATCACCATATTTTTCTCTCACCTCACGCAGTTCGTTGATAACCACCTGACGCATTTGTTTTGGTGACTTGAGCAGGATTTTTAGATCGCTGATAAGTTTGGTCAGTTCTTTAAACTCATCTTCGATTTTCTGC
>Ga0123326_1001601_pt1 | contig 19257 bp, 22 predicted proteins | sample BioC13SIPDNA_FD_89739 | JGI IMG/M metagenome (GOLD analysis project Ga0123326, IMG submission 89739) | Anaerobic biogas reactor microbial communites from Washington, USA - Biogas_R1_A C13 SIP DNA | ecosystem: Engineered > Bioreactor > Anaerobic > Unclassified | place: Washington, USA | collected...
ATCGATCGACCCTGTGTGTCATTGTAGGGGAGTATTCTTTTTTTGCCAAAGTCCATTTTTGTTTGTTTACAGGAATGCTTTCTATTCCTGCAATTATTTCTGTCGTTTGCTAGATATCCATGACCGGTCCGCCGTGTTCGTAGAAGTAAGCCAGTTTTTCGTTCAGTTCATGTTTGGTCATGATCTTGCCGTTTACGGTTACGCAATCTTCTTTGCGGCATTCATCTTTAACCAGGTGGAGTTCATTTCTATTGGTGTTGGTTTTGGCTGCATATGTGTTGTTGTACATTTTTCTTACTGCGTTCATGTTCACCGCTCCTTTTCTTTTAGTATTTATGGTCGGGTGGTTTTTTCTTTTTCTTTTGTTTGACCATATATAATGCAACTTGCATGCCAAGTGTGAAAAAATTCTCAAGCAAACTTAAAAAGGCCTAAATTTAGGGGATATAATTATATGAACCCCCAATTATATACTCGCGAAGGGAAAAATTGTGCTGTATCAAATGTGTCACATTTATGAATTGCAAAAAAATTGTGTGACACTTTTGGTACATAAAAGTGTCATATTGAAATAAAACCGTTACAAAAAAAAATGAGGACATCGCTGGCCGGGAGTTAAACTCCTTTTTTTTAGAATATTTTCGGTTGCTGCACTATAGTTTTAAATGACATAATGAGATTAGTTAAAAAATAGGTAAAGGAATCCGAAGTATTGTGGAACTTAATCGTTTGCATATCCAGGAATTAATCAAACTGATCAACCGTGCTCCTTTTTTTAAAAATTTGTCCATGGTCATTGATGATATGGGAATCGGTTATTCGGTTGTGAAAATTATTCTCGAAGAGAAACATCTCTCTCCCTATGCCGCCATCCAGGGAGGGGTATATTCCTCTATTATCGATACCGCTGCTTATTGGGCACCCTATTCAGAATTGCCGGAAGATGTGGGTCTGATCTCCATGGATGTTAATGTTCACAATCTGGCTTCGGTAACCGGTGGAATGATTATAGCCAGGGGGGAAAGAATCAAAATCGGACGTACCATTTGCTTGGCGCACGTTTTGGTGGAAAGTGAAGCGGGCAGGATTTTAGCGGAAGGCAGTTCCAAATTACTGATTACCAAAGGTTTGCAGACGATTCCCAATATGACCGGGTATTCAGCCACAACTATTCCGCCCAAATTTATTTAGAATCTGAATTGATAATTTAAGGAGGAGATGAAGAATGGCTCACGAAATCGATTATGTAGTTTACGGTGAGGAAATGCAATTTGTGGAGGTCGAACTCGATCCCGGGGAAAGTGTAATCGCGGAAGCCGGGGGCATGATGTACATGGAGTCCGGTATTCAGATGGAAACGATTTTCGGCGACGGTTCGGACAAAAGTTCCGGCGGGGGATTGACGGGCAAACTGTTCTCGGCCGGCAAACGGCTTATAACCGGGGAGAGTCTGTTCATGACGATTTTTTCCAACCAGTCCCGGGGTAAAAAGAAAGTATCTTTTGCCGCACCGTATCCCGGCAAAATCATTGCCCTGGATCTCAAGCAGTACAACGGTAAAGTCATCTGCCAGAAAGATGCGTTTCTGTGTGCGGCCAAAGGAGTTTCGCTGGGGATCGATTTTAAACGCAAGCTGGGTGTAGGCTTTTTCGGCGGGGAAGGGTTCATCATGCAGAAGTTGGAAGGTGATGGCTGGGCTTTTGTACATGCCGGCGGTACTATATGTAAAAAAGAATTAGCTTCCGGAGAAATACTGAAGGTGGATACCGGTTGCCTGGTAGCGCTCACCCAGACAGTGAAATATGATATTGAAATGGTTAAGGGAGTAAAATCAGTTCTGTTTGGCGGCGAGGGGCTGTTCTTTGCCACTCTGCAGGGACCGGGAACCGTATGGCTGCAGTCATTGCCTTTCAGCCGTTTGGCCGATCGTATCATCAGTCAGGCCGGCCCGAATGTGCAACGCAAAGATGAAGGATCGCTGCTGGGCACCATCGGCAATTTATTGGACGGAGATTAATTTATCAAATGATGATTGATTCCCGGGTTAGAATAAATTACATGGTATGACAACATACTAGACGTGAAAGGAGCTGCTTAAGCATGGATAATGAAAAAAAGGTTCTGGAAGCTTTTAAAAAGGCGGGTAAAGCCTTGAGCGCCAAAGAAGCAGCCGAATTATCCGGAGTGGACAAGAAGGACGTTGACAAGATCATCAAAAAGCTCAAACAAGCTGATCAATTGGACTCACCCAAACGCTGCTATTATCAAATCAAATAGATATAAGAGGGGACGAAATATCGTCCCCTCAGAGCGTCAAAAAAGGCGAATAGCTGCGTTATGTAATCATCCCGTTCAATCGGCGTACCATATGTACGCCTCAAGCCCAGGCTTTTTACAAGCCTGGCTCTTCGCCTTTTTTGCTCGCTCTGTCGATTTTGGACTTTATTGACAGACTGAGGGTGGAAATATCCCAAGCGGGCTAATGCATAAACCTCAGATAAGACTGACAAAAATGCGCGCAAGTCAAAAACGTACCTGACTTACACGGGGACATTCCCCCTAAGGAGTGTGTCCCCATACCTTGCACCGTCTCTGCAAGCCTTCCTCTTTGCCTTTTTCTACAGCTATTTTACTTCAACCGTCCAGCCGAATTTATCTTCAACAACACCGCTCTGAATGCCGGTGATGGTATCATAAACCTTTTGCGATACGGGGCCAATGGTACCGTCGTTGATAGTGATGTTTCTGCCGTTATAACTTAATTCGCCGATGGGGGAGATGACCGCTGCGGTACCGGTGCCAAAGGCTTCCTCAAACTGGCCGTTGGCATGCGCGGCGTAGAGCTCATCGATACTGATTTTTCTCTCGACAACCGGGATATTCCAGCTGCGCAGCAATTTGATGGTGGAATCGCGGGTGATGCCGGCCAGGATGCTGCCTTCCAGGGACGGGGTAATGACTTCACCGTTGATCTTAAAGAACACATTCATGGTGCCAACTTCTTCGATATATTTTTTCTCTACTCCATCCAACCAGAGAACCTGGGTATATCCATTTTCTTGGGCTTCCTCCTGTGCTTTCAGACTGGCCGCGTAATTACCGGGGGTTTTAGTAAAGCCCAGGCCGCCTTTGACCGCCCGGACATAATTACTTTCGACATATATTTTGACCGGATCGATGCCTTCGGGATAATAGGCACCCACCGGTGACAAAACCACCATGAACAGGTAATTGTGAGCCGGTCTTACCCCTAGATACGGATCCGTAGCGATGACAAACGGTCTGATATAAAGGGAGTTGCCTTCTCCATCCGGGATCCAGTCCTGATCATAATTAACCAGCGCCTTGATGGCTTCCACCGCGAATGCTTCATCCAGTTGGGGAATACAAAGACGTTCATTGGATATATTCATTCTGGCCATGTTGGCACTCGGTCTGAACAAAAGTATCCTGCCATCAGCTGCCTGGTATGCCTTCAAACCTTCAAAGGTAGCCTGTCCGTAGTGAAATATCATAACCGAAGGATCCAACTGCAGCGGTCCGTAAGGAACGATGCGGGGATCATACCAGCCCCGGCCTTCGGTATAATTCATAATAAACATGTGATCGCTGAAATAGTGTCCGAAGACTAGTTCTGATGAAGCAGGTTTTGCTTTAGGGTTGGACGTTTTTTGATAGCTGATCTGCATTGACATGGGGGTCACTCCTTCTGAATTATTTTATTCTTAAATTTGAGAGTTTTGCATAATTCAATATTTCATACAATACTGTCACTCTGAGCGATAGCGAAGAGTCTCGTAAGTGCCGTAGATCCTTCGCTAACGCTCAGGATGACATTTTTAAAAGGTACCTGATAACTAAAAAAAGTTAATTATGCAAAATCCTCATTTAAAAGACACATGTTAAACGCATCATTATTATTTAAAATAAATAATAACACAAATGCACGATGATTTTATAGATTAACAATTGTATACAGCTGCAAAGGATGCAAGTTACCAATCTGGCTTGCTTATGCCAGGGGCGGGAATAAAAATAAATCTGAGCTCAGATTGGTTGATAACCTTGAGCTCAGATTATAATTCTAATATTATTTTAGGAGTTAATTAAGCGTTGAGAAGATAGATCAAGGCATACAGTAATCCGCCGCCGATCACAGCTGCCAGCAGAAAACCCAACAGATTATAAACCATTAAAGCCCCTTTGCTTTTTTCTTCGACTGGATGTGCATCATGTGACATATGATTCAACTCCTTTCCGCTTATAATTCCTATATTGCCAATATAGTGCCCGCAACAAGCAGGACTGGGTTACAAAAATTTAAGTTATATCACTTTAACAAATGCCATTATATGGCATATTCCCAAATAAAATTATAAATCCTATTCTTTATAATTGTAAAGTAAAACACAATAAAATACTATACTATAACGGATAGATTTAAAATTTAAATTCAAACTCCCAGAATTTCGCGCGCAGCCCCTCCTTCCTCTCATGTCGCAGCAACAGTCAACTTTTGTTCACACTTTTCATATATTAACAGAAGAGTATATTCTGTTTGATGGAAAGAGGGTAATATGATGGTAAAAATATCTGATTTAAGGGCGAGGGAAGTTGTCAATATACTGGATGGCAAAAAACTCGGCAACATCATTGATATCGATCTGGACATGGAAAGAGGCAAGGTACTGGCCTTTGTGCTGCCGGGACGGCTGCGGGGCTGGAGCATATTTTCCCGGCGGGAGGAAGTCATTGTTCCCTGGGATAAAATCGTCAGGATCGGCCGGGACGTTATTCTGGTGGAAGTACCGACCTTCAGCGAGATAGATTCGCAATACTCTAAAAGATACCTGCCCGAGGAAGAACGCTACTAAATCGGTGCTGACAGTTGAATAAAGATGCGAATTTGTTCATAATAAGGGCAGAAGGGCTTTTACGGATGGAGGTAGTTAGTGTGCGTTGTCCTTTCTGCCAGGAGGCAGACAGCCGGGTCATTGACAGTCGCTCCTGTGAAGATGGTTCTTCCATCAGAAGGCGGCGGGAATGCGTAGCCTGCAAAAGAAGATTTACCAGTTATGAAAGAGTCGAGGAACGCCCGCTGCTGGTGGTTAAAAAGAATGGTACCCGAGAGCAGTTTGACCGCGACAAACTGTTAAATGGCATTGGCCGGGCTTGTGAGAAACGTCCGGTCAGCATCGAAGCGATCGAACATATGGTATCTCAGATCGAAGCTGAATTGCGCGATAGAAATGAGCGTGAGGTCAGCAGCATGATAATTGGTGAAATGGTTATGGACAAGCTGCGTGATCTGGATGAAGTAGCCTATGTTAGATTTGCCTCCGTATATCGCCAGTTTACTGATTTAAACAGTTTTATCAATACCATTGACCAAATGAAACAAAAGTGATAGGGAAATTTAATGTCTGCATGGATTAAAAAAAGGGGCAACGGGATTGCCTATTATACGCTGGAAAAATGGTCGGATGCAGGTGCTGATATGGCTTTTTCCACCCGGGCCGGGGGTTGTAGTACCGGTGCATTTGCTGATGCCAATCTGGGGCTGCATGTGGAGGATGACCCGGAAAGGGTTATTTTAAACCGGGAAAAATTTCTGGCCAACTTCCGGCTGGAATTAGGGCAGGCAGTATGCTGCCGGCAGGTTCATGGCGACAGCATTATCCGGGTTGACAAGCAGCAGCAGGGACGGGGGGCTTTTTTTTATGATACCTCGCTGCCGGATTGTGATGGTTTTGTAACTGACCATCCCGGAGTAGCGTTGCTGACTTTCTATGCTGACTGTGTACCGGTCTATTTATTTGATCCCCGTCGCCGTACCATAGCTATGGTTCACAGCGGCTGGAAAGGCACCATGCAAAGGATAGGGGAGAAAGCTGTCTCGGCCATGGAAAGTGAATATGGCAGCCAGGCCGGTGATTTATGGGCCGCAATCGGGCCGGGAATCGGAGGCTGCTGTTTTGAAATCAGCTCGTCTCTGGCTGAGGAAGTGAAAATAAATTTTGCTGGTTATGAAAATATCCTCCAGATTAGAACCGAACGATGCTACTGGGATCTGCCGGCAACCATTCAGCAAATGCTGCAGCAAAAGGGTGTAAGGGCCGAAAATATTGATACCTGTTCATTATGTACGGCCTGTCATGCGGAGCTGTTTTTTTCCTATCGCCGGGATCAGGGAATAACCGGACGTATGGGGGCGTTGCTTAGCCTGCGATATTGAGGTGATATTTTGTCGGGAGAAAAAATTCTGGTTGTTGATGACGAAACATATATCGTTGAACTGGTCAGCTTCAATCTGGAAAAAGAAGGTTATGAGGTGATGGTTGCCTATGACGGGCTGGGGGCTTTGAAAAAGGCCAAATCAGAATTACCCGACCTGATCATACTGGACATCATGCTGCCTAAAATGGATGGTCTGGAAGTATGCCGTAATCTCAAGCAAGACAATGTCTGCAAGATCATTCCCATCATCATGCTGACCGCCAAGGGTGAAGAATTTGACACCATCCTCGGCCTGGAAACCGGGGCCGATGATTATATCACCAAACCCTTCAGTCCGCGTGAGTTGATTGCCCGGGTCAATGCCCGTCTGCGGGCCGTAAAGATCCTCGCCGATGAGAAAGCCGTTGGGGCCAAGGCTTATGTCTTTAAAGATCTGACCCTGGTGCCGGATAAACATGAAGCGTTCATGGGCGAAGTGAAAATGGAACTGACCCCGAAAGAATTTGAACTGCTAAGATTGCTGACTTCCAATCAGGGACGGGTATATACGCGTGAATCACTGCTGGAAAAGGTCTGGGGTTATGAATTTTCCGGCGATACCCGTACCGTTGACGTTCACGTGCGCCATCTGCGCCAGAAGTTAAATGATGATTCCAATTACCCCCAATATATTGAAACAGTACGCGGGGTGGGCTATAAATTTGTAGAAAAAGACGGCCCCGTGTACAGAAGGTGATAAAGATGCTGCCTGCTATACATGAAAACAGCGTTATGAACGCAATTCTCAGCAACATGGCCGAAGCCGTCCTGGTTCTAAATCAGGATGCGAATGTAGTGCTGGCCAACCGCGCTGCGGAAAATCTTTTCTTAATCCGGGACGGAGTGCTGATCGGGCAGAGCTTTTTTAACATTACTGAAAATGAGAAGATTATCAGTATGGTAAATGATGTTTTAAGCACCGGCAAGGAAGTATTTACCGAAACTATTCTATTGCCCAGTACCCAAACCCATCGCATTCATGTCAGTGCTTTAAAAGACGAACAGGGGAAAATGAACGGCGTAGTAGCGGTTTTTCATGACGTGACCGATGCCCGTAATTTCGAGCAGATGCGCTCCGAGTTTTTGGGCAACGTTTCCCATGAATTGCGCACCCCGCTGACCTCCATTAAAGGCTTTGTGGAGACGCTGCTGGATGGTGCCATGGAAAACAGCACCCAGTGCCGCCGCTTTTTATCCATTATTGATACCGAAACTTACCGGTTGGGCCGCCTGATTGAAGACATGCTGAGCCTGTCGGCCATCGAATCCAAAGAAAGAGTGATGCGTCCCAAACCGGTCTGCATGCTTACTTCGATGCGCAACGTCTTAAATATTCTGGGCCCGCAGATCAGCGAAAAATCACTGCGGGTGGATCTGATTTACCCCAATGATCATTCTTACATCCAAGCCGATGAAGACCTGCTCAACCAGGTTTTTATCAATCTGCTCGACAATGCGATCAAATTTACCCCCGAAAACGGCAGTATCGTTGTACGCTGCAAGAAACAGGACAGTCGCGTGATCCTGACCATAACTGATACCGGGGTAGGCATCCCCCGCGAAAGTTTGCCGCGTATATTTGAACGTTTTTACCGCGTCGACAAAGCCCGTTCCCGCCGCCAAGGAGGTACCGGTCTGGGTTTGTCGATTGTGAAGCACATCGTAGAGTCCCATGGCGGGGAAGTATTCGTGGAAAGCGAAGTAGGTAAAGGCTCAACTTTCGGAGTGAGTTTTATCGCGCTTTAATTAATATATGAAACATACAAACACAGCCGGAGAAGCCATATCAGCGATATTACTCCCCATTAAAGGGAGGAAATCATGTCACCCAGACGGGAAAGGAATGAGCGCGCCCGGCTCCAAAGATCGATTCTGAGAACGGCGGTAATCATATTGATCAGCGCACTGGCCGTCAGCTTGATCTATTTGGCGGGGCGCAACACAATGATTGCCTATCGTTATCATCAACGGGACACGGTGCTGGCTCAATATGGAGCCATTGAGGACAAACTGCAGGGCCAGGGTTTGGTTCTGCGCCGGGAAACCGTTTTCAAGGCTTCAGCGGCTGGATTCTTTGAAAATATGGTCAGCGACGGCAGCAAGGTCAGGATCAATGATTTGCTGGGATATTACCTCAGTCGGGGTGAAAAGATCGCCCTGCGTGCTTCCGCCAGCGGATTGTTTACCCGTCAGGCAGATGGGCTGGAAGGGGTTTTGCAGGATGTAACCCTGTCCGCGGCGGGACCGGAAATATTCAGCTACCACTCCCAGCATCATGATCCCGAGGCAGAATTCAAGCCCGGTCAGGGCGTTTATAAAATCGTTGACAACTTGGCCCCGACCCGTTTGCTGCTGCTATTTCCGCAGCAGAAGGAAAATTTTGCATTAAGAAAAGATCAGCCAGCGAACCTTACCGTAGATGGTATGCGGCTGGGTGAATGCAGAGTGATTGATTTTAAAAATGACTTTAATCAACTGGTGGTAATGGTTGAGACTGCTGAATTCAGGGAAGAATTGCTGCATGAGCGCCATGTCAGTGCAGAACTGACCCTGAAATCTGCAAGCGGCTATCTGCTGCCGGAAAAATCTCTGCTTAATCGCGGCCCGGAAAAAGGTATATATTGTATTGATGGCGAAGAAATAGTTTTCAGACCGGTACAGGTTTTGATGGTTAAGGATGGAACCGCTGTGGTCGAAGGGCTGCAACCCAATGAAATGATTATTACCAAACCGGATAAAGTAAAACTGTAACCCGCCAGAGGTCGAACAGGAGAACATAAATGGAAAGACTGAGACAAAATTTCATCACCATTCAGCAGAAGGTTGAGAAGGCCGCCCGCAAAAGCGGAAGCAGAGCTGAGGATATAACTTTGCTGGCGGTAACCAAAACGGTGGATATTGAAACTACGCAGCAAGCTTATCAACTGGGCATCAGAGATTTCGGAGAAAACCGTACCCGGGAACTAAATCGTAAACAGGCAGCCCTCCCGGCAGGGCGCTGGCATATGATCGGGAGGCTGCAGTCCAACAAACTAAAAGATATTATCGGTCGGGTTCATCTGATTCACTCCCTGGACAGCTGGCATATGGCCGAGGAAATCGATAAAAGGGCCCGCTATCTGGAAACTGAGGCGGCGGTGCTGCTCCAGGTTAACATTTCCGGCGAAGAGCAAAAGACGGGCGTCGAACCGGCTGACGTTGCCACCCTGCTTGATAGTCTGGGTCAGCTGCTATCATTGCGTTTGTATGGTTTTATGACCATGGCGCCGCTTGCTTCGGTAGGGGAAGAAAGCCGTCCTGTATTTGCAGAATTGTATAATCTCAGGGAAAAGTTGAAAGAGCAGTTTTTTGCCAATGTTGAGCTTAAATATCTTTCCATGGGCATGTCCCAGGATTATGAAGTCGCCATAGAAGAAGGAGCCAATATCGTACGCATTGGCAGCGCATTATTTGGTTAAGATTATTTCCAAACGCAAGGAATATTCCGAAGAACTAAGCAAACGATAAATAATTGAGGGAGGCTACAGCAATGGGACTATTGGATCGTTTTTGGGGATGGCTGGGAATACGGGAAGAAGATGAGCAACAGTTCATGGAACTGCCGCCCGGTTTGGAAAAAGAAAACAAGACAGCTAATTTGGTCAGTATCCACAGCAGCAAAAATATCAAAGTCATGGTTTGCGAACCGGAGAAATTTGACGAAGTCCAGGCGCTGGCCGAGCATCTGAAGAACCGTAAACAGGTTATCCTTAATTTCGAATCGACAGCTCCGGAAGTATCCCAGCGCATCATCGACTTTATCAGCGGAGCAACGTATGCGCTGGACGGACAGAGCCAGCAGCTGGGACGCAACATATTCCTGTTTGCTCCCTCCAATGTTGAAGTTGCCAAAGATCATCGTGTTCTGATGCGTAAAAGCTCCACCCCGCTGCCGGAAGGACTCAAGGGGGATAGAAGATGACCTGGACCCTTGGCATTATTGGCTGCGGTAATATGGCCTATGCTCTGCTCAAGGGTATTTGCCGCAGCACCGAACAGGCGCCCGGAAAAATTTACGTCAATGATCTGAATGAAGACCGGATGCGCTTGTTTACCAATGAATTCAAAGCGATCAGCACCGACAAAAAAGAGCTGATTTCCGCTGCGGATCTGATTATTCTGGGGGTAAAACCCAACCAGATTCGTGCAGTGCTGGCAGATACCAAAAACTGCTGGCAGGAAAATAAAATATTACTGTCGATTGCGGCCGGAATACGCACCGGATTACTGGAAGAACTGCTGCAACCAGATGTTGCGCGGGTTATCCGGGCCATGCCCAACACCCCTTGCCTGGTTGGGGAAGGAATGACCGGTCTGTGTGCAGGCAGCTTCGCCACGGCAGCTGATCTGGAAAAAGTCAGATCCCTGTTTACCGCCAGTGGCCGAGCCATAATCGTCAAAGAGCAGGATATGGATGCAGTGGCGGCCGTTTCAGGCAGCGGACCGGCTTACATATTCCTGATGATTGAAGCGATGATCGAGGCGGCAGTAAATATAGGCTTAAGCAGCGCTGCGGCCAGAGAACTGGTTCTGCAGACCGTGAAGGGGAGCGTGGTTATGTTGGAAGAAAGCGGGGAACACCCGGCGCTCCTCAAACAGCAGGTAACTTCACCCGGTGGAACCACCATCGCGGCTTTGCGCCAACTGGAAGAGAGAGGCCTGCGCAGCGCATTTTTTAATGCCATCGAAGCTGCCTGGCGCCGCTCCCAGGAATTAGGATAAATATTGTACAGGAGGAAATTTTAAATTGAGTTTATACAGCATAGTAAACACCATGTTTACCGTTTACATTTACCTGATCATTGCCCAGGTTTTAATGTCATGGATACCACATGATGCTTCCCATCCTGTATTTCGGTTTATTTCCGACATTACCGAACCGGTGCTTGCCCCTTTCCGCAGAATTATACCTGCGGTTGGCGGGATAGATTTTTCCCCTCTTATCGCCCTGATGGCGGTTGAGTTCGTGCGTTTTATCGTGCTGTCATTAATATTGAGAGTATTTTAAAAACCGGGTAGGGCAGACCATTTTAAGGAGTTGTATCATTGTTGCATGATTTGGAGTTATTGGCTCCGGCCGGTTCCATGGATGTTTTGCGGACAGTGGCGGAAGCCGGAGCGGATGCAGTCTATCTGGGGGGCAAACGTTTCAATATGCGTATGCTGCGCCCGGAATTTAATTTTTCTGATGAAGAACTGGCCCGTGCCGTCAAATATCTGCATCAGGAGCAAAAAAAAATATATGTGACTGTCAACAATTTATACTTCCAGTCAGAATTAGCGGAGCTGAAAGATTACCTGTGCCGATTGGCCGACTTGCAGGTTGATGCCTTTATCGTTCAGGATCCCGGGGTGGCAGAGATCTGCCGGGAGAATGGACTTAATATACCTCTTCATGCCAGTGTGCAGATGGGTATAAATAATGTGCAGTCAGCGCTTTTGCTGGAAAAGAACGGTTTCAGCCGCGTCATACTTACCCGACATTTAAGTTTGCAGGAAATCGAAGCCATCCACCGGGAAAGCAATATCGGCATCGAACACTTTATCCATGGCGAAATGTGTATTTCCCATTGCGGCCAGTGCCTGCTGAGCAGCCTGATGTCTCAGGAGAGTTCCAATCGGGGCCGCTGCCGCAAACCCTGTCGCTGGACCTACCGTATGTCCGGTCTGGAGCAGGGTGGATCTGATGAACCGCAGTATTACCTGGCCCAGAAAGATCTCTGCCTGTATCCTTACCTGCAGCAGTTGATTACTGCCGGGGTCAGCTCATTTAAAATCGAAGGCCGGATGCGCAGCCGGGAACAGCTGGCCATGATCATCGGCAGCTACCGCCGGGCACTGGACCGACTGCGCGATGATCCTGACAACTATCAGCCTTTGGCGCAGGAACTAAAAACGCTGGAGGAGAACAGCATCCGTGAATTTTGCAGCGGCAGCCTTTTTAAAGTTACCGACAAAGGTGATATTGGTCTGGACGGCAGGAGAGAACCTGCCTGGAATACCTCCGCCCGGAAACTAACAGCTTTAGGGGAAATGGATTTCCTGACTCCAGCGGTGGAAAAATTATCGTCCCCGGCCAGAACCGAATTGACCGTTACGGTAGCTGATCTGGACGGATTGCAGAAAATGCTGATGCAGGAGGTTGACAATATTATCATCACACTGGACAGCATGCGCCAGCATCAGCATAAAATAGAGCTGGAAAAGCTTAAACCGATCCTTGATGCCCACCGTGAAGGGCAGCCCAAAATATTCCTGGAAACCCCGCGCATTGTAACCCAGAAAGATATAAAAGCAGTTTACCGCTTAAAAGAATGGGCAGACTCAAGTGGTGTGGATGGCTTTGTCGTCAACGATCTGGGCAGTCTGAATATATTAAAGTCTGAGCGTTGGAGTTTATGGACCGGCAGCGGGTTAAACGTGGCCAACAGCAAATCAGCATCATTTTTGCAAAATCAGGGAGTTGAACGCATCACCGTTTCACTGGAAATAAGCGCCGAGGAAATGAAAACGTTGCTGGCCCAGCAGCTACCTGCGGAAATAATCGTACAGGGGCCAATGACGGCCATGATTACGGATCTGTGTTTGATCCAGACCGCACTGGACGGCAGCCCCGATGATTGCTCGCAGGAATGCATGCAGGCGCACCCAGCCCTGCTGGATGAACACGGACAGGCCTATAAAATATTTACCGATTACCGCTGCCGCAATTACATCTATTATCCCCAGGAACGATGCCTGTACCCCTATTTGCAGTGGTTGGCCGCCTGGGGCGCAAAATCCGTACGTATCGAGGGACAGCATTATCCGCCCAAACTTTTAACCCGGGTCGTATATATATATAAACAGGCAGTGCAGGAAAGCCGGGCGGGACTGCGTATAAATAAAGAAGGTTTCGAGCGGCTCTTGCAACTCTTTCCCAACGGCTTGACAGGGGGACGGTTCTCTTGTCAGCATGATATCAAGGTGATAGAATGAAGCCAGTGATGAATCAAAAAAACCAGCAGGGGAGAGAGCTTTATGCCCCGGCACCAGCGAATATTGAGTGAAACCGGAACGTATCATATCATGATGCGGGGAAATGAAAGAAAGAACCTGTTTCGAAGCGATAATGATAAAAAACAGTTTCTTCAAACTCTTTTTAAAAAGAAGAAGGAGACTGGTTTTGCTGTCTATGCATATTGTCTAATGGATAACCATGTTCACATGCTTATTAAGGAAAGCGAAGAAAGCCTGGCAACAACTATGAAACGAATTAATGCCAGTTACGCGGTCTACTTTAATCAAAAGTACCATCGCGTAGGACATTTGTTTCAGGATCGGTTCAAGAGTGAGCCGATTGAAGATGACCAATATTTGATAGCTGTCGTTCGGTATATTCATAACAATCCCGTAAAAGCTGGAATCGTTGCATCATTGGAACAGTATAAATGGAGCAGTTACAACTTTTATTTAATACCGGACAATACGAAATCAAGTAACGTAGACACTGAATTCGTTTTGTCTTTATTTTCAAATAACCAGCAGCAAGCCATACAAGAATTCATACGCTTTTCCATGGAAGCGGATCACAATGAATACCTGGATGTAACCGACAAGGCAACATTTACGTTGGAAGAAGGCCAAATCTATCTCGGTGAATACTTGACTAAAGAATGGCAGGGAAAAAATTTAGAAGAGTTGATAGCGAAAACGGAAACACGAAAAGAGATCATTGCACATTTGAGAGGAAGGACAGGTTTGTCGGTTCGCCAAATTGCTGATTTGCTTGGAATAAAAAGGGGAAGCGTTCAAAATGTTAAACCAAAACCATAGAAAGGCATGCCTCTGCAGACATAGAATCAAGATTATCTGACAGAAGAACCGTCCCCCTGTCAGAGATAAAAGAAAGGAGATGGGCAAATGATTACCGGCATGGAGATCCGCAACCAGCAGTTCAGGAAAAAAATGCGCGGCTATGATCCCGAAGAAGTAAAGAACTTTATTTTCACCCTGGCCCAGGATTTTGAAAACCTCTACAGTGAAAACGTTCTTCTCCGTGAAAACATTCAAAAAGCCAGATATGAACTCGATCAATACCATAAACTCGAAGATACTATGAACAACAGCCTCATTCTGGCCCAGCAAACAGCAGAGATGATCAAAACCAATGCGCAGAAGGAAGCCGACATGATCCTGGCGCAATCCCGCCAAAAAATTGCTGAGGCCTTTCTGGTATATCAGGAAGTTCTGCAGCGGCTCAACCTGATGACCGCCGAGATCAAGGCCCAGCTCAGCGGCGAATTGGAGATGCTGGAGAAAAGCCAGCGCAAGACTGAAGAATTGAGTGAATTCTTTTTCAGTAAAGACATCAAAGTTTTACTCGAAAAGCTGAACAGCATTGCTCCGGAGGAAAAGCAATGACCATCAGGATAACCCCCGGCGCGTCGGGCATATGCCTGGAGGTACAGGTACAGCCGCGTTCCTCCCGCAATCAGGTGGTGGGTGAACAGGACGGGCGCCTGAAAATCAAACTCACCGCGCCTCCGGTGGAAGGAGAAGCCAATCAGGCGCTGGTCAATTTCCTGGCCCGCCTGCTTGAGATTCCCAAAAAGAACATTATACTGCTGAAAGGCGAAACATCCCGCCATAAATTAATTGAGATCATAGGCTTAACCGAACTGGAACTAATGGAAAAGCTGAATATCTAGCCAAGGGGACGGTTCTTGTGGCTGGTTTCTTTATCCCATGAACCAGCCACAAGAACCGTCCCCTTGGCTACTTGGCTATTTGGCTATGCGCTTTTTTATGCTTAGTCTTCCTCAATGCCGGCTAAAAATTTGGCCAATTTCTTTTTGCCGTTGATATCGTAGGAACCCAGAATGGCGATATCTTCCATAATGGGCGAACCGCCGCCATGAACCCCGGCAATCAGCAAGGCCGCGCCGCCTTCCCCCGTCAGAATGTCGCTGGCCAGGTGATAAGCGCGGTAATGATTCTCCTCTGGGACGTCGGCACGGCGCTTTACGTATTTGCGGACGAAATCGCCCACTACCGGGTGGTTGTATTCCGGCGTCAGCGGCAGGGTGGCGGGCAATCCACCGGCGACATCACATAAGCATTCATATTCATGATACATATTGTGACCGGCATGTCGACGGCCGACGTTGGCGTAGATGATGTTGGGAACCTGCGTACCGGAGGGCGCGTTGAAAGATTTGACCCCTGACGCTATACCCGCCGCAAAGACCAGTTCGGCCACACTGATCATGTCCGCAAAAGTTGCCCGGACATTATCCTTTTTTTCCACCCCATTATAATCGGCCAGTAAAGCGGTAAGACCCAGCATGACATCAGCAACGCCCGGCTTGCAGCCGCAATAGCTGTGGCGGTGGTAGAGGGCAAAAGTCAGAGCCAACTGGCCTCCCATATCGGTTTCTCCGTTCAGGAAGATGCGTTCGTTGGGAACAAAGACCCGATCGAAGACCGTCATGCTTTCAATGTCTGCCAGTTTGGGGTAAGGCGCGGCCAGATTGGGTTGTCTTTCCGGGGCAAATGCCTGGCGGCCAATCATATATATACCTTCGGCATCAGCCGGGATCGCAAAGGCGATGGCATAGTCCTGCTCATGTTTGGCTAAGGCGCGCGTGGGAAACACCAGCAGTTCGTCAGAATAAGGGGCCATGGTGTTGTGCAGTTTGGCGCCGGAGACAATCACCCCATCATCTCTTCTTTCCACCACATGCAGGTACATATCCGGGTCATCCTGTTCGCTGGGACGTTTGCTGCGATCACCTTTGGCATCGGTCTGGGAAGCCGCTGCGACCAGGTCGTTTTCCTGAAAATAGGCCAGGTATTTCAGCCATCTGGCATGATAATCAGTGCCATATTTGAGGTCACAGTTTTTGGTGACCACCGACAAGCCGTTCATGGAATCGGCGCCCATACAGCGCTGAATGCAACCGCCGACCAGGTTGCACATTTTGCGGGTCATCTCCTGCTTCAGCAATAGATCTTCCGGTGATTGATGGATATGATTAAAACGGTTAATGGGCTGACCGGATACATGAGATGTTGTGGTTAGCCATTTGCTGTACTCGGGGTCACTGGCTTTATCAAAGGTAAGCTGGATGGCATAACTGGCATGGACAACTTTGGGATGGTCACGGCCGATGCATTCTCCGTCCAGATAAATGTTGGGCCGCATGCCGGCCAGTTTTTGCAGATATTCTTGAGAGGTTCTCATTTATAATCATCTCCTTATTATGATTTGTTTTGTGTCGATGGATTGTGATTCATATTTTGGCAGTCTATTATCGCTCCTTTCTGTATTGGCGATCGAATGCATAAAAGCGGAATCGATTTAAAACAATATACGCAAGCATTGTGCCAATGCATATGAAACGCATATAAATGCCGGTATTACAGGCATTTATCTTCGAGAAGGCAAAAAAATACAAACGAGACTGAAACATTATCTGCAACAAAAGGAAGCAAATACGTCTCAAATGTTTCAGCGAGACAAGATTTTGATCAGGATGGGGAATATAAAAGTGATGGTTTATATCACGCTGTGAAACTTTGTGTGTCACATTTTTACTTGCTGTGATAATATAGATTGAAAAGAAGTATTTGGCCGGGAGGATTCAGTCATGACATACAGAGAGCTGCGCAAGAAATGGGAAGATCTGCACAAGTTTCCTGCACAGAGAAACAGTCTTCGCCCCGAAATAAAGGACTCCTGGGAAAGAAGCTATGATTTTGGCATTGATCCGTATTTACGGGAAAATCCCTATATATGTACCCAGGCGGAATTGGAGCAATACCGGCAAGCATCCGACTACCTGCTGGAAGCCTCCCGTCCGGTTATGAACAGTTTGCTGGAATACGTGGCCGGCTCAGGTTTTGTAATCGTATTGGCCGATGCCAACCTGTGTTTGCTGGAAGTGATTGGCGATCAACAGGCACTTAGATGGGCTAAAAATGCCCGAGCAATTGAGGGATCCTTGTGGCGGGAAGAACTGGTCGGAACCAATACCGCTTCGATCGTGATGTCGCTGGTCAAACCTTATTATTTATATGGCTTTGAACATTTTTGCCTGTTTTCCAGTGTGGCCAGCAGTTTTTGTTCTCCCATCATTGATGAGGGCAAATTAATCGGCGGGTTGGGGATGATCGCGCCCCATGATCTGGGAAACAATCAAACCCTGGGGATGGCGGTAGCCGCGACCATGCATATCAAATCCAAAATTGAAATGAAGAAAATCGAAAACCTGCATGAAGTCATCAATGATTCCATGACGGAAGGCCTGCTGGCGCTGGATGCCAATCGCGCCATCACGCTGATGAACGAAAATTGCGCCCGGATATTGAAAGTAGACCATAAACCATCGGTCATCGGCCGAAGTATTTATGACCTGCTGGCCAATCATCCGGAAAACCACCATTTCATTAATTCAATCACCCAAGGCCGTACCATTACTGATGAGAATTTTAACTTATTAGTGAAAAATGAAAGCATACCCTGCAATATAACCTGCAATCCCTTTAAAAGCCTCAATGCTTTGAACGGCGGGGTGGTGATCGTGATCCGCGAGAGGCAGCGCATCAATCGGCTGGTTCGCAATTCCATCGGCGGCGGAGCAACCATGTACTTCAGTGATATTGTGGTTAAAAACAAGGATTTTGCCGATACCTTAAAAACTGCCCAGGCAGCCGCTTCTTCCACCTCCAATGTTCTTTTATTGGGGGAAAGCGGGACCGGCAAAGACATTATTGCCCAGGCCATGCATAACGCCAGTCCGCGCCGGCATAATCCCTATTTGGCCATAAATTGCGCGGCTCTGCCCCGGGATCTGATTGCCAGTGAACTGTTTGGTTATGAAGAAGGTGCCTTTACCGGTGCCAGAAAAGGCGGCAACATCGGAAAATTCGAACTGGCCGACCAGGGTACGATTTTTCTTGATGAGATCGGTGATATGCCCCTTTATCTGCAGGCCACCTTGCTGCGGGTTCTGGAGGAAAAGAAAGTCATGCGCCTGGGCAGTTCCAAGCTGATCCCGGTAGATGTGCGCATCATCGCGGCCACCAACAAGGATCTGGAAATCGAAATTGAACATAATCGTTTCAGAAGGGATCTGTTCTACCGTTTGGGCGTTATTAAAATTGACCTGCCGCCGCTGCAAGACAGACCCGAAGATATATTGGAACTGACCCGGGTATTTGTGGAGAAAACCTGCAGCAAATTTAGCAAGCCGGTTTTACAAATTGCTGATGAGGTGCTGGAGGCGTTTACAGCCTACGATTGGCCCGGTAACGTAAGGGAATTGCAGAACCTGATTGAAGCCGCGGTGCAGCTTTGCCAGGATGAAGTGATCACAGTTGAACTGATCGAAAAAATCTCCGCCGTCGTTGTGAATAATCAAACGAAGAGCGTACCGGCCCATGAAGACGAGCTGATGGAAAAACAAATCATCATAGAAGCCCTGGCCCAACATAAATACAAGAAAAAAGAGACCGCCGCGGCCCTGGGCATATCAAGAAGCACCCTGTATCGGCGCATGAAGGAACTGGAGATTCAGGGGTAATTGGTATCTGGTACGTTTTAACGTTTATCTTAAATGTCAAAAGGCAAGCAAGAACCGTCCCCAGCTTGCGATTCCGAGGATACATATGAGAGAAAACGCAACCAATCTGGCCAGTCAAAAGAACGGCCCCAAGCGGGCTAATGCATAAACCTCGACAAGAGTAACAGTTATAGCTAAATAAATAACTTGAGGCTTGACCCCAAGTTATTCGAGTTATTGAGAGAATAATGAAACCAGCAAACAGACTAGCCACAAGAACCGTCCGAGACCACTGAAAAAGTACCCTTTTTAAGCCGCCTTGGCGTCTACCCTGATCCAATTTTGTTGGCTAATCAGCAGCCAACGACATAAAAACATTAGAATAGGTGCAAATAAA
>Ga0123326_1001620_pt1 | contig 19080 bp, 15 predicted proteins | sample BioC13SIPDNA_FD_89739 | JGI IMG/M metagenome (GOLD analysis project Ga0123326, IMG submission 89739) | Anaerobic biogas reactor microbial communites from Washington, USA - Biogas_R1_A C13 SIP DNA | ecosystem: Engineered > Bioreactor > Anaerobic > Unclassified | place: Washington, USA | collected...
GTCGCCGCGCGGATCAAGCATGTGCCCACGCCGTACACCATCGTGTTCGTGGCGTTCGGCGCCGGGGAGTCCGGCCGGCTCGGCGCCAGGCACTACGTGAAGGCCCTGACCGATGTGGACCGCAAGGCCACGATCGGAATGATCGACCTCGCCGCCCCGGCCGGCGGCGACACGCTCACGGTGATGAGCCGGCCGGGCGGCGCCACCTGGCTGCGTGACGACGCACTCAGCGCCGCCGAGCACGCCCACGTCCCGCTGGTCACGAGTCCGAAAGGCCGCGGCCGGCCCGCCGGCACCGTCAAGGCGCCGGGCGACGACGCGCCCTTCGCCGAACAGGGCATCCCGACGGCCGTGTTCAGCGCCGTCTCGTGGGGCGCCGGCGGCCGGCCCCGCATGGACGCGACGCTGGACGGCCGCCCCCTCTGGGGCACGCCGCGCGACACCGTCGCCTACGTCGACAGGCATCTCCCCGGGAGAGTCCGCACGCAGCTGCGGCACATGTCCCTGCTCCTCGAGACCCTGCTCACCAGCGAACTGGAGAGGCGCCCGTGAAGCTCGGCATCGTCGGACTGCCCAACGTCGGCAAGACCACCCTGTTCAACGCGCTCACGCACGCGCAGGCGGCGGCGACCACCTATGCGTTCACGTCGGCGGAGTCCAACCGCGGCGTCGTGGCGGTGCCGGACCCGCGTCTGGACGGACTGCACGAGGTGCTCGAGACGCCCAGGAAGGTCAACGCCACCATCGACCTCGTCGACATCGCCGGCCTCGCGGAAGGGGCGAGCCGTGGCGAGGGACTCGGCAACCGCTTCCTCGCCGACATCCGCGGCGTCGACGCCGTGGCGCACGTGGTGCGCACGTTCCACAACCCGGAGGTCGCGCACGTGAGCGAGCGGCTCGACCCCAGGGACGACGTGGACCTCGTCGAGACCGAGCTGGTGCTCAGCGACGCCGAGCTGGTCGAGCGCCGCCTGGACAAGACCCGCAAGGCGGCGCGCGGCGGCGACAAGGCGGCCCAGCGCGAGCTCGAGGTGCTCGAGGCGCTGCACGCGTCGCTCCTGGAGGGAGCGTTGGCGCGGCAGTTCGCACGGGCGGTCGAGGACGAGCCGCTCTTCCGGGAGCTGGCGCTCGTGAGCGACCGCCCGGTGCTGTTCGTGCTCAACATCGACGACGACCAGCAGGCGGCGACGGCCCTGGCGGACCACGCATCCTTCGTCGAGTGGGCGCGTGGCCGGGGCGACCAGGTGGTCGCCGTCGCCGCGCGCCTCGAGGCGGAGCTCGCCGATCTCGAACCGGAGGAGGCAGCCGAGTTCCGCGCCGAGCTCGGCGCCGACGAGGCCGGCACGCTCGACGTCGTGCTGCGCGCCTGCTATGAGGTGCTCGGCTACATCACCTTCTTCACCGGCGACTTCCGCAGCAGCGAGTCGCGCGCCTGGCAGCTGCCCCGAGGCTGGACCGCCAAGCAGGCCGCGGGCCGCATCCACAGCGACATCGAGCACGGCTTCGTGCGCGCCCAGGTGGTGCGCGTGGACGACCTCATCGAGCTGGGCTCGTTCCACGCCGCCCGCGAGAAGGCGCTGCTGCGCACCGAGGGCAAGGACTACGTCGTCCAGGACGGCGACGTCATCAACTTCATGCACACGGGCTGAGGCGTCGCCCCGCGACCCGCGCGCGCCGCGCCCGTGGCGAGGTCGCCGCGGTCAGTCGAGCGGCGTGAGGATCTGGACGGACAGGGCCTTCGCCTGCACCGGGTACGACTCGGCCACCGGACCCGCGAACCACACCGCCACCCTCTGGCCCTCGGCGAGGTCGTCCACGGTGAGCCGCATCGCGCCGTCGTCCCCCGACGCCCACACGGTGGACGCGCCGACGACCGCCACCTGTGCCTTGTCGTACCCGCCGCCGGTGCCGGGGTCGGCGACGACCAGCAGGCTGACGGCGCAACTGGCGCTGCCCGGCTGGAGGGCGTCGATCACGCCGGTGATGTCGGCCGGGCCGGTCGGCGGCGTCACGGACGGCGAAGAGGGCGACTGAGCGCCGGTCACGCCTCCGCAGGCGCCGACGGCGGCGGCCGCGCCCAGCAACGCCAGGACGGCAAGAGCCGCATATATCCGGGTCTTGTGCCTCATGCCCCACCTCCTCCCGGCGCCGCACCCGACGCCGTCGTCTGCCTTGGGAGACGCCGTCCGTCCGGCGCGGGTTCACCGTGGCGCGGCCGGGTCGCTCCAAGGTGACCGGGCCGCGCTGCATCCTCATCGAGTCTCCCCCGCCGACCCGTCGCCTCGTGTAGACTCCTCCGCACGTAGCCCGCCGATCCTATCCTCCGAGGTCATGTCCGTCATCGCAGCCGAACATCTGACCAAGCGATTCGGCAAGAAGGTCTTGGCCGTCGACGACGCCAGCTTCTCCATCGAGCCAGGGACCATCACCGGCGTCCTCGGCCCCAACGGCGCCGGCAAGACCACGACGCTGCGCATGATCCTCGGCCTCGTGCGGCCCACGTCCGGGTCGGTGACCATCCTCGGCAGCCGCTACCGGGAGCTGCGCGCGCCCGCCGCCAGGGTGGGCGCGCTGCTCGACGCATCGGGCTTCCACCCCGGCCGTTCGGGCCGCAACGCGCTGCGCGTCATCGCCACCGGCGCCGGCATCCCGAACGCCCGCGTCGATGAGGTGCTACGGCTGGTCGAGCTCGAGGGCGACGCCCGCAGGCGGGTCGGGGCCTACTCGACGGGCATGAAGCAGCGGCTGGCCCTGGCCGCCGCCCTGCTGGGCGACCCGGAGGTGCTCGTCCTGGACGAGCCGGCCAACGGCCTGGACCCGGAGGGGATGCTCTGGCTGCGCAAGTTCTTGCGTCACCTCGCGGACCAGGAGCGCACGGTGCTCGTCTCCAGCCATGTGCTCGCCGAGGTCGAGCAGACCGTCGACGACGTCCTCATCATGAGCAAGGGGCGGCTGCTCGCGCAGGGACCGATCAGCCGCCTTGCCTCGTCCGCGCAGCCTGTGGTCCGGGCGCGGTCGCCGCAGGCGGAGAAGCTGGCGACCGCGCTCGTCTCCGCCGGCGCGGCCGTCAACCGGCTGGACGACGCCCTGGCCGTGCGCGGACCGTCCGCGGCCGAGGTCGGTGAGCTGGCCCACGCCCACGGTCTCGCCCTGCACGAGCTGTTCACGGAGACGCCAAGCCTCGAGGACCTCTTCCTGCAGATCGCCGGCACCAGGAGGCAGCAGTGACGGGCCTGGTGCGCGCCGAGCTGCTCAAGCTGCGCAGCACGCGGACTGCGCTCGGCCTCTTCATCGTCATCCTGGTGATCACGCTGGTCCCGCTCGGGATCCTCGTCTTCGCCCTGCCCAAGGACCTGCTCGAGGAGGCCGGCGTGAGCGGGTTCCTGGCCACGGCGAGCTCCCTGGTACCGCTCGTGCTGCTCGTCTTCGGCATCCTCGGCATGACCAACGAGTACCGCCACGGCACCATCACCTACTCGTACCTCGTCACTCCCAGGCGCTGGCAGGTCATGGTGGTCAAGCTGACCGTGTACGCCGTGGTCGGCATCCTCACGATGATCGTCGCCGTCGCCCTCGTGTACCTCGTCATCAAGCTGGGCGGCGCCGTCCGCGGCGTGCGGATCGACGCCAGCGGGGGCAGCACCCTCGCCGACTACGCGCGACAGATCGTGGTGGCGGGCCTCACCACCACGTTCGGCGTGGGGCTGGGGGCGTTGCTCAGGGCCCAGGTGATCACCGTCGCCGCGACGCTCATCTGGGCGCTCGCCGTGGAGAACATCGTCGTCCTCATCAAACCGGCCGTGGGCCGGTGGCTGCCTTTCATCGTGTTCGACCAGGTGAGCGCGACGCAGCTGCCGGACGACGGCGCGGGCATGCTCTTCGAGCAGTTCACGCGCCCGCAGGCGTTCGCCCTCAGCCTCGCCTACATCGCCGTCGTCAGCGTCGCGGCGGTCTTCATCTCGCTGCGCCGCGACGTGACCTGACGTCACGACGACGCGCAGCCGGGGCCGGCATCAAGAAGAGGCCCGGCCCCGGCCCTGCGGCGATCAGCCTCCGGCTGCGTCCATCTCGGCCAGCGGCGTCGGCGGCGCGTATCTGCGCGCCACGAGCTCCTTGTCGAGCTGGTACATCCCGGCCGGATGCTCGCCGGCCATCTTGAACTTGCTCACCCAGTCCGAGGCCGTCTCCTCCTCCTCGACCTGCTCGGCGATGAACCACTGGAGGAAGTTGAAGGTGGCGTGGTCCTTGAGCTCGAGCGCCAGCGAGGCCATCTCGTGGATGCGCTCCGTGACGCCCTGCTCGTGCGCGAGGGCGTCCTCGAACATCGCCAGCCCGCTCGGCCACTCCGACGTCGGCTTCTCGATCGCCTCCAGGACCACCCGGCCACCGCGCGTGAGCACGTAGTTGAACATGATGCGCGCGTGCGCCAGCTCCTCCTGGTACTGGACGGTCATCCAGTTCTGCCCGCCGGGCATGCCCATCTCGGCGAACTGGCTCGCCATCGACAGGTACAGGTAGCCCGAGAAGAGCTCCCAGTTGATCTGGCTGTTGAGGGCCTCCTCCATCCGCTGGTCCAACATCTGGTCCTCCCTGGTCGCTTGCGGGGCCTCGAGCCCCCGTCTCTGGAGACACTACCCATTCTGCGATGAGGGAGTACGTGCATGGGCGTCGAAGGGAACACCTGAGAGGACAGGAGCTGTCTGATCGGAGTCCGATGAGCAGAGCGTTCGTCAAGGAGCCGGACGAAGGGGCGCCCGCGGAGGGCCTCCCCGAACGGCCGCTGAGCGAGCACCCGAACTATGTGACGCCCGCCGGCCTGCGCCAGCTCGAGGCCCGGGTGGGCGAGCTCGAGCGACGCCGGCTCGAGCTGCTTGACGACGACCTCGACGGGGAGCTCGCCTATGTGGACCGCGACCTGCGCTATTACGCGGCGCGGCTCGAGAGCGCCATCCCCGTCGCCATGGCGCGCCAACCGCGCCGCGAGGTCGCCTTCGGAGCGGTCGTCACCGTGAGCCAGAGCGGCCAGCCGGACCGCGCGTTCGCGATCGTCGGCGAGGACGAGGCCGACCTCGCGCACGGCAAGATCAGCTACGTCTCACCGCTCGCGGAGGCGCTCCTCGGCGCCCGCGTCGGCAAGACCGTCCTCTGGCGGCGGCCGGTCGGCAACCTCGAGTTGACGGTCGAGGCGATCGACTACCCCGAGGGGTGAGGCACGGCGCCGGCCACGCGTGCCGTCGCCGGCGCCAGTGCCAGCGGCCGGCGCCCGGCACTTCGACTACTCGAGCACGACCGAAAGGTACGCCGGCGTCGGCTCGCGGCCGAGCAGCAGCCCCGTCAGGCCCTTCTGCGTGTCCCAGCCGTAGGAGCGCGTGGGGTTCTCGTCGCTCATCACCGCGAGCGCCCACCGCTTCTTGCCCTTCTCCAGCCAAGCGGCCTGGACCATGAGCTTGTTGTCCTTGCCGAGCCATCCGGCCTTGAAGAAGCTCCGCCAGCCCTCGGGACCGGCGGCCGCGGGGATGCCCCAGCGCTGGATCGGGACGACACCGGCGAGCAGTTCGCGGGCGAGCCGGCGTCCCCGTGCCGGCACCAGCTCCTCGAACCGCCAGAACAGGGTCGCCTGGTCGGCGGCCGAGTCGCGCGTGTCCACCCAGCCCTCGCCCTGCACATAGTCCTCAAGGCCGGCCGTCTCCGCGACCGCCCGCATCCCCGCGGCTCCGACGCGCGCGAAGACCGCGTGGGCGGCGTCGTTGTCCGACTCCGTGATCATGCGGGCGAGGGTCGCCGCGGTCGCTGCATCAGGCGTCGGGTCCTTGCGTAGCGCGGCGACCAGCAGGATCGCCTTGGCCAGGCTGGCGAGCTGGAACGGCCGATGCGGACGGCAACCGCCGGCGGCACGGCCGCGGGTGTCGACGACCGCGAAGGCGACGTCGCCGTCGCGGCCGGCGATCCACGCCTCGGCCGCCGCCACCGCCTTGGCCTCCGGAAACGCCGGCGGCAGCGGCGGCAGCACGCGGAGCTCGGCGGAGGCCGCCGCGCCGCCGGCGCTTCCGTTCACCGAGTCACTCGTCCGCGCTCCTGCCGCGGAGCCGCCCGTCCCGTGGTCCCCTGGGATGGCCCCGGACGCGGCTGGCGAGCCGCCTTCGTCCAGGCGCAGCTCATAGGTGTAGCTCCCGGGCTCGAGGTCGATGTAGACCACTGCCTCGAGCCGCTTTGCGGGCTCTGCCGCTCCCGCCAGACGCCGTGTCTTGACCGGCGCTCCGGTCGCGTCCGTCACGAGCAGCGTGACGGCGACCGGGCCTGGCGCCTCGACGATCCGATAGCGCACGGTCGCCTTCTCGCCCTGGCGCACCTCGATGACGGCGAGCTCGTCGAGCAGCGTCGGAGCCGCAGAGGGCGAAGCTGGGAACGTCGCGGCCGAGCCTGCGACCTCAGCGGCGGCTCGGTCACCGCCGGCGCCGCCCAGGAGGAGCACGCCGGCGATCGCGGCCGCGGCGAGAACGATCACGAGAGCAAGGAGGAGCACCAGGCGCGCACGACGCTGCCGCCTCCGCGCCTCGGCTCGGTAGATGGTCCGCCTGTCGGTCACGCCAGCCATCATATCCGGACGTTCTTCCGGAAGGCCTCAAGACACGGCGCGCGACTCCGCGGGGACTGGCGGAGCGACATGGGAGTCGAACCCACCCAGGACGGGATCACCGCCCCGCAGACGGTTTTGAAGACCGCGGTGGTCACCGGACCACGAGCCGCTCCGTAGCTGGCATCTTGCCACGGGAGGCGGCGGGCGTCACCCCGCTGAGGACGCGAAGGTCGCCCGACAATGATGGCCGTTTGGCCGTTCCCCCAGGGGGAACGCTGCCGCATGGGCTGCGGACCGGGCTGCCATCGGGACGACCCAAAGCGCACACGGCTTGGCACGGTCGCGGCGGTTCGTCGAGTCCAGAAGCGCTACTGCGAGCGCCCTGTGGTCCACGTCCGCGTACTCCGCAGGCGCGCCTGCAGGGCTTTGCAGCCGGTTGCGTAGACGGCGGGGCGGGCTCCGGCCCGGCGCCCGCCCGTGCGGCGCTTTCCTCGCAGCACCTCGCCGCCACCACGCCTGACCGGCCTCGCAACGGAGCCGCGCCGCCCCTTGCCCTACGCGTCCTCCGTCAACGCCTATTCGCCGCTGCAAACGGGGCAGACCAGAGAGAGGAACCGGAACGACGAACGGAGGATGAGGCCATGACGGCACATCAGGATACGCTGCGCCCGTACGTGCGACCGGGCTGACAGGCCACCGACGGCGAGCTCGGCCTCGCCACCTGGCAGCAGGCGTCCTGGAACCGTTGGTCCTTCCGCCACGTCCGCCAGATCATCCCATCGGCGCTCATCAGCCGCGGCGACGGCGCCATCTGGGAACTCCCCGCCGAACCCGTGAGCATGCGGGGCGTGCAGTTCGAGTCCAGCGCCGGCGCGGCGACCTTGGCAGCCTTTCTCGAGACGTCGTTCGCCGACGGCTTCTTGGTCCTGCACGACGGCCGCATCGTCTCCGAGTGCTACTACCACGGCATGGCGGCGGCACGCCGATGCGTCCGGCGGCGGTGCACTCGCGCGGGACTGATGCGCGCCGGCCGCTCGTACGCGGGATGGGACGTGATGCGCGCCGGCGAGTGGAGCCATTGGTGACGCCATCTATGGCGCCACTCATGACCTCACCGGTGGCGTCATGGATGACGCCACTCGCCGGCGCGACTACCAGCGCCCCCCGGGGGAGCGGCCTCAGTGCCAGGCGCGGCCGCTCTGGCGCAAGCCTCAGTGCGGTGCGCCGCTACTCCTCCTCGACCGCCGCGCGTCGCGAGCGCACGATGAACCACGCTGCCGCGACGACTCCGAGGAGGACGACGACGCCGACTGCCACGATGGTCAGGCCGCCGGCTCCGGACTGCTCGGCGGTCGCAGCCTTGGGCCGCAGGTTCATGTAGCTGTCGCGGACGAAGCTCGTGTAGAACGCGGCCCCTTCGCCGCCGTACATCCGCGTCCAGCCGTCCCAGCGCGAGGTGTCGACCGCCTCGAGCTTCTGGGGGTAGTCGGTCACGATCTCCGGCGACTGCTCGTAGAAGATCTGCTGCGCCCGCCAGATGAGCTCCTTGCGCCGCTCCGGGTCGAGCGTCGCGTTCGCCTCGGCCACCGCCGCGTCGAACTCCGCGTCCGACCAGCAGGGCTCGTTCCAGTTCTCGATCTGCGCTGTAGTGAAGCTGGCCAGCGTATCCCCCGGGTCGGCATAGCCGTCCCAGTCCCAGAGGTACATGTCGAAGTCGGGACTGTAGTCGTCCTCGTAGGCCCAGATGCTGTCGTAGTAGATGCCGTCGTCCACCACCTGATAGTCGATCTTGAGCCCGAGGTCGCGGAACCAGCCGGTGATCAGGTTGCCCGTCTTCTGGCTCTCCGGGGACTCGGCCCGCGCCCAGAGGCGCAGCTTGATGTCCTTGCCCCCGTTCCGGGGGTCGTTGAGGATCCCGTCGCCGTCGGTGTCCGCGTATCCTGCGGCGGCCAGGATCTGCTTGGCCTTCGCCGGATCGTAGGTGAACCTGACATCCGCCGGCGGCTCCCAGTGGTAGTCGGGGTCGACCCATGAGCCCGGCGTCATGATGGTGGTGCCGGGCTCCCCGCGGCCCGCCCAGGCGAGGTCGACGATCTTCTGGCGGTCGATCGCCCAGTTGAGGGCCTGCCGGAAGGCGACGTCGCGCAGCACCGGGTTGCCGCGGCTCGTCCCCTCGCGGCAGTTCAAGGCGAGGTAGGTCCAGGTGAGCAGGTTGTAGGAGATCGCCTCGAATCCGTCGGCCGCCTCCACCTTGGAGAACTGCGCCGAGGGGATGCCCCAGGCCGCATCGAGGTTCCCGGCGAGCAGGTCCTGTGTCATCGTGTCCGGGTTCTGGTAGGTGACGAAGAGGATCTCGTCGATGGCCGGCCGTTCGCCCCAGAAGGTGGGATTGGCGACCATGCGCACGAAGTCGCCCTTCTTGACCTCGACGGTCTGGAAGGGCCCGGTGCCGACGATCGGCGGCTTGTTCTGGTAGGAGGCGCCGGCCGCCTTGGGGTCGACCTTGCTCCAGATGTGCTCGGGGAGGATGGGGATCCAGCTGCGGATCATGTTGGCCTTGGGCCGGCTGCAGCGGATCTCGACCGTCAGGTCGTCGACCACCACAGCCTTCTCGATGAAGGTCGTGAGGCTGGAGAACGCGCCCATATCGTGATCGACGATGTAGTTGTAGGTGAAGGCGACGTCGGCGGCGGTGAACGGCTCGCCGTCCTGCCAGGTGACGCCCTCGCGCAGGTGGAAGGTCCAGGTCTTGCCGTCGGGCGAGGTCTCCCAGGAGGTCGCGAGGCCGGGCGCCGGCTGGAGGTCAGGCGTGTACCCGGTGAGCAGGTCGTAGTTGAGGAGCCAGACCTCGAAGGAGGAGGTCTCGGCGCCGATGAACGGGTTCAGGTTGTCGGCGTCGTTGGTCCAGCCCACCCGGAGGACGACCTTGCCCGGCGCCGGCGACGCGCCCGGGTCGCTCGCCAGGGCGGACCCGATCCCCCACACGAGACCGGCCGCCAGCGCGCCGACCAGCAGGACCAGGAGGAGGCGCGGACGGCGGCGGCCGTAGGACTGTGACACGGGGTGCGTCATCCGGGATCTCCCCTCTGGTCGTCTTTGCGGCGCTCACGAGGTCGCCGAGGGCGACGCCGAGCGGGGTGAGCCCGCCGGTCCAGCCCGGCGACCGGACCTCATCTTCCGTCGAGTATGGACCTCGTCCCGGAGGTGGACAAGCCGACGGCCCCGAGCCCACGGGGGATCGGACTCACGAGGCTGCGGCCGGCCGCCCGCACCGGGCGGCCGGCCGCGGCCGACATCGTCGCGGGACGCAGGCGTTACTTGGCCGCGTCCAACAGAGCCTGGCGGTCCTTGGCGGTCTTGTACTCGGACTCCATCTCCACCAGACCACCGGGGAAGCCCACGGCGGGCATCAGCGCCACGTAATCGTCGGCGTTGAACGCCTCCGGGTTGTTCACCCCCGCCTCGGGGTCGCCTGGCTTGCTGCCGAGGCTGCCCGTGGCCAGGAGCTCGAGGGTGATGACGGGCGTGAAGCCGGTCTGGGCGGTGACCACCTGCACGCCGACGGTCTCGAGGCACTCCTCGTTGTCGGCGACCTGGTAGAGGTACACCCTGCGCTCCAGGCCGTCCTTCCTGCCCACGACGTAGGTGCCGGCGGCGGTCTTGCCCACGTACTTCTTGCCGATCTCGTTGGGGTCGGGGGCGGCCGCGGCGATCACGTCACGCGGGGCCACCTCGACGTCGCCGACCTTGATCTTCTCGGTCTTGTCCATGTTGGTGGAGCGCAGCGCCGCCATGAAGGCCATGAAGTCGTCGCCGAGCGCGTACTTGAAATCGGCCCTCTTGACGCCCTTGAGGCGGTCCTTGTTGTGGGCGATCTGCAGGACCTCCTCGTGCTCGACGTGGCCCACTTCGACCTCGCCGATGCCCTCGGGCAGCCAGAAGGTCTCGAGCTCCGAGAACGGCTTGACGGTGTGGCACTCGCCGTCCTCGAACACGACGGCCGGGTTGTTGCACTCCTCGATCGTCGTCCAGACGCTGAAACCGAAGCTGATGCCCTCGGCGCCGGGGATGTCGAGGTTGCTGCCGTCGCGGATACCGATGTAGTCGACCTCGTCGAAGAGATGATCGGCCGCGTACCGGGCGAAGAAGTCGGACATCCCGGGCTCGACGCCGAAGCCGGCGAGGGCGTACTTGCCGATCTTCCTGAACTCCCCGTCCAGCGCGTACTCGTCGTCGCCGAGCTTCTTGCCGCACTTGTTGAACGGGTCCGTGGGATGCCACTCCGAAAGCGTCATCGCCGTGTCCAGGTAGTGGGTCTTGGCTTTGAGCGCGGCCTGGAGCAGCGGCGGGTTGAAGTTGGGCGCACACAGGTTGCAGATGATGTCGACGCCGTGACTCGCGGCCAGCGCGGCGACGGCGTCGGCGTCGGTGGCGTCGATCTGCTCGGCCACGAAGCGCGGATCGCCGAGCCCCGCGACGAAGTCCGCGGCACGCTTGCCGTCGTAGTCGGACATCACCATCTTCTCGAGCCACGCGCCGTCCGGATCACGACGCTTCGCGATCGAGGCGATCGCCTGCCCCACGCCCCCGGTGCCCACGACCAGTACCTTCATGACGCTCCCTTCTCCTGATGCGGCTTGGCCAGGCGGCGCCATGGCGGCGTCGTCCGGACGGAGGCGTGGGCAGGGCACAGCTCTCCCCTGCGGAGCCTCGGCATCCCCGATTGTATCGCCGCGCGGCCGTTTGCCAATGCCCGCCCCGGGCGCGGGATCGGCCCGGTGATGAAGGGGCCCGGGGCACGCGCCGGGACGGCGGTCCCACCCGTCGCAAGCGGCCGGCTCTCAGCCTCCGACCTTGTACATCGTGCGCTCGCCCAGAGCGGTGACGACCTTGGCGTAACCGCTGAGCTCCGCATCCAGCCCGGGGTCGCCGGTGTCGACGAGGAGCGGACGTCCCTCGAGGCTCAGCAGCTTCGTCTGGGTGGCGATGACGATGACGTGGTCGCGGCCGACGCGCCGCAGTACGGCGGGGCTGAACTGCTGGTTGCCCCGCCCGAAGATGTGGCCCTGACCGCCGATGACGGTCACCACGATGTACGTCTTCGGTGACGCGGCGGCCAGCTGGAGGAGATCGCCCTCGGCGAGGTCGGCGCCGACGAGCTTCCCGTCACGGACCGCGTCCACGCCGAGCAGCGTCTTGGGCAGCCCCAGACGCTGCATGACCGTCCGCGTGGTCGTGCCCGGTCCCAGGAGATAGAGCGCCCCCGGCTCCATGCCGGCGATGACCTCGGTGGCTATGTCGTTGAGGGCGCGCTCCTCCCCGGCGACGCCGCCTGCCTTGGCGCTCTGGGTGAGGCCGCGGGCGTACGGCACGGTCAGGAACCCGTACAGCTGCGCGGAGACACGGTCCTCACGGAACGCCTGCTCGTCGATGTCCATCACCTCGCCCTCGCGCAGCTGGACCCCCACGGGCCGCTCCTGCAGGAAGAGCGCGGCGATGTCGCCGGCGGCGGCCGGGGTCGTCGCGTACACCGCCGAGTGGATCTTCACGCCGGCCGGCACACCGATGACCGGCACCCGGTCACCGACGGCGTCGCAGATGTTGCGCGCCGTGCCGTCGCCGCCGGCGAAGAGGATGAGATCGACGCCGGCGGCCGCGAGGTCACGGGCCGCCTGCTCGGTGTCGTCGGCCGTCGTCAGCACGAAGTCCCCGCCGGTCACGGCCGGCCTCTTCCCGCTGCGCTCGAGTTCCCACGCGACGTACGACGTGCGTCCCTGCAGCGAGCCCAGCACGCGCGGCGAGAAGCCCGCCGCGCGTGCCTCGTCCTCGCCCATCTCGCCCGGCCACGTGACGACCTCGACGTGAGCGCGGGAGCGGGCCAGACGCTCGAGCGCCAGGCGCGCGCGGCGCGGCGCGTCACGCACGGCTCCGCGCTCGAGCGCCGCGCGCAGCACCTCCGCGCCGTCGCTTCCCTTGAGGCCGACGCGGCCGCCCACGCCGGCGCAGGGATTCACGATGAGGCCGAGCCTCTTCACGCCACCGTCATCCCGACGACCGTCGGCGGCGCTTCCAGCTGCCGCGGCGCCGGCTCCCGCCGCAGCGCCGCCCGGCCCTGCCGTTCGAGACCTCGCCGAAGGAGGCGGGACGCCGCGAGAGGAGCGTCTGGCGCGCTGACGCCGGGCTTGACCGGTCGCTGGGGCACCTCCCCCGCCTTTCCCTCGGACCAGGAGGCCGTCCGCGTCCCGCGGATGGCCGCGCTCATGATACCCAAGCGGGCCGCCCCGTGAGCGCCCTGCCCGGCCGGAGAGCACCGGCCACCCACTACCGCGCCTCAGGCTGCCGGCGGCCGCACCTCTGTCCGTCGGCAACCGCGCCAACCCGCCAGCGGCGACGGAAGACAGGTGGCCGCCGCGGGCTCGGCACCACCGTTGGCACTATGAACGGCACTGCCCGCGGTGCCACCCGTGGTGCTCCCCATGGAGCTTCCCGTAGCGCTCCCCATAGCGCTTCCCGTGACGCCACCTGTCGTGCTGCCCGTGATGCTTCCCATGGCACAACCCGTGATGCCAGCCCTGGTGCTCCCCCCTGATGCTGCCTATGGCGCTCCCCGTGGCGCCACCTATGGTGCTGTCTGCGACGCTGTCTGTGCCACCGGCCGTGGTGACAACCCCGGGGAGGCACACCCTGTGTCCCGAGATCGAGGGAACACGAGGGTGGACGGAGACGGCGGCCGGTGGGCCAGGGCGTCGTCGGGCGGTCACGGCGCTCAGGCCTGCTCCTCGAACCTGCGCTTGTACTTGCGCCACGTGAAGGCCCACTGGTCCGGATCCTCCATGGCCTCGGTGCGACGCATCTGGTCGATCGGTTGCGCGTGCGGCGCGTCGAGCACGAACTGGGCGTCGGCGTACGCCTCGTCGCTGCCCTTCTTGATCACCGCAGCCCACTCGTCCAGGTCGGCCCTGCTGTAGGTCTCGCACGGTTCGGGGGTGAACGGCTCGGGCACCACCCACGGATGGTGGCTCATCCAGTAGCTCTGGACGCCGAAGTCGACCATGCGGTCGCGCAGGGCCTCGGTGCCCACGCCCGTGTCCTCCTTGAGCTGCTCCAGGCTGTAGCGCACCTGGTCCAGCCGGCGGTGGCCCTCGGCGTACGGCCTGCTCACGCCCTTGACGGCCATGAGCAGGTTGTCGAGGTAGTTGTTGTTGAGGACGCTGATCTCGGCGACCTCCTTGAGGCCCTCCGGACCCAGGTTGCGGATCCAGGCGTAGGCACGGATGACCGCCATCCAGTTGCCGAGGAAGCCGCGTACCCGGCCGATACTCTCAGGCCGGTCGTAGTCGAGGTGGTACCTGTCGCCCTCCCTGGTGACCACCGGCACCGGCAGATACGGGGCCAGCTCGTCGGTGACCATGTAGGCGCCGCTCGCCGGACCCTCGCAGCCGTGCGGGCTGGAGAAGGTCTTGTGCAGGTTGAAGTGGCAGGCGTCGAAGCCGGCGTCGCGCGCCCGCGCGTAGCCGAGGATCCCGTTGGCGTTGGCCTGGTCGGTGAAGGCGAGGGCGCCGGCATCGTGCAGGATCTCGACGTACTTGTCGATCTGCGGGTTGTAGATGCCGGTGTCCTCCGGGTTGGTGATCATGCAGCCGACGGTCTTCTCGCTGACGGCGGCGCGGAACGCCTCGAGGTCGGGGTAGCCGTTCTCGTCCGGCATCACGGTGATGACCTTGAAGCCGGCCACCATCGGCGTCGCCGCGTCGCACGGGTGCGAGAAGATCGTCGTGATCATCTCGCTGCGCTGGTCGAGCTCGCCGCGGGCCTCGAAGTAGCGGCGCATCACGCAGGCGTTGGTGTACACGGCGTGCGAGCCGCCGCCGGGCTGCAGGGTGAACTCGTCCATGCCGCTGATCGACTTGAGGTACTGCCCGGTCGCGTAGACGATCTCGAGCAGGCCCTGCAGCGTGTCCTCGTCCTGCCAGGGATGGAGGTCGGCGGCCTTGTGGCCGCGGATGAGCTCCTCGTGCATCTTGGGCGAGTACTTCATCGTGCAAGTGCCCTCGCTGATGTCGCTGCCGAGGTCCATGCCGAGCGTCATCTGCGCGTAACGCAGGTAGTGGCGCATGACCTGGTACTGGGCCATCTCGGGCAGTTCCGGGGCGGCGGTGCGGGCCATGCCCTCCGGGATGTAGTCCGCCGCCGCACCCACCTCGGCCGTGACGCCGTCTTCGGCGAGCGGCACGAAGATGCCGCGCTCGCCGGGCGTCCCCTGCTCCATGATGAAGGGCTCGTCGTAGCGCGGCGAGCGGTAGTCGCGCAGCACGCCGCCGTCGCGGCGCAGCCTCGCCAGGCGGGCGACCTTCTCCTGCGGGGTCTCGCGGCTCATGCCGTCACCTCCTTGACGGCCGAGACCAACTCGTCGATGTCGGCCTTGTCGTAGTACTCGGTGACGCAGTAGAGCGCGCTCTGGCCGAGCTCGGGGAAGTCGGCGGAGAGGTCCTTGCCGCCGAAGATGCGGTGGCCGAGGAGGGCCTTGTTGACGGTGGCCACGCTCTTGCCGGTGCCGTCGAAGTTCACCACGAACTCCTTGAAGAAGCTCGGCGAGAGCTTCACCTCCACGCCGGGCAGCTCGGCCAGCTTCTTGGCGGCGTAATGCGACCGCGCGATGCACGTCTCGCCCACCTCCCGGAAGCCCTGCGGGCCCATGAGCGCCATGTACACCGCGGCGGCGATCGTCCAGAGGCCGGACGCCGTGCCGACCCAGTCCTTGCCCTGGTCGCGTGAGCCGTAGCTGGTGCGCTCGGCCATGCACTCGCCCACGGCGTACTGGCCGGGAGTCGCGGTCTCCATCACCGTGTAGAGCTCGAGCGGGCACTCCTGGGCGAAGACCGGGTCGTCGTCGCGGAACCCGATGAACCCGGAGCAGCCTCCGCCGGCGTGCATGTGCATGCCGAGCGGCTGGATGTCGCCGCAGGCGATGTCGGCGCCGAGAGTACCGGGCGGCGTGAGCACGCCGAGCGTGATGGGGTCGACGCCGGCGATGGCCAGCGCGCCGTGCCGGTGGGCGAGCTCGACGATCTCGGCCCCGTACGCCTCGATCGTCCCCAGGTACGACGGGTTCTCCCAGTAGACCGCCGCGATGGAGTCGTCGAGTTTGGCGCTCAGATCCTCGAGATCGACCATCCCGGTCTCGCGATCCCATCCGTAGAAGCGGATCTTGGTGCTGTTCGCCATCGCCTCCGGCTGGCAGAGCGTGCGCGCCTCCATGAGGCGCATCGGGCTCATGTGGGCCGGCACGAGGACCTTGTCGCGGCCGGTGATGCGCCGCGCCATGCGGAACGAGCGCCCGGCGACGTCGCCCCAGTCGTAGATGGGGTTGGCCACGCCGTCCAGGTCGAGCAGCTCGCCGAGCATGCTGTTGAACTCGAACCGGGTCAGGTACTTGCCCAGGTCGCTGTAGTCGCCGCCACAGTAGGCGCTCACGAACTCCGCCCGGTTGATGATCTCGTCGACCACCGCCGGCACGTGATGCTGCCAGCATCCGGCGCCGCAGAAGTTCAGGAACTCGACCGAGGAGGTGTTCTTGTCGAGCAGGCCCTGGACGTGTTTGCGCAGTTCGCGTTCGCTGAGGATCGCCGGGGGGATGTCGAGCGTCCCCGTGAAGCGCAGCCGCTCGGGGATCTCGGCGTAGATCTCCTCCACGCTGCCCAGACCGAGCTCGTCGAGCATGGCCCGTTTGGTCTCGGGCACCGAGTTCGGGATGTAGGGATGGATGAAGGGCTTGTCAGCCATGACCGGTGTGACGCTCCTTCCTGTGCGAGGGTGGGGTGACGGACGAGCCGCGTGCGTGCGCGCTCATCCGCGGGGCGGGGACGCGCCACGCGGACCTGCGCGCGGGCTCTGCGCGACCGGTCCGCTCACTCGGCGTACCCATAGCCGGCCGAGGTGCCGAAGTCGATGGAGATGTTGGCGCCGGTGATCGGTGCGGCCGGGGCGGAGGCGAGGAAGAAGACCAGCTCCGCGACCTCCTCGGGCGTGATGAAGCGGGCCTTGTCGCCCTGGGGATAGCCCGTGAGCAGACGCGCGAAGTAGCCCTCCGGGTCGCCGCCTCCGTACGCGTCCGCCTGGTACTGCAGCATCGGCGTCATGATGTCGGCCGGGCAGACCGCGTTGACACGGACGAGGTGCGGCGCCAGTTCGATGCCGAGCGCCTTGGTCAGGAGGCTGACGCCCCCCTTCGACGCCGTGTAGACCGCCGTCTCCGGCGTCCCCACGAGGCCGCAGTCGGAACTCAGGTTGATGATGCATCCTTCGGTCTTCTTGAGCTCCGGGATGGCCCGGCTGCAGGCGAAGAACGTGCCTTTGAGATTGACGTCGACGACCCTGTCCCAGTCGGCCTCCGTCGTCTCCTCGGCCGGACCCTCGACCCAGAGGCCGGCGCTGTTGACGAGCACGTCGATGCGACCCGTCGCCGCCGCCTCCGCGATCAGGTTCTCCACATCGGCGACGCGGCTGACGTCGCAGGTCACGCCGTGGACCTCGCAGACGGCCGCGAGCTCGCCGCAGAGCTCCTCCAGCCGCACCGCGTCGAGATCCCCCAGCACCAGCGTCGCGCCGGCCTCCGAGAACCGTCGCGCGACCGCGGCTCCGACCCCTCCGGCAGCCCCGGTCACGACCACCGTCCTGCTGCTCATGTCACCAGTCATGCGACCCCCCGTGGCGAAGACGTGAACGGCCGTTCGTTGCCGGGAGAGCATACCGCTCGACGCTCGAGCTGACCACGCCCGGGTGACGCGCTCGTCGCTCGCGGCGACCGTCAGTAGTACAGGTCGCTCGGGCCCTTGTACTCCTGGATCGTGTTGCCGCCGTCGATCACGACGAGCTGGCCGGTGATGTAGCTCGCATCGTCGCTGCCCAGGAAGCACACGAGCTTGGCGACCTCCTCGGGGAAGGCGGAGCGGCCCATCGGCGTGTTGAGCCCGCCCACGTCCTCGCCCTCCGCCTGCGACCCGGTCGCGATCCAGCCGGGCGCGACCGCATTGACGGTGATGCCGTGCTTCGCCACGTCGAGGGCGAGCCCGCGGGTCATACCGAGCACGCCGGCCTTCGCAGCGCAGTACGCGGCCTCTTCAGGGTTGGCCACGAGGGGACCCGTCACGGAGCTCATGTTGACGATCCGGCCGTAGCCGCGCGCGATCATGCCGGGGACCACCGTGCGCGTGACGTTGAACTGGGTCTTCAGGTTGATCGCGATCCCGAAGTCCCACGCCTCTTCGCTCAGCTCCTGGAAGGCGGTGAAGTCCTCCTCCTGACCGAAGACGACCATGCCGGCGTTGTTGACCAGCACGTCGATGCGGCCGTGCCGCCGCTCGACCTCGGCGACCATGGCGGCGACCTCGTCCATCCTGGTCAGATCCGCGGTGTGGGAACTCACCTCGACGCCGGTCTCGCGCAACGTCCCGGCGCAGGCGTGTACGGCCTCGGCGATGTCGCAGATCGCCAGTGAGGCGCCCTCCTCGGCGAACACCCGCGCGGTCGCGAACCCGATGCTGTCCGGTTTGGCGACGCCCGTGACGAGGGCCACTCTGCCCTCCACCCTGCCCTTGCGTGTCATGTCGGCCGCTCCTCCGCTGTGGTCCGCACTCGGCGGCGACGCCGCCGGTGACCGTCGATCGCGATGCTACGACGCCGCGGCCACCAAGCCAAGGAAGGTGGGCCACGCGCCGCCCGGACGATCGTCGCATCCCTCCGTGACCTGCCGAAACTCCCGCACAGAGCCGGCGACGTGGGAGTTTTGGTCAAGCTTCCCACTGCCCGTGCCGATAGTCGAGTACTGACCGACACAGGGAGAGAGGGCCATTGGCCACCGTCGATGAGGGGCAGGGGGTCACGTGGATGCGGGTCGGAGACGTGGCCGCGGCGCTGGGCGTGAGCGCGAACACGGTCCGGCGCTGGACCGACGTGGGGCGCATCGCCGCGCATCGCAGCCCCGGCGGACACCGCCGCTACCTGGCCGACGACGTCCGCGCCCTTCTCGAGGAGCCTGCCGGCGTCGGTCTCGCACAGCCGGGGGACTTCGCGGAGCTGAGACGCGAGAGCCAGGACCTGCGCAGCGCCCTCCACGCCGGCCTCACGCTCGCGTCGCTCCTCGCGGAGGACCCACAGGAGGTGCCGGCGGAGACGGCCCGCGTGCTGTGCGAGCTGACCGGCGCGCCGCGCTGCGACGTCTACCTCGGCGACGAGGAGACGCTGCGGATCACCGCCTCGGTCGAGGACGGGAGGCTCACGCGCGACAGGCCGGCGACCGCGTACTCCTTCGACGATTGGGCGCCGGCCGACGTCGCCGCCGCGCGGAGCGGGCCCGTGTTCCTGCGCACGTCCAACGGCGGCCTCTCAGGCGAAGCCAGGCTCGCGCTGCTGCGTCGCGGCTGCCGGTCGCTCGCATGGATCCCGCTCGCGCTCGAGGACAGGATCGTCGGAGCGCTGGAACTCACCGACGCCGGGGACAGGGA
>Ga0123326_1001623_pt1 | contig 19044 bp, 16 predicted proteins | sample BioC13SIPDNA_FD_89739 | JGI IMG/M metagenome (GOLD analysis project Ga0123326, IMG submission 89739) | Anaerobic biogas reactor microbial communites from Washington, USA - Biogas_R1_A C13 SIP DNA | ecosystem: Engineered > Bioreactor > Anaerobic > Unclassified | place: Washington, USA | collected...
AAACCGCGGCCGCGTGGTCCCAGGGGCTGGAATCGTGGGGTCAGGACGGCGCGCGCATCGCCCGCCTGAAGGCGGCGGCGGATTTCGCCATTTACACGCCGGGCTCGCGGACCGGCCTGCCGCTGTCCATCCTGTCCTCGCTGGATGCGCCGCCGCCGGGATTTGCCGACGACGCGGCGGCGATGCGCGACCGCGTGTCCGCCGCCGTCTCGGGTCTGCTGGCGCTGGCGGGGGTGGAGGCGGATCCCATCCAGTCGCGGGAGCATATCCTGCTGGCCAATCTGGTGGACCGCGAATGGCGCGCGGGGCGGAACCTGGACCTGGGCACGCTGATCCATGCCATTCAGGAGCCGGGGCTGGACAAGATCGGCATCCTGCCGCTGGAGTCGTTTTTCCCTTCCAAGGACCGGTTCGGGCTGGCGATGCGGCTGAACAATCTGGCGGCGTCGCCGGGGTTTTCGGCTTGGACGGAAGGCGAGCCGCTGGACGTGCAGCGCCTGCTGTACACGGCGGAAGGCCGGCCGCGCGTATCCATCCTGTCCATCGCGCACCTGTCGGACGCCGAGCGGATGTTCTTCGTGACGGTGCTGCTGAACGAAGTGCTGGCGTGGACGCGGCGGCAGACGGGCACGTCCACGCTGCGCGCGCTGCTGTACATGGATGAAATCTTCGGCTATTTCCCGCCGACGGCGAATCCGCCGAGCAAGCCGCCGATGCTGACGCTGCTGAAGCAGGCGCGCGCGTTCGGCCTGGGGATCGTGTTGTCCACGCAGAATCCGGTGGACCTGGATTACCGGGGGCTGTCGAACACGGGCACCTGGTTCATCGGGCGCCTGCAGACCGAGCGCGACAAGATGCGGGTGATCGAAGGGCTGACGGGCGCGGCGGCGGGGGAGGGGCTGGACCGCGGGACACTGGACCGGCTGATGGCGAACCTGGGCAGCCGGGTGTTTCTGATGCGCAACGTGCACGAGGACGCCCCGGTGCTGTTCGAGACGCGCTGGTGCCTGTCCTATCTGCGCGGGCCGCTGTCGCCCGCGCAGGTGGGCGGCCTGATGGCCGGCCGCCGGGAGGCCGCGCCCGCCGCGGAAACGCTGTCCGCGCCGAAGGGAATCCAGGCCGGGACCAAGATGGTGGTGCCCGCGTCGATTCCGCAGGTCTATCTGCGTCCGCACGGTCACGCGGGCGGGGAGGGCATTGTGTACCGTCCGGCCCTGCTGGCGATGGCCCGGCTGCATTTCGCCGATGCGCGCAAGGGGCTGGACGAATGGCAGACGGTGCGCCGGCTGGTGCCGGTGAACGATGCGGGCGAGCCGGACTGGGGGGCGTCGCGCCCGGCGCCGGAGGCCGAGGATGCGCAGGCGCTTCCGCAGGCGGTCCATGCCGAGGTGCCGGCGGCGCTGGCCGACGCCAAGCGCCACGCCCAGTTGGAAAAAGACGCCAAGAGCTGGCTGCTTGAGCAGTTTGCCCTGGAGCTGCTGGTGCTGCCCGCGCACAAGCTGCGGGGGCATCCGGGCGAGTCGGAAGGCGAGTTCCGGATCCGGGCGGGGCAGGTGCTGCGCGAAAAGCGCGAAGAGGCCCTCGAGGCCATGCGCAAGAAATACGCCGCCAAGCTGACGGCGCTGTCGAACCGCGAACGCCGGGCGGAGGCCAAGGTGGAAAACGAGAAAGCGCAGCTGTCGCGCCAGCGCACGGGCACCTGGATCCGCTTCGGCACCGCGGCGCTGTCCGTTCTGATGGGGCGCAAGGCGGGCGGGCTGGGACGCGCCGCCACGGGCATCGGCTCCATGAGCCGCACGGGCAAGGAGAAGCTCGATGTGCGGCAGGCGGAAGAGGCCCTTGACGCGGTGCAGCGGCAGCGGGCCGACCTGGAAGCCGAAGCCGAGCAGGAAACCGCCCGCGTCGCCGCGGAGTACGATCCGCAGAACTGGACATTCGAGAAGGAAAGCATCCGCCCCCGGTCGTCGGACACGGACGTGAAGCAGCTGGCGCTGGCGTGGATTCCGTTTGCCCCGGATTCGTTCGGCGCGCTGCGCCCGGCCATCGAGATCTGAGCGGCGGAAACGGCCGGTGGCCGGGCGGGGCCGCCGGGGTCAAATGGACGGGAGGGGATTCGAACCCCTACGGATTGCTCCACCAGCTCCTAAGGCTGGCGCGTCTGCCAGTTTCGCCACCCGTCCGGAATGCGGCCCATTAGACGAATCCGGCCGGGGAATGGCAAGCGCAATGGGGGCAATGGGGCCGGGGCCTGTTTTGGGGTTTGTCCAACGGCGGCGGGGAGTGGTAGGATGCGGGTTTCAGTGGAGGCCAGGTCTATGGGAACGGTATACGAAGCCAAGGACATCCTGAACATACTGCCGCACCGCCATCCGTTCTTGCTGGTGGACCGCATTGTGGAGTGCAACGACAAGGACTGGATCGTCGGCATCAAGAGCGTGGCGGCGAACGAGCCCTGTTTTCAGGGGCATTTTCCGGGTCTGCCGGTTTTTCCGGGGGTGCTGCAGCTCGAGGCCATGGCGCAGACGGCGGGGATTCTGCTGAACAAGCTGCTGGGGAGCGAGGGCAAGGTGGCGTTTTATCTGGGGGTGGACAAGGCGAAATTCCGCCGCACGGTGGTGCCCGGCGACCAGCTGCGGATTGAAATCCGGTTTCTGAAGATGCGGCTGGGGATGGCCCGGGTGTCGGGCCGTGCGCTGGTGGACGGCGAAGTGGCCTGCGAGGCGGAAATGCTGTTTGGCGGGGGGGGGCGCTAGCCGTGGGCGTTTCGATTCATCCGCTGGCGGTGGTGCAGCCCGGCGCGGAGCTGGGAGAAGGCGTGTCCGTCGGGCCGTTCTGCACGGTGGGGGAGCATGTCCGGCTGGGCGATGGCGTGGTGTTGCGGTCGCATGTGAACGTGGAAGGCCACACCACCCTGGGGTCGGGCTGCGAGGTCTGGCCGTTCGCCAGCGTGGGGGGCAAAACCCAGGATCTGAAGTATAAAGGCGGGGCGCCGCGTCTCGTCGTGGGCGAAAACACCGTCATCCGCGAATGCGCCACGCTGAGCTGCGCGACCTTCGACGGCGGCGAGACGCGCGTCGGCTCGAAGTGCCTGATCATGGCCTACTGCCATGTGGCGCATGATTGCCTCGTGGGCGACCGCGTCATCATGGCCAACGCCGCGACGCTGGCGGGGCATGTCGTGGTGGAGGACGACGCGATCATCGGCGGGCTGACGGGGATTCACCAGTTTGTGCGCATCGGGCGGATGAGCATCCTGGGCGGCGCGACCAAGGCGGTCAAGGATGTCCCGCCGTACATGACGGCGGACGGCGATCCGCTGAAAGTGTACGGCCCGAACAAGGTGGGCCTGGAGCGCCACGGCGTTTCGCCGGAGACCCAGCAGACCCTGAAGCAGGCCTATCGCATCGTGTTTCGAAGCGGCCTCACGACCGCGCAGGCGCTGGAGCGCATCGCGGCGGACCTGCCGTCCCTGCCCGAAGTGCAGATCTTCGCGGATTTCATCCGGTCCAGCGAGCGGGGGATTGCGCGATGAACCTCCGCGGGCGGGTGCAAGGAGCGGTGCGCGGGTGGGCGGCGGTTTTCTGCGGGGCGGTCCTGTCCCTGGGGACGGCGCGCGCGGCGGAGCCGGAGCCGTCCGGGCGCAGCGTCCAGTTCAATTTCGTGCAGGCGGACATCCACACGGTGACCAAAATCGTGGGAGCCGCCACCGGCAAGACCTTCATTGTGCCCGAAGACGTCACGGGCAAGGTGACGATCCTGACGCAGGGGCCGGTGCCGGCGGAGGAGGTGTATCCGCTGTTCCTGAGCATGCTGGAAGGCAGCGGCTACACGGTGGCGGAGCGCGGGGGCGTCCATCGCGTGGTCCGGCTGCCGGGCGCGCCGGCGCTGCCGGCGGGGAGCGGAACCGGCGGCGGGCTGGTGACGAAGATCATTCCGGTGCGCAACGTCAATGCGGCGGAGGTCAAGAAGGGCTTCGAGCCGCTGGTGCGCGGGGGCAAGGAGGGGGCGCTGGAGGTGTTCCTGCCGGGCAACCACCTGATCGTGACCGACACGGCGGCCAACATCGAGCGGCTGGAGAAGCTGGTGGCCGAGCTGGACCAGCCCGGGGCCGGCAGCACGGTCGAGGTGATCGAGCTCCGCCACGCCAGCGCCGAGGAGGTGGCCAAGCAGTTGCGCGCCACGTTCGGCGCCACCGACACCGCGGTCAACAAGGTGCACCGCCACTTTCAGCAGGTGGCCGGGGGCACGGGTTCGCTGCCGACAGACTTCACCGTGGTGGAGGCGCCGGAGGCCAACAGCCTGATCCTGGTGGGCATGCCTTCCCAGATCGCCGAGACCCGCCGGATCATCGAAAAGATGGACGTGGAAAGTCCGCACGGCTTCGGGCGGCTGAACGCCATTTTCCTGAAGTACCTGTCGGCCGAAGAGGCGGCAAAGAGCCTGAACGCCCTGCTGGGGAAGGGAACGGAGGCGGAACCCGCCCGCCGCGGCATCGCCATCGAGCCGAGCATTCCCAACAACGCGCTGCTGGTGGATGCCTCGGCCCAGGATTTCGAGTATGTGCGGCGGCTGGTGGAGCGGCTGGACGTCGTTCCGCAGCAGGTGCTCGTCGAAGTGCTCATCGCCGAAGTGAACCTCGAGGAAGGCCTCGATCTCGGCGTGGAATGGTTCGGCATTGACACGCCCGAAGGCAGCGAAACCGGCGGCTTCGGCCGCACCCGCTACGGCGACAGCGATTCGATGATGAGCCTGCTGACCGAAGGGGCCTTCCCGCAGGGTCTGGCGCTGGGCGTCATCAGCGGCACGTTTACCGGGCCGGACGGCACGGAATACAGCCAGATTCCCCTCTACCTGAAGGCGGTGGCCGGCAACCGCGACCTCAAGATCCTGTCGAACATCCCGCTCTGGGCCCAAAACAACCTCGAGGCGTCCGTCAGCGTCGTCGAGAACATCCCCATCCTGAAGTCGTCGGTCGAGGGGTCGGGATCGGACCGCGATTTCATCCAGAACATCGAACGGCTGGACGTGGGCATCAAGCTGAAGCTGACGCCGCAGGTGAATCCCGACCGGGAAATCCGGCTGGAGCTCAATCCCAGCATCGAGTCGGTGGTGGAGGAGAGCAGCGAGGCGCTGCGCTACACGCCGACGATCGCCAAGCGCGAGGTGCAGACGACGGTGACGATTCCCGACCGCGCCACGGTCATTCTCAGCGGCCTGATCCGCGAGGACACCTCCAAACTGACGACCAAGGTGCCGCTGCTGGGCGACCTGCCGCTGCTGGGGTGGCTGTTTCGTTCCACCAGCGATGTCAAAAAGCGAACCAACCTGCTGATTTTCGTGACGCCGCGCATCGTGACCGACATGCAGATGGCGGAGAAGGAAAAGGCGCGCCTGGAGCGCGCGGCCAGCCTGCAGGGGGCCCGGGAGGCGCTGGACGAGCCGTCGCCGGCCGCGGAGGCCCAGCGGCAGCGAGAGGCGGACGAAAAGGCCCGCCGCGACGCCAAGAAGAAATCGAAGGCGGACCGCCGGAAATGAGCGGAGCTCTGCCAGGCATTCCGTCGCTGGACCGCATCGAGGAAGAGTGGCTGGATCCGGAGCTGATCGAGCCCGTCCCGGTGGACTGGGTTCGCCGCCGCGTGCTGCTGCCGATCCGCCGCGACGGCCGGGTGGTGCTGGCCGGTTCGCCGGACACCCCCTTGCAGGCCTATGAAGACCTGGCCCTGCTGCTGGGCGTGGAGGCCGACTGGGTGTCGGCGCCCGCGCCCGAAATCCAGCGGGCGATCGACCGCTGCTATTTCCGGCGGGCGGGCGCGCCCGCCCCGGCCGCGCCCGATGCCGCCGGGGAAGACCTGGCCCCGCGCCGCGAAACCGACGATCTGCTGGCGGGCAGCGCCGACGCGCCCGTGGCCCACTACGTGAATCTGATCCTGCTGGAAGCCGTCAAGCGCGGCGCCTCCGACATCCATATCGAGCCGTTCGCCAGCGCGCTGGCGGTGCGCTACCGGATTGACGGCCTGCTCTACGAGCAGCCCGCCCCGCCGCGCCATCTCGAAAGCGCGCTGACCGCCCGCCTGAAGGTGATGGCGCGTTTGGATCTGGCGGAAAAGCGCCTGCCGCAGGACGGCGTGGCCCGCGTCCGCGTCGGCGCGAAGGAAATCGACGTGCGCGTCTCCAGCGTGCCGGTGGCCGAGGGCGAGCGCATCGTGCTGCGCCTGCTGCACCGCGAATCCACGCGCTACACCCTCAACGAGCTGGGAATGGCCCCCGCCATGCTCGAGCGCTTCCGCGCGATCCTGCGCGAGCCCCACGGCATCGTGCTGGTGACGGGGCCGACCGGCAGCGGCAAGACCACGACGCTCTACGCCGCGCTGGGCGAACTCGACACCGCTCATCTCAACGTCCTGACCATCGAAGATCCCATTGAATACCAGCTGCCGAACATCGGGCAGATCCAGGTGCATCCGAAGATCGGGCTGACGTTCGCGCGCGGCCTGCGGCACATTCTGCGCCAGGATCCCGACGTGGTGCTGGTGGGGGAGACGCGCGACCTGGAGACGGCGGAGATCGTCGTGCGCGCCTCGCTGACGGGCCATCTGGTGTTTACGACGCTGCACACCAACGACGCGCCCGGCGCGGTGACGCGGCTGGTGGACATGGGCATTCCGCCCTATCTGCTGGCGGCCGCCGGCCGCGCGGTGCTGGCCCAGCGGCTCGTGCGCCGCCTGTGCCCCGCCTGCCGCCGCGAAGCGGCGCTGACCGGGCGCGACGCCGACTGGCTGGGGCAGCCCGCCCTGGCCGGCCGGCCGGCCTGGACCGCGTCGCCCGACGGCTGTTCCGAGTGCCTCGGCGGCTACAAAGGCCGCACCGGCATCCATGAACTGCTGGCCGTGACCCCGGCGGTCTCGGAAGCCATCCGCTCCGCCGTGCCGTCCGCCGAACTCCGGCGGCTCGCCGCCGCCGACGGCTTCCGCGACATGCTGGCCGACGGCGCCGACAAGGTGCTCGCCGGCGTGACCTCCGTCGCCGAAGTCCTGCGGTCCGCCGGCGCGCGGCGCGACTGAACCGGATGGCCTTTCGATGACGACGTTCGAATACAAAGGCTATGATGCCGCCGGGCAGGCGCAGTCCGGGCTGATCGAAGCCGCCGACCTCAAGGATGCCCGCAAGCGGCTGGCCGCCCGCGGCATCCTGACCGAGACCGTCCGGGCCGCCGGCGGCGACGCGGCGCGCCGGGCCGCCCGGCCCGCGACCTTCCCGGCGGAAATCCGCACGATGTTCTACCGCGAACTGGCGGCGCTGCTGGGCTCGGGGGTCGCGCTGGTGCCGGCGCTGGACGCCATCCTGCAGGCTCCCGAACTGGACCAGGCGCGTTCGCGCCTGGCGGCGGTGCGCGACGCCGTGCGCGAGGGCCGTCCGCTCAGCGCGGCTCTGGCGGAAATCTCCAGCCGGGTGACGCCCTTCGAGCGCGCGGTGATCGAGGTGGGCGAGCGCACCGGCGGCATGAACGAGGCGCTCGGCCGGCTGGCCGGATTTCTCGAAGAGCAGGAAAAGCTGCGCGAACGGCTCGTGACCGCGCTGCTGTATCCGTGCATCGTGGTGGTGCTGGCCCTGGTGATCGGCGGGGGGGTGCTGGTGTTCCTGCTGCCGATGGTGCAGCGGCTTTTTGCCGAAACCAGCCTGGCGCTGCCGCTGCTGACGCGGCTGATGCTGGCGGGCGGGCGCGCGCTGGGCGCGGGGCTGCTGCTGGCGGTGGCGGGAGGCGTCGGCGGCGCGGCGTGGCTGCGCCGCCGCCTGCGCGCGGATGCCGCGCTGCGCATTCGCCTGGACCGCCGTCTCTTCGCCCTGCCGCTGCTCGGCGCGGGCTGGCGCAATCTCGCCAGCCTGCGGTTCGTCCGGGTGCTGGGGCTGCTGCTGGAGCGCGGGGTGGGGCTGATGGAAAGCGTGCCGCTGGCCGGGCGCGCCTCCGGCAGCGCCTGGCTGGCCGACTGCGCGCTGCGCGAGACCGGCGCCCTGAGCGAAGGCAAGCCGCTGGTGGACGTGATCCGGGGCATCCGCCCGCTGCATCCTTCGCTGGCGGCGTGGGTGCAGGCCGGGGAGGCCGGCGGCGATCTGCCCGGGCTGCTGGACAGCGCCGCCCAGCGCTTCCAGCAGGGCTGGGACCGCCTCGCCACCCGCGGCATGCTCGTGCTGGAAATCACCTTGACCGTGGGCATGGGACTCTTCGTCACGCTGATCGCCCTGGCCGTCCTGCTGCCGATCCTGCAGATGAACAAAGGAATCCTGCCGTGATCTGGTGGATCTACAACCTCGTCTTTCCCGTCGCGTTTGTCCTGATGCTGCCGCATTTTCTTCTGCGGATGCTGCGGCGCGGCGGCTACGCCCGCGACTTCGCCCAGCGGTTCGGCGCGTACGGGCCGGCCGAGTCCGCGCGGCTCGGCGCCCCCGGCCGCCCCGTCTGGATCCAGGCCGTCAGCGTCGGCGAACTCGCCGTTGCGCTGTCGTTCATGGACGAGCTGCGCCGCCGGGATCCGTCCGTGCGCTTCGTGCTGACCACCAACACCTCCACCGGCCATGCCCTGGCGCTGAAAAACGTCCGCGCGCCGGACGTTACGCTCTACTTTCCGCTCGACGTGCCGTGGGTCGTTCCGCGCGTGCTGCGGCGGATCCGCCCTTCGGCGGTGGTGCTGGTCGAGAACGAGATGTGGCCCAACCTGATCCGCGCCGCGCGCAAGCAGGGCATTCCGACGGTGATGATCAACGGGCGCATATCCGAGCACTCGTTCCGGGGCTACCGGAAGATCCGGTTCATCACACGCAACCTGCTGCCGCGGATCCACTGGTTCTGCGTGCAGAGCGAGGCCGATCGCGACCGCCTGCTGGCGCTGGGCGCGCCGGCCTCCCGGGTGGAAATCACCGGCAGCGCCAAGTACGACATCGCGCCGACGCCGCCGACGGCCGAGGTGCGCGCGCGGGCGGTGCTGGAGAAGATCGGGGTGTCCCCTGGCGATCCGGTGCTGGTCGGCGGCTCCACGTGGGACGGCGAGGAGGCGGCGCTGGCCGGGCTGCTGCCGGAGCTGCGCCGCCGGCATCCGCGCCTGATGCTGGTGCTGGTGCCGCGGCACGCCGAGCGGCGCGACGCCGTGCTGGCCGCGCTGCGCGAGCGCGGGCTGACGGTCATCCAGCGCAGCCGGTTTCCCGACGACGCCCCCGCGCCCGGCCAGCGCCCCGACGTCCTGCTGGTGGACACCACCGGGGAACTGCGCGGCTTCTACGCCGCCGCCGATGTCGTGTTTGTCGGCAAGAGCCTGACCCAGACCGGCGGACAGAATCCCATCGAGCCCGCCAAAGACGGCAAGCCGGTGGTCACGGGGCCGCACATGGAGAACTTCCCGGCCATCGCGCGGGATTTCACAGAGGCCGGCGCCTGGGTGCAGGCGGCCGATGCCGAAGGCCTACGGGACGCCGTGCAGCGCCTGCTGGACGATCCCGCCGAGCGCCGCCGCCTGGGCGAAGCCGCCGCCGCGCTGGTTGCCCGCAAGGCCGGCGCCACCCGCCTCATGGCCGAGCGCGTCCTGGCCGCCCGCGTCGCGGACTGACCGCCGGGAAACCGCCGGCGGCGAGATTCGCGACATCAGCGACAGTTCATTGTTTGCAAACAATCAATGTTTGCAAACAATGATATTCGCGGATGCCGGATTTTTCCGGATTTTCCACGCCATGGAAAAATATTCGCGGGATTTTCCACGCTATGGAAAAAAGTTTTCCACGGTGTGGAAAACGGATGGGATCGGAGACTGGCGGGGTTATTTGGTTCGGCCCAGGATCAGCATCCAGTCATCGCGGGAGACTTTTGCTTCGTCGGGGTGGCGCGGATGCAGGGCGGCGGCCACCTGCCAGCCTTTGGCGGCATAGGCGTTCAGGGCTTCTTCGAGTTTCGCGGGGGTGACGCCGCCTGCGAAGCGTTCATCGGATGGGGCCAGGACCTTGTATTCCTTGAGGCGGGCGGGGGCGGGGGCGTGGGGGGGCGGCTTGGGCAGTTTGAGCCGGGGCACGGGCCGGGGGCCCGGGCGCGGGGGCGGGGGCAGATGGATGGACTTCTGCACTTCGATGACCTCGCCGCAGGCCGGACAGTCGATCAGCTGTCCCAGCATGTCCGGAGGCTGTTCGATCGGCTGGTTGCAGCGGGGGCACCGGAATTGGATGTTCGGCATGGTCGGCTCCGGGGTTGTGGCGGTCTGGCGCAAGACTAGCAGAAGTCGAATCGGGGGGGGGATTCAAATTGCGTTAAAAAATGGCGGCATCGGACGGATCAGGAAACCCCAACCGGCGGACGGTGGGGGGGTGGAGTTTGTTTTCATTCCGGCCGAAACGCGGTAAACTGGGGGTGGAACCAACGAAAGGAGCTGATCATGGCGTTCACATTGGAGATCGGAGCGGAGGCGCCGGAGTTCGTGCTGCCGGCGACGGACGGCAGAAAGTACGCGCTGGAGGATTTTGCGGACGCGGAGGTGCTGGTGGTGTTTTTCACCTGCAATCACTGTCCGTACGTGATCGGTTCGGACGAGGTCACGCGGGCCACGGCCGAGAAGTTCCGGGACCGGGGCGTGCGGTTCGTCGCCATCAATTCCAACAGCCCGAACACGTATGCGGAGGATGATTTCGTGCACATGGTGGGGCGGATGGAGGAGTTTCATTTTCCGTGGGTGTACCTGCACGACGCGACGCAGGACACGGCGCGGGCGTACGGGGCGCTGCGGACGCCGCATTTCTTCGTGTTCGACCGGGACCGCCGGCTGGTCTATACGGGCCGCGGGGTGGACCAGCCGCGGGACACCTCGAAGATGACGGTGAACGACCTGGAACGGGCGCTGGAGGAAATCACGTCGGGCCGGGCGGTCAGCGTGCCGCAGACGAATCCCATCGGGTGCAACGTGAAGTGGGAAGGGAAGGACGCGCACTGGATGCCGCCGGAGGCCTGCGACCTGGTGCGGTAGGCGTGAGGTAGGCGTGCCGGGAATCGGATTGCGGGGGGGGGCGGGCGTGTGCTTCAATTCCGGGCATGAAATTCGCGCTGGTGCAGATGAATCCGACGGTGGGGGCGGTGGAGAACAACGCGGCGCAGATCGTGCGGTGGGCGCGGGAGGCGGCGGCGGCCGGCGCGGACGCGGCGGTGTTTCCCGAACTGGCGCTGTGCGGGTATCCCCCGGACGACCTGGTGCTGCGCCCGCGGTTCATGGATGCGGTGGATGCCGCGGCGGAACGGCTGGCGGCGGAGCTGCCGCCGGAACTGCTGAGCATCGTCGGGGCGCCGATGCGCGGGGAGGGCCGGCTGTACAACGCCGCGTTGCTGTTTCAGGGCGGGCGGCGGACGGCCGCGGCGAACAAAATGCGCCTGCCGAATTACGGGGTGTTTGACGAGCGGCGGCTGTTTGCGCCGGGCGCGGAGCCGCTGGTGTTCGACTGCGGCGGAGCGCGTCTGGCGGTGCACATCTGCGAGGATTCCTGGTGGCCGGAAGGGGAGGCGTTTCGCGGGCTGAAGGGCCGATGCGACGTGCTGGTGAATCTGTCGGCGTCGCCGTACTGCCGGGGGCGGGAGGGGGATCGCGAAGAGATGGCGCGGAAAGCCGTGGCGGCGGCGGGGGCGCCGATGCTGTACACGAATCTGGTGGGCGGGCAGGACGAGCTGGTGTTTGACGGCGGCGCGCTGGCCGTGGGGGCGGACGGCGAGGTGGCGGCGCGGTCGGGCCTGTTTGCCGAAGGGATGCTGCTGGTTGAGGTGAAGGAGGCCGGCGGGCGCTGGGCGCCGGCGCCGGGACGCCGGGATCCGATGCCGGAGCCCCTGGAGGAGGTGTACGAGGCGCTGAAGACCGGGTTGCGCGATTATGTGAACAAAAACGGCTTTCCCGGGGTGCTGGTGGCGCTGTCGGGGGGGATTGATTCGGCCCTGGTGGCGGCGATCGCCGCGGATGCGCTGGGGAAGGAACGGGTCTTCGGCGTGACCCTGCCGTCCGCCATCACGTCGACGGAAACGCTGGCGGATGCGCTGGATCTGGCGGCCCGCCTGGGGATTCCCTGCCTGAAGATTCCCATTGCGCCGGCCGTCGAGGCGTTTGCCGCCCTGCTGGGGCCGGCGTGCGCGGACGTGACGTGGGCGAATCCGCTGCCGGGCACGCTGATGGAGGAAAACCTGCAGGCGCGGATCCGGGGGGTGCTGGTGATGGCGCTGTCGAACCGCTACGGGCACATGGTGGTCACGACGGGCAACAAGAGCGAAATGGCGACGGGCTATGCCACGCTGTACGGCGACATGGCGGGGGGCTTCGCCCTGATCAAGGATGTGCCCAAGACGCTGGTGTTCGAGCTGGCGCGCTGGCGCAACCGCCGGGGCGAGGTGATTCCGCCCAGCACGATTTCCCGTCCGCCGTCGGCGGAGCTGAAGCCGGGGCAGCTCGATTCCGATTCGCTGCCGCCGTACGAGGTGCTGGATCCGATTCTGGAGCAGTACGTGGAACGGCAGGCGGGGGTGCGGGACATCCTGGCGTCGGGCGCGGACGAGGCTGTGGTGCGCCGGGTGATCCGGATGGTGGATCGCAGCGAGTACAAACGGCGGCAGGGCGCGCCGGGGGTGAAGATCACGCCCAAGGCGTTCGGCCGCGACCGGCGGATGCCCATCACGAACGGATTCCGCGAATAGGCGGGGGGCTCAGGCCGGGGGCGGGGGAAATTCGAGAATGAATGTGCAGCCGGCGCCGGGAGCGGTTTCGACGCGGGCGCGGCCGTCGTGGGCTTCGACGATCTGCTGGACGATGGGCAGGCCCAGACCGCTGCCGCCGGAGGCGCGGGAACGGCTCTTGTCGGCGCGGTAGAACCGGTCGAAAATCCGCTGGGCGTCTTCGGGCTGGAGGCCGGGGCCGCGGTCGGTGACGGAGATTTCCAGCGATCCGTCGGGCAGGAGGCGGGCGCGGACTTCGACGGGCCCTTCCAGGGCGTAGAGGATGGCGTTCTTGACGAGATTGACGATGGCTTCTTCGATGAGGCCGCTGTTGAGAGGCCAGACCAGATCGGGGGGGTCGCCGGTTTCGATGGCGATGCCGGCGGAGCGCGCCCATTCGCGGCAGGTGGCGGTGGCGTCATTGAGGACCGTGGCGACGTTCACGGGGGCGCGGGGGATGCCGTGGAGGCCGGCTTCGTTGCGCAGCCAGGCCAGGCGCAGCAGGTCGTCCACGATGCGGATGATGCGCTTGGCATGGCGTTCGATGGTGCGGAGGGAGCGCTCGCGGAATTCGACATCCATTTCGCTGTGGCTCAGCAGGGTTTCCGTGTAGCCGAGAATGAGGGTGAGAGGGGTTTTGAGTTCGTGGGAGACGTTGGTGGCGTACTCCTCGCCGGCGATTTCGAGGCGGCGCAGCTGGGTCAGGTCGCGAAGGACAAACAGCAGATGGGTTTCGCCGTTGGGGCCGGGGGGCAGCAGGGCGCCGGAAACCCGGCAGGGTTCGGAGGCGCCGGGCAGCGGGATTTCACCGGTGCGGCGCGGGGGGCCTTCGCGGATTTCCCGGGCCAGGGCGGCGAGGGGTTCGTGGCCGGGGGTGTCCGCGAGCGACTGGCCCGACAGGGCGGCGGCGGGTTGCCCCAGCATGTTCGCGGCGTCGGAATTGGCGCGCAAAATGCGGTTGCCGGCATCGAGGAGCAGGATGCCGTCCTGCAGCAGCTCGAACAGGGCATCGAACAAGTCGCGGTCTTCAGCGATTTCGCGGGCGGCGGAGGCCACGTAGCGCCGGGTCCAGGTCTCCAGGCTGTCCGATGACCGGGCGGAGGGCAGATTCTCCAGCCCGGCATCCTGCAGAAGGCGTTGGATATGGCGCCGGATCCGCCACTGATACACCAGGAGGCCGAGGACCTGCAGGCCGATCAGCAGCAGGGCCAGGACCCAGAAGTCCATGCCGTCGGGGAGAAAACGGGGGCGGACGAGAAGGAAGACCAGCAGAACCGCCGCGGCGGCCATGGCGGTGTACAGAAGAATGAACCGGCGCGAAGAAAACGGCCGCGGCACGGGTTCAGACATCCCTGAATCGGTATCCGATGCCCCGAACGGTCTCCACCCAGTCGCCCAGGCTGCCCAGTTTCTTGCGCAGGCTGACCATCTGGACATCCACGATGCGCTCGGTGACGGCATAGGATTCGCCGCGGACCTGATCCACGATCTGCTGCCGGTTGAAGGCGCGGCCGGGGCTTGACGCCAGCAGATGCAGAATGCGGAATTCGGTGCAGGTCAGGGTCACATCCTTGCCCTTGATTTCGACCTTGTGGCGGTCGGCGTCAATGGTCAGCGGCCCGATGCGCAGGACGGGGACCGAAGCGCTGCCGGCGGGCTCGGGATCGGGGCGGCGCAGGACGGCATGGATGCGCGCCACCAGCACGCGGGGGCTGAAGGGTTTGGTGACGTAGTCGGCGGCGCCCGTCTCCAGGCCGGCAATGATGTCGGCTTCGCTGTCCTTGGCCGTCAGCATGATGATGGGGATGTCGGCGGTGGCGGGGCGGGATTTCACGCGGCGGCAGACTTCGGTCCCGTTGATGCCGGGCAGCATGAGATCCAGCAGGATCAGATCGGGGTTCTGGGTGGCCAGATGCTTAAGGGCTTCTTCGCCGGTGCCGGCCGCCGTGACGGCAAACCCTTCGTGCTCCAGATGGAATTTCAGCAATTCCTGGATATCCTGTTCGTCTTCAACCAGCAGAATGCGTTCTCGGCTCATGGCGCCATCCTTTCCCGGAGGGAGGTGGAAATCTGCCCACACTGATCAGGATAGCGGTCGGGGGGAGGGGCGTCAATCGAGGAAACGGACGGTTTGGCGGCGGCGGGGGGCTGAACAGTCAGGCCGGAGAGGGAAAGAACGGCAAGACGGCGCGGAGGGCGCGGCGGGACTTGTCGCCGCAGGCGGGTTCGGCGCCCTCGCAGGGGAGGGGGCCGATGCGGGCGGGGATGTCGCGGAAGAGGCGGCGGATGTCGGCCGGGGAGGCGCCGGCGGCGAAGGCGAGGCCGGCGGCGAGCGCGGGGGCGGCCTTGGTGGCGAGTCCGCATTCGGAGGAAAGCCGGTCGTGTTTGTGGCTGAGATGCACCTGGGCCAGGAGGGAGAAAACAAGGGCGGGAAGAATGTCCCCGCCCCGCTGCCGGTAGAGATGGCGGTAGGGCAGGCCGAGGAAGATGCCCTGGTTGCCGGAGCCGGTGATGGTCATGACGGGGTGGGCGTAGCCGGCCATGCGGCCGGCGACGCGGCGGGCGACCTGGTCTTCGAGGCCGTAGCCGCGTTCAGAGGGCACCTGGCGGGTGATGAAGTCGAGCGCCAGGGCTTCGAGCTTCGGATCGCGCTTGCGGGCGAGGGCGAAGATCTCCTCCAGCCGGGGAGGCGGGGGGAAGGGGCGGGGCCGGGGGGTGAGATCGCGGCCGGCCACCACGAGCTGTTCGATGTGGTCGTGGCGGCCGTTCAGGAGGATGTGGGTATCTGCGCTGAACGACAAGGCGACAACCAGCCCGTTGCGGCGCACGGGGACGACGCGCAGCCAGTCGCCGTTTTTCATGAAGCGGCGGGCCAGGGGCAGGTCGAAGTCGGCAAAGACGTTGAAATCGTCGGCGCGGGAGGCTCGTCCGGCGGCGGCGGCGGCGAGGAGGCCGGGCTTGTTGAGGTGCGGCACGACGGCGGTGGAGGCGTTGCGGAAGGCGTCGCGGGAGATGTGCAGGGTGGCGTGCAGATCGCCGGGGACGGAAGCCGCGGGCAGGTGGCGGATCAGGGTGCGGAAGGCGTAGGCGATGGCGGCAGGTTCGGTGCAGCCGGCGACCTGCACGATCTCGCCCTGCAGGAGACGGAGGGCGTCGCGGGGAGTCATCGCCGCCATCCCCTCCGGTGGCGGCACGGACAGTCGCTCGGGCAGATGCCGGCCCGGCCGGGGCCGGCCTGGACCGGGCCGCCTTCCATCCGCAGGGATTTGCCGTGGATGAGGGCGTCGGCGATCTTGCGCCGGGCGGATTCGAGGGTGCGGGCGAAGGCGGAACGGGAAATGTCCATTTTTTCCGCCGCGGCCTCCTGGTAGAGGCCGTTGAGGTCGGCCAGGCGCAGGGCTTCCAGCTCGTCCAGCGTCAGCGCGGTTTCCTGCAGGCGGGTGAGGGGCACGCCGACGGGCTTGAAGCAGTTCACGCGCGGAACGAACTCGATCTTGCGGGTTTGAATGGGCCGGGGCATGAAAGGAACATATACCCAGAACGGGGAGGGCGTCAACCGCGGGAGTACAGGACGCAGATGCCATAGGCTTCCTTGGTTCCCGGGATTCCGGGCATCAGGCTGGGCATGGGGGGCCGCCGGTCAGTGGGAATGGTGATGCCCGCAGCAGCCGGTGATGGCGTCCTTGTTCGGGGCGAACAGCAGGGGAAAGACAATGTCGCTGGTGCAGCAGGGGATCCAGACGGAGAGGAACAGGAAGACCGCGATGCCGCCGACAATCGGCAGGGAAGGAATCCCCCCCAGGGCCATGGCGATATGGAACAGGGAGGCGCCGGTGCTGATCAGGACATGCAGGCCATGGGGGGTCCGGGTTTTGACGCTCCAGGCGCCCAGCGCGATGCCGACCAAGGCGAGCGGATTGACCAGCCACCATTCTTCGATGAACCCCAGGTGGACACCGGCGTTCGGGAGGCCCAGGATCCATTCACCCAGATAGGGAATCAGGCTGTCGCTCAGCGTGCCGATGCCGACGCCGCCGAGATAGCCGATGGCGAGGATGCGCCAGAACCCCAGGCCCCCGGCCCGCCGGAAGGTGGCCACGGTGGCCTGCGCGCTCAGCAGCACGTGCAGGGGATGCAGGACGGCGAACAGGTGATGCGCCGTACCGTCGGGGAGCGGCATCCGAAGCAGGCCCAGCAGCAGCAGGATGCCCAGCAGCGTCCCCGCCGCCGTGAAGGGCGCATGCGCCTTCAGTTCCTTGAAGATCAGCTTTCCGTGGTTCATGGGGAGTCCTCGTTTGCCTCGATTTGCATTCGTCCGGGCTTGACCACCAGGCTGCCGACCGGCTCGCCGACGCGCCCGGCCACCAGCGGGCATTTGACGGTAAACAGGAAGAAGATGTTCCGGTCCACATCGGAGAGGGTTTCGTAGTTGCCCTGGCCCTTGGCGATGATGAGGTCGGCGCGGTCGAACCAGTCGCGGAAGTCCCGGGAACAATCCTCCAGAATGGTGCCGGGGGCGTCGGAGCCGTTGTCGAGCACCGGGGCGATTTCCGGCAGGCCGGCGGCTTCGGCATCAACGGCGGTGGCATCGTTGAGCACGGGGGCGCCGCGCATGAAGACGGTGATTTTTTCCGCGGGGAGCTGTTCGATGAGGAGGCGGTCGAAGAAGATTTCGCCGGCGTTGTCGGCGAGATAGAGGATGGAATGGGCGCGTTCGGCGGCCCGGAAGAGGCCCTCGAGGTCGCCGCGCAGGGGCTGGGTCCAGATGGTTTCCAGGTGGGCGGAGAGGTCTTCGGCGGCGATCTGGGTCTTGGCGCCGACATCGAGCAGGTTGCCGCCGATGGCGACGCGGACGGCGGCTTCGCGGGGGTCGGGATGGGCGGCGATGCGCGCGCGCATCGCCGGGACCAGCTGTCGGGCCGTTTCGTTCATGCGGTCCTTGACGGCGCGGTAGGGGTCGGGATGGCCCAGTTCCCGGCGGATGGCCCGGTGCAGGCGCTGGGCCATGGCGGGGGGAGTGCCGGACCAGTCGGCGTCGGCGATTTCATGCAGCAGGCGGCGCAGAATCGGCTCGCGGAGGCCGGGATCGGGAACGGCTTCCACGACGGCATCGAGGGCCTGGCGGGCAAAGCAGGGAACGCATTCGAGCAGGATGTTCATGGCGCGGGTTTTTCGGGGTGTTGCAGGCAGCGCATTCGGCAGAGGGCCTGGGTGACGCGATGGCGGTAGTTTCGGCGGAGTTCGATGATATGGGCGCGTTCCCAGAAGAGAACTTCGTGGGTGGCGGCGATGATCTGGACGCCGCGGGCGATGGCGCGGTCCATGGCGGCGCGCAGCGCGAGAATGTGATCGAAATCCTGGCCGGCTTCGGGCTCGTCCAGCAGCAGGCAGGTGCCGGGAGCGAGGCGCAGGGTGGAAAAGACGGCCTGGAGGATTTCGCCGTGGGAGGAGAACTGCGCGCGCACGTGCAGTTTCATTTCCGTCGGATTGCGGACGGGGGCGTCGGCGTGGCGGGGGTTCATGCGCTCGGCGTCGAAGAACGCATACTCGGTGGGGCCGTCTTCGATGCGCCGGCAGTGGGTGCAGGAGGCGATGGTGCGCAGCAGGGTGCTTTTGCCGGTGCCGTTGGGGCCGATCAGCAGATTGAGGCCGGGCCGGAAGTCGACGTGCCGGTATCGCCGGACGCGCCAGCGGTGGGTATCGCAGAGATGGAAGCTTTTCAGCATGGAGCGGATTCCAGGAAGCGGCGGATGTTGTCGAGCACGGCGCGGACATCCGGATCGGCGGGGAAATGGGCGGCGAGGGTGTCGAGGACGCGCGCGCGGCGGGCGCGGGCGCGGGCGGGGGCGAAATGAAGCTCGCAGAGCCAGGAGGCTTCGAGCAGGAGGAAATCGGCCAGGGATTCCACATGGGCGACATCGCCTTTGTTCCGGGCGCGGATGTCGCCGAGCAGGAGGGGATTGACGGGACCGTCGAGTTGGATGTGCGGCCACATATCCGCGAGCTCGCGGAATCCGTTGCGTTCCAGGCCTTCGGCGACGACGCGGAAAATGTCGAGTTTGTCGGCGTCGCGGATCAGGTCAAGAAAGGCGCGGCGGGCGGGCGGCAGCTCTTCCGGCAGGGTCTTGGCGTTGTGGTGGCGGATGCCGTCGAAGAGGCAGCCGCCGGATTCTTCGTCCAGGCCGTCCAGCACGCCGGACTCGCGGACGAGGTCGGCGCCGCGGTGGCCGTGGTTGAAGGAGGAGGCATCGTGAAAGTGGCCGAATTCCCCGAACTGGGCGAAGCGGCCGGCGTCATGGAGCCAGCCGAGGGCCTCGGCGAGGCGCACGTCG